>WNGR01003760.1_pt1 | contig 20760 bp, 21 predicted proteins | sample 5407581 | NCBI WGS metagenome assembly WNGR01 (sample SAMN13153383, study PRJNA577476) | soil metagenome | isolation source: 80 cm soil or saprolite under Garry oak tree replicate 2 | place: USA:California | collected 2016-06-15
CAGGTTGTGAACCAAGAAACCATCCGACCGCAAGTGAAAGCAGCACGACGGCCGTTCCGATAATGAGCGTGCGGAGGAGCCTAACCATTCGGGCGGCTAACGTCGCCCATGAGCGGCCGAGCAAGCGGGCGAAGCCCGCTTGCGAAGGTCCGTCTCGATGGGCCGGTTAGAGCGCACCTGGTTACGGGTAAATATCCAGGCTCAACGAAACGCCTACCCGGGATGCTGCGGCCAAGAGGTCAGGATGGAGTTGGACGCCGAAATTGCGACCGCCAAATAGGCCGACGAACAGCTCTGCCCGACCTCCAGATGCCCGCAGCCGTGAGATGTACGCCCGCTTAGGCATAAGACGTTTAATAACCTTGAGAAGGTAGTTTTCCAAACCAATCCGATTCGACCAAATGCCTTTTTCTGGTGTGAGCTTGGTCAGCCAGTAGCTCTCGTTCCACGTACTCGGCAAGGAAAGTCCCTTCGGGGTTTCCCTTTTTTCACCTACCTTCGCCAAACGCGCGGGCTTCAAGCCGAATGCTTTCGTTGCGCCGGATAGATCCCGGATCGGATGCCAGATTCGGAATGAGACCTTATATCGATACCGGTGCATCTGTGCGCTCTAACGTTCACAGTGAGGGGCGGGCCGCTTGCGGCCCGTCCCTCTCGACTGTGTGGTTAGAGCTCATTGCTCCTTCGCAGTAACGACGCCGCCCGCAAAACCGGTGACCGTAAATGCGATATTGATGAAAATTGAGCCATCAATTTTGCCAGCCACAAGTAGCATTGCGGACACAACTAGAACTAGCGAAAGCAGAAGCACGCTCGTAGTGTAGCGACCAAAACCAGGGGTCTTGGTAATGAAGATACCAGCCAAAGTGCCAGCGCCCAATAGAAACAGTCCAATTTGCAGCCATTCGTTTGTTGTCATGTATGCTCGTTGTTCGAATGTGCAGAGTCAGCGCTTGATGTGACAGGTGGCTTTTTAGGTATGGTGGTTTGAAAAATCCAAAGCCACGCAATTCCGAAAAGCAATGCCAGTAATGAAAAACTGAGCCAGTCTCTGACATGGTCAACAGCCTGTAGAAGAGCGCCATAGCTCCGCCAATCGAGAAAATTGATTTCGACTCTGGCCGGAGGAAGTCCAGCCCAGCCAGCCATGATGTAGCTAGTTTCGTAACCGCGGAACGGGTTATGTGCGACCACCAGCCCAAATAGCAGACTAAGGGTGATGATCAGGCCGATCTTTTGCGCGATATTGTGCAATCTCGGATTTAGAAAATGTAGGTTCCAACGCATGGCGCCAAGTATGAGCTCTAACGTTCGCGTTGAGCGGCGCGCCGCCGCGGTTGCAAACTAAAGACGCGCTGCTTATCGGCGCGTCCGCTCTCGAACGCGTGGTTAGCCGTCACAAGACACCACTAGCGGCTGAGAGTCTTGGGCGATGTACACGTTACCTTCATGGTACTCGTAGTGCGAATGGGACCAGGCCCTTCGAGGGCGAGAAAAGAAGTGAAGCGGTCAAGATTGGATTTATCTCCTTCAACGACTAATAGTGCACCATCAACGGACACTCGAACCGGGCCATCTGTGGCGAGAACATGAAGACCAGCCAAACAATGCTCGTACGGTGATGGATCTGCTGCTGCGTCCGCAGGGCAACGGTATTCTCGTCCTGTCTTGAGTTCGCGAATGAACTGCGCCAATTGCGCCAGGGCACCCAGCGACGCGGATAGATCGACCTCATCGGCCGTAGCGCGGATTACGATCATGTGACGGCTAACGTCCGCGGCCAGGGGCGCGCGACTGCGATGATAGCGAAAGCTGCGATGCTTCACGCGCGTCCCGCTGGGCCGCGCTGTTATAGCGCGTGCGCGACAACGAAGCACACCCGACGGTTGATGGACTGCGAGCAGCAACTACGAAGTAGCAGGGCGGGCCGGGTAAGGACGGGCGCATGAGCGGCAACGCTACCACGGCCCGCTCTGCGAACGAAAGCGAAAGCCCCAGGATGCAGTGATGGAGCAGCGCGGGCCATCGGGAACGCGCATGCGCTCGCGGTCTGCCAACGTGGCCTGCGCTGCGGACCAAGGGGCACGACCGTCGCACCGCGAGAGCTCGCGATGCTGAACATCGCGGCGAAACGACAGCACCTCTGTCGGCACGAAGGTTCTCATGCGCTATAACGTAGAGCTAACCGGCGCTGCGCGGCTTATCGCGCAGCGTCCAGCGACCGAAGGGAGCGAGGTTGAGCGCCGGGTTAGCGGGCATTGCTGTCACCCAGAAAGTGACGCTTGAATTCTTCGAGTAAGGCACGAGACGCGTCGTCGTACCGGCCACCAAATGTCATGATTGGCGCGTGAATTGGGCCACGAAACTGTGGGTACTTCAGCTTGAGTACCTCGCCAAACTCAGCGGCAGCGGCGCGGCCAAGGTGCTTTGATCTCCACTCGATGTCAAGCCACCACCCGACCTCAAGCGCAGATTCGAGAAGATGGCCATAGAAAATGCCGATCGGCATTGGTGACCCGGGAACAATAACGGCATACAGCATGGACTCGGCGGCAGGTTGATCCCATGCTCTGAATGGTCCATTGTCATTGACATGCTCAGGAGCCGCGGCACGTATGGAGAGATGCTGCACCTGTTGTTGGTTAAGCTCCGTTCGCGGAGAGATGATGACGCACACTGTGTTTGCCCGCTAACGTGGTGTTGTGCGGCGGGCCAGCACACCCTTTACCAAAGCGCGGTGCTGTCGGCCCGTCCGCACCAACACAGGGTTAGCCCATTTGGTCATGATGCCTGATGGATTGGATTGGCCATTGGCGGGAGGGTTGGGCCGACGCCATAGAGGGCGCCTAAACAGTCGAAGGATGATCGATCGTAGTTGGCGCTTATCGCGGCTTCCAGCAGCTCAATTCGCTGGCGGAAGAACTCGACCTGACCTCTTGTAGCTGCGATACGCACTGAGGCCTCGTCCAGAAAGCCCGCAGCATGCAGCGTATAGACCTTCTGGAAGAAGTGCGATACCCGTCGCCGGGCGAGGTCAACGTCTTTGATGGCTGAATAGTCGTCCTGCCGAAGCCTCCGGAACTCATCCGCCGAGCGCTCACGATTCTCTGAGAACCAACTCATCAGAGTCATCATGGCGGCGAGCATCTCTGGCGATGCGTAGGCGTCGAGGAGCGCGCTTAGCGTTTGGACTTGAGTCGCCCGTTCTGTCGCCGCGGCGGCCCGCCTTGCAGCTGCTGCTGAGAACCAGGCTGCGATGCCAGCGAAGAGTGTGAAGGCACTTCCTGCTGCCTGCGCAAGAAGCGTCGGGTCATCGAGTAACTTCGACATCGCAGTATCCTTCCTGTGAAGATGTGACGCTGACCGAGCAGCAGGGGCTAACGTTGTGTTGTGCCGCGGGCCCGCGAGGCGGTCCGTGAGGCAGCATGCTGGCGGCCCGTCGGCACCAACACGGGGTTAGCCGTTACCAAGCGACTCCTCGGCCCAGCGAATTGCCGCACTTCGGTCGCCCAAATACCTGGGAACATCTGCTATTCGGAATGCAGTTCCGCCATCCATATCTTGAGATCCGATTATTATTCCCCCGTGACAGTTTTCCATGTGGCATTGGGACATCATGGTTGAATTGTTAACAACGAGAAAATAATCTGGCGTAAGAAGGATCTCGACGCCATTGAACAGAAAACGTCCACGGTTTATGACGATCCTGTTTGGGACGTCAAATGTAATGTCGACGAGAATTTTTCGTGGGGCGTCGCGAATGACTAGATTCCTCCCAACCAACCTGATGTCCCAAGATGAAACAGAATAGACGAGCTGATTGTTAAGGATCTGAAGGATAGGGCTGTTCGTCTCATCGAAGAGTCGCAGCTGCAGAAGTAGGTGACCGTCATCAAGGAGAAATCCGAGCAGCGGGACTCCATCGACACCCACAGGCACAGTAAACGTCGGCATGCCGCCGTACTGAAACGTGAAGGTATTGGAACCGAGTACGGCGTTGCAGGCATTGCCTAAAAAATGAAGATCGTACGGTTTGGAGACTCCCCCACGCAGATTAAATGGGTTGGCGTTTGCCTCCCGTACAGCTTCTATCGGGAGAAGTCCCGCAGTTTTCTCTCGGTGATGCTGATCGCAAAGTAAAGTGATCTCGTCGGCGATGTGCCGCTGAACGTTCGCCCACCCAAGCATGTGCTCGTATTCGTACAGCGGCATTCCGCAGACAACACAGCCAAAACCGCAGCGCCTGCGCACATCCCGTTGGACCGGGAGCGGAATATTTCGAGAAGTAGGCAGTACTTGTTCCGGCATGGTGCTTGCCGTGACGGCTAACGTTCGCGTTGAGCGGCGCGCCGCTTCATGGCGCGTCCGCTCTCGAACGCGCGGTTAGGCCATTTCTCATGCATCAGCGTCGGCAGTGGTTGCGCTACTGCCAAAAACTACCCTTCCTGGGCAAAAAATAATCTCATCCCGAGGCAGACCTCTCCGGTATGGTAAACACAAGTGTTGCGCCCTTTACTACAACGTCAATGACTTCCGGAAAACCGGGCGCGCCTTCGGAAGCCTGTACAACCGCCGAATATCCCTTGGGATTGGGAACAATATGGATCTCTGCGCCAGAGACGTCACCTGACTTTTCCTTGAGGAACGTGCTAAACAAGCCAGTCACATCACCATCCGCGGCAAACGAAGGGTGCCCGGCCAGAAAAGCAACGAGCGCTACCGTTAAGACTCTCGCGTTCATAGAAATGGCCTAACGTCGTGTTGTGCGGCGGGCCAGCACGAAATCCAACGAGAGCACGGTGCCCCTGGCCCGTCCGCACCAACTACGGGTTAGGTCGCTTCTCTGCGTTTCCATAACGTAAACCCAAGATAGGAAAACAGCAGAAAACACACTCCGCCACCGACCAAGGCTGTAACCGCCTGCTTGCTTAACAGTCCTGAAAGCTTGGTTGTAACTATTACCATTTGTTGAGAGTAACTTTGTGCGTCGGCATCAAGTCGAATAATCAATTCGCCAGCCGGTTGACCGCGTAGTGCTTGTACCTTTGCCTCTTTAACGACGGGTTCTAACTTCAGAGCTTTCCAATCCCTTGAGGTGATGCCGCTTACGAGGACTATCGCGGCACTACCCGCAATTATGCCCGCTACCAACGCACCAAAGACACAGCAAGCAATTTGGATTCGCAAATTCATAAGATGCGACCTAACGTCTTGGTGAACGGCGGGCCGCTACGAACAAGAAGTACGTCACGGTGCTTCCGGCCCGTGATCTTCATCCGATTTGGTGGACACTTTGCTAGGCATGTGCCAAGCATTCGAACTCGACCGGGGAATGATAGCCCAGGCTGGAGTGGATGCGCTTTTCGTTGTAGAAGCGATTGATGTAGCCGGCGACCGAGGCGCTGAGCTCGGCGTCGCTCGCGAAGCTGCGACGGTGGGTCAGCTCGGCCTTCAGGGAATGGAAGAAGCTTTCCATGTGGGCGTTGTCCTGGCAATTGCGCGGGCGGTTCATGCTGGGGACAATGCCGCGCGAACGCAGGAAGTCCTGATAGCCGTAGGCCGAGTACTCGATGCCACGATCGGAGTGGAAGAGCAGCCCGGGCTTGGGATCGCGAAGCGCAATGGCTCGCTTCAGAGCACGCAGGGTCACATCGGTGGTGCGATTGCGCGCCAGCGTCCAGCCGATGATGCGCCGCGAGAACAGATCCATGACCGTGGCGAGATAGCGCCAGTGCTTGCCCAGGCGCAGGTACGTGAGATCCCCCACCCAGATCTGGTCGGTGCGCGTGGGCACTGGCTGATCCAGGCGCAAGTTGCCAGTCTTCTCGAAGAATCGGTGCACACCGGTTGAGCGCCGATACAAGCGGCTGACACGAGCGCGCAGCCCCTGCTCGCGCATCAGGCGCGCCACACGCTTATTGCTGCAGCGGATGCCCATGCGCCTGAGCTGCTGGTGAACTCGAGGCGATCCGTACCTCCCGCGGCTTTCGCGATACAGATGCGCGATCTGGACACCGAGCTCCTCGTCGTTGCGACGTCGTTGGCTGCCAGCCTGTGCCTTCCACGCGTAGAACCCGCTGCGAGAGACCTGGTAGCGCCGGCACAGAAATGCCACTGCGTACTGCACCTGATGCTCGCCTATGAACTCGAACTTCGCTTTTGGCGTTCGATATTGAAGCGGATGGCTTTTTTTAAAAGGTCGTGCTCCACCTCCAGCGCCGCGAGCTTGCGCTCAAGGGAGCGTACCTGCGTGCGCGCTGCAACCTTCGCCTCCAGCTGCCGGACCTGGCGCCGCAGTGCCCGCTTCTCCGCGTCCCGCTTGGGCGCCTGCAAGACTTTCGGCAAGCTCAAGCCAGCGGCCTCGGCCGCCGGCTTGAGCTTTCCTTCGCGATAGTCCTTCTTCCACTTCGAGAGCATGAACGGGTGAATATCCAGAGCATGCGCAACATCCTGCGTCTGGATCTCCGGGTGCAGCGACAAGCGCACTGCCTGGATCTTGAACTCGACCGTGTAACGATGGACCTTCTTAGGACCGACCGGTGCTGCCATGGAAACCTCCTCATGCGTTAGGTCGAGGTGTCCACTTTATCGGATGAGGTTCCCCGTCCGTTCGACCTAAAGTTAGGTCTGTTGGCCATTCTCAGCCGCCGAAAAAGTTCGAGGTAGACCAAGCACCTCTGGCTCAGTGGCAATCTCGCGGATGCGGGCCAAGAGCGCCGGGGAAGATGTAAACCATTCTGCGCCTCGGCCGTAGCGCTTGAATCGCTGAAGATGCTGAAACTCAATATGAAGCTCGCGTTCGCGTGCCTCGGCATCGCGGGTCGGGAAATCGCCCTGTGTGAAGTGAATGACGCCGAGCAACTGGATGAGCTCGTGATTTGACGACTGGATTTGTGCCAGTCGTCTCACGATAGTTGAGCGCAGATCACTCTTCGCAGTCTGTGCAGCCATGCCAATCTTGATCGCGACAGGCGGCGTGCCAGCTGCAATGAAGTAAACGACTCCATGGCAGCTCCACCATGTCTGGGTACTTGCCGATGATGCTTCTGACGCTGGCTTTGGCGGCTTCATAGTGCAATGTCTTGGGATACAGACCTAACGTATAGTTAACTTCCGAAATGTCCCCTATATTGGACACCCGCAGTCGGGTGCCTGTCATCTCTTCCGAAAATCAATGTATTACAGCGCTGCATACTTGTATTCGCGCATGGTGCGCCGCGATGTGGTGCTAATTATCACAGGATAGGCGCCTGGGAGGAAGGAAATGAACCAGGATTCAAGGAAGTCCGCGAGGCGGGTATATCATGCTCCCGCACGACATTTCCGGATTTGACGATGGCCGATTACCGCATCGAGCACGACAGCTTCGGCGAGATCCGCGTTCCCGCCGACAGGCTGTGGGGCGCGCAGACGCAGCGCTCGCTCGAGAATTTCCGCATTTCCGGCGAGCGCATGCCCATGGAGCTGATCCGCGCGCTCGCGCTGGTCAAGCGCTCCTGCGCGCGCGTGAACGTGGAGCTGAAGGAGCTTCCCGAGGACAAGGCGAAGGCCATCGCCGCCGCCGCCGACGAGGTGCTCGCCGGAAAGCACAGCGGCGAGTTTCCGCTCGTGGTGTGGCAGACGGGCTCGGGCACACAGACCAACATGAACATGAACGAGGTGCTCGCCAACCGGGCGAGCGAGCTCCTGGGAGGCGAGCGCGGCGAGAAGCGCCGCGTGCATCCCAACGACGAGGTCAACCGCGGCCAGTCCTCGAACGACGTTTTTCCCACCGCGATGAGCGTCGCCGCCGTTCAGGCCATCCACGACCGGCTCATGCCCGCGCTTTCGTCGCTGCGCGACATCCTCTCGGCGAAGTCCGCGGCGTTCGCCGGCATCGTCAAGATCGGGCGGACCCACCTTCAGGACGCGACGCCTCTCACGCTCGGGCAGGAGATCTCAGGCTGGGTGTCGCAGCTCGACCACGGCATCGCCCACGTCCGGGCCTCGCTCACGCACCTGTGCGAGCTCGCCTTGGGCGGCACCGCGGTAGGCACGGGGCTCAACGCCCATCCCGAATTCGGCGCACGCGTGGCCAAGGAGCTCGCGAAAGCGACCGGGCTGCCTTTCGTTTCGGCGCGCAACAAATTCGAGGCGCTCGCGGCGAACGATGCCCTGGTGAACGGCCACGGCGCGCTGAAGACGATCGCCGCGTCGCTCACCAAGATCGCGAACGACGTCCGCTGGCTCGCGAGCGGCCCGCGCTGCGGGATCGGCGAGATCTCGATTCCGGAAAACGAGCCCGGCAGCTCGATCATGCCGGGCAAGGTCAATCCCACGCAGTCGGAGGCGATGACCATGCTCTGCGCCCAGGTGCTCGGCAACGACGTCGCGGTGAACGTCGGAGGCGCCTCGGGAAATTTCGAGCTGAACGTGTTCAAGCCGCTCATCATCCACAATTTCCTTCAGAGCGTGCGGCTGCTGGCCGACGGAGCCGACAGCTTCCGCGATCATTGCGCCGCAGGCATCGAGCCGCGGCGCGAGCGCATCGCCGAGCTCCTGCAGAATTCGCTCATGCTCGTCACCGCGCTCAACCCGCACATCGGCTACGACAAGGCCGCGCAGATCGCGAAGAAGGCGCACAAGGAAGGCACCACGCTCAAGGCCGCCGCGCTCGCGCTGGGCTACGTCACGGCCGAGCAGTTCGACCAGTGGGTGCGGCCGGAGAAGATGGCTTGAGGGGACCGGATTTCACGGGAGGAACATGCTCTACATCATGGTCAACGAAGACCGAAGCGACGGCCAGGCGATCCGCAACGCGACGCGCGAGGCGCATCTCGCTTACCTCGAGCGCCACAAGAACATCGTCGTGCTCGCCGGCGGGACGCTCGCCGAGGACGGCAAGACGCGGACGGGCAGCGTGTTCATCGTCAACGTGACTAGCCGCGACGCGGCGGAGAAATTCTCCGCCGAGGAGCCGTTTCGAAAAGCCGGCTTGTTCCAGACGGTGAAGATCACGCGCATGCGCCGCGGACAGTGGAACCCGCAGGCGGCGCCCAAGACCGCCGAGGGGAACTAGGCACATAGTAGAATCCAGGCTTTCCACGAGGAGAAACGTTCATGCATTCGAAGTTCCACGGATGGGTCCGGCTGCTGGGGCTTGCCGGGCTCGCCTTCGCGGCCGCCGCTTTCGGGCAAGGAGCCAAGAACTATCCGGACAAGCCGGTGCGCGTCGTCGTGGGCTATTCGCCGGGCGGCCTGCCCGACACCATCGCGCGCCTCATCGGGCAGAAACTCTCCGAACATTGGGGCCAGCAATTCGTCGTCGAGAACAAGCCCGGGGCGAACGGCATCCTCGGCGCCGAATTCGTCGCGAAGGCGGCGCCCGACGGCACTACGCTGCTGATGACTGACAACTCGACCCATGCGATCATTCCATTCCTCTTCGCCAAGCTTCCCTATGACGCCGACAGGGACCTCATCCCCGTCTCGCTCACCGCGCGCGCGCCGCTTTTCCTGGCGGTGCATCCCTCGGTCAAAGCCAGTTCCTTCCAGGAGCTGATCGCGCTCGTCAAGGCCTCGCCGGGCAAGTACAGCTACGGCTCCTCCGGCATAGGCAGCACGCACCACCTGTGCATGGAGTACCTGAAGTCGTCGCTCAACCTCGACATGACGCACGTGCCGTACAAGGGCACCGGCCAGAGCGTGCCCGCCGTCGTGGGCGGACAGGTGCCCATGGTGCTGTCCGGATACCCGACCCTCGCCGCCCACGCGAAGGACGGGCGCGTGAAGCTGCTCGCGATCAACTCGCTGAAGCGCTCGGAGCTCGCGCCGGAGGTGCCGGCGATTGCCGAGACGATTCCCGGGTTCGATTTCGCGCCGACCTTCGGCCTGTTCGCGCCCAACGGAACGCCGCGCGACATCATCGCGAGAATCGGCGCCGACGTCGCGCAGGTGGTGAAGCTCCCCGACGTCGTCGAGCGCATGAAGAACCTCGGTATCGAGCCTATCGGAGCTTCGGGAGAGGAGTGGGCGAAGCTCCTGAAAGCCGACGCCGAGCGCTACGCGAAGGCCGTGAAGATCTCGGGCGCCAAGGTGGACTGAGCGAAAATCCGATGGGCATGCTGATCGGCGGGAAGTGGACAGACCGGCGCCCGGCCGAGGTCGCCGGCCGCTTCGTGCGCCCGGAAAGCCAGTTCCGCAACTTCATCACCGCGGACGGCTCGTCGGGTTTCAAGGCCGAGCCGGGCCGCTATCACCTCTACATCGCCTACAACTGCCCCTGGGCGCACCGCACTCTCATTTTCCGCAAGCTGAAAGGGCTGGAGGCGATGATCTCGATCGCCTCGGCGCTGCCCGACGATCGCGCCGAGGGCTGGCGTTTCAGCGATGCGTTTCCCGGCGGAATCCCCGACACGGTGAACGGCTTCACCTGGCTGCACGAGGTCTACAGCGCGGCGAAGCCGGATTACACCGGCACCTGCACCGTGCCGACACTGTGGGACAGGAAGACGAAGACCATCGTCAGCAACGAATCCTCCGAGATCATCCGCATGTTCAACACCGCCTTCGACGGCGTGGGCGCGAAGCCGGGCGACTATTATCCGGCCCCCTTGCGCGGCGAGATCGACCTCGTCAACGAGTTCGTCTACGAGCACCTCAACAACGGCGTATACCGGACCGGCTTCGCGGCGACTCAAGGCGCGTACGACGAAGCGGTGGAGAAGGTCTTCGCGGGGCTGGACACGCTCGAGCAGCGCCTCGCGGGCCAGCGCTACCTGGTCGGGAACACGCTGACCGAGGCCGACTGGCGCCTTTTCCCGACGCTGGTGCGCTTCGACGCCGCCTATCATCACGTGTTCAAGTGCACCTGGCGGCCGCTCGCGAGCTACGACAATCTGCACGACTACATGCTCGATCTGTATCAGGTTCCGGGCGTATCCGAGACGGTGAAGCTCGATCACATCGTCACCGGGTACTACAGCATAGTCCGCGTCAATCCCAACCGCATCGTGCCGAAGGTCCCGAGGCTCGATTGGACGCGGCCGCACAACCGCGCGCGGCTGGGAAAAACGCTTTCGGCCGCGTAGCTTCCGCCATGGCCTCAGCCGTCGTCGCGAATCCGGACCGGGCGCGTTCTCGAAGGAGACCGCCGCGCTGCTCCGATCGCGCGGCGCAGGAAGCGCTCGGCTTCTGGCGCGAGCAGATCTGACTCACATCCTCCACTCGACGTAGGTGTAGATGTAGTTCGATCCGCCGTTCACGTTGTCGAAGATCTGGGCCATGCCGAAAATACCCGAGCGGTGGCTCACGCCGAGTCCGAAATAAGTCTCGCGCAGTTCCTTCGACCCGAGGAGATCGCCCACGCTGACATCGACGGTCGGGTCGGCGTACTGCAGCAGCTTCGAGGTGTTGCGGCCGCGCAGCGCCTGGTCCCTCGCCTCCACGAAAGGCACGCGTTGCGCGTAGGAGAAGCCCCCGCCGAAGCCGATGCGCGTGCGCACGCGCCCGCTCCAGGGGAATCCCCAGTAGAACGCCTTGAGGTAGCCGTTGAGCTGCCAGGAGTCCGGTTGAAGGCCGCGCTCCTCGTGGCGCAGCAGCCCCGCGTACCAGGCGATCATGACCGGCCAGCCGTGCGGGCTCTCGATGAACGGCCGCCCGATTTCGAAGGAATCGACGCTGGTGCGATCGTCCGTGTCGATCGACCTGCAGCGCAGCTCCATGATCGGCAGCAGGTTGCAGGGGCTGGAGCGGCCGTGCAGGACCTTGAAGGTGAGCGGGACGCGGTCGTCCTTGGCCGGCGTCGGCACGAATTCGTAGGCGAGGCCGCCGTATGCCGCGAGCTGGGCGCGGTCCTCGACGATCGGGCTGCGGCGCACGCCGCTAGCCCAGAGCGTGGCGGACACGCCCGCGAAAAAATGCCAGGTGTCGGTGAGATCGTAGCGCGCGTTCAGGCCGATGCTTCCGTTGAGGCCGGCGCCGGGGCGGTAGGCGGGACGGTCCGCGGCGGCCTCGGAGGCTTTCACGCCGTAGTAGTAGTCGTTGAGCTTGGCGTCGCGGGCCGACAGCATGACGTACGGGGCGAGCATCAGCCGCCCGCGCCGCCACGAGGGGGCGGCGCCGAGCCGCCATTCGGTTCCGCCCGAGTTGTTCGACACGTCGCGCAGGACTTCTCCGAACGCGTGGCCCCAGTCGAAGCGCTGCTCGTAGCTCAACCCGAAATCGGTTCCGGGAACGCGCGTGGACATGCCGGCGAGGCTCGCCGGGACGCGTTCGACGGGAAAGCTCTCGAAGCGGTGCGAAAGGAACGCGGCCGCGCGCTTGTCGGGCCCGAAATCGAACTTGAGCCCCGCGCGGTAGGAGTGCAGGTAGACGTGCTCCCCTTCGTAGAGGTACAGAGGCATTAGATCGATGCGCACGCCGCCCCCGCGATAAGGCGATTGCTCGAAGCGCGAGACGATTCCCCAGCCGGCGCTGGAGCGTGCGGTGGTGTCGGCGAGGAAGTCGCTCGTCGCGGCCGCCGGCGGGGCGGCGGCTGCGCTGAGCGCGAGGGCGCAGGCGACGAAGGCGCGCGGCAGGCGAACGTTGCGAATGATGGGTCCGGATCGGGAGACTGTGCGAAAAACGCCGCGGTATTCTAATATGAAAGCCATGCCGATTCGCGGAAGATCGCGCTTGTGCCGGACGGTGCTCGCCTTGGCCGCCTTCTCGGCGTTCTCCGCGGCGCCTGCCCAGGATTACCCGTCTCGCCCGGTGCGCGTGGTCGTTCCCTCCGCACCGGGCGGCGGCTTCGATCTGGTGGGGCGCGTGCTGGCGCAGAAGCTGGGCGAGCAGACGGGGCAGGCCTTCGTGGTCGAGAACCGCCCCGGCGCCGGCACGCTCGTCGGCACGCAGCTCGCCGCGCGCTCCACCCCCGACGGCTACAACCTCGTCGTCGGGGGGCTTTCGAACATCGCGCTCAACATGGGCCTCTACAAGGAGCCCGGCTACGATTCGCTCGCCGACTTCACTTCCCTCGGCCTCGTGGTCAGCCACTCCTACACCCTGGTCGCGCGCAAGGACCTGCCGCTCGCGAGCCTCGCGGAGGTGATCGCGTTCGCGCGGGCGAATCCCGGCAAGCTCAACATCGGCACCAGCGGTCCCGGCACCGGGCAGTACATCGGCGCGGCCATCATCGCCGCGCTCACCGGCGTCGACATCGTCAAAGTGCCTTACAAGGGTGCGCAGCCCGTGTACCAGGACCTGCTCGCGGGCCGCGTGGATCTCTTCTACGACAACACGACCACCACCCGGCCCTACGTCGAGTCCGGGCAGGTCAAGGCGCTCGCGGTGTCGAGCCGCGAGCGCGCTCCGACCATGCCGCAGCTCCCCACGCTCGCCGAAACCGGCGTGGTCGAGCTGGAAATGGAGACCTGGTTCGGCCTGTTTGCGCCGGCGCGCACGCCGCGCGCCGTCGTCGAGCGCCTGCGCGCCGAGGTGGACCGCGCCACGCGCTCGGCCGAGGTGCGCTCGCGCCTGGAGATGGGCAGCGGCAGGAGCCTGCGCATCGCACCGGCCGAGACCGAGGCCTTCGTGCGCGCGGAGGTGGCCAAATGGACGGGGCTGCTTCGCAAGGCGGGAATCGAGCCCGAGTGAGCGCATGCCGGATCTGGAGGACCAGCTTGCGATTTCCGCGCTCATGCAGGACTGGGCGCTCGCGCGCGACACCGGAGACTGGGGCAGGCTGCGCGCGACCGCGCACCCCGGGGCCGCGATGACCACGACCTGGTTCGACGGGCGATTCGAGGATTTCGTCGAATCCTGCGAGGCTTCCTTCAGCAAGGGATCGCGCTCGCAGCATTTCCTGGGCGGCACCGCAGCGGAAATCAGGGGCGATCGCGCGATCGCGCAGACCCGCATGTCGATCAACCTGCGCTCGCGGGTCGAAGGCGTCGAAGTCGACGCGGTGTGCAGCGGCCGCTTCTTCGACCGGGTGGAGAAGCGCGAGGGCGTGTGGCGGATCGCAAGGCGCTCGGTGATCTACGAGAAGGACCGCATCGACCCGGTCGATCCGAACGCCAGGGTCTCGCTCGACCCGGAGCTTCTGGCGCGCTTTCCGGAAGGCTACCGCCATCTCGCCTATCTGCAGACGAGGAACGGCGCCCGCGTGGATCCGAACCTTCCGACCGCGCGCGGCGAGGCGCTCGAGAAGCTTCTCGCCGAGGCGAAAGCGTGGCTCGCAGCGTAGATGTCATTTCTCAATCAAGGAGATTCTCGATCATGAACGACCTGCAGCGCTATCTGGTGGAGGAAGCCGTCGAGGACTACGAGGAGGGGCGCCTCACGCGCCGCGAGGCGCTGAAGGCGATCGCCGGCATCACGGGCGCGGTACTCGCGGCGCAGATGCTCGAGGCGCGCGCGCAAGTCGCACCGACCGGCACGGCCCCCGCGAGCTCGCCGCCCCTGGTCGCGCCCGACGATCCCTCGATCGTGGCCGGGATCGCCGAATTTCCCGGAGAAGGCGTGCGGCTCGACGGATACCTCGCCCGGCCCGCGGGAATGGGACGCCACGCCATCGTGCTCGTCTGCCACGAGAACCGCGGCCTCACGCGCCACATCGAGGACGTCGCGCGGCGCGTCGCAAAGGCCGGCTACATCGGGCTCGCCGTGGACCTGCTCTCGCGCGAAGGCGGGACCGCCAAGCACGACTTCGACGCGATTCCCGGGATCCTCGGCAAGGCGCCTCCCGCGCGCCATGTGCAGGATTTCAGGAGCGGCCTCGCGTATGCGAGATCGCTGCCTTCGGCGCGCGGAGACCGCGTCGGAATGACCGGCTTCTGCTTCGGCGGCGCAGTGACCTGGCGCGTCGCGGCGGGCGTGCCGGAACTGCGGGCCGCGGTGCCTTTTTACGGCGTGCCCGTCCAGGAGAGCGAAGTGCCCGGTATCGGCGCGGCGGTGCTCGCGATCTACGGCGGGCTCGACGAGCGCATCAACCAGAACATTCCGGCGATCGAGGCGGCGATGGGCAAGCACGGCAAGACCTTCCGCAAGATCGTCTACCCGAACGTGGACCACGCTTTCCACAACGATACCGGCGCGCGCTACAACGCCGCCGCGGCGAAGGCCGCGTGGGGCGAAGCGCTCGCGTGGTTCGGCAAATACCTGGCGTAGGGAGTCACGATGTCCGACGTGAAGCGGAGGGACGAAACATCGCGCTGCCGAACGGCAAGGGGTTCGCTTGCGGTCATTCATCGTGAGGCGGAGGGGCGCCGCGCGGTCGATTTCGGCCGGCGCGACTTCCTGATCGACGCGCTCGCGGCGACCGCGGGACTCACCGGACTCGGCGGCTGCGCGGCGCCCGCCATGCAAGCGAGCAACCCCGTAGACACGATCCTCGTCAACGGCCGGATCGCGACGCTCGCTCCGCGGGCGCCTGCGGCGAACGCACTCGCGATCCGCGGCGGCGACCTCATCGCCGTCGGCTCCGCCGCACAGATCGAGGGCTTGCGCGGTCCCGACACGCAGGTGATCGACGCGGGCGGGCGCACCGTCATCCCGGGCCTGAACGACGGGCACACCCATTTCATCCGGGGCGGGCTGACCTACACCAACGAAGTGCGCTGGGACGGCGTGCCTTCGCTCGCCGAAGCCATGCGCCGCGTGCGCGAGCAGGCGCAGCGCACGCCCGCGCCGCACTGGGTGCAGGTGATCGGCGGCTGGACCTGGGCGCAGTTCGCGGAAGCGCGCTACCCGACGCTCGAGGAAATCAACACGGCGACCGGCGACACGCCGTGCATGATCATGCACCTCTACGACCGCGCCTGGCTCAACCGCGCCGGGATCCGCGCGCTCGGCTGGACGAAGAACACGCCCAACATGTTCGGCGGCGCGATCGAGCGCGACGCCTCGGGCAATCCCACGGGCCTGGTGATGTCGACGACGAGCCTCGCGAGCCTGGTCTCGGTGTGGCTGCGCATCCCGAGGCTCTCTCCGGAGGACCAGATCCTCTCGACGCGCCACTTCATGCGCGAGCACAACCGGCTCGGCGTCACCAGCGTGATCGACGCGGGCGGCGGCGGCCAGAACTATCCGGACAACTACGCCGCGATCGCGAAGCTCGCCGCGGACGGGCAGATGACGCTGCGGATCGGCTATACGCTGTTCGCACAGGCGCCAGGCAAGGAGCTGGAGAACTACACGGCCTGGGCCAAGCTCGTGAAGCTCGGCCAGGGGACAGACTACTACCGCATGATCGGAACCGGAGAGTACATTCTCTACGCGGCGGGCGACGTGGCCAACTTCGCCAAGGACTATCCGGTGCCCTCCGCAGGCGTGATGGAAAAAAATCTCTCGGCGGTGGTGAAGTTCATCGTCGAGCAGGGTTGGCCGTTCCGCCAGCACACGACCTTCGACGCGTCGGCGAGCCGAGTGCTCGACGTGCTCGAGCAGGTGAGCCGCGAGATGCCGCTCAAGAATCTGCGCTGGGGCCTGGACCACTGCGAGGTGCTCAAGCCTGCGACGCTCGAGCGTCTCGCGGCCCTGGGCGGGTCGATCGACATCCAGAACCGCATGTCGCTGGACGGCGAGGCGTTCCTGAAGAAATACGGCGCGCAGGCCGCCGCCGACGCGCCGCCCGTCGCGCGCATCCGCGAGATGGGGAGTCCTCTCGCCTGCGGCACCGACGGCAACCGCGCGACCAGCTACAACCCCTGGATCGGTCTGCACTGGCTCGTCACCGGCAAGACACTGGGCGGGGCGAAGCTGCAGGGCGAGCGTAACCTTCTCGATCGCACCGAGGCGCTGCGCCTGTATACGACGGGCGGCGCCTGGGTCTCGGGCGAGGAGGGCAGGAAAGGCACGCTGGAAGTCGGGAAGTTCGCCGACCTCGCGATCCTTTCCGCCGACTACTTCAAGGTTCCGGATGACCGGATCAAGGACATCGAGTCGCTCCTCACCATGGTCGGCGGGAAGGTCGTATACGGCGCGGGTCCCTACTCGCGCCTCTCTCCGCCGCTTCCGCCGGTCTCGCAGGACTGGCTGCCGGTGCGGGAATACGGCGAGTACTACAAGCGCGGGCTCGAGGACGCGCAGAACCTGGCGCGCGCGTTCTCGCGGCCGCAGCTGATCGGCGACGGGGGCTGGGGAGAGGCTTGCGGTTGCGGGACGGTTTGAGCGCGCGCCTCAATCCAGCTTCGCTCCGCTCTCCTTGACGAGCTTCGCCCACTTCGCGAGGTCGGCGAGCATGAACAGACGAAATTCCTCCGGCGTGGTGCCCGCCGGCTCCGAGCCGTCCGCTACGATGCGCTCGCGCACGTCGGGCCGGTTGAGAACTTTGACGAACTCGTCGTGGAGCCGCGCGACGATGGGCTTCGGCAACCCGGCCGGCCCGATTATTCCGTACCAGCCGACGACTTCGAACCCCGGCAACGCTTCCGCCACGGCGGGCAGATCGGGAAGGGCCGCCAGGCGCCTGGGCGCGGTGACCGCGAGCCCGCGCAGCTTCCCGCCTCGCACCAGGGTTTGCACCGACTGCATGCCGGCGAAGTTGAAGTGGTACTGCCTGGCGAGCAGGTCCATCAGCGCCGGCCCCGAGCCCTTGTACGGGATGTGCTCGGCCTTCACGCCCGTCATCATCTTGTAGAGCTCGCCCGCGAGATGCCCGCCGGTGCCGATGCCGGCCGAACCGTAGTTGAGCAGCCCCTTGTAGTTCTTGGTCCAGTCGACGAACTCCGCGAGGCTCTTCACCGGCGTCGCCGGGTTCACTACCAGCATGAATCCTGCGGTGGTGAGCTGCGTGATCGGCGTGAAACTGTTGACCGGGTGATACGGCAACTTCGGATTCAGCGCCGCGTTCACCGTGTGCTGGTGATAGGCGAGGAGCAGCGTGTAGCCGTCGGGCGGCGCGTTCGCGGTCAGCTCTCCCGCGATCACGCCCGACGCGCTCGCGCGGTTGTCCACCACCACCGGCTGCTTGAGCGATTCGGTGAGATGCACGGCGAACGTGCGCGCGAGGATGTCGGACGTTCCGCCCTGCGCTGCCGCAGTGATGAAGCGGATCGGGCGGGCGGGGTAGTCCTGCTGTGCGGGGGACGGAGAGGCGAGCGCAAGGCCGAGGAGGAGGGCGCCTAAGGGGCTGGAATTCATGACTCCGAGCGGATTACTTGAGGGCGTCGAAGGACGCCTTTGACCTATTTCCCTCGGCTACGGGAGGCTGATATTGTTTCCACTCGTCGGTCTCTTTCAGCTTGTAGCGTATGACGTTGTTCTCCGGATCGACCTGATAGAAGGGAAACGCATCCCTGAATCCGGCAATGAAAAGGGCCGGGGCAAAAAAGAGGATGCTCAAGACGATCGTTCCGCCGTTGACATCGAGCGGTAGTAATCCATAGAGCTTTTTGCCGTCCGGTGTTGTCGCCATGAACTCGTGCTGCCCCGTCGCCTTGGACTCCAGTTTCTCGGTGCGGGGTAATTCCGTGCGGTCCATGCCCTTGATCGCAAGCGTCGTACCCGGGGTCGCGCCTTCCAGGCGGCTTACGGTCGAGCATCCCGCGAAAGCAATAACAGTGCAGACCACGGCGATCCGTTTTGCCAGACCAGGTGCCGATGACATGAGGTCCTCCCTTATTGTGATATCGCCGTCGACGATCCATACGTTCACACGGACGCGGTGAGCAGTGCAAGCGAAAGCGATGGCTAGAGTGCATTCTCAACGAACGGTCAGGCTCTTGAGTGAAGTGCGACGAAAAACGCCGACGCGAGGAATCCGATTTCATGAGTCTGGTTCATGGTGCTCATGCGCTCCAAGGTTTGAGTTCAACGGCCGCCGTCTGTCATTCATCGGTCTTGTCATTGCAGCGGGTGACGTTGCCCTTAGCCGTACGTACGGTGAAGCAGCGCCGCTCCGGATCGGCAGGTTCTGCGGCGGCGGGCGGTATTTCCGTGTTCTGGGCTTTCGCGGCGGGAGCGGGCGGCGACGACACGATTGCTCGGGCAGGCGGTCGGTACGCCGGGTTTACATTGAGCCGGTCTTTGACTTCACCGGCATCTTTCAGCCCAAGCTCGCTGCATTTCATGCTGGAGTACGTGATCTTTCCGGCCGCACTCGCGCATTTGAAGGTCTGAGCCGCAAGCTCGTGGCACAGTAGCAATGCGGAGACCGCCAAGATTAGGTTTGCGATCTTCATCGGGCTTGGCTATGGGCTAAGAGGGATCCAGTATAAGCCACGTTGCCTCGGTAATCACGGCGCATAAGTTCTCACGGGCGAGATCGGCTACCGGATCGGTTGGATTTGTTTCCAGTGAGAATACGAAGTCCCACGTACACGAATATGAGACCCATGCCAATCATAGGCACAAGCAGGAATAGTGGCACACGCGAGCCGTGCGTTTGTCTTGCAATCTGACGTCTAATGGTGTGCGCCATTCGCCTATTCGAGCTTGAGGTTGGTGCGCTTCACGAGGTTCTTCCACTTCTCGATGTCGGCGTGGAAGAATTTCTTGAAATTCGCCTGGTTGTCCTCGAAGAGCGCGGCGCCTGATTTCTGCAGCATTTCGCGAGTCTCGGGCTGTTTGAGCACGGTCTCGACGTCGCGCGCGATGCGCGCGCCGAGCTCGGGCGAAATGGAAGCGGGCGCGAAGAAGCCCTGCCACAGGGTCGCCTCATATTGAGGCAGTCCCTGTTCCGCAATGGTGGGCACGTCCAGTGCACCCGGGTAGCGCTGCTTGCTCGTCACGCCGAGCGCCCGCGCCCTTCCCGATTTCGAAAGGGGCAAGCCGACCGGCATTCCGGCGAAGTAGTAGGCGACACGTCCCGGAATGACGTCCTGGACGGCGGGCGCGCCGCCTTTGTAGGGCACGTGGATCGCGCTGATCCCGGCCATCAGGTTGAACAGCTCCCCGCACAGATGATCGGAGTTGCCGACGCCCGAGGAGGCGAAGGTGAGCCTGCCGGGCTCGGCTTTCGCGCGCGCGATCAGTTCCTGCACGTTCTTCGCCGGAAAATCGGGCCCCACGATCAGGATGTGCGGCGTCGCCGCCACCGGCGCGAGCGGCACCAGGTCGCGCTCGGCGCTGTAAGGCAGGTTCGGCAGCGCGGCGGCGCTGATCGCGAGGCCGTTCTGCGCGAAGAGCAAGGTGTAGCCGTCGCCCTGCGCCTTGGCGACCGCGTCCGCGGCGACATTGCCGGCTGCGCCGCCGCGGTTCTCCACGATGACGGTCTGCTTCCAGTGCGCGCCGAGGCGATCGGCCATCACGCGTCCGACGATGTCGGTCGAGCTTCCCGCCGCGTAGCCGACCAGCAGGCGCACGGGCTTGGCCGGGTATTGCTGCGCGACGGCGGGCAGCGCCAGCGCGAGAGCAAAAAGCGGGACGATGCGACGAAGCTTCATGGACGACTCCTTCATCGATGCGCGAACATTTTCTTCCCCGGCACCGGCATCTCGGCGGTGAGGATCTCGCCGTTCAGCGAGTCGGTGATGTGCAGGGTGCTGCGTTTCGGGCCGCCGTAGGCGATGTTGGTCATGAGGCGGTGCTGTTTGCCCGTGTGTACGATGTGAGTGGGAAGGGCGTTCGAGTCGAAGCGCCAGACGCCCACTCCGAGGTGGCACACGGCGAGCCCGTCCTCGTCGTCCGCCTCGATGCCGTCGGGGCCGGCGTGGCCGCCGGAGAGCTGGATCGCGACGCCGGTCTTGGAGAGCGTGCCTCCGGCCATGAGCGGCAGCCGCCAGATCTGCTGCGAGCGCGTGATGGCGACGTACACGTGCGTGTTGCTCTTGTTGAGCGTGATGCCGTTGGGTGAGGGCG
>WNGR01002364.1_pt1 | contig 20757 bp, 16 predicted proteins | sample 5407581 | NCBI WGS metagenome assembly WNGR01 (sample SAMN13153383, study PRJNA577476) | soil metagenome | isolation source: 80 cm soil or saprolite under Garry oak tree replicate 2 | place: USA:California | collected 2016-06-15
AGCAAGGGCCGCTGCTGAGATCCAGCAAGCGCTAATGAACAAGGGAGTCATGCGGCACCCCGAAGTGACTCTGCGCGTGCAGGAGTATGCAACCCAGGACGTGTCGGTAGTTGGCCAGGTTCACGCACCCGGTACTTATGCGATCACCACGCCGCAAACTGTTCTGAAGATTGTGTCGCTGGCGGGCGGACTCACGGAAGCTGCTGACAGGCACATTGTGGTGAAGCGTCATGGGTCTGCAGAGCAGAGCACATATTATCTTTCGAACGATCCGCAGCAGGCGCTATCGGATATGGTCATGGTCAACCCTGGTGATACCGTGTTGGTGTCTCACGCTCCAGTCATTTACATCATGGGAGACGTGAGCAGGCCGGGTGGCTACGCGATCTCGACGAATGACTCCCATCTGAGTCTGATGCAGGCAATCAGCATGGCCGGCTCGGCAAACAAGACATCTGTGCAATCTCGCGTGCGCCTGATTCGGAAGACAGCTGGGGGGCAGGTAGATATTCCAGTGCGTCTCGACAGAATCGAAAAAGGCAAGGAGGCAGACGTGGCGCTACAGCCGAACGATGTCATCTTCGTACCCTTCAGCTGGATGAAGAACCTTGCGATGAACGGCTCAGCCATTGCGGCATCGGCTTCGAGCGCTGCGATCTATGCGATCCCGTGATCCTCGCGCGGTTCTCGATGCACGAGTTACTTCGGACGATAAGTCGCAACGATTCGGCGGTACCGAGAAGGTTTCACGACTTATGGTAATGCAAAGAGGAATGTTAGCAGGACTGCTGCTCTCCATCGCGCTTTCGGGTATGTCTTGTTATTTGAGTGCGTCGTCGCTTCCGCTGCAGAGCCCTGGGGGCGAAGGTGGCGGGAAGCTGTTTGTGCCCGGACCGACGATGGCCGGCCAGTGCACCACAATGGTGACCCCGAAGTTTCCACTGGGTGCGACCTCAAGCACACCTGAGTCTACGCTGCTGATTTTGCGGGTGCACATTAGCAGGGTCGGGAAAGTTTCTCCGCTGTACCTGATTTCGGGTCCACCAGCTTTTGAAGACGAAGCGATGAATGCGGTGAGGATGTGGAAGTACCGGGCATACAAACGAGATGGAGAACCTGTCGATGTGGTCACCGATGTTCGGGTGGCCTTTATTCCAGGTCAAGCTGCCGGCATGGTGACACACCCAAGTCGCTGATGCCGGACGCAGGCTTCTTTGATTATGGACCCAACTCATTGTGAGGTCGGTTTGACTACGCAGGACAAGAAGAAACGAGTGTTGCTCGTAGACCTTGGCGCTTCAATGGGCGGCGTTGAGGCGTATCTTGAAGCCCTTGCGAAGATCCTCAGCCCCAACACGGATCTGTTTGCGCTGTGCGTGATGACCGAGCTCGCTGAGAGGCTGACAAAGTCTGGTGCTCGGGTCACGGTGATTCCGCTATTTTCGAAATTGAGAATCTTGCGCTTCTTCACTGCGTTCGTGTCGATGATGTATTTACTGATCCGCCATGACATAGACGTTGTGCAGATCAATGGATTCATGGAGTCGATCCTTCTTGGCCCGGTCAGGCTGCTTGGCCGAGAGGCCGTTTATACGCGTCACGGTCCTTTTGAATTGGATCTCTATCGGTGGTATCGACATCCTTTCAAGTACGTGCCCCGGATGTTTTCGCGGTATGGCGCTCATTTTGCCTCACGACTTATCTGCGTCTCGGAGTCAGTAGGCGCGCTTTGCAAGCCTCTATTTCCAGAGGGACGTGTGTCCGTCATTCCCAACTGGGTCACTACGCTTCCAGATCCAAGGACTCGAAGCGGGAAACTCAGGGCCACGCAAATCGTCTGCATAGGACGACTCGAGAAGTACAAGGGAGTACATCTGCTGATCGAAGCGATGCGAGGGCTGGATGAAGTGGCTCTTACGGTGGTCGGTGACGGGACTTACCGGCTGGAACTTGAAAGACTCGCACGCGGCCTGGAGATAAATTTCGTCGGGTTTCAACGTGACCCCACGCCTTTTTACCGACAGGCCGACATCTTTGTTATGCCATCGCTTGGGCCGGAAGGCCTGCCGATGGTGGCGATCGAGGCGATGTCGCACATGCTCCCATGTATGTTCAGCGATCTTGCCGTCCATTGTGAGATCAGTGACGGCGGTCAAGCTGCGATGCTTTTCTGCAGCGGAGACGTTGACGACCTGCGGAGAAAACTGCAGCTTTTACTCGAGAGCGAAAGGGAGCAGGATCGCCTTGCTAAGAATGCATACGAGCTTGTGAAGAGAAAATACTATGAACCGGTAGCGCGCCAAGCCTATCTCGAGGCCTTTGCGGTCGCCCAGCCATAGACATACGCTTCATTCTAAGTCGCCGTAATCAATGCTCAACGAGCCATCTCAAGGGGACACGATGCCACGATTCAGTCTCATTATCCCTACAGTGGGCAGGACAACGGAGCTCGCCAAACTCCTGGTCTCGATCGACCAGCAAAAGCGCGACGATGTTGAACTGGTTGTCGTCGACCAGAACGACGACAACCGCATATCTCTTTTGATAGAAGCACTCCCGTTCCAACTGAACCTGCGGCATCTTCGCGTCATCCAGAAGAATGTTTCAGCCGCAAGGAATTCTGGTATGGACGCGGCGAGCGGGGAGATATTTGCCTTTCCCGATGATGATTGCTGGTATCCATCAGGACTCCTCGATCAGGTAGACGCCTGGTTTCGGTCCCATGCGGAATATGCTGTGCTCGCCACGGGAGCGCTGGATGACGAGGGGCTGGTCAGCGGAAATCGCTGGTTCCAGAGTGTCTGCGACATTAATACCTGGAATGCTCTGCGGACGACCTTCTGTTCAAGTTTGTTTATCTGTGCGGCGGAGCGCAGCCGGCAGGTACGCTTTGACCCACAAGTGTCGCATGGAGAGGAAACTGATTTCATTCTGCGTTTGCTTGCAACGGGATTGCGAGGACGATTTGATCGAGCGCTGCACATTCATCACCCCCGGCGCGACATGCTGAGTGGAACGGTATCAAAAGAACGTGCCAGAAAATATGGCGCCGGCATGGGAAGGCTGGCCCGGCGCAATTCTCAAGTAGTGCTATGGGCTGGTCTGCTTGCCTATGATGTGGCTCGCGCTTTGCTTGTATCTGCACGGGGTAAGTTTGACGATGCAGGCTTCTGCTTCGCTCATGCCGAAGGATTGTTTCGAGGCTTCTTACTCCCAAAGGTGACTTATGAATCCAACGTATCCCAGTGATCACGGCCGGCCACAAAACAGACGCTCGTTCATGCGAGGTGTGGCTGGTCTGTGTGCCACCGTGAGTGGTCTCGGATGGTCACAGGTTGCCAAGCCTGCCATGCCCGATACGTCTGCGCTTAAGAAGGCCGCACGCCTTAACGGCACCATCCTGGCGACGTTTACCGGCATGCACCAACTGCTCTATGAGCCCGCCGCGTCTGCAATGATCGCCGAAACCTTTTCGATGATTGCGGTAGGCAATGACCTGAAGTTTTCGGATCGACTACGTCCCACTCCCGATGCTTTCGATTTCGTCTTCGGCGATGCGGATGTTTCCTGGGCCGAGAGCCATAAGATGCTTATCCGCGCACACTGTCTTGTCTGGTGGAACGCGCTGCCCACCTGGTTCAAAAGCTATGTAACTATAGCAAATGCACGCCAGGTATTGACGCACCATGTTACTACGGTTGTAAAGCACTACGCAGGCAGAGTGTACTCGTGGGATGTCGTAAACGAACCGATTTATCACGACAACCGTGTGGACGGTCTTCGGAAAAAACCGTGGCTCGATCTGATCGGCGCGGAGTACATTGATTTAGCTTTCCACGCCGCGGCCGATGCCGATCCGCACGCACGCCTGATTCTTAACGAGTGCTACATCGAGCACAATACGCCCGTCGAAATCGTACGGCGTGACGCATTGCTGCGGCTAGCGACGCGGCTCAAGAAAAGCGGTGTCCCGATCACCGGGATCGGGGTGCAGGGGCATCTGCGCGGGGCTACCCCGCTCGACAAGGCAGGCATGACTACTTTCTGCAAGCAGGTTCGGGACCTGGGTTTGGAAATCATGGTCACTGAACTCGACGTAGATAGCGTCAATGTGGCAGGGACGGTCCTTGACCAGACAGCGGCAAGTCAGTGCGGCGCATTCCTGGATATTATGGCCCCCTATGCCAAGGTGATTACCTTGGAGGCACTGCGAGAGGAGCCTTCGATACCGAAGCAGCCGGATGGGCTACGTCCCTATTCGAATTTGTTCGATGGCAACTACAAGCCCACACCATCTTACAGCGCTGCCGTGCAGGCTCTGGAGCGATCTGCCGCGGAGATGGCAAAGCGACACACTTAAGACACTGCGCAAGCGACGGCAAGGGGAATAGCTACGTATAACCCGCGTACTGCGGTCCGAATAAGTGTGTTTCTGCTTTGCCGAGCCCCGCTTTGTCAGGTCAGCACTAACAAGCGAAGGTAACTCCAGCGGAAACTCTGCAACCAGCGCCGAGCTAGATCACAGCTAAAGGACAGGAATGACATCCCAGAAGAAAGGAGGCGTCGAAGGATAACTCATGGCGAGCGGCTATCAACAAATGGAATCGGACAGAATGCTGCGGTGGAATGATCAAGCACACGCGTCTTCAAGTGAGGATGCGCCCGTGTGCTGGCAGGTGCTGACATGGCTTTTGTTCTGGCCGCTGCTTTGCCTGATTGCTCGCCAGGCACCATACTTTGCCGGCCCGGCAAGGGACGCCACCTTTTACACACAGGGCGCGGCCTCGGGCCAGGGGGCCGACTATCATGCATCGCTTTATGTCATCTTAGTGATGCAAACAGCGTTCGCGATTTCCGCCAAGCGCAAGATATGGAAAGTACTCAAGGAGAACCCGCTTATTCTCGCAGGTCTCCTGTTGGTTTGCGTCTCGTTGCTGTGGTCCGGATCGGCTGTTAACACAATTCATATGGGAGTGGAATTGTCGCTCTGTACGATGTTCGCCTGCTATCTCGCTGTACGAATGCCGACAGAGCGACTAATGAGCCTGCTGATGTTTATGGGGGTTGCAGCGTCGGCGCTCAGCATTGTCTTTGCGCTGGCGATTCCGCGCTACGGAATCTTTGCGGGCTATGGTGGCGGTGCGTGGCAGGGAATCGCCGATCACAAGAACACCCTGGGGGTGAGCATGACCTATCTGCTGACGCCAGTGTTCTTTGCCCAGAAGTATCGGCTGTTCCGAAGGGTTGCGTATGGAGCCCTAATTCTCTTTATCATCGTGATGAGCCAGTCCCGGGGAGCATGGATGTACACGGCAGGTGTACTTTTCTTCGTTGGTTTCCTGTGCATGATTCGGCATCTCCGGAGGCAGGAAGCGATACTTCTGGTTGTCGTCGCCATGGTTGCGGGTGCGGTTGCAAGCGTCATCGCCGTCCACTCTTTCGATAACATTGCGCCGCTGCTTGGTAAGGACTCGTCGATGAGTGGCAGAACTGAAATCTATCGACAAGCGTGGCTTTCGATTCTGAAGAAGCCTGCCGTGGGTTACGGATATGGTGGCTTTTGGGGAGTAAGTCCCGAGGCGGCGCGAATTGGCTTAAGTATTGGATGGAACAACGTTGCCTATTCGGAGAGTGGAATCCTGGAGTTGGCGCTTCAGCTTGGATTTGCAGGTGTGGGTTTGGTTCTATTTACAGTTGGCAGGGCTGTAGTGCAGGCAATCCGCTTGTTTAATTCGAGCTTCTACTCTCCTCGCGCCGGATGGTTTCTGACGATTTTATTCCTGGCGGCGTTAACAAACATTGACGCAGGTTGGCTTATGGTTCCCGGATCGCTGGACTGGGTGATGATCCTGATCGCCTGCGTTGGGTTGGAAGGTGAGACTCGGCGCGCACGGCAGTGCAGCGTGATTGCACAGGAAGCATGGGGACAGAACTTTTAGACGTTCTGCTTCCTGTCGAGTTAGTTTGCAGGGTAGTGAGTTGGCTTATTAACTCATGGATATTCGTTAGCTCGTTCATCAGGTTTCAGGAGTACTCTATGAGGCGAATTACGGAATTCGACGGGGTGCGGGCGCTCGCGGTAACTATGGTGATCCTGGATCACTACGCACCATTCCGTAATTTTGCACACAATGCGTCAGCGCGATACGGGGGGACCGGGGTGGACGTCTTCTTTGTTCTTTCGGGATATCTGATCACAACAATACTTTTGAAATCGAAGAACGAGGAGCATCCTTATCGCGTCTTCTATGCGCGGCGCTCCCTGAGGATATTACCTGCATATGCGTTGGTGCTGGTGCTAGTGTACGCAGGCGGCGCCTTGCTGCATGAACCGGTGAACAGAGTAACGCTCGCTGGGCATCTGCTATTTCTCCGCAGCTTCAAGGGCACCGGGGAACTGTTGAGTAGTGTTCTGCATGTCATACAACATCCGGGCGCTATTCCAGCGCTATTCGGCGCGATGCCTCAGAGTCTGATTCCGCGAGATTACGGGAGACTGCCTATGGCGGCAAGTCTCGGGCCCACGTGGTCACTTTCAGTAGAAGAGTGGTTTTACTTTTTATGGGCACCGATTGTATTGCTGCTTTCGCGCCGAGCGATCTCAATAACCGCGTTTGCCGTATGCATAACAGGCTTTTTGTTGAGATGGCTGTCGAGCGGCGGTACTTCGTTTTTGACTTCAGTAGATATTCTGGTCACCGGCGCTCTGCTTGCACTTTGGATTGAGCGACGGGCGACGCTCCCTACGCGGATCGCGAAGTACGCGGATCGCTGCATCGCCGGCGGATCATTACTCGCTGCTGTAACATTCGTCGTGCTCGCGGTGTTGCACCGAGGGATGCTTTCCGGAACCCTGATAGAGATAGCCGTATTTGGGGCGATCTGCTGGTTGATTCAACACAGCGGCGACAACCATCCCGTTACAGCCCTGTTGCGGTTTAGGCCGGTCGCTTATGTTGGCAGCATCAGTTATATGATTTATCTTATACATCTGCCTCTCTATTTCATCGTGCGGCACATCGTCGATGCTCGCGCTGGGTCTCTGCCGGAGACACAGCAAATGTGGATTGTCGCGATCTGCAGTATCACGGCGACGATCCTCTTTTCAGCAGCCTCATGGAGGTTCTTCGAGGAACCGCTTCTTTCACTCAAAGAGAGAATGACGGCTTATCTCAGGCCCGGCGGAGGCCAATCCGGCATTGACTGGACAGAGACCTCAGAGGCTTTGGCGCTTCCGGAGCCAGCTGACTCTTGACTTATCGCCACAACAGGCATGCTGTGCGCGCCATGCAAAGTAAACAGGTGATCTGTAAGTGTGGTTTAAAGCTTCGAAGGGACATGAGTTGACACAAACAAAAGCCACTTCTCATCGAATTCCCTCGCTAGACGGGTTGCGCGGACTCTCGATATGGTCGGTTTTGCTGACGCATGCTTCGAGTCACTTCATTAACACGCCGCTGCATGAGCATTACATCCACACGATTCTCGCCAATCTTGCTTACTTTGGTGTTACTGTCTTTTTCGTTATCTCAGGTTTTCTAATTACTTTTCTTCTACTGAAGGAACGGGCGCGCACGTCGACGGTGAGCTTAGCGGGATTTTACCGGCGTCGCGCCGCACGGATTCTGCCGGCATTCTTGCTGTATGCCGGTGTGGTCGCAGCCCTCGGTCATCCGACGTTTCTGCAGGAAGTGTACGCGTTTTCGTTTACTACCTCGTACTTCTTCGATCAATCGTATCGGACCTGGCAGCAACTCTGGTCTCTGTCTGTAGAAGAACAGTTCTACCTCGTGTGGCCTCTGCTGATGTTACGTGGCGTGTGGACGGCACGGCGGTGCTGCTGGGTGGTCATGGCCATGTGTCCACTCGTACGACTTTGGTTGCAACACATCGGATATCGCCAATACAGTCATGTTGCGCCTGCCATTCTCGACTCGATCGCAGCGGGTTGTCTGCTTGCTTTCTATCGCGAGCAGGTGCACACCTTCGCAAAGCGTCACCTGGTTTCCACTCGCGCGTTCCTATCTCTAACCATTGGAACTTTGCTCTTCGCCGAAGTGATCTACAGATCTGGCCTGACAGTGTTCTGGGGGATTGTACCGATTCTTGTTGCTTTGATTATCGCGTCTGCCATCGAGCGGAAAGATGGAGTCCTCAATAGAGGTCCGCTGGTGTGGTCCGGATTGATGAGTTACTCACTCTATCTGTGGCAGCAACCGTTTCTGGTGTTGGATGGACCGCTGAACAATCTTTTCGTGCGGCTGGTATTCACGTTTGTGGCCGCTTATGTCTCGTATAAGTTTGTCGAGTTGCCGGTGTTGGCATTCTTCTCTTCTGTAAGCCGAAGAAAGCACAACCTGCCAACTGGGACGACGGTAGGCCAAGAATCCTAGAGGGATTAGGGGGCTGTGTAGAAGCTTGAAGTGCAGGTTGGGGAAGCACAACGAGAGCGGCATTGGTCGCTGGAATGAGCTTTCAGCCCAAGACCGGTGACCCTGGTGTGTCGTATCTACACCACATGAAAGGGTTGAGTTGTTATGAAGGGAATTATGGCAGAAGCACTCTTTGACGCCTCTCCCGCGGCGGCGAGTCGTCCCCGGACAGTGCAAATATTTAATAGGTTGACTGGGATCCGCGCTGTTGCAGCTCTCTTTGTCGTAGCGCTGCACTATAGTGACTCCGTTGCCCTGCTATTTCCCGCGTTCGGTAATCTCCGGACTATCTATCGATCTGGCGGTATGGGTGTGGATCTTTTCTTCATTCTGTCAGGATTCATCCTGAGCCATAACTATCTTCGTCAGTTTGAGCGCGTGTCGTTACGCGATTATCGACGGTTTCTGGAAGCCCGTTTGGCTCGAGTCTATCCTGTCCACCTGGCCACATTGCTCTTTCTCACAGTGGTCGCGGTCTTCGCCGCGCATGCCGACAAGCCATTGAACGGTTCGCACTATAACCTATCCAACTGGATCGCTAATGTGACGTTGATTCAAACATGGCCTGGCTTTAGTAACAGCCTCAGCTGGAATTATCCTGCGTGGTCAGTGAGTGCCGAGTGGTTTGCTTATCTACTCTTCCCGGTGCTTGCTCCGAGTATTGTCCGTGTCCGCAAGCCCGCGATCTGGGCGGGTGCATGTCTGTCGCTTTTTGCTGTGCCTGCCTGCGCCGGATGGATTCGAGAGGGGAATCCATCGAATTGGGCGGTATTGCATGTGATTTCCGAATTTCTCTACGGTGCGTTCTTGTATCGGTTATATGAACGTCGTGTGCGTTGTCCTTTGTCGCCGTTCTATGCCGGACTGGCGAGCATCACGGTGACTTTTGCATGCACCTACTTCAATTGGCATTCTACGTGGGTCGTTCCCCTTTATGGCATTCTTCTCTGGAGTCTCGCGGAACACACTGAGGGCCCCTTAGGTGGACGGATTGCGGTTTATCTCGGCCAGATTTCATTCTCCCTCTACATGACCCACGGTGTGTTGCAAATTGTGTTGAACCGTCTATGGCCGGTGGACAGATTTGTGCATTCTGCTGTGATCGTTCGTCTTTCGGTTCTCGGCGTGTATGGTCTGGTGATCGCAGGGGCAGCTGTAGGGGTCTACCACTGCATTGAGGTGCCAAGCAGGGGGGCTGTACTTCGATTTCTCAAAGCCGAGAACCGGCGTTCTCGGGAAAGTTCTCCTGAGCTTTCAAAAGACACCAAGTTGAGAGCGGTAAACGGCTAGCATTTTTTCGAAGCCCGCGAATACGATGAGCGGTCTGCAGGATTCAGCTAAAGTGCAAAGTCAGTTACGATGCGCAGGTATCCGTTTCGTCCAAGGGGTAACTAAGCGACCGTACGCGACTGCGCACGCTGATCGGTCCCTTCGTCGGTCGATTCGTTGGCTTTGCGTCGACAGATCCGATCCGCCATTCCAGCAAGTCCAGAAAGGAAGGCCACGATGAAAAAGCACCTTCCGCAACTAGACGGGCTGCGCGGTTTGGCGGTTCTAATTGTCGTGTCGGGTCATTTAGCAGTGTTTGGCATCGGCTTTGGCGTGAAGACATTGGGACCACTGCCGCCAATAGGTGTGGATCTCTTCTTTGTTCTCTCTGGGTTCCTTATCACCAACATCCTGATCGACGCACGCGCTGGAAAGAACTACTACCTGAACTTCTACGCGCGTCGTGCCTTGCGCATCTGGCCCCTGTATGCGATCGTGCTCGTCATAATCTTCGCGCTCCTAAACCACCACGTTCGGATCTTGAGTTTCGATGAAACCAAGATACGGTGGCCGTTCTTTGCATTGTTTCTCCAAAATGTTGTATATCGACGGGCGGCTTTGCTGGGGCCCACAGCGCTCGGTCTGACGTGGTCCCTCGCTGTCGAGGAGCAGTTCTATCTTATCTGGCCCGTGTTGGTGCGGAAGCTGTCAACCAAGCACTTAACGATGACTCTCATGATGATCGTTGGCATGGCCCCACTCGCAAGAGTTCTGGCCATACACATCGGAGTGGATCCATATATCAACCCACTCTGCCGTTTTGACGGGATGGCGATTGGGAGCCTAGCGGTACTGTGGATGCGCGCTCGCAGGCACGACGAAGCATCCATCCGGAGGGTTGCCGGGCGCCTGCTGGTAATATCCGCAACGGCGGAGATCATCGTTGTGATGGCGGGTCTTGAACGCTACGTCAGCAAAACCTTTGTGAGTCTTGGCTTTTGCGCGGTGCTTCTAGCTGCACTGTCCTCTCCTTGGGTAATTCGCGTTTTTAGCCAAGCGTGGCTCCGGCATGTAGGGAAGGTGAGCTACGGTATCTATCTGTTCCATATGTTGATAGGAGCGGCACTATTTACTGCGTTTCCCGGAAGCTCCTGGAGTGTCAGGACTGCGAGAGTGCTCGGTGTGATCCTAGGCAGTGTCGGTGTCGCAACGCTTTCCTTTCAGTTGGTCGAGAGTCCAGTTCTGCGGCTCAAGCGATTCTTTCAAGCTAACTCTTTCGAGGAAAGGAATATCGAGATGAGGCCGAAAACTGTTAGCGACCACCCTCAGATGGAATTACCGGTCGCGGTACGTGCAAATCAGACTTCGGTATAAAGAACTGTTCTCAGGAGATATTCTCAAGATGACGAGCGGGAAATTACGGTTGTTGGGGATGTACATCGCGGCCTGTCTCGCTGTTAGTTGTTCGGCTCCCAAGTCATGTGCGCAGGAGACTCCGGCTAACCTACCAGGCTGCAATTGTCCTCTGAACGACTGGCCTCTCATTTCCCGATTCCGGGATGAAAACAGCAGAGTTCTTCAACATGGCATCGCAAGCAGACGCGTCGTGTTTCTTGGAGACTCTATAACTGAGCACTGGATCGTGTACCATGCTCAGTTCTTCTCAAGCCATGGATATGTTGATAGAGGAGTCTACGGACAAACGACGCCTCAAATGTTACTGAGGTTTCGGCCGGACGTGATCGCTCTCAAGCCGCAGATTGTTGTGATCTTGGCGGGAACTAACGATCTGGCAGGGAACACCGGACCGGAAAGCCTCGATGTTATCGAAGGTAACCTGATGTCAATGGTGGAACTTGGAAATGCAAATCACATCCGAGTTGTCTTATCTTCTATTCTGCCAGTCACAGATATGTACAAACCGATAACATCGAAGCGGCGCCCCGCCGATATTGTTGCGTTAAACCGATGGATGGAAAGTTACTGTGGTTCCGGCGCATGTACCTATCTTGATTTTTACAGCAGCATGATAGACGCGCATGGGAGTCTCCGCAGCGAGCTGACTGGGGACGGGCTGCACCCAAACGCAGCTGGATACCTTGTAATGGAGCCGCTCGCGGAGAATTCGATCAGGCGGGCTTTAGGTTTCAATAGCCATTCTGGAGCGAACTGATACATGAGCAGAGTCGGTTATGACGCGCAGGCATTTCTTTCTCCCAATGGGGGCACAGGCAAGGGTGCGCAATTGCGTACTCTGATTGGTCCCTTCATTGATCGCTTCATCGGCTTCGCGTCGACCGATCCGAATCCGAGTGGAATGCCGTTGGTCCAGGAAGGTAGACAGAGTTACACGCTCTGGCAACAGTTATCGCTGCCCAAGTCATTGCGGCGCCACAAGATCGACTTCTTTCTGGCCCCCTACAATGTGGCGCCCTTCTATCTTCCAAGGGGAGTGGAGTTGATTCTCGTGCTGCACGACACGATTCTGATGAAGAAATTCGTTAAGCCAGACCTGCGCGGGAGATTAATGGATTTGTATCGTCGCTGGCAGATTCCAGCTTCGGTACGCCGGGCGCGAATTGTCCTGACTGTTTCCGGGCACGCAAAGAGTGAGATCCTGGAGGCCTTTCCTCGTGCAGATGTGCGCGTGATTTCCTGCACCGTGCCGAAAGTGTGGTTTGATCCGCGACCGCTGAAGCAGCGCGCCGGCTATCTGTTGATGGTCACGTCATCAGCGCCGCACAAGAATGCCGCTGGAGCCATTGAAGCTTATGCCAGCTATGTGAAGCGCACCGGCAGCGGGGCAAGACCGCTCAAACTGGTCGGTCTCTCGGGAAAAGCGGGTGCTTATCAGGAAAGGCTTCAACATCTTGGCATTGCTCCGCTTATCACGTTCCTGCCTTTTTTGTGTGAGAGGGAACTGATCAGCCTCTATCAAGATGCAGCGGCCTTATTGTTTCCCTCGTACGCGGAGGGATTCGGGATACCTATGCTTGAGGCCATGGCTACAGGAACACCCGTAATTGCTGCGAGAGCAACGTCGTTGCCAGAAGTCGGAGGCGATGCCGCGTACTATTTTGATCCGAATAGCGTGAACGAGATGGCAGCGGCGCTAGAGACAGTACTTACGGACGATGGTCTTAGGGAACAAATGGCAGCAAAGGGGCTGGTTCGGGCGGAGTTGTACCAGCCCGAGGTCATAGGACGTCAGGTAATGAAGTTCTGGGAGGAAGTCGCCGGGATCACTGTTGGCCCAACGATGTCGACTCCTGCCCCTCAGGAATCGCCGGCTTCTACCGCCTTGGGACCGCGCGCTACTGCCACTCCGTGATTCCTGAATCGCCTCGTCTTCACCTAGCGGGGACCGGCAACATCGCGCTGAAAAGAGGGACTTATGACATATGCTAGACCGAAGCCCACCATCGCTTGGATCGACGTCAGCAAGGGGGTGGGGATATACCTGGTGGTCCTTGGCCATGCGAATATCAATCCCAGGCTTCAGCAGTTCATCTATCTCTTTCACATGCCGCTCTTCTTCTTTCTAAGCGGGTACTTGCATATCATCAAGACCGATTGTGGAGCCTTTTGTCGGAAGAAGGTTATCCACCTTCTTCTGCCCTACGCCTCGTTCCTGCTTTTGCTCTACCCGTTTGAGTTGGTGCGCATTTTGCTGCATCACAGGCCCGGACATCCAATCACCCATGCAATTCTAGCTGCACTATGGGGAGGCAGTAAGCTACAGGGGCTCTATGGAGTGTTCTGGTTTTTGCCATGTCTCTTCTTGACTCAGCAACTGATGAACTTCATGCTGGCCAAGTTCCGGCTCCGAACTGTGATTGGACTGGTGTCGGTAGCCCTTCTTTTGAGTTACTGTAATGCGCAGTTGATGCCTTGGTTCAACTTGCCACTCAACGCCAACGTTGTTTTGGGCGCAATGCCATTCTTCTTGATGGGATTGTTGGCAGCGCGTTTCAGGTGGGATCGTCGAATTTCCATCGCAGTCTCCTTCACGGGAGCAGCAATTGCGGTTTATCTGGATCACCTCTCAATGCCTCTTTTCTATGACATGCGAGATGGTGTGTACGGAATTCCGGGCTTGAGCCTAATATTGGCCGCTTGCTGCATCGGCTGCATGATCTTTATCAGCAAGGCGGCTGCAAGGTTCATGCCGATCCGGAAAGTTCTCGCCGGCATCGGCGCCTCTTCGGTGGGCATCATGTTTATCCACAAAGTATTGCCGGCCGTCCCTCACCTAAACGCCCCGGCACTACGACATGGCTATCTGGCCACGGATGTTTTCGTGGTGATCTCATTCGCCGTAACATGGCTGCTTGGACGTGCTACTGTCACGCGCGCCTTCTTACTTGGCTCGGAGCGGGACTTCTACAATCTATTCGATAGCTCAGTCTTAGTGGTGAGGAGAAATCCACCCACAGGGGAGAGTGAGAATCTAAGCGGAGGACGTGTTAACGAAATGGCCTGACAGGACGCATTTGTCTCAAGGATCGTCAGCCAGATAGCTTCAGATCGCTCCGTGGCAGACATGAAACCATGGCCACGGAGTTCAGCCAGGTCGCAACCCCCCTCAAAGCTTCGGTTTACTCTCCCAGGACTCGCATCAATGGCGGTACAACCGCTTCTTCAACTGCAAAGAGCGATCCAAGTTCAAAAATAGCTACCGCTGGAATTCGAGTTTTGATGATCAACAGCAGGCAGGAGACTGGCAATGCCCAAAGTACTCGTATTTGCCGAGAGAATGTTGCCTTCGACGCAAACGTTTATTCCTCTTCAAGTTGATGAGTTACGAAGATATAGGGCGACGTATGTGGGACTTATTCCGCCGGATCGCAAGTTTCCCATGGATGCCGAACCCATTCGTCTGACGAGAGACCGGTCACGGGCGTCACGAGTGCGCCGAGAACTCTATCGGTGGACGGGGATTGCTCCGCGGTTTCATGCTGAAGTGGCTCGCATCAAGCCTCAACTGCTTCATGCGCATTTTGCGGAGGGTTCCTCTGCGGCGGTTTTCCTGAGCAAGCGCCTTCGCGTTCCACTCGTTCTTCACCTGCGGGGAGGCGCGGAGTTGCTGCCGGATTCGGAGTTGCGGCGTCGCCTGTTTCAATTGCCATTCCTCGCCTACCGCCGTGAACTTTGGCGACGCGCATCGCTCTTTATCTGTGTGTCGCAATATATTCGAGACAAGGCACTGCGCGCGGGATTTCCAGAAGATAAGCTGCGTGTTCATTACACAGGAATGAATTGCAGAGCCTTCACTCCCGAAGTGTCTCTCTCAGAGAAGGACCCTCGGCGCATTCTTTACGTGGGCCGACTGGTTCCATACAAGGGCTGTGATTATCTAATTCGTGCGATGCAAAGAGTACAAGCGCGAATTCCCGGAGCCAGCTTGACCATTATTGGCGATGGCGAATTTCGTCCGGTATTAGAGAAGTTGAATAATGAACTTGGAGTAAAAGCAGAATTTTTAGGCGAGCAGCCTCAACAAATCATACGTTGGTGGCAAGAACGGTCCCGCGTCTTTTGCGGACCGAGCGTGACGTTATCGGATGGAATGAGCGAAGCGTTTGGGAACGTCTTTTCTGAGGCCCAGGCGATGGGTTTGCCAGTGGTGAGCTTTCGGCATGGAGGCATACCCGAAACCATGTGTGAGGGTATAACCGGACTGCTAGCACCAGAGCGAGATGTTGAGCAGCTTGCCGCGCACCTACTTCGCTTTCTTACCGATGATGGCTTTTGGCATCAGGCTCGAGAGCAAGGCATGGCGTGGGTAAGACGGAACTTTGATGTTCGATCACAAACCGACAAATTGGAGTCGATTTATGATGCTGTCATTCAACAGTTCAGTCCGGACATAGAGGCGCAGACGGCGGCGATAATTGAATGACCTATTCAGACCAAATAGAATCTACATTTGTAGATGACACTGGCACAAATGACCTTCTGTCCATCCCAGCAATCGACTTCAGATCGAATGACTCTCTATGCCGCCTGACAGTACACTGGCGCCGTTCGTCTGCGAAGCTGTGCCAGCGCAAGCCAATTCATGATACCCAGCGCACCGTCGGTTGCAAGCGAAGCCCATGCCGCACCGTGCCAGGAATATCGGGGCACCAGATAGAGGTTAAGCAACAGGTTGCCAATGGCCGCTACGGACTGAGAGGCCAAGCGGTATCTCTGGTGGCCTGAGCCCGCGATGGCATCTCCCGCACTCAGGTGAAAGCACCGAAAGAACGGAATGAGGCATAGCCATCGTAGTGCGTCGACTGCCTCTGCATAGGGCCTGCCGACAAGGTGTGGTATGAGCGGTGCGGAGATAAACATCATGCAGGCGATCCCCAGCCCTAAGATAGCCGTTCTTTTGAGCAACACCTTCGCCATGGGATAGGTGGCGGCCACCCCCTTGACGCCTTCCCGAAAGAATCGTGGAAAAGCCGCGCCGACAACGGACATGATCGGCATTGTGCCGATGTTCACTGCACGGTAGGCCATCGAATAGATGCCGTTCGCCTGGTTCATGCCGTAATGCGACAGTACAACCTTATCGATGTCGTTATAGGCTGCGGTGGTGGAACCGGAGATCGCAAAGACGATGCCTTCCCCGATGCGCCTGTAGAACAGGGATAGGGAGAAAGATGGAAGGCCAAAGTAGCGTGTGACGGTAACAAATGCGACGATCGATGCGAGAAACGATACAGCCAGAGATGCCAGAGCCCATTGAAGCGCCGAAGCTGATCCGAGATGCAATAGCATTATCACTGCCAGAATCAATCGCAGCAAATTGCTGAGTAGAGTCAGGGTAGCGCTGAACTTCATTTTTTCGAAGGTTTGAAACACCTGAGCTGCGCAGCTATTGAGCTGCTGGAAGAGACAATCGCTCACGGCAAGCGGTACCAAAATAGGAAGGCTTTCTGATCCAAGCAACCATCGGCCACACAGCCCGAGGCCTATAACAATCACGCCTCCCATGAGAAATACCGAACTCAAGATGTTTCCCCAATAGAGACGAAAGCGGCTGTGATCCGGACTAACATAGCGAAGAAAGAGGAGTCCTGATCCGAGGGTGCTGTATTGGCTGACGACCGCCACCAGCGCAATGGCGCCTGCAAGCACGCCGTATTGGCGGGTACCGAGTAAACGTGCGAGGACGACGAAATACAAGGCTTGTACGAGGAATGAGAGCCCTTGACCAGCGAAAAGCCAGCCTGCATTCCGCACCAATACGCTCTTTCTTGCCCGAGTTATAAAGCTCGCTAACAAAGTGGACCCCTTCCCCTCCAAATCGGATCACTATCAGAAAGGCAAAACTATCTTATAAGCGGGCTAACTCGCCTTTGTCTGAAGTAGCCCACTATATATCTGTTCAAGCTTTGCAGTTTGTGTTTCCAAGTTAAAGTGCCTGTCAATTTGGCGCAGTGCTGCGAGACGGAAGCGCTCCCAGAGTTGTCCATCCTCCAAGACGCGACAAAGAGCGAATGACAGCGCGCGGTAATCGCGTTCCGGAGCCAATAAACCATTCACCTCATGAATAACGATCTCTGGAATGCCAGCATGGAATGTACTTACGACGGGGATTCCCATTGCCTGGGCTTCAGCAATGACTGTAGGAAGGCCTTCACTGTCCCCATTGACAGCGGTCACGCTGGGCAGGCAGAAGACTCGCGCTTCACGGAGAGCCTCACGAATCACCGTTATTGGTTGCGCTCCCATGAACCGGCAGCGGAGGTCCAACGTTCCAGCGAGACTCTCCAATGCGGGCCGTAACGGCCCATCTCCGATGATCGTCAGTTCGCTCGACTTCCTTGTCCTCTGAACGATGTCCATTGCGTGCAACAGGTACTCACAACCCTTTTTCTCAACAAGTCGCCCCACAAAGAGAACCCTTTCAGACTTGTTTGTCGTGGGCTCAGGCGAGAAGTGGGTGCGATCCACGCCGGTGTAGTGGACCAAGAGCTTTTCTTCAGGAAAGCCAGCTTCGATCGCGCGATTGCGAATGAATCGAGAGACACATAGAAAGAGTGAGGCTTGTTCGCCGAGAAGCTTATATGCATGTCGTCTGGGATGTGAGGTAGTTACGTCGGACCCATGGAGTGTAACTACGAGAGGCACACCAAGAGAACGCGCGAGAGGTAGAGCCGAACGACCTCCGCTGGCGAAATGAGCGTGGAGCAGGTCCGGACGAAGTCGATTCGCCTTGCGATGGAAATAGGGTGCGATTCCCGTTCGGCGATAGAGTTTGGCTCTTATCGGAGCAAGAACGGAAGAGGGCCCAGATAATACAAGAGGTTCCTTGTCTAGCTTTAGGCTTGGGCGAGTACGCTCTAGACCGGCTAATTGGGAAGTGAAGGTCATGAGGGCGTGCATCTGCGCGAGGATGAAAGTCTCGGAGGGAGGGAGCAGCGTCTCTTTGAATATGAGGACCTTGGGCATGTTACTCCGTCGGCGAGGCTGGGACCGGTTGAGGCGCAGTTAGCGATGGTTGCGGGAAGACGTCGAGATGGGACATTGAAACGGTACTAACGACGTGAGACTAAAGTGTCCTATCAGTACCTTCGAACTCAGTCTTCTGGTCTGTGCCCGCGTTCCGATTTAGACTTCCGCGCATCGTGAGAAGAAAAAGCAATTCGGTGCGGCTCGTCACTCCGAGTTTTTCGAATGCTCGGAACATGTAATTCTTAATCGTATGTTCACTCAGACCCAATTCATTAGCGATGGCTCTGTTTGTTTTTCCAGTTGCCGCGCATTGGACTACCTGCAATTCACGGGCCGTCAGTGAAGGTGAATCGCTGAGGATTCTGGGGGAGGGGATGCTCTTGAACGCCTCAAGGAGGACGTCAGTTTCCGTTCTGCCGGCCCAGACGAAGCCGTTCCATACGTGTTCGATGCAAGAGAGAAGTTGACCTATGGGCTGGTGCCGGGTAAACACTCCGCGAGCGCCAGACCGAAACGCGTGAATCACCGAATCGGGGGTCGACTCATTCAGAATGATGACGATCATGGTCTTTGGGTGATGTCGTGCCACAGCGCCAGCGAGATCAAAGCCGTCGCCTGACCGGAAGCGTTGATCGGCGCCGATTACCACGACGTCCACCTTGCGACTGGCGAGTTCCTGCAGCAAATTGGCGGATGAAATCGCCGCCGCTTCGCGATTCCGATCCATCGTGATGGCATGGGCCAGCAAATCGCTGCTCATTGAATCTCGATCGGCAATCAAGATCTGAATTGAAGGCTTGACGTGCTGTGTGATTTCCAGAAGTCGTTCTTCCTTACGTGGGCCTTGCGATGTTGAGGCGCTATTGCCATGGATGCTTCCGGCATCTATTCGGGAGCGAGGTGCTGGCATAGACAAGAGGTTCCTCCTGTTCAGTACGGAGCACTAGATGTGTACAGGCGCACCGCGTGAGTTCCACGGTTGAGTATCTGTCAAGAAGGGTTGAAAGTGGGCTATCTTGAGGCGTTAGAACTAGTTCGAGAGCGAGGACGAAACCTTCATAATAGGATCGTTCACTCCTTATCGAGATTCAGATTATCGTCTGAACGACGGTCTCTGCTTAACTAGATGTTAGCAACAATTTGGACGTCGCGCAATGCCATCTAAGGTATACGTACTGTCGTCTCTAGTGCGACATGAGTCGTCTACTCTATGGCGCGAGTTGCCACGAGGTTCATTCGTTTAACGCGAAGTCGCGCGCGGGCGAGAGGCGGAATGATGAGGAAATCCATCGATCACTCGCGGGGCTCTCAACTTCAGGAATGGCTCAATTGGAACTGGTGAACCACGCGTATACTCTGCGGTGTTTTGAAGTGTGCGCCGGCGAGCCACGTGAGCATGCCTCTTCACAACTGGTGAAGAGGCATTGTCTTAGAGCCTCATTTTACTGGGCAACTACTTGTGTTTCCCAATCCAGAGCCACGGAACCGTCGCAATCTTCGATGTCTCTAAGAGTCAGGCCGGCGGGCGTTGAACCTGAGCCTGCGATGGGCCCCTGCGCAGTTGTAATCGAAACGAAATTCGACGTGCTGTTTGTACATTGGCTGTTCTGAACGGTCCAACCGGAGTAGGTAGCTGCACCGAGGTAGTACCCGGAGGCTGCATTGTACGATGTGCTGTCCCACGAAAACACCGAATTGGTGAAGGCGCCCGATGGCCCATAGATTGCGGCTCCATACAGGCCTGGACTATCGAAGAAGGCACCATAGTGCTTATCCGCTGAACCGTATTCTGCAATCTGAACTGTCTGGTTCGTGTATGGATGCTCGCCCATAATCGTGTTGTAAGCGGAGCCAGCCATCCACGCTTCACCATAGATGGTTGAACCGGTAGCTTCAAGATTCCAGGCGTGCGAACTTGTCAGATAAGAGAATTTCATTCCGTATGTGGCCGGAACTCCGTCTTGAATCAGGATGTAAAGCCGTGCGGTGCTGGAACAGTTGCCGGGATTTGTAATCTGCGCGCCGGTCACCAGGCCATAGTTCACGACGGGTAGATTTGCAAAATTGGCCGATGACAGGTTAGACACAGTCGGTGTCAGAGTCGGAACGGACGCGCACGTAGACAGATCGGGTCCTACGATTTGACCTCTCACATACTGCTGGGTGTATTTCTTTGTTCCAGGGTTAGATACAGTAACTCCTGTCAGGCTACCATTGTTCCAGACCGGAGTTAGAACTGCGCCCTTTCCGACTCCGACGGAGTCAAATGTTTTCATGTTGAAGAAGTTGATGTTGTGCATCAAGCCTGCAGAGTTCGCATCATGATTGCCCACTTCCATTTCATGATCTGCTCCGGGCGCGGCGTTGCCGCACGATATATCGAAGAATGTAGATGCGGACATTCCATACATTTCACATGCTGCCAGGTCGAGATGGTTTGCATTTACGGAGAAGCCCTGGAACCACGCGTTCACTACCGGTCTGCCAGGCGAATCGTTGTGGCTGAACGTAGCGGCCCTGATGGCGCATCCCGCTCTTTTCATGATGCTACTTACATTCAATCCATAGCCTATGATCGAGACGGTCGAAGATTGACCGTTTCCCAAGC
>WNGR01006332.1_pt1 | contig 20757 bp, 20 predicted proteins | sample 5407581 | NCBI WGS metagenome assembly WNGR01 (sample SAMN13153383, study PRJNA577476) | soil metagenome | isolation source: 80 cm soil or saprolite under Garry oak tree replicate 2 | place: USA:California | collected 2016-06-15
GTACCGCCCGTGCAGCACGCGCAATGATCGAGTGGATGCAAATAAAACCCCTGCCTCCGGTACCAACTATCCCCGATATCTCATTATACCAAGAGCAGGAGCACCGAAGGATGGAAGGCTCGGTACCTTTACCCCTACTGGTCGAACGAGCTGACCGTCTCAATGCTATACTTGATTCTGGTCACTTGCCTGACGATCGTATCGGAGCATTTCCAAAGCTTGCTTCCGAGAAGGTCGCACCTTTCCGGGCGTACGACAGTGGTCTAAGGCGTCAAAGTATGACCTTCCCCAATGGGCGTGCACTCGAGAATCCTAATGGCTCGGCAAAGGCAAAGGCAAAGTCGTTCCTTAAACGACCGATCAGCCGGAAATATTTCGTGGGGATTTTCGTATCTGTCCTACTAGTCCTCATCGGAATTATTGTTGGTGTCACTGTGGGACACAAGCGTACACACTCACCAAGTTGTCCTTCCAATCGCACAGGGAATGCGTGTGACCTCGGTGAGTTGCATGCCCAGCGTTGCGATTCGATTTACTCATTGTCCACCTCAAGATTCGACGTGTGTCTGCGTTTCGTCTAACACGACTCAGTGCAATATCCTTGCTCAGAGCCTCGTCAGCCTCATTCCTATCGTTAATGACCAATTCAATGCCAACTTCACTCCGGCAGTTGTCGCAAACGCAATGTCTTCTCGAGCCTCCGCTCTGAGCAGTGACTGTGCGGCACAGGCCCGGGTGGTCGACGTGTCTCCAGCGCTTGATTCTCAGACTGTTCCCAATCGGACAGCGTGGGCTCAGAGCACCTTGCTCTGGAGTTTTGTGTTGTCTCAGAATACGTCTTCGGTGGGAACTTTACGCGGTTTTATCACGAAGGCCGACTGGAGGAGTCTTCCGGGAGATGGCCCTGTGACTGGCCAATCTTCAAAATTCTCGACGACACAATTGGGCTACGTGTTCGACTTTGCAGCTCAAACGATTTCCGAGCCTCCCGTGTCGTTCATATTGGATGGGCAACCATCAAGTTCCCAGCTCGCGGAGGTGAGCAATACAGCGCGCACAAGCTTGGATCGAATGTATACGTTTGCATCTGGTACGTATTTATTTTATGTGTGAATTGGTGTTGCCAACACCCGCTTCTGACAGCATCGTCGACAATTCGGTCAACGGCTATGGGTAACTATTGGCAATTTATTCTCCAACAAGATCCAAATAATTACCTTAAATTCGTATCGCTCCTGATATCTTCCCCCATTCTCCTTCCGTTCGACGCCAACGGGAAGGCAGGGAATACCCCCATCTCTTCATTATTGACTAATTCGACAAGTGCACCCTTCCCGCCACCACTTTCATGCTACCCGAGCCTTGCAACATCTCAACTTGCGGTGATCACGAGCCTTGAAACTTCTGTTTTTGGGTTGTCACCTCCCACGGTACAGACGAGTTTCGATAACTCTTGCTTCGCGGATCGGCCTGTTTACGGAGTGCTTGATACACTCCATTTACGACTCCCCTTCCGTGATTCTCAGACGGGCACTGCGAAGCAGGCGGCGATTCTCTCCCGCGATGCGACTCCACGCGTAGTTATCTACAACGGAGAGGCTTTGAGCAGCTCGCCGAATTCCAACGTTTCCTCTATTCCAACGACTGACCCCCGTCGATTTGGTACGCTGAACCACATCAACCACGTTCTCCTGGACTTTTTCCAAGCTATACCCGACCTCAACATCGCCGTTCAATTCGTGAACTACGTGCTGTCTTCCGCGGTGATCCCTCCACCAAGTGATACCCTTCTAGGACAGTCACTAGATGCCATCCCTACGCTAGAAGTAGCAATCTTTGGGTCAGTCACACCCCCGGATGTCAAGGGCATTGTGTCGTCGTTTGCAACGCCTTCAGGCGGACTGTTCTTCGGCAGCGATGATTCGCTTGCGGTGCGAGATTGGGCGATGGTAGGTGTGCGGACGAGTGTGACTTGGACGGAGTTTGCCAACTCACCAGAGATTGTAAACGATAACTCGTTTACGGACAACGCTTTCAATTCGGTGTGGAACCCGGCGTTCCTTTATTTCCATTCTTCCACAAACGCTACGGTTAACGTGGGGAATGTCACCACAGCATTTACTGCTATAGATAAGTTCACAAGTACATGACGATTACCATTCCTTCAAATGTTCAAGCTTTGTTCTGTCGTATTGTTATCTATATTATACTCTACGGTGTTCGTTATATTAACTATCCTGTACCCTTCCTTTTGAATGGCACACGCGATGGCCTCAGGTGAGATGATAGCTCAAGCAATAAAAAGTAACACGTAATCTCGCCCTTTTGAACCAAGTCGAGATGAGACGACCATTCGGGGGGGATTTACGGTTCGACTGCCAGTGCTAATACTTGCAGCCCATATCCTCCTCTTCGCTTTCGACGACATTAAGCCTATCCCCGTCTGTGCCCGCGAGCCCTTCTACACTCTTCCTTACCATTGGCGCCTATTAGAATGCCCAAGACACCAACCTCAAAGCATGACTCGGCGGCCACCACCTCGGGCCCGATGGGCTCGGCCAGTCACCCGAACGTGCTCAAGAGAAATCAAGTGCGTCCTCAGTCATCTTCCTCGACTGTTCCTCATGCTTGTCTTTTAGGCATGCCATCAATGCCGCAGACGCAAACTCGTACGTCTTCTTTCATTCTAACTGACCTGCAACGTACCTTCCTTACTACCGTCTTCGCAGAAATGGTAATCGTCCCTCTAATCAACGAAGCACACCTCATGTTCATTCTTGCAACAGCGATGCGCAAAAACCTTGCTCGACCTGCGTTAGGTCTCATGCCCATGCTCTCTCGCATGCTCCCGCTGGTGTAGTACTACCTGAGCGTCCGGAATGCACATTCGATGAAGGTATTTCCCTCTTCACCGCCTTCATAGAATGCGGCGTTCACAACTGGTGACAGTGGCAGGCTCAATCGGGGCACAAGAGGCTCCTAAAAATCGCTACGAAAAGCTGGAGAATAGAATCAGTTCGTCCACGATTCCGTGTCATCCATTATGCCTCCTCTCATTTGTTTCTTCAGACGAGCTCGAGGCGATGCTCAGGGACCAAAATTCATCTTCCGCCAGCAAGTCCCCTCAATCAAGTCTTTCGCCTCCGTCCACGCACTCCCCAAACGTTCCGGTCCACCCCGGCCTCGCGGGTGCTACCATTCCCACTCCTTCCGTTTTCCACAGCCCCAGCCTTGGACTTCCGCAGAGCTACCAATCGTCCCCGGGCGACTATCCAGGGATCCCCCCATCCTCCACGAGTTTCATCTCGTCAGCAGAGAACCCTCCCGATATCGTGCCATCTCCCGTCAATGACGTTCAAACCGCCACCCCGTTTCTCTCTCCCGGCCTTGGTTACGACGTTTACTGGCCGGGTTGGCCCAAGGATCTCCCGTCGCCCGCTCTTGTCCGCCATCTGTAAGCTAAAATTTGACTCACTGCAGCGTGCATATGAGCTGAACGCCCCAAACAGCGTCGAAGCCTTTTTTTCCTTCCACCCCCACGCCGGCAAGCTCTTTCACGTACCCACCTTTATGGCCTCGATCGACCTACCACCGACGCATCCGAACTTCCCATCGCCCGCTATCATCCACGCAATCTGTGCAGTCGGAAGCCTTTACACCGTAGCTGTTCCCCCAACCCCTCCACCAGAAAAATCTATGGTGTCCGAAGATGCCAACCTTGGTGGTGGTTCTTCCGACCACAGCCCTTTAGCAGATGAAATTTTCGGCAACTGGTACAAGCGGAAGGATTACATCGATTCTTTCGCTGAAAGACACGTGAAACTAGCTAAACAGACCGCCGAAGAGCAGCTGTGGGCCGGAAAGAAGCTCCTTGAAGATGTCCAAGGTGGGAATCTCACCGTTTTTATTATTCAGCTAGAATGCTGATAGTTGATTCCGCGGAATACAGCTATGTTAATCGTCACTTGGTGGTATTGGTGTAATGCAAGGTACGCTCTCCGAGCCTTTCGAACTGTTTTTCCCTTCCTCATTTCGTGAACTCAGATGGGTGGAGGTAATATTCTCTCACGTCTCCTTCGGCTCTCACTTAATAGTCATGGAACATCTAGACCTTCACGACCATAGGTCAAGCAATTCGAGCTGCGGTTCCTTTAGGGATCAACGTCAACCCCGCTTTCTTCCCGATTTCAGATTCCCTGAGGACACCTTCCCTCATTCTCCTCCCCAAGGACTCCGTGGAAGACGAAGTTCGCAGAAACACGTTCTGGTTGTTGTATGCCATGGAACGCATGGGGGGTTGCAGTAATGGGTGGGCGCTTAGTCTGGACGACCAGGACGTATCCCAATTGCTTCCAATGAGGGGTGTCAACTTTGATCTTGGGGTAAGCATGACCCGGTCGTACCGTTCATTTGCTCCTGTGTTCACGAAAGCTTCCCAGATTACATGGTCCGGGAGTGAACGACAACACGCCCTTGGAAAAGACATCCTCCTTCACCATCCCGAGGACCAGGTGGACTCGTTCAGCTTGTACATCAAAGGGTGCATGTTGTTGTCACGAGTCAAGGCTTATAACTTGCGCTTTCGCTCTAAGCGTTTCGTGGGTGACCCCGCGTTTATATATGCCTCGACGTATGCAGAAGCGTGGGAAAAGGTCGGCGAAGCCAAAGATAAGGCTGCTGATCCACGACGGACTTCTGGCTTCATTGAGATCGACCATATTGCTTCGATGTTCAGACAAAGCTTCCCACTTTACCTGCGCAACCCCATTCGCGACGGTAGTGTGGACTCACACCTATACACCGCTTGCCTTACACCTCATCTGTGCGTCCCATCTTTTCCCTGTCGCGTTGCATTGATAGTTATGTGCTCTCAGTGCTATCATCTTATTGCATGATCCCCACGCGCACGTGAAGAGTCCTGGTTGTGTGTCAGCTTTCAAGATCTTGGAAGCTTCTCGGGCGGTCCTTGATCTGATCTATGCTGTTCGGTCCACAAGCTTTGACGTTACTTTGCTTGATTTCTTCTGCGCTGTGCGACGTCTTGTCTCAACCAACCTCCCTTTGGATAGCTGATATTATGGTATTTTGACAGTTTTGTTGGTTCAGGGCCGGTCGAGTGCTGGTGCGCTTTTGGCAAGCTGCACAACAGGCAAATTCAAAAGAGCAGACTCTAACTCTGCGCTCTGAGGTCGAGTACATCATGTAACACCCGGTTCTTCCTCTAACTCAGCTTGAACGCTCACCCGCACACTTGTAGTGCTGCTCTGGCTAAACTCGGGGAACGTGTCCCCCTCGCCCGTCAGTAATTCTTGACTTTGGTGCTTCTGCACGCTAATTTATTTGACCATAGACCGGTATTTTCTGATGCTGAGTGAGGTGGCTTCGAGGGAACGCCCTCAGCACAGTTGAGTAACAACAGCGGTGGCCTACAGCACACATTAGACTCTCACGATCTTAGCACTGCTTGATTTCTTACGTTTTACATAGTTTCATTTCTACATGGTTGTACATTTACGACGTCGATAGTACTGTATCTGTATCTACTGGCCTAAATTTGGAATATTTGTCTGAGGGGCGCCTTCATATCTTACATGCGCTTGCAATGTCAGAATTTGACTAACATCGGATAGCTCAGACGCTGGTCCTCAACACTACCGAGACAGCAGTGTGGAGCGAGTTTTACATGTCTCCCAATTCAATTACCGAGCGAATAGTATCTAGGTCAAAGGAGCAAACCGGCGATGATCATGATATCCGTCCGGTCCTCACGTACCTTGGTCCGGCTGGCACATATTCACACCAGGTCGGTTATTCGAACTATTTAAGCTCACCGTCAACCGGCACCAGTTTTGAGCCGTCTTCTACAGGCCGCGTTTGATAGATTTGCCAAGACCGTGCACTACTGCGCCTTGGATACTATTTCAGGTCCGTACGACCCTACTTCCGTCGGAAATATCTCAATCAATTATGCATCACGAGCTAACGAAACGGGGTCAGATGTCTTTCACAGCGTCGGTCCCACGGTGCACCTTGCACTGTTACCACAGGAGAACAGTATATTCGGGATAGTGACGGAAACTTATGATTTGCTGCGCTCTTCCGACGTTGGAGAGAGCAGGTGGATTCGAGGCGCGGTGACTTTGCCAATCCAACACTGTCTCATGGTCCGGCGTGGAAAGACACTGCGCGATATCAAGAAAGTCCTCAGCCACGAGCAGGTTCGTGCAATGTATCGTCTTTTGTGTTTGGCCAACACACCCGCGTCTTGATGTTTTACCAAACCGTACACAGGCCCTGGGACAGTGTCAACGATTCCTCGCCGCGCATCTGCCCGATGCACAACTAGTTAGCGTTGCCTCCACCGCCGCAGCCGCCGAATCCGTCTCGAAGCAGTCGGACGCTGCCGCCGACTGTGCAGCGATCTGCTCGAAAATCTGTCTTCAACTGTTCGCCGACTTGGAACTATTACACGAGGGCATTCAAAACGAGCACCGTGAGTCGTGTTTGCTTTCCCTCGTCCTCTGAGTGAGAAGTCCTGAATTTGTCTCAGAAAATTTTACTCGGTTTTATATTCTCGCGAATCGTCCTTCGTCACCCTTACCCAATACTCGGTATGACGGGCGTGGAGAATTCAATGCTTTGATCCGCCTGGAGCTTCAACAAAAGGTAGAATTAAACACCACGTCGCAAGATTCGCCGCATCCCACAGTCACAGACTTGCTGGCCGCACTCCGTCTGCCCGCTATCCGCATAGATCGGCGGCCGTCGGCCCAGCGCGAGCTGTTCGGAAGCGTGTACCTTGTCGAAGTGATTGACAGCGAAGCGTCAAATGATTCTCAGCCATCACAACGTGTGGGTGAAGAAGACATAGTCACGGGGCTACTATTACCATGGAAGGAAAGGGTTCTCGATGCAATCGCGCGTGTGGTCGCGCGGGGAGGTCGTGCAGATCTCTTAGGGACTTGGTAGCAACCGCATGTTTTGGCAAGTTTGAACCGGAGCGCCCCTGCACATAATGTGCGGCACCCACGGTACACGAATCACTTCGTGGCGAACAGATCGCTCTAAAATCCGTGTTAGGAAGATGATGGCCTTGTGATGCGATATTATGCAATCCAATGGAACCTGAGCAGATGACTGAGGGCAAGTACAGTACGCTGGTGTTCTCGGTGTGACCGGGTGACCATTTGACATGTCCTTTTCATTTATTTCAAGTCCATGCAAGCCCACACACCATTTATATTCCATTGTTATTCTTAACGCTGTCTGCTATCAGGATACCCTCACATTCGATAGTGTATATACATCAGGCGCGATGACTGCCGATGCAATATAAGCACATACCACCAGCTTGACCACCAGCTTCAAGTTACAGTAATGGTCATACTGTAACGCGATCACGCGATCCCTTCGGTCGCAAGAGACCAGGTTCCGCCCGAGCGCCTAGTTTTGTTGCTCACGTAGACTCGGAGTACTTAAGAAGGCTCGCCCGTAGTTCACACCATCTGATTCTTTGCCCCACGAAGCTCGGTATTATGTTCAAACCTATTCCCTCGTCTCTCCCTTTGAGGGCCATGCGTAGGGGGGCTTCGACCGTATCTTCTAGTCGCGCGCAGTTGCTGCAGAAGAAGGATGATGACGTTGTTATTACCTTTGCTAAACGAACTGCGATGGGAAGGGCGAAGAAAGGCCAGCTCAAGGATGTGCCGGTCGATGAACTTCTTCACGCACTATTCAAGGTGCTCGTCGTCGTTCTACTCTCATCCGTCTACTTTTGTTAAACCACATTCCGGGTTCAGGCGACTCTAGAGAGAACCAGATTGAACCCTTCGGAGATTGGTGACATCTGTGTAGGTATGCACATATGTGCCTGCGTTTGGTTGAACAAGCATCATGAATGAGGAACTTGCGAAGGAACCTGCCATCCACCCTCGCCGTTATATGTTTCCCGTGCCGCGGCGCTGGCGGCTGGGATCCCCGACAGCGTCCCAATTTCCACTGTCAATCGGCTCTGCTCGTCAGGTCTCATGGCTATTCGGAATATCGCGCACAGCATTCAGGCAGGAGAGATATCCCTCGGCGTAGCAGTTGGCGTGGAAAGCATGTCGCTGAAGTACGTCCGATTACACACTCTACACCAATTTCTGTTTGTTGGATCTTACGCAATCGTTCGTGCAGTCCCCGCCCTACTCCCGTAGTGGCAGACGTCGTCGGTGCAAATGCGCAAGCGCGCGACTCCATCCAGGTGTGCTGGAACCCGGACCGCCGCACGTTATTGTATTTCGGCTGACGATTGAGCAGCCCATGGGGTGGACCTCGGAAATGGTCGCTCAAACGTACAAGATCTCTCGGCAAAAGCAGGACGAATATGCGCTCATCTCTCACACCCGAGCAGCAAAGGTTCGGCTTCTCTATCGTGGTCTCGTTCTCGTAAGCGGAGATTAAAGCTACGTCGCACAGGCGTTAGCAGGCGGTGTGTTTTCCGACGAGATTATTCCCATCGAGCTCCGGGGCGCCGTAGTTTCGGTGGACGACACCGTTCGCCCGAACGTCAATGCGGAGGGGCTCACTGCGCTGAAGCCGTCCTTTCCCGAGTGGGGCGACGCGTCGACCACGGCTGGAAACGCCAGCGGTATCGGAGACGGCGCGGCTCTGTGCATTCTGACGACCCGTGCTCGCGCCGAGGCAGGGGGCCTCGATATTCTCGCTAAATTTGTGGGCACTGCCATCGTCGGTGTTGAACCGCGTCATATGGGGATCGCTCCGATTTATGCCATCCCCAAAGTTCTCGATCAGATAGGACTGAACTACGAAGACATTGACGTATATGAGGTGAGTGATTTTTTGTCTCACTTTCTCACAGACTCTAGTTAAACTCGGGACGACGCATCAGATCAACGAAGCATTTGCGTCGCAGTTCGCTTACTCCGTCGAGCAATTAAAGATACCTATAAACAAGATAAATCCCAAGTAAGTTATTGGATACCCTATCGACACTGTCGCCTCCATTTATCATATGTCGCTTCTTCAGTGGCGGCTCCATCGCCTTAACCCACCCATTGGGCATGAGTATGTTTTATCCAATCAACCCCGGTATTTGCTTATTGATTGGCATTCTAAAGCTGGCGTCCGCCAAGTTGTCACTGGCCTGGAGGAGTTGCGTAGACGTAATGGCGAGCTCCTATGCACCAGTATGTGCGTGGGGAGTGGACTGGGTGCTGCTGGAATATTCGTCAACGAGCGGCGGTCGTGAACATGGCTACGTGCCTTCCTGAAGATCCCATTGGTATGCAATATAAAATAATCTTACTATCTATTACCGAGACACGGGCGTGAGGTGTCCGAATATTCACGAGTAGTGCGCACGCCGCATTGTGAGATCCTTTATCATTACGGTTCGCATAAGTCTACTTCCGACCATGGTGCTTTACGTCCAATTGTCAAGCGAAGTCAAGAGAACAGCTTAACTACAATACTCTCCCACCATAGATCTCAATGACTAGGCCGATTGCCCTCCTATTTTCTTTATTACACAAGTAAACCATGGGACAGATCCGAGGTGCACGACTCTGGTTAACCTCATCACACCGGAGCGAGTTAGGCGTAGACAGAAGCCAATGCAAATAGACACGTGTCACTAAGAATCGGTCGAGCCGGTGGGTGTGGCAAAGATGCAGTGGAGTATCGCGTACCCCGCGAGACCGTCGGAAAGCGAGACGAGACACTGCACCCCGAGGAGGTAGGTATTCATATGCGTCCCGGGTCTCCCATTTTCTGAGCCGGCCAATAAGAGAACATGACGGGCGCCCAGCTTAGCAGTAGCTAGCGCAGTGGTGGAGAACGCACCGTTGCACTTTCGTCATGGTACTCTGCACGCTTAGGCGGGGGCACTAGGTACTGTCGCATTGGCAGCGGATACCACCGTCCCTGCAACGCTATCGCGGGAGCATGTCATTTGGGGGAACACACTAATGCCCTCCATCCAAGTAGAGACGCCGAATAAAGTAGGACATGAAGTGACCAGGCGCCTGAGAGCGGAGATGAGTAACATGAAGCTGCGTCTGCTGCCACTGCCGCCGGTGTCGTTGGGACCGGCAGAAGTATCATAGCGTTGCCAGATACTGCACATGGACTCAGCGCAACTGCAGGTCTTGTACGCGAGTAGGTATGCGCTAGGACACCGGATGAGCGCGTAGCAAAAGGTAAGAGTGAGATATGGAGGTGCACCCTCATCGATCTGGTTCGAGCTCGACAGCCTCGATGTTACTAGCGACGGTCTTGATAAGAAAGGTAAGGGAATCCTTAGCAGAGAATCACTTGAGAAGGAGAAAGAAGACACGGGTGCCGCGGAGTGTCAGCGGAAGGGTGGAGTGCTCGGAGCGCGTTTTGAGGAGCTGAGGGGAGAGAAGCAGAGGGGTTGCAAAAGAAGTCATGGTAGTTCTGATCACGCACGCTATGAACTAGAGTACGAATGTCTTGTGTAGGTACTCGAGCTGCAGGGTCCATTTTCACACCATTACTATTCGTCAGCCATGTACATTGGCGTTGAAACTTCCTTGCGTATCAATGCAGCGAAAAAATGATAGCAATTTGGCTAAGGAAAATGGTTAACAGGTAGCTCCGGGTAGGCCTGGGCCGCCTGGCGCAGCGTCACACTAGTAATCTAGTTTATGGGGGAGTGGCACGTAACGAAATTAACGAGGGCTCGCAGGACGCGTTCAAAGTTACAACTGAGCACGTCTCCAGCTCGTTATGTACACGTAAAACTGGTAGAGCGGTATTTGTTGTTCCCAACTTGGAGGCTGAGTCGTATCATGCGGAATGCGGACGGCGCCGCGGATTATCTAGACGCTCGGACTGTACGCTCACCCTAACTCCCAAAACATTCTTCCATCCAGTATGGCCGCTGCACAAGATGTGGAACACCAGCAAATGTACTTGAATTTGTGCGTAATTGGCCATTGACCCTTGACGATTTTGATAGTGACACACTACTCCAGCTCGGGTCCTTCAGCATCGCAAAACACAGGAAGAGGGTGCGTCAATCTTGGCGTCAATTCCTTCTTTTGTGTAGCAACGCTCGGTAACAAACCGCTCTTGAACAGCACTCAAATCGCCGAATCGCAGGGAAACCCATCCCAACTACGTGTCGAAGTGACCGGTATGCCTAACTCGTTGATGCCTCGATAGGTATTAATCTTTTTGTTTAGTCGTCCGAGCCCACAATGTCCCCCGTATCAAGAAACAGTTTGGCCTGAAGAGGCGGTTCTTTGTCACCGTAGCCAATGGTGCGACAGTGAAGAGGACGAAAAGCGTTCAGATTGATGAACAGACGGTGCAATGGAACCAGAGGCTTGAGGCTTTGTAGGACGTTCCTTTTGCAATATTGTTTTTCGGCTAAAAGTTTCGCTCAGTTCCACGCACGAGTTTTCACATCTCATACTTTGTCTTTATGCGAAGCGGTCGGCACGCCCCGATATCCCTCTCGGAATGCGTGAGATATCCATACCTGTCGCGTCCCAAAGTGGTTCGTCTTTGTTTAGATTTCCCGTTCGTTCAACTCAACCAAAGATCTTGCGCAGATGTTCCCTTCGTTCTTGATAATGGCGATGGAGAAGCTGGACAGTCGACGGAGCCGGTCACGCTCTACTTGACGATCGCTGTGTCAGCGAACATGGCCTTTCCAATGCCACATGGTCAGGCAGAGAAGTTGCCTACCGAGGCTCGGATTGCTGTCCGTCGCGCTGATGAAGCCATGAGGCCTATTGACGGATCAGATACATGGGAAAAGGCCGTCGGGAGGATCAAGTGGGTAATGGATACGTTAAGCCCAATTACGGAAGTGCGTGCTATATCGAATTGGCCTCTCCTCGACTGGGCTAACTTTCACTCTCAGCTCCACCCGTTTGCACAGATAGCATATGGACTGGTTTCAGCGATTCCCAAGGTGCATCTATTTGCGTTATCGTGGGAAGGGAAACGCTTATGCTATGTTTACTCGGATGCCAGACACTCGTAGAACAGTATCAACGTGATGACAGAGCCCGAACCCTGCTTGAAGCCATGCACGACGCGTTTGATTTGGCAGACCACGAAGAAACTTTAAAATTTATCAAGCCCGACTCCAAGCAGGCCCAAGTCCTTACTCTCATGCTGCGGGATGTCTGTAGTTGCGGTGTCTTTATCCAATCGTATGCAAAGGACTCGGAATTTTGTACGTTGTCTTCACCTACTTTTTTGGCCAATGTAAACGTGCAATTTTCAGGGAAACGGACGTTGAAGAATATTGGTGGCGGAGCCGAGAAAACAATTGAAGACTTGTCCGCTGCCCTTGTCAGGCATCGAAGCGCATTTTTGAATCAGGTTATCATCACCACAGAGAAAACTGCGTTACAAATTCTCAACGACGTGGGAATAATCTCAGACAAGGTGGATCGAGTGTCAAGCCAAGTTTCAGACCTCGGTGCGTGGTCTGATGGTTTGTGGGTTATCGATCTGATAACCGTCATAGAACTAGATACAATAATCAGAGAAATCCCATATGCGACAGGTTCGCGGTTCACACTCGACAAGGGCTGCCTTATGGGGACACGCACGGCCTTCCTGGACTTTATTGTCAATTGGGTGAACGATCCCTCTTCTTCGCGATCTCTCCGATCTCTACCCTCCATTTAAAACTGCGCTTGGAAGGGTCGTGAAGGGCAACTCCTCCCTTCGACTCGGAAGTGGTGACTATCGTACCTGGTTTGAATCCCTTATCCTGGAACCGCTTAAGGACCTGCACATTATTGGTTCTATTTGTCCTATTCTTGTTGTAATCGACGCCCTGGACGAGAGCGGGGATGCAACTGGCATAAACGGACTACACACATTTCTCGCTAAAGAACTTATCAGACTCCCATCGAACTTCCGTGTCCTCATCACCTCGAGACCAGAGGACGGTATCGAGACTGCGTTCGTTGAAGCGCCATTTGTAAAGATCAAATACATGAACGATCCTGTGTTGGCTGCTACTGCTCATGACGATATCCTCGCGTTTCTTCAGGAGAAGCTCCCTTCAAACGAATTCGAAAAGTATGGCCACGCACTGGCGACAAGGGCAGAGGGTGTGTTTCAGTGGGCAGCGGTCGCATGTGGATACATCTTAATCCCCCCCGATTCCTTTGGCTTGGACAAGCAAAAGTGCATAGAGCATCTTTTGAGACTCACTGCAGATCGCTATGGACAGGATCCCTTGGACGACTTATACAAACAAGTCCTTGAAGGATACTTCACACACCCAGCATCACGGTCACTCTTTCGCTCCGTCGTAGGACAACTCGTCACTTCAATTGAACCCCTCACTATCTGCTCTCTGACCACTCTGCGAAAACACGCCTCAGACGATGCCAGGGACGACCGTGATGCCGTTGTTAGATTGCTCCGTCGCCTCGGCTCGTTGTTAAGTAATGTCAATTCAGTTGATCAAAACCTTCCCATCGTTCCTCTCCATACGTCATTCCGCGATTTCCTCACAAATAAAGAGAAGAGCGGTGATTTCTGTGTTGGCCAACGTGATGCTCACCGTCAATTGGCCCATTCCTGTCTCGGTCTACTGCTTAAAGAGCTCAAATTCAACATCTGCAATATCGAATCATCGTATCTTGCCAACAAAGACGTTGAAGATCTTGACTCCCGCATTGATAAACACATCCCACCTGTTCTGTTGTATGCCTGTCGTTTCTGGGACGATCATTTGGAACATATTGACTTCGAAACTGTTCTGTTTGGAAAACTTCGAACTTTCTTTGAGGAGAAACTTCTCTTTTGGTTGGAGGCCCTTAGCTTGACAAGCGATGTGGGTCTTGCTTCGGCAGCGTGCTCGGCTTTGAACGTGTGGCTAGCCTCTGGTCAAGGTGTGAGTATAATTGTTGATTCGATGAGGAAGGCAAACAACTAACAGCTACGATCGCAACAGGTTTCTCGGACAGATGTAGAGAAATTCGGGTCATTTGTCAATGATGCCTCTGTGTTTATACGGTATTTCGGGAGGGCGATGGCAAAAAGTGCTCCACATATCTATCTTTCTGCTCTACCATTTGCGCCGACTCGTTCCCTTATCTCTGCGCATTATTCCAGCTCATTTCCTCGAATCCTACGGGTGGAACGTGGGCGATTGTCTCACTGGCCATCATCCGAATTGGTGATTTCAAACGTCGGAGGCGGTGTCAATTCCATTGCAATCTCACCAGATGGCCAGCGCATCGTCTCAGGCTCTTCCGATGAAACAATTCGTGTGTGGAACGCCACGACAGGAGAGAGAGTGGCAGGCCCATTTACAGGACACACGTCTTCGGTCACGTCTGTGGCATTCTCGCCAGATGGCCAGCGCATCGTCTCAGGCTCGAACGATCAAACAATTCGTGTGTGGAACGCCACGATAGGAGAGACAGTGGCAGGCCCATTTACAGGACACACGTCTTCGGTCACGTCTGTGGCATTCTCGCCAGATGGCCAGCGCATCGTCTCAGGCTCGGACGATCAAACAATTCGTGTGTGGAACGCCACGACAGGAGAGACAGTGGCAGGCCCATTTACAGGACACACGTATTCGGTCAGGTCTGTGGTATTCTCGCCAGATGGCCAGCGCATCGTCTCAGGCTCGGACGATCAAACAATTCGTGTGTGGGACGCCACGACAGGAGAGACAGTGGCAGGCCCATTTACAGGACACACGTCTTTGGTTACGTCTGTGGCATTCTCGCCCGATGGCCAGCGCACCGTCTCGTCAGGGAACGGATCAATTTGTATGACAGGAAACACGGAAGTTACCAGACATGTCGGCTTCACTGACCACTCCGTGATCAACAGCGAGGGATGGATATGTGGTAGTAAGGGTGAACTCCTAATGTGGATCCCGCGAATACATAGGGCACATCTTCATCGCCCGAGTAATATCTGGGTTGCTGGCAAACATGAAACGCGCATCGATCTTTCTACTTTCGTGCATGGACAGAGTTGGACTACTTGTAATAGCACCTAGATGCTGCGCAATGTAAAATCATGGTACTACTATCTACTGCATTACCGAGACATGGACGTGAGTGTTAGAACATTCACGAGCGCACACCATTATGGGTCCTTAGTCACTGAGTTCGGCTATCTGACTAAGCTCTGCCATTGCCCATTGCTTAGTCATTGCTTCCGGCCTCCGTCTCAGGTCACCGGTCACCTGCCCACTAACTACTTGAGCCAGAGCTCTGAACTAGGCTTACACTTTTTCTCAAAATTTGAACATGACCAACCCTTTGGTGGGACCGTCTGCATTGAGAGACATTGTCGACCCTCAGTTTCATCAAAATAATTTCCCTGAGGAGCTTTATATCAAGAATGAACTCAATATAAGGCTTGATAAAGGTGTGGCTCCAGCATTCTACCTGTTTGCCTCGTTATTGACGTACAACCCCTACAAGACGATCAAATTTGTCGTCTGAACTTGACGCCGGCGGGGTGCCCGCTTGGTCCTCTTCGCTGTCTTCTACGCCACACGGTCCCATCTACTTTAAATTTCCAACCACCAAAACAACTGCCAACCCATCCTCGAGACAGGGAACGACTTGCCACTGTTTGTAAGCACTGGCTTAGGGGGCTTTGTAAGAAAGGAGATGCTTGTGAGTTTCTCCACGAGTACAACCTCAGGCGCATGCCAGAGTGTTGGTGGTTCGCCAAGTACGGATACTGCTCCGCTGGTGATGAGTGCTTGTATGCACACCCAAAAGAGCGAAAAGTCGAATGTCCCGACTACAAGCGCGGGTTCTGCAAGCTCGGTACGTCCTTTATTCCCTACATAGCGACGTCCTCTGACGCTCCGTAGGTCCTACATGTCCACGCAAACACGTCCGGCGTGTAGCATGTCAGTCGTACCTTACGGGATATTGCCCCTTAGGTCCTGATTGCCCCAAGGGCCAGTAAGTTGACTATTCGCTGTTTTATATCGGTAGCCGTGCATTCTGACTTGCGTTATGTGCAGTCCAAAACCATCGCTTCCACCTCCAAAGGCTTACGAACACCCTGAGCCGCCGTCGCAGCGAGAGCTCGGACCTCCACCTCCGGGTTATGGTCGGTACGCCGACTTTGACAGAGGTGCCTCCGGAAGTGCACCACCACACAGTCTCGGACAGCCAGGTCCGCGCCGCAACCTTGACGAGGTGCTCTGTTTCAAGGTATATATCACTTTTTTTTTCGTGATCGAGGAAAGGCGCTGAAGGTGAATTTTAGTGCGGCGAGAAAGGTCATTACGCCAATCACTGCAGGAACCGAAACGTTCCAGGAAATCGGGGAGGAATTGAGAGGAGACGGTTCAATGGTGATGATTACTAGTAGTAGATAGGAAAATAATAGACTATTTCCTTTCCTGGCTTATCGTACCGTTTGCACTCTCACGCCCTCTCGATCTCTGCTCTGTATACCATGGCCTGGCAGAAGACGTTCACACTCGCAAAACGGAGCAAAGGATGTCATCTTGTCACTGAAGAAATCCTGGCGCAAATAGAATCTGGCTTGACCGATGTCCAGGTCCGAGGCTACTATGCTCGGAGCGAAAAGAAGAGAGGCTAATTTTATCTCATAGATCGGAATGTTGTTCTTGTTCATGTTAGTAGCCGGGTTCTCTCGTCAAAGTCTCAGAATCTGCGTTGTTCACGGTATTGCGGCCCCACAGACAACATACATCCGCTGCTCTAACGGTCAACGAAAACTACGATAGAGGTAGGCACACCGCGTGGAGGTTTCTCATGACGCACCCTGCGCCGCCACTGACCCTCTTGCATCACCACGCAAGATGTCCGCAGAGGTGTGAAAGTGTCCGATATGTCACATAAAGACGGTTGTGCTGAAATCTCTCTCCAAGACATGGATATGGCTTTAGATAATATCGTGCCCGAAAATCTCAACTGGCGGCATACTGACGAGGGTCCCGAGTGAGACACCTTTGAATTTTCATTATCGCCTCAGAGCTGACCCGACCTGCAGCGATTCGTGCGGACCTCTGTTTTTTTGTCCGGTGATCGAACCGAGAATGACACTTGTTCCTCAGGGTTTCGCATACAAAGACGTCACTGGTCGGGACATCCATATCGATCCCGATCACAGGGGGCCGGCTGAATCTTGGGACATGGCAAGGTGGCTGGAACTGAATGCTTGAAAAACTTGAGGTCCTCACGTTTGATCTGACAGGCATCTACTTGACCGAGTTCAGACACATGCCTCACTCCCGCAGGGTCGTGGCTACTATTCTGTTCGTGAGTTTGTTTGGGCCGGTTATATCAACTCTAAACGTCTCTGGTCCACCAGCTCTTGATTTTGGGTGTTGCAACTCGAGACACATTAGATTCAAAAAACAAGGTTCCAGAAACATTTCTCGTTATTTCGGTAGGCGTTCTCACTTTGCGGGCTGTAAACAGTGATCTAAACACAAAAAACAGACCGCAGGGCAGTTCTTTAGTTCGAGTTGGCGGGGCTCAGTCTTTAGGGGCACACATCCAACAGCGGCCTCATTGGGTGCTAGATCGTCTTTGTGTAGCAACACGATGGTACGTACAAAGGACGGATTGTCGTGGATACTACACAACCATACACGCTTCGTTCAAACACGGATGCCCCTCTGCTCAAACCCCGTTGGAGTGATTACCATTCTGATTTCTTTAACGTAAATTCAAGATGACCTTGGAGCGTTGAGACTCTCACAAGGCCTTCCTCCGAGACAGCTCCTCCCTGGATGCAGCACCTTGGGGGGCCGAATCATTCATGCTGTAACCTGGTTGTGAGGTAGTTGGCACCTCGAGACCTCGAGGCGTAGACCGGGAGAGAGACTGGGACTGGGAGTTTCGGCGGACCATGTTTCCGACACCACCTCTTCCTCCCGAGTGCTGTGACGGGTGCACATTAATGGATCTGGCGACACAACTCCAATTAAACAGGGTGGACATACCAATTGACCTTCACGGACAGTCTCACGGTTGCGAATGAGCGACCTTTCGTACTCGATTTGCTCGGCCTCCATTATAGACGATAGCTTGTTGGGACGACCGCGCTCTACATCCCGCGATGGAGAACGAATGTTCCCTGCGCCTCCTCGACCAATGGAGATGATCTAATTCAAGAACCTTAACTAAAAGGCGACGATGGACCAGTCGGGCTACTCGCCTTGTCGAGATGAAATGGTGAACGAGGTTCTCTGCCCCTCGTCGAGGAAAAGTCATCCGGACCATCAGGAATATGTGCGCGTTCGCTGGAAGTGGAGGATGCGCGGATGTTACCAGCGCCACCGATACCTGACGATTGCTATGTATGAAAGATGCATGGTGAATTACAACGGAAACCAAAAAAGTGTAGGAGACAGGTACATATTGGCGACCTCGACCTCGAGATGTGGAGCGGGGACATTGATCTGGATTGGGGGCAATAGCGTTCAATCACATGTAGGGACATTCAGAGGCCGCGGAAAAGTCGAGGGAGACACAGGGGTGTGTAGATAAGGCACCGGTGAGAAGCAAAGATAAAGAGCTAAAGCCCAGCGAGCCGTGATTGAAATACGCGTGCGACTGCTGCGTCCATTCCTATTCCAAACTACAATAACTGCCTACCTTGGTTGCTCGGCCTGACGAGCGTGATAGTGGAAGAGGTGGATTCACGAGTCAATGGTCCGGACGGCCTAGCCGTAGTCTCATTTACTACGGATAGCCCCGGGTGCGGAGACGGTTGAATGTGGAGCATCTGAGAGACGGACATGTGAGACCTGGGGGTGGGTGTCCGACCACAAAAGACGGGGGAGATCTTATAGTCTTTTTAAAAAATAATATTCCTCATTTATTTACCGCAAATGTACAGCAACACCTACAGTATCTAGATATATGAAAAGAAAACCAAGTCCGCGTGACCCGTACAAATAACGTATGCGAATGCGGCTACTCTCCAGTCACGGCGTGAGCCTGGTGAGCAGGATAGTAGATCCGAGACCAAAAGACCAGAACCCTCGTGGAGGCCACCCCTAGACAAGCGAAGAAAGGGAAAGGAAGGCACCTCATCCAGGTTCCCAAGCCTGTCTGCGCACACGCTTGGGTAGGTTGCAGAAAGAAAGGGGCCGCCCACACATTGCAGAGCCAATCACAGACGTGAAAGAGTGCGTGAATGATGGAAAAAAGCACGCCAGGTGACCTAGAAATGAGGCATAATTCGCTCAACTTTAGCCGAGGTCATCGTCTCGGAGATCAGGGTTTGCGTGAATGTGCAAATGAACGGATGTGGATTGTTAGGATGGAAGGAAACAAGGGTTGGCGCTGTCCGGGGTGCAGGCCGAGATCCTGATTCCTGGTTCCTGTACCGGGCCGGGTACCGGGGAAGAGTGCTTGACGACGGGAGGATCCCGGATGATGTGTGATGATGATGACACCACCAGGGTTCTAACAAGAGCCCGTGCTAAACCCGTGGTATCTGGCCTGAGCGCATTCTTGTTCTCTCTCGCAGATCTCGCTCCTTCCACACTATGCCCAAGAATATTCAAAACTCAAACTCTGCATCTCGTCATTCTTTGCGTAGAAATCAGGTGTCACCGCTCTGAATCCACTCACACCTTCTTGATGTGCTCATTCGTCTTTGTTCCTTGACAGGCCTGTCTCACCTGTCGCAAGCGGAAGCTGGTATTGTTCTCCCCTTCTTTCTCCATTATTTCTCCCTCCCTCACTTACCATCGCCTTCAGAGATGTGATGCTGCACGTCCTCACTGTGCAACCTGCGTCAAGTACGTCCGATCGGCACAATGGTCTACCCCTCCCCAATATGACCTTTTGGCAGGCAATGGCAGGCTCAGATCAGCGTCCCGCCGCCACCAGGATACGCGTCAGCCGACTATCTATCGTCTTTCGTGTTATCTTACTCATCATCCCCATTGTAGTCACCCAACTGAACCCCAGTGCTCATATGACCCGGTAGAGGGACTACCCCTGGCACCCGATGCCGATCCCATTGAAAAAATTAGAGAGTTAGAAGACCAAGTCGGTGCGTCACACTCCAGTTATTCGTGTCCACGTGTTCTCATCCATCTCTCAGCCATACTCACAAAGAAATTGAGGGCACAAAGGGATAGCCTATCTCCCTCCCGTTCCCAGTCCCCCAATCATCTCCGCCCTTCGTCCAGTCACCACCTCCATCAATCTCCCTCCTCCGGCACGGTCACTCTCTCCCGTGATTTGGAACCATGCGGTATCACGACTCCCAGCCCCTGGCATCACACAGCCGCCGATCCTAATGCAGTGCCCTCGGGTAGTCCGGAGGTGCTTTCTCGTCAGCCTGTTCACCACTCGGATCCTTTGTCTGGTCTTATATATTCGGGGTGGAACTCCGATCTACCTGAGCCCGACGTACTCGACCATTAGTTGGTGCATCTTTTTACTGGACCTATGTCAGTTCTGATGCCCTCGCTACTGCAGCATCGATGTCTTCTTTAAATGCGATCCTTGTGGCTCCCGAATTTTCCACAGGCCAGACTTCTTAGTCTCCATGAAGCTCCCCCCAAAACACCCTGGTTTTCCACACACGGCCATTCTTCACGCCATAGTTAGTCTAAGACTCCGTTGTCCTTACCCTGGCTGACCTTTCATGGAAGTGCGCATCTGCGTCACGCTGGGTCTCGAAAAACATAATCACATTCCCAGACGGCACGCGAAGAGACCGTTTTGCTGAATTCCATGCTAGCAAGACACGCTCTTACATTGACAGGAC
>WNGR01021812.1_pt1 | contig 20751 bp, 21 predicted proteins | sample 5407581 | NCBI WGS metagenome assembly WNGR01 (sample SAMN13153383, study PRJNA577476) | soil metagenome | isolation source: 80 cm soil or saprolite under Garry oak tree replicate 2 | place: USA:California | collected 2016-06-15
ACCGTGCGGGCCAGATAGCATCCGACAGGAAAACGAACAGTCAGACTCGCCATCCTTTCGGTGGGGAGCTCAATTACACGCCTGATGTGATGAGGTCAATAAAGCGATATTCCGATATGATTCCCTCTTATGCGACCAGCAAGTACGGGCATGGGTACGACATTCTCAGGCGCACGAGAAGCGGCATGGTCCTTGCTGTGGGAAAGAGGGAGAAAGACTATCTGGAGACAAAATTTCACGACACGGTGAAGCCCGTCTTCCCCGATGCAGAATTAGTGGAAAACAAGGAAGAGATCACGATACTGGAACCGTATGTTGTGAGGGGGCGGAAGAAGGACGAAGAGATAGGGATAATCAAACTGCGTGCAGACATGGTTGATTTTGGCGAGCTGGCAAGATCCTTCGAAGACAACGCGCGCAAGCATCAAGATAAGAAAATCAATATCAAGTTCAACACGAAAGTGGAACGAATAGAAGAAGCCTCAGACGGCTATGACATCCACACCCATAACGGTGGAGGCTTCTCGACCCGATATCTCGTAGTCTCCGCCGGCTCCTACTCACTCTCGCTCGCGAAACAACTTGGCTTAGGCGGCGACTACGTTGCCTTTCCCGTAGCAGGCAAATTCTTCAGTTCCGCCCCAGTAATTAATGGGAAAGTGTACACGTTTCAAGAAGAAGGCGTGCCATTCGCAGCAACCCATGCCGACAGAGAGTGGGACGGCGCGGTTACCCGATACGGACCCACGGCAACGCCGACATTGATGTTTGAAAAGGACAAGCCAGACATCGAAGAATTCATCGACAACCTTGACCCTGTACTTCTCGATACCATCATCTCAAAGAAAGCAATCAGAAACATCATGCTCAAGAACATCGCATACTCACTACCCGTTGTGGGACGACGTCTCTTCTGGAAATACGAGGCGAGAAAGATCGTGCCGTCGATTCCGTACGCTGACTTGAAACCAGCGCCAGAATTTGGAGGAATACGCACCGTGGGTATCAACAAAAGAACACGAGAGTTGAAGCTGGGTGAGTTTACTCTCCCAGAGGTTCCTAAGGATGGAGTAAATGTATGCGCAAACATGGCTCCGTCTCCCGGTGCGTCCGGATGCCTTGGCATCGCCTACAAGAACGTGGTGAAAATTACAAGAGCACTAGGCTTGGAGTTTGACGACGAAAAGTTTACGAAGATTTTCGGGACGCTACCGATAGTCTAAGGGTCACTGCACGAAAACCTGGTGTCGCTGGGCTCGAGTGCTCGATAGCTCTTCTTATCTGATGGAGCTGGGGGCTGTGGGTCGAAAGATGAGCAAGGATCCAACTCCCGCGGAAGTCGTGTCAGGACAACAATCTGGAAAGCCCGAATCAAGAACGTCGCTGGCACGTACGCTTGGGCGTAGCACAGCTACGCTAATGACAGCCGCGATGATTATCGGCACGGGCATTTTTGGAGCGGTAGGGTCAGCAACAGCAAAAGCTGGTAGTGGCATCCTCGTTGCAATGGTTTTGGGAGGTCTCATTGCCTTGGCAACAGGAATCAGTGCCGCACAACTAGGGGTGAACTATCCGAAGGAAGGAGGAGCTTTTACCTGGGCACGCGAGTTCAACCATAAGACGGTCGGATTCATTGCCGGTTGTGCGTACCTGGGTAAGGGAATCTTTTCTTTAAGCGTCATTTCGCTCGCATTTGCGGCTTATTCAGTCCAAATAATACCAAGCCTACCTCTACAATTGTTCGCTGGCGTTGTGATCCTTGCCGTTATGGTCCTCAACCTCTTCCATGTCCAACTAACGACTAAGGTGTTGATCACTCTCATGGTTGTGAATGTATCACTATTGGGACTCTTTGTCGCATTTTCCGCCCCCGCCGTAAACCCCGGTCATTTAACGAATCCCTTGGGAGATAACGGGCCTTTCGGCGTACTTGCTGGAGCGGCGATATTCTTCTGGACATGGGACGGCTTTATGCGAACTGCCATAATGGCTGGGGAAATCAAGAACCCACGACGGACGATTCCGGTCGCTATTATAGGTGGTATTGCTATTGCGGCAGTGGTCTTCCTCGCTGTTGCAGCAACTACCCTAGGAGTACTGGGTCCTGAGGCGATGGGGAGGGATGATGTGCCACTCTTCAGAGCGGCGATACAGGCAGTCGGAACCTGGGGAGGATTGGTAATTCTGGTAGCCGCTTGGACTGCATCGCTTAGCGAACTAGTTGGAGACCTTCTAACTGCCTCTCGAGTCGCATATACGATGGGCGAGGCAAATGAACTTCCTCGCTGGCTCGGATCAATACACCCGAAATATCGCATTCCTCGAAATGCTGTTCTGACCATAGGCATGATAGTCCTTGCTTTAGCCTTGAGCTTCGACCTACGAAGGTTGTTGGCTGTTGCAAGCATATTCACACTCGCCTGGTACATTATCACTCATTTCTCTGCCTTACAGTTGCGCAAAGAACAGCGATTAACAACGCCCCTCTTCTCATGGCTCGGCCTGATCGGCTGTCTATTGTTGGTCGCATCGTTGCCGATCTGGGCAACACTCACCGGAAGTGCAGTCCTAGCTACCCTCGCCGGGTTTCGTTGGCTATGGATTCGCCACTGAGCTCCCAAAGTCGCCCCAAGTGTTGGACATCGTGCTGAACGCGTCGGAAATGATGAAGAATAGGCTGGGGGATAGCTCCCGGTCGGCGTCGTTGGACCAGTGGAGACGTGTCGAAGATCTGTACCGCAGGACGGACAGTAGGGGTGTCGGTTGAACCTCTTTTCCGCAGATAGGACAGTTAGGCATTGAACAATTTCAGAGACCCAGCGTACTTCAGCATTTTTCCAAGGTTAGTCCCAAGGCCATGCGTAATAAGAATCCGTTGACACTCTCGATCGATTACCTATGATAGCGTCTTCTCTCCAAGGTCTCGGAGCAAAGCGGCCGCGGACCCGGCAGATGGCCTGTGCCGAGGGTCCTTGTCCAACATTTTCTTAAGGACAGGGACCGACGGTGCGAGCTTGGCAAGCCTATCAAAATCAGGGTTGAATGAATTCCAAGTCGACTTCAGATCGTTCGCCGTCCTCCCAGATCCGGGGTTACTTGTCATCGTGTTCATCAACTCGATGAGCTTCTTGGAATTAACAGGTGTCTTCGTTAGCATGTTGTAGAGTGTTGCTCCGAGAGCGTAGACGTCCATTGAAGATGCAGTGCTATCTCCCAGGACTTGTTCGCCGGGGGCGTATTCGGATGTGAACTGGCCGACTTTGCCTCCGATACGAACGGCGGAACCGAGGTCAGCTAGTTTCGGGACGAGAGTTCCAGACTTCATCTGGTCCCTCATCTGTTGTCCAGTGGACGGGGGTTTGAGGTTGAACAGAATGTTCTGCGGTTTGACGTCAAGATGTACGAACCCAGCATTGTGAATAGTCTCTAGCCCAGTCGCGATCATGTAACCGATGAGCATGACTATACTGCCCCATTTCTCGGAATAGTACAGCGAATCGTACGACGCGTCTTCAAGAAGCCCCTTTGCGGCACCGCCCTTCATCAACTCCATTACTATCGCGGGGGGACTGCGGAGATACAATTGCGTATCTCCTTTCACGATCTCCTGAATGTTGAGTCGATCCACCAAGATTCCTCGGAGCTGGACGACGTATTTCGATTGCTCGGACAATTCCAAGAGACGAGTCGCTTCCGACATGGTCTCTTCGAGCGCGGCTGCACCCGTCCCGGTTCTGAGGATTGGAATCTTTATCGCCATTTCAGTACCCGCCTGTCCGAAGCTTGCCCGGAAGACGTAGCCGGTGAGCCCGGTGGCTAGGTGCTCTGTTATCTTGTAGCTGTGAACTTCCTGTCCAACCCAGACTCTCGGGTCCCAATTATCCAAGCGTGGAAGGTTTCCCTTGACATAGGGTATCGCTGGACGTGGAGGGAGTTGTACAGGTGAGGGCGTTACGGGGGGCAGAGGCGGTGGACGAGTCTGTGGTGGTGGACTTGGTGCTGCGGGAGGACTTGATTGAGGCGATTGGACGTCGAAGGAGAACGATTCATTCGCGGTCTGCTGTTCCTTGCTCGTAGCAGTAACGTGTACGGCGTAGTTGCCTGAGCCGCCAGGTCGATAGTGAGCATTGTATTCTCCAATCGAAACCTGTGATACTTTCAGCGACTCAGTTTTACCTCCGGGCCTTGTGATTGTCGCCACGATCCTGGCCATCTTCTTCGCTTGTCCACTAAACCGGGTGGCGATCTTGATTGTCTGTTCTTTGCCCTGTCGAACAGTAGGGGCTCCCGTTATGGTAATTATTGGTCCAAGGCTGGGTCCCGACGAGATTCTCTGAGCGAGATTGGTAGAGCCAACGCCGACCAACGCCAACGCAGGCAAGAACCCCAGAGACGAAACGAAAGGGTAGAGCTGGTTCAAGTCTCCAGAGGCAACAAATCCGAGGATGGCCAATAGGTTGAAGGTGAAGAAAGCAGTAGGCATCATTGACATCGACAGATTCCTGGTCCGCCACACCTTGTCGAGAAGATGGAAGAGAACCATCTGGGCAATGTTCGCGGCTGCGCCAAGCGCGATGAAGAATAGTATAGTGAGCGAGTCCACTGACAGAGCTGAACCGGCCTTCAAAGCGGAACCTAGTCCAAGCCCAACCGCCAACGCTACGGACGCTACGACATTTGCTTTGATCATCTTGTAAGGCGTCGCCCGCGAGAAAAGGAGACCCGCCACGAGGAAAAGCCCTGCCCGGACACAGAGTGTCCGATAACATAGAGAGAGGCGAGAAATGAGACAGCGAATCCCACCCCAACCCTTGGGATCCCGCCCCGCAGATCCAGAGAGGTGAGAACGCCGAGGCTGACTAGTCCGATGATGTATGCTGAGGGATCACCCTGTATTCCTAGACCGAAGAGGAAAGCGATCGGCACAGAGAGCACTACAGTGAGGAACGATCCGAAAGAGTCCCGCGTGAAGGGAAGGCCGCGGGCTTTCTTCAACTGCGGCAACGAGGAGCATGCGCCTTCCTAAGAGTGGACCTGCCATACTCTAATTCCTAGTAATCAACGGTGTGACCGACACCCGGCGGTTTTCGTTCCAGCGCAATTACATGCCCGCATAGCGGTAAGACCGAAGAGTGCAGCCATGAAGCGTCCATCTATGAAACATCGAACGAAGCAGAAAGATCCTGATCTGGATGCGGAGTCCGCGGAGACTCTAGTCTGGACGTGCTCAGCGTGCGGAGCCGACAATCCTGACTCTAAACAATCATGCATATCATGCGGCGGAGCCAGAGCTGGAGACACGGCGACCCCGAAGGCCCCAGAACCAGTTGAAGAACAGGAACCGAAAGAACTCGATGAACCGGAACCGCTGGAAGCTTCGGAACCTGAGAGGATAGATGCCGAGGAAACACCCTCTGAACCCCTAATTTTCTCTTTCGACACTACCGAGAAAAATCCTGAACCGCCATCACCAGAACCGGAAATTACCCCCTTCCTGCCAACCCCGACCCCATACTCACAACCTAGCCAATCGGCCGCCACCCCGACCATCGGGCACGGTCGATACTACATGGTCTTCGTGAACACCCCGGCACAATCTCTCATCAAGTCAAAGGTTCCGATCGAGTTTGAGGACTTCCCAGTTGTCAGTATCGGACGGAGCCCCGAAAACGTGGTCGTCATACCGGACCAAGAAGTCTCGAGAAAACACGCGGAACTAACAATGAACGGAGCAAAACTGATGCTGAAAGATCTGGACAGCAAAAACGGCACATTCCTATACAACGGAAAGGAATTCCAGCAGGTTCACGATAGCGTCGAGGTTAAACCGAACAGCATAGTAAAGTTCGGTACCGGCACTATCGTGAGGCTTACCGGTGAATGATTGAAGCCCTGGAAACTCCCCAACTCATTAGCGAGGCGAAGGAGAAAATGGGAAAACCACTCCTCGAGCCCAGAAATGTAAACAGAGTCATCTTCGTCGGAGACACCCATACGGCCGTCGACATCACACAAACAGTATTCGACAAGTTCTACGGGGATTCCGACCTAGTCGTCTTCTTAGGCGACTACGTTGACAGAGGAGAGACCGGCGTGGAGAATCTCGGACTCATCACGTCAAAGTTTCTGGAGGACCCTAGCAAGCTCATAATGTTGAGGGGAAATCATGAGAGCCCTTTGACGAACCCCTACTACGGTTTTCTCGAAGAGGTTACAGAGAAGTTAGGAGAGGCCAGCTATGACAGTTTCAAAGAGTTCTTTCAAGCCATGCCATACGCTGTCGTCGTCAACAACTACCTCTGCCTCCACGGTGGGATAGCTACCACGCTCGACACAGTTTCTCAGATCGCAGATTTGCCATTTCCCGACTTGAACCCAGACGACCCGACCGCATTCCAGTTGCTATGGAACGACCCCAGAGACATGATCGAGGGCTTCATACCAAGCGTTCGAGGAGACGGAGCCTATTACTACGGAAGCGACGTAACTGAAAAGTTCCTCGCAAACAACTCGCTAAAGGGAATCATCAGAGGACACGAGGTCGTTGACGGATTCAGAGAAGACCTCGATGGAAAGGTGATTACGATATTTTCCAGCAAATACCATGGCGGAGCCGCAGGCGTGTTAATTCTTGACGACGATAAGATGGAGCAGAGCAGACTATGACCCTATCAGCCAGAACAGAGCTCAGCCACGCCTACTCGTTCGACTCCAAGATCGACGCGATATTCAAGATCACACTTGTGTCCTGTTTTCAAGCACCGTCCAAGCATACCCTGAAACCCGACTCTCAGAGGTTCTTCCCAAGATCAGAGCATCAGGCCTGACCGCTCTCTACGCCGCACTCCAATCAGCGTTCGAAATAGCACAAAAGAGCCGGCTCCCAGGATGGATCGTGCTCCTTACAGACGGCGAACCCACAGACGTCACCAAACCCGAACAGTACTCGAAGCTAAAAATGCCGACCGGATTCCAGATGATCGAATTCGGAATCGGCGCAGACTACAACCAGTCAATTCTGAAAGCCCTCGCGGACGCATCTGGCGGAATGCTCCACAACATCACTGACGCCCAGAAACTCAAGCTCCCCAGCCTCATGCAGGAGAGCGCGGTAAACGAGGTCGGCGCCCGAAACATCAGTGTAGATTTTGGAACTCCTGATGTCAAGATTCTTAACTACAAAGGACCACCAGTTACAATCAACGCTCAACGCTCCAATTGAAGTCAAACTGGCGAAAAACGACGAGCAGTTCTCAGAGGGAATCAACAACAACCTCGTCTCAGAATTCACATACTACCAAGGACTCGAGGAATACTACCAGCACCTTGCCGCGGGACAGCTGAAAGAAGCCACAAAGACGATGAACCAATTATCGACAAATGCGGAACAAACACGACGCACCGATCTCATCGAGGCGACAAAACGACTGTCCGACCAGCACGAAGCAACCCTGAGGCTGGGAGGAAGCACGGAAAGCACGAACAGGCTGCTGAAAGAAGCAGCAAGCGAAACCACTAAGAGAACTAGAGGAAAGTGAATCCGAGGCTACTCGGTGTATCTGAGCGCTTCCGCTGGTGGAATCCTGGAGGCTTTGCGAGCCGAGCTAATCACGGACAACATTGCCAGTGCGTATGATGCCACCGAGATTTCGATAATCTGCGTCCAAGGGATCACAAACGAGAGGCCCGAGTTGGGCTGGGCCGTAAACGCGTAAGCTAAGTCTACACCTAGCGAAACTCCGATTATGATTCCCAGAAGGGCAATGTAACTACTCTCAAGAAGAAACGCTAACATGACCATTCTCTTTCTGAAACCTAAGGCGCGAAGAATGCCAATCTCATTCCTGCGTTCAACTACCGAGCGTATCGAGATTATTCCGACGCCTGCAACTCCAACGACTAAGCCCAGGGCCAGGTAGCCCTCGAACAATCCGAAGAATGAAAGGAAAATCCGCTGTCCTTGTTCGATAGTCACTTCGATAACGATGGTCTGCATGCCTAGCTGAATGAAATCCTTCTTCAACAGATTTGCAACACCAACAGGATCCAGACCCTTTGCTACGTTTACAAGCCCCAGGGTACCAGAGTCGATGTTGAACGAGTCTTTCAACAGTCCCCGTACTCCTATTATTCCGTCAAACAGTCCGAGGAGAACCCCGAGGACCTTTACCGGCCGCAATACCAAGTTCCCAGCAGGTCTAGCAGCAAGCACGAGGTTGTCCCCAGGATTCGGATGTCCGTTCCCCGCAAATGACACGGACCACACGACGTAGGACTGGTTGCTTCTGACAGCGTTCCAGACCTCTGTAGCGGACGCGTAGCCAGGGGCCATGCTGAGCATCTTGAACGAATTCGTTGTGAAGAAATTATCAGTTCCCGGCGTGTTCGGATCCGCTCCGACTAGAAGTGTGTACGGGAAGTCCTGGGACGTGGACGAGTCATGCGCCGCTTCGAGCAGAACGGTGCTAAACGGGATAACTGCTGAAACCATGCTGCTCAATGTTGCGTCAGCCATCACTGACGAGGTTAGGTTTGCTAGTGGGGCTGTATTAGTGGCAATGTCGTAGCCGCCAGATTGATCTTTGGCGCTTTGGGTGATTGACGCGTTCAGCTCGGCTTGGATGGAAGCGACAGCGGACACGGTGAACAGGACAAGGGCAAACATTGCGACGGTGGCGGCTGTCCGGAAGCGTTTATTCTCAGGATATGAAAGGGCGATCTTGAAGATGGCGGTGAGAGTCCGTCTTTTGCGAAGGAGGAAACGCAGAGCCTTCAAGGGAAGATCGGTATTGAACATCACAACAATAACGGCGGCGACGACCATGATTATTCCTCCAACTATGAACACCTCCGGGCCGAAACTGTAGTTCGAGACCAGCGGACTGTCAAATGACAGGCTCGGAACCGCCCACTGGACAAGAAGTGCTATACCCGAGAGGGTGAAGGCGTAACGGTTACGAAGGAACCTTGACAGGACCAGCCCTGCACCGAAAATGACGAGGCTTGGGCCCACGAGCGCTTCTATGGCCGACTTGGCCGCGAACGATGCTTGGAAAACCAAGATTCCTACGAGTGCCATCGCAAGTCCGGTCACAAGCAGAAGGGTGTAGGTTCTCTTTCCCCTTGGCGGTTCGGGAATGTTTCGTATCGCTCTGATGATGTTGAGCTTGCTTATACGCCAGGATGTGAGAAGGATCGTAAGGTAGGTTATCAGAACTCCAGCGGTGAAGGCGGTAAACAGGGATTCTGGGGAGACGGTGAAGCTACTGAGAACCAGTGACTCGTTCAAACCCGTGATGAACGAACTGAAAATATTCCCGATCGCATATAGAATGCCGTATGCAACGCCGATTCCTACGAGTACGCCGACGATTGAGGCGCCGGCGGAGTAGAGACTTCCCTCAAACAGGAACAGTTTGGTCAGCTGACCCCTCCTCATCCCGACTGCCCGGGCCATTCCCATCTCCGATTTCCGCTCTTCGGCTAACATGATGAAAATGTTGAGAATCAGAACGATGCCGGCCAAGATTGCGAACGAGCTTAGGATGAGAAAGAACATGGAAAGCTGCTTCGCGCCGCTGGTGGCGTTATCGACTGAGATCTTCTTCTCGGTAAACGCGCATGGGATCGCCGGGGGCGCTACGGCCATCGAAGGGTCTGTCTTGCATCCTGTTGATGTCGAAGTAGTTGTCGATGGGGTGGTCGAGTATAGGTCGTTCAGGGTCTGATTTGCAGCCTGAGCCACGGTTTGGCTGTATTGAATGGACCCCCTTAGCCCTCCAATGTTCGTTATTGCGATGTAGTTGGCCGAGTTGAGATGACCCGTAAACTGTTGAGCTATGCCAAGCGTGACGAACACGTCGTCTCCTTGTGTAAACGAGCCCCTCTCGTCAGACGCAGCCACTCCTACGACTGTGAAATTGAGATGTTGAGTTGTGAGGCGCTGCGCTGAGTAGACGGTGATCGTGTCTCCTATAGTGGCGTTTAGGTCTCGGGCTGCCTTGTCGTTCAGCACAGCCTCGGTGTCACTGAAAGTGGACGGGATTACTGATCCTGATGCGGAATGAAAGTCCCCCAGAACCCGGGACGCGTTGGAGAAGGTCCCGATGAGCGCTGAACCTGCCTGGACTATTCCCTTGTTAGTATCGTAGAGGCTGACTGTCTCGATTATTTCCGGGGTGACACCTACTACGTCGGGACCTACGGAGGGATTGTTCGAGAGACCTGTCGAGAGACTCTGGTAGACATTGTAGCCAAAGTATTGGTAAGCGGATCCTTGAAACCCGATCGTGGTACTGTTTCTCGCATAGACAACTTCATCGGCGTGGCCATAGCCGAAGTAGGCACCACGTGTGAAAAGCTCCGTGAGAGTGTCTCCGGTCACAAGGGATCCCGAGATCATCGCCGTTCCGATCATTAATCCTGCAATGACCAGCGCCATGTTGGTCTTCCGCCGGGTAAAATTGCGTAGCGCCATCCTGAGAGTAGGCCGATCTCGAAGCATCATACCTAGCGAAATTAACAACAGCACAACTATGAAGTAGACCTCAAAGCCAATGGTCGAGCCACCAACAATAGTACTAAGACCGCCGAACCAAATGAGCAAAGCAACGAGACCCATGATAAATGAAGAGAAGGAGAGTACTTTCCTTGAGTATCGTCCTGCTCTGCTTGTAGGCTTCGCCCGGGAGAACAGATAAAACAGATAGGCAGCGCCAAGCCCCAAGACCAAAAGTCCAGCGGTCTGTACTAGAAGCTGGGTTTGGTTTTCGGAGACAAACTGGCGCAGGAAGTAGTTGTTTTGGTAGTTCAGATAGAGAGCGTAGAGTTCCCCGAGGGCAATTATCGAGACGAAGATGCTCAGACCTAGGAGAAGGGCTCTTCCATGCGACTTAGACTCTGACGTCAGCTAATCCCGCCTCTGGGTAACGATTACGAAGGTCAGCCCATGGTCGCGGTTCAAGCTTCTCAACAACTTGACAATCTCGGCGGAATTCTCGGAGTCCAGATTCCCGGTCGGCTCGTCCCCCCAGACTATCGCGGGCTTGTTCACTAGAGCACGAGCTATGGTGACGCGTTGCTGTTGCCCGCCGCTGAGCTCCATCGGCTTGTGAAGTCGCCACTCCTCCAACCCAACCATCTTCAGAGCGCTCAAAGCTTCCTTGTGAGCTTCGGCTTCAGAGACCCCTGCGAGGAGTAGGGGAAGCTCGACGTTCTCTTGAGCACTCAGGACCGGGAGAAGATTGTAGGCTTGAAAGATGAAACCCATTCTTCGAGCTCTAAAGCCGGACTTTTGATCATCGGACATAGTCGCTAGGTCAACTCCTTCGATGGCCACTTTTCCCTTGGTGATGTCGTCGAGCCCAGAGAGACAGTTGAGAAGCGTGGTCTTGCCGCAGCCCGAAGGACCCATCACTGCAACCATCTCGCCTTTTCGAACCTTGAGGTCGAGACCTCTTAGAGCCTCAACTTTCAGCGTACCTGTCTGGTAGACCTTCCATACTGATTGAGCTTCAACCATGGAAGGAACTTCGCGACTAACCGATCACTTCAACTCCTACGCGTTTTCCCTTCGCCGGAATTGAAATCGGGCTTTAAGGACGTTGCCGCACGATATCCAGGAGCAAACTATGCTTCTTGCCTGGTTGAACGACTCAATAACAAGTCTAAGCGGAGTCCTGCACGATCGAAATGCCCGTCAAAATGACGATGCTGGTTCGACGATTCTATGAAGAGATCATAAACAACGCCCGAATTCGATAAGCTGGACGAGATTCTTGACCCGAAAATAATCTGGCACGACCCTCTACTCCCTGCTGGTGAAGTTCGCGGCATTGAGAATTTCAAAAATGTTCTGGAAATGTTTCGTTCAGCTTTTCCGGACTTGCACCTTACTGTTGAAGATCAGATTCAAGAAAACGAACAAGTGGTTACTCGTTTTGCCATACGGGGCACGCATAGAGGAGATCTCATGGGGCTTAGAGCTACAGGTAGGAAGTTCAAGGTCTCAGGAATCAGCATCATAAGATTCGAACATGGGAAGGCTGTCGAGGAGTGGATCGAGGAAGATGGCTTGGGCTCATGCGACAGCTTGGCGTTGTGAAGTAGCAACGCCTTGTAGGTTAGTCGTGAGAGCCTCCCCTGAAATGAATGTCAATGTGGCTTGGCCGGATAAAGAACGGAATCAGAAGAAGGTAAAGTACCAGACTTATTCTAGTATCGAGATACGAGAACCCGATTCCTGCCAGGGAAACGGCTGGTCCAATCAGGGTTCGCCTTGTAGCTAGACTCATGATGTGAGGGTCTAGATCCTTCTCAACGAGGCGATGCTGGCTCGTTGCGTACCACCATACTGCATAGAGTGCCAACCCCGTTGCTGCCAGATTCGCACCATAGACCCGGACCGCCGTAGGCGAAAAAGGGTACTCGCCAAGCACTGAAGTGGAGAACGGAACGAACCCAATGGTAAGAAGGAAAAAGATGTTGACCCACAAGAATACCCTGTCAGTCCGTTTGACATAGTGAAACTGGTTGTGGTGGCCAATCCAGTATATTCCCAACACGACGAAGCTGAAAGCGTAGGCAAGAATGTGCGGCGAAAGCTTCAAAATTTCGCCCTCAAGCTGCTCGGACGGAATCGTCGGGGGAAGACTGAGTCCTAAGACCAGGACCGTCATAACTGTGGCAAATATTCCGTCCGTTAGAGCCTCAATACGTGTTTTTGTCAGGCCCGCTTGCACTATCGCTGAGATGCCCATTTTCCCTGGGCAAGTGGCTTCGAACTGCGCTTAGCTCTTTCCTACGGTGCATCCTCAACGAAAGCCTCTTCTTCTCCGATCCGCCGCACAATTCTAGAAGGTGAAGAAGCTGCTCGCCGTCGGTAACGTCGCACCAACTTTCCGCCTTCCCACCAGCGATGGAAGTTATGTTGCGCTAGAGGATTTTCTTGGAAAGAAGAACGTGGTCGTCTACTTCTATCCCAAAGACTTCACCCAAGGCTGCACAGCCGAGGCTTGCAGCTTCCGAGACTCATACGAGGCGTTCAAGGATCTTGGCGCAGAGGTTATTGGGATAAGCTCAGATAGCCAAAACTCTCATCGAGATTTCGCTCAACAACATCACCTGCCCTTCATATTGCTTAGCGACGTTGATGGTTCGGTTCGGAAGGCCTACGGGGTCAAGAAGACACTCGGTCTCATTGCTGGCCGCGTAAGTTTCGTAATCGACAAGAAAGGAATCATCAGACTCATCTTCTCATCTCAGACCCGGGCGACCGCGCATGTTGGAGAGGCCCTGAACATCTTGAAATTGGTCACCTAGCCTGCAGCCTCGAGATTCTCGATCATTCCACGTCCTGACGAAAAATCGAAGGAATTCTTCAGATCCCTTTTGCCAGACGAGCCTCGGGTCACCCTCCGGCCGATGCTCGGGAGCATATCCGCGTTCGTAAACGGAAACATGTTCGCAGGGCTTTTTGGAAACGACTTATTCGTGCGCCTATCCGAAGAGAGTCGCGAGGAACTTCTAGAGAAAGAGGGCGCTTCAGTGCTCGAGCCGATGAAGGGAAGGCCCATGAAAGAATATGTTGTGATCCCGAAAGCTTGGCGAAAACAGCTCGAGACAGCCCGAACATGGGTCATCCGGTCCCTGGACTGGACTAGTAAGTTGCCTCCAAAGAAGAAAAAACAGCCGCATCGTCTTTCTAACGGGAAGACTAGGTTACTATCAGGGCGGTAGCATGAGGTGTCAAGCCCCCATTCATCGCAAGGATCTCATTATTGTTGAAAGAAAGTGTTAATCGGAGATTCACAGTAGTACCAGGAGAACTCTGGAAGCCTCCGCCAGTGATCGACACTTTGAGCGAGTCACTAGGTATTGAATAGGTCACATTTCCAATGTTGGAAAAAGTAACCACTGCGGCGGACACGGGAAAGCGCAGCTGGTCGTATGTTCCTGTGGCGAGTCTCGCACTTCCGAGAGTCTTCGCGATCGTCAAAACCGAAATCATATCCACCGTCTTCTGAGACCCAGCTATCGCGTACCAGCCATTATTGCTAGAGTTTCCAAAGCCTGCCTGATGTATCTCCATCGTTGCGAACGTCAGATAGATATGAAGAATGCTCGGATCATACTGCTGACCACTACCAAGCTGCACCTGAGGCGGATCCGTGATACTCAGAACGACCGTTCCCTGAACATACCTAGTATAGAAGAAATAACCTGAAATCGCACCGATGATGAGAATCGCCAGAATGACAGCCGCAGTACCCTTTGCCATCGCTTGTTCCCGATCGAACCGGCCCTCGTTCCCACTAGGAGATCGCCTCGGTCAGCCCTTATCCCTAGCATAACCGGAAGTTACTCGATGGGGTTACAGTGGAAAACAGGAGATCGAACCCATCCGAAAGCCCTTCGGCTTTGGGCCGGAGCCAACTTCCAGTCGGACCGACAACGAGCTGTCGACGTGGCATGGGCGACTATTCGCGAACCGCCGACCGGAGGCGTTCCGCAGCGGTTCGAGATGGGTGTCCCAGGGTTCCTCTCTATAACGCAGTGTTGGGCGAGCAGAGGCCACGTTTAAGAGACACGTCCGAACCCCCACGTTACTGAACTCTCATGGAAGCATCAACAGTCACAACCCGACCTCAACCGAAACTACACAGTCTAGTTCACTTCGAAATACCCGCCAGCGACCCCACCACTGTAAGCAAGTTCTACGAACAGCTCTTCGGCTGGAAGTTCTCCAAATGGGGAGAACAAGACTACTGGCTCATAGCACACAAAGATGCCCCGGCAAACGAGACCATGGGCGGACTCTTCAAACGCAACGCCCCAAACGAACAATTCGTCAACTATTTCTCCGTCAACTCCATCGATGAATCCGCCGCCAAAGCCACAGGCTTAGGAGCCCAAGTGGTTACTGCAAAACAAGAAATCCCAACCGTGGGATACTTTGCGGTTCTCAAGGACCCCGACGGGAACGTCTTCGCCCTATTCCAGTCTACCGGCGGAATGTAACAGCATAACCATACCCCTCTCCCTTCCTTTCTTTTCTTCCTCGCATAGGAGCGAATGTGGATACTCCGCATTCGTCGAAAATTGTCCTAAAAGATCCCCTTAGAACGCCTCCCAAACATTTTTCACCCAACCAGTAGCTGTATGCTTGGAGCGTGCTAAGGCGCAAGCGGCCGAGGTTGTGCAGATCGAGGACTCCAAAAGAGTCCGCATACTGCAGTTCATCAAGGCAAATCCAGGCACCCACCTTAGAAAGATCAAACGAGAACTCAACCTCGCCATGGGTGTCATACAGTATCACCTCTACAGACTGGAACGAGAACGTAGCATAGTATCGGCTCGTCATGGGCTCTACAAACGCTACTATGCGGACCAGGGCCCAAGAATAGAGGACCGAGCTATAGTGAACGTCCTCTTCCAAGAGACTGAGAGAGACCTGATACTCTATCTCCTCGAGAACCCAAGAGCGAGCCAGAAGGAGCTCTCCCAATTCGCCAGAATCTCGCCGAGCTCAACCAATTGGCATATGAAGAGACTGTCCCAAGCCGGCTTTGTAGAAGCTAGAAGAGAAGGCGGGTTCGTATTCTACACGGTGAAAGAGGACCCAGGAATGATCCTATCTCTTCTCAGGAGTTATCACCCAAGAATCTGGGACAAGTGGGCCGAGAGATTGGCCGACCTCATGACATAATCAATGAGAGCACTGGTGAAGGGAGAATCAGGATCTCGGGCAGATTGTGACCGATGACACTTCCCCAGCTCCAAATCTTGGATACGACCGGGCTATCCGTTGACCCATCTGAGATACTCGAATTGGCGAGAGGGGTCTTCGCGTTAGTTCTCTTCACGATCTCTCTCTACGCATGGTCTAAGAGAAAACAGCCCGCGCTATTGATAGTCGCAGCAGCCTTTCTGCCATTTTTCGCAAAAACCATTCTAGATGTGTTCTACCCGACATCGGCGCTACTTGAGCTCGTCCGACCGCTCTTTGATTTCATCGCGCTGGCCCTCTTCTTCGTTGCGATCGTCATTAGGCCGAGAAAAGACCTTGGAAAAGGAGCTGCCTGAGCTAGTTCTGGTCGCCTTTTCAAACATCCAATATATATCGCCCGAATAACCGCCCCTTAGACAACTGTACCACGACGCCTAATATCCGCCCCGCGGAAACATCTCAGACACTAGCGCAGGGAAAAACGAGTGCCCTCAGTCGGACCCTTCGAACTGACAGAGATAGAGTTCGTTGGGCTTGAATTCATGAGACAAGAGGACGAGAGACAGCTTAGGAAGACGACCTTGCGAGCAACATGGTCTGGCAGAGAACTCAGTGTCAAGGCAGGGCATCAAGCTGGACTGGCATTAGATCGCAAGAGCGATATCGCCTCTAGGATCCCGCCATACTAGTATAGCATCCTGCCAGGTGTGAGTGGATAGAATCACGAAGATAGGTGGGTTAGTTGCTCGCTTATTTGCCACAATCGTCCGGCTGAGTCATCATCGTAGGATTCTTGAGAAGACTTCACTTCATGCATCTTGGTGAAGTATTTGCCAGTGACGCCTTCCAAGTCAGGGGACGTGGCGACGTAAAGAATCCTCTTGGCAGCCGATTCGGGACTTATGAAAAACATTCCGAGGAATCTGAAACCTAGCATGACGAGGCCGCCATTGTTCTTTGCAAAGTTCGTCCGGACAACCCCGGGATGAGCGCTATTTACCGTAACACCGGTGCCCTCGAGCTTCTTCGCCAGCCCATGAGTATAGAGTATCATCGCCAGCTTTGATTGGCCGTAGGCTTGCCAACCTGAAAACTTCTTTTCACCCTGGAGATCATCGAAGTTGATCCTCGCCCCCTTGTGAGCGTCCGATGTCACGTTAACAATACGAGAGGGAGCACTTGTCTTTAGGATGTCAACTAGAAGGCTTGTCAAGAGAAAGGGTCCAAGATGGTTGACTGCAAACGTCGATTCAAGACCCTCCTCAGTTTCTGAGCGCTTGGTCAGATAGACTCCGGCGTTATTGATTAGCAGGTGAAGCTTCTCATGCCTTGCTCGGAACTCGTCGACCAACTGGTGGATCGAGTTTTGGGAAGACATGTCAGCTTGTATCAGTTCGACGTTCTTGTTTCCACTCTTCTCTACGAGGTCAGTAACCGCGGTCTCGCCTTTCTCTTTATTCCGAGAGACAACCACAACGGTCGCCCCCATCTTTGCCAATCCAAGCGCGACACTCTTGCCTATCCCCGAATTCCCGCCCGTGGTGAGGCTCGACCGATCATCCGATTCGGACTAGTTACAGATAAGGGATCGATCGAGGTTTGGGATTCGTTAACAAGAATCAGCTTGCTTTGCTGGCGCCTTCTGCTCCATTGTGAGCAGTGAGAGCTTTCTCTCGTTACCCCACCGGTAGCCATGTAATCCGCCGTCCTTGCCAATCACTCGATGGCACGGAATCACTAGTGCGACGTGATTCGTGGCGCACGCTCTCGCCACAGCACGCGAGGCGTTAGGAGAGCCAAGAGCGCCTGCGATTCCGCTATACGTGGTGGTTTTGCCGTAAGGGATGGACTGGATCTTTTTCCAGACCTTCCACTGGAAGGCGGTGCCTGTCACGTCAAGAGGAAGTTTGAGAGGAGAGGAGTTGCCAGCGAAATACTTGACGAACGCACCGGCCCATTCCTTTACTCCTTCATCGTTGCGATGGAGCTTTGCCGACGGATAGTCCTCAGCGAGCACAGTCTCGACTGTCCTGTCAGAGTCTCCCATACACACGGCGCATACACCGCGCTCAGTGGCTCCGACAAGCAAACGTCCAACTGGCGAGTCAACGATCGTGTATTCAATCTGCAATCCTCGTCCGCCTTGGCGAATCGTTCCAGGGTTCATGCCGAGCCCGCTTGCAATTTTCTCGTATACTCGGCTCCTAGAGGAGAAGCCTGCATTGTAGAGCGAGTCGTTTACTGTTTCCCCATCTCTCAGAAAACGCTTCATCTTCGCCAGCCGGCGAGCCTCCACATACTGACGGGGCGAGACCCCTAGGACTTTCTTGAAGGTCCTCTGGAAATAGAACGGACTGAGTCCTGCTTTAGCAGCCAGGGTTGAGAGAGCTAGATTCTTGCCAAGGTTCGCGTCTATGAAAGCGCATATCTCATACACCCATCCCTCAGACAAAGACCTGGCGTCTCTGGGATTACAGCGGCGGCACGGTCGAAAGCCTGACCGTTCCGCCTCATCAGGCATTGCGAAGAACGCGACATTCTCTATCTTCGGTCGCCTAGCCGGACATGAGGGCCGACAGTAGATTCCGGTTGAACGAACCGGACGACTCTGGTCAAGCGTTAACATGAGCATCCTAATCGGCTTGAGAAAATAAGTAGTTTGACTCCGTTTCTTGCTGTCAAAGCGCTATCGCGAAAGCATGAGTGTGTCCTTGGGAAAAAGCCATATTTTCCGATCCATCCCAAGACTACAATACTCCGTAGAGCCACGTCACACCACACCCCCCAAGTCCCGATTGGTATGTGGATAAACGACATTACGGCTCCCAACCAGGCTTCGCTATTACTACAGACCACAAGCTTTCACTTTTCAGCCTCCAAAGAAAGTCTAACGATCAGCAACACGACTGCATCGAGCACCCTGAGAAAACGTATATGTCGGAAAATAGCTTCTTCTGGAGGATTCATGACCCGTCCGGAGTGGCAGAAGAAAAAGAAGAAAATGGCGGGCAGAGAAGGCCCGAAAAAGGGCAAGAATCGCTAGAAACCTAGGACCTCTGCCCAAAAAGTTCGTAACTAGAAGTCTGAGATTCAAGAACGTCTAGAACTGATCTTCGACCGACGTCAACACTTTTCCCAAAGAAATACTTCGACTGTTCAACGCCTACAGATATTGACGCCCGCTAGCCTAGCGGGACGTGGACGTTAGAGACCTTGTTTGTTACATTCCGCCCATCATGCCGGGAGGCATACCGCCACCCATGCCAGGAGGCATTCCTCCGGGACCGCCTGGGCCTGGGGAGCTTCCACCTTTTGATGCGAAGACATCGTCGACTCTGAGAATCATTGTTACCGCTTCCACTGCGGACTTGATTACCTGCGTCTTCACTCGCAACGGCTCGACCACATCCATTTTTAGCATGTCAGCTGCCTTTCCGGTCTTCGTGTTGACGCCGAACCACATGTTCTGAGGTGTGTTGTGTTTAGATTTGAGATCAACAAGTATGTCTATCGGGTTGATGCCTGCGTTCTGGGCAATCGCAACAGGTATCGATTCAAGTGCTTCAGCGAAAGCTGTGACAGCAAGCTGCTCTCTGCCTCCAACCTTGATCGCGTATTCTCGCAGACGCTTGGACAATTCTATCTCTGGAGCACCTCCACCAGCGACTATCTTCCCGTCTTCAACGGCATTTCGGACGACGGACAGCGCATCGTGGAGAGACCGTTCAGCTTCGTCAACCACGTGCTCAGATCCGCCTCGTATCATGATGGTTACTGCTTTCGGGTTCTTGGCCTCGCGGACGTAGACGAGCTTGTCATCTCCGATCTTTACCTCCTCAACCGTCTTTGCATAGCCAAGGGCCTCCTTCGAGAGATCCCTCGTAGTTCCGACCACGCTGCCGCCGGTCGCTTTTGCTAGTTTCTCCATGTCACTGCTACTGATGTTTTTGATCGTGAGGATTCCTTTCTTCGCGAGAAGAGAAAGAACCTCGTCGTCAACACTTTTCTCGGTGAACAAAACATTTGCTCCAGTCTTGGCTACTTGGTCAGCCATGTCTCGGAGTAGTTTTTCCTCTTCCTGTATGAACTGGTACATTTCTTCCGGCTTGTTGATGTTGATCTTGGCATCTGTCTCAGTCTTTTCGATCTCCAGCTTCGCATTCAACAATGCTATCTTGGCACCAGTCACGCTCTTAGGCATCTGTGAATGAGAGACTTCCTTGTCGATAATTATTCCATTGACCAGCTCGCTCTCCTCTAGACTCTTTCCGTGTTTCTTCATCACCTTAACAAGATCGATGTCGGCCTTTACCTTGCCATTGTTCTTCTCCATTACCTGCATGACCGCCTCGACAGCAAGCTCGGCGAAACGATTCTGAGAACCGAAGATACCTTTGGTGTTTAGAGAGGTCATCGCAACCTGCTTCAAACGCGCCTCGTCATCTGGTTTGATAGCAATGGCTATCTTCTCCAGAATCTCTTGAGCCTTCCCCGCAGCATCCCTGTAACCGTCAATAATCGCGTTGGGATGAACATCCTTGTCAAGAAGGGTCTCTGCACCTGCGAGTAATTCACCTGCGAGGACAACTGCGGTTGTTGTTCCGTCCCCTACTTCGCTATCCTGCGTCTTGGCGATCTCGACAATCATTTTAGCAGCTGGATTCTGAACATCCATTTCCTTCATGATTGTAGCACCGTCGTTTGTGATCACAATGTCCCCCATGCCCGCGACCAGCATCTTGTCCATCCCTCTCGGGCCGATGGTCGACCGGACAATTTCCGCAACTATCTTAGCGGCCATTATGTTGCTTCTCTGGGCGTCCCTTCCTCTAGATCGGGAGGTGCCCTCTCTCAGAATCAAAATGGGTGTTTCGGACATTTCTAATCAGATTCTGAGTAGGGCTGACTGTGCTTCCCAAGATAAACATATGCAGGCAGGTTCTTCGGAATACCAAAGAACGTGTCCCAGAACTTGAGAGGACCATCGGAAAAGAGACGCCTTGAGCTTTCGGAGAGGAAGATCG
>WNGR01004924.1_pt1 | contig 20748 bp, 17 predicted proteins | sample 5407581 | NCBI WGS metagenome assembly WNGR01 (sample SAMN13153383, study PRJNA577476) | soil metagenome | isolation source: 80 cm soil or saprolite under Garry oak tree replicate 2 | place: USA:California | collected 2016-06-15
AGGGGACGATCACCCGGTAGCCTGCCTGCGCAAGCCTCGGGGCAACGTCGACAAAGCTGTGAATGTCGTAAGGCCAGCCGTGCAGCAGCACGACCGCCGGACCATCGCTCTTTCCAGCTTCCGCGTATCCGACATTCAGGACGCCGGCATCGATCTGTTTCAGCGCACTGAAGGACGTGCTCGTCCCGTTCCTCATCATACGTGTCACCTTTCTGCGATGACGTTTCGCCCGAAATGTGCTATGCTACTAGGATGAAGTTACACAGGAGAGTCTGGAGCTTTACAACATTCCCCAGACCCTCCACTCAACGTGGACCCGCCTCGGGCGTATCCAACACCTACCAGTATACCGGGAATGCTTGGGGAAGTCAGCCGCCACAAGGTGACATGTTGCTTCCAGATTGCTTCACATTGCTGGCCAGGTGATGGCGGGTCACGAGGAAGGCAAAGAGCACGCCGATGCCGCGGCACTCCTATCGTGAGCGAGACTATCCCTTTGGACAGGCGATGCTGACGCTTCGCACCAGCATCGGCCTGACTCAAGCCGGCCTGGCCGCCCTGCTGGGGGTCTCTCGACGCGCGGTCGCCGAGTGGGAGGGAGGTAGCAACTACCCCAAAGCAGAACATCTGCAACACGTGCTTGAGCTGTGTGTACAGCAGCAGGTCTTTGAGCCAGGGCGGGAGGCAGAGGAGATCCGGGCGTTGTGGAAAACAGCGCATCAACGGGTGCTCCTCGATGAGGGTTGGCTCGCGGCCGTGCTGACCCGACCGTCTGCCCCACCAGTGCCGGTCGAAGAGGCCGGTGGAGCTGCTGCTGTGGGGCAGGCTTCTCCTGCGCCCGTTCAGCTTTCCCCACCGGCGCAAACGCCGGTTGCCCACGCGGGAGAGGAGCCGGCAGCCTCCCCGCGCGTGGACTGGATAGGAGCCCTCGACGTGAGTCACTTCGCAGGCCGCGAGGTGGAAGTGGCCGAGCTCTCCCAGTGGATCGTGCAGGAGCGCTGCCGCCTGATCGCCCTCCTGGGTATGGGCGGCATCGGCAAGAGCGCGCTGGCTTCCCCGCCTCGCTGGAGCAGCGCATCAACCAGCTCGTGGCCCGCTTGCAGGCGAGCCGCTGCCTGCTGGTGCTCGACAACCTGGAGATGCTCCTGGTGAGCGGTGACCCCGAGGGCACCTACCTGCCCGGTTACGAGGGCTACGGGCGGCTGATCGAGCGCCTGGGCGAGGCGGCCCACCAGAGCTGTGTGCTGCTGACCTCCCGCGAGAAGCCCCGGGAGATCGAACCGCTGGAAGGGGCACGCAGGCCGGTGCGCTCGTTGCGCCTGGTAGGGCTGGACGAACAGACCGTGCGAGAGTTGCTCGCCGACAAGGGACTGGTCGGCACGCCTGCTGCCTGGCAGCGCCTCGTCGCCAGCTACGCGGGCAATCCGCTGGCCCTCAAGATCGTGGGGCAGGCGGTCTCCGACCTCTTCGGCGAAAATCTCGATCGCTTCCTCGAGGAAGGGGAATTGGCCTTCAATGGGGTCCGGCCGGTGCTGCGCCAGCAGGTGGGGCGTCTGTCTACGCTGGAGTCCCTGCTGCTCACGTGGCTGGCCGTGCTGCGCGAGTGGACGGAGCTTCCCACTCTGGCACAGGTCCTGCATCCCCAGGTCCGGCGCGCGCAACTGCTCGAGGCGCTGGAAGCGCTCTCGCGGCGCTCGCTGCTGGAACGAGGGCAGCAGGCCGGCTTTAGCCTGCAATCGGTGGTGATGGAGTACCTCACCGATGTGCTCGGCGAACTCCTGGCCGCGGAGATCGTGCTGGGCAACCCGCAGCAGTTGCGCCAGGTGTCCCTTGAGCAGGCACAGGCCAAAGTCTATGTGCGACAGACGCAAGTGCGCCTGCTGGTCCATCCCCTCCTCGAACGTCTGCGCGCCGAACTGGGGGCAGACGCGCTGGTCGAGGTCCACTTGCTGCGCCTGCTCGCGCAGTTCCGCTCCGAGGACGCGGCCACCCAGGGCTATGGTCCGGCCAACGTCCTCAGCCTGCTCAAGGACCTGCGCGGCCACCTGCGCGGCCTGGACCTCTCGCGCCTCGCTATTCGTGGGGCGTACTTGCAAGGGGTCGACATGCAAGACGCGACCCTAGCCGGGGCCGTGATGCGGGAGTGCGTCTTGAGCGAGGCCTTCGATGCCATCACCGCCGTGGCCATCAGCCGTGGTGGGCAGTATTGGGCGGCCGTCAGCAGGCGGGGGGAAGTGCGGGTGTGGCGCGAGGAAGGCAAGCTCCTGCACCGGGCCTGGCAGGCCCATACCGACACGACATTTGCCTTTGCCTTGAGCCCGGATGAACACACGCTCGCCAGTGGGAGCATGGATGGCAGCGTCAAGCTGTGGGACGTCGAGAGGGGTGCCTTGCTCTGGTCGGGCTGGCACACGCAGGGCACCACGTGCCTGGCCTTTGCCCCCGATGGCAGACTGCTCGCCAGTGGGGGACTTGATGCCACCGTCCGGCTCTGGGAGGCTTCGCTGGGCACGCCTGTGGAGGACATACCGCATCCCGGTCCGGTCTTCTCGGCTTCCTGGAGCCCGGATGGGCGCCTGCTCGCCAGTGGTGACGTCGCGGGCACGACCAGGCTCTGGGAGATGCAGCAGTCCGGACCGGCTCGGCTCTGGCAGACGCTCTCCGGGCATACCAACCTGGTGCGCGGCCTGGCCTTTGCCCCCGATGGCAGCATTCTCGTCAGCGCGAGCTGGGATAGCACCGTCAAGCTGTGGCAACTCGCCAGTGGACGCTGTCTCGAGACGCTGGTGGGACATACCGAGCGGGTGGAAGCCCTGGCCTGGAGTCCGGATGGAGGCACGCTGGCCAGTGGCGGTCGGGACACAACTATCCGACTGTGGGATGGAAAGCTCGGCACATTGCGGGCGGTGCTGCAGGGTCATAGCGCCATTGTGTATGGCCTTGCTTTCACCCCCGATAGCAGCCACCTGCTCAGTGGTAGTGACGATGGCACCCTGCGGCTGTGGGAGGTCGAACATGCGCAGTGCGTGCGTGTGATACAGGGTTCCGTGGCCTCCCTCTACGACCTCGACTGGAGTCCAGACGGCACGCAGTTGGCGAGTGGCGGCACGGATACCCTGGTCACCATCTGGGAGGTGGCCAGTGGGAGGCCACGAGGCGTGTTGCGCGGTCATCGAAGGCGTGTATACGGCGTGGCATGGAGTCCTGATGGGAGCAGGCTGGCTAGTAGCGGGTCGGATAGTGACATCCGGCTCTGGGACCCAACCCTGGGCTCCTGTCTCCAGATCATGGGGGACTCCGACTCCGCTGACACCATCTTCTATGGCCTGGCGTGGAGTCCAGACGGAAAGCTTCTGGCCTGCGGCACCTTTCAGCGTGGAGTGCAGGTGTGGGATGTGGCCGCACACACCCTGCGATGGGCAAATCGTGCGCACGCGACCTGGCTCCGGCGCGTCGCCTGGAGCCCGGATGGCACGCGGGTGGCCGGCGGGGGTGATGATGGCTCCGTCTCTCTGTGGGATGCGACCGATGGCACGCAGCAGCAGCTGGCGGGACATCAGGGAGTCGTGATGAGTGTGATCTGGAGCCCCGATGGGAGGCGGCTGGCCTCTGGTGGCAGCGGGAGAGAGGGCGGAGAACTCTTCGTGTGGGATGCGGACAGTGGAAAGCCGGTGCATGCCTTTGAAGGGCATCCGGGGGTGGTCTCTGCGCTGAGCTGGGTTCCCGGTGGGGATCTGCTGATCAGTGGAGGTAGTGACGGCAGGCTGCGCTGGTGGGATCTGCAGAGCGGGGAGTGCGTGCGGGTGCAAGAAGCCCATCAGGGAACGGTGCAAGCGCTCAAGGTGAGTCCCGATGGCAGCAAGCTGGCCAGTTGCGGGGATGACGGGGCCATCCGGCTCTGGGACCTTGAGAGCGGCGAGCCGTTGCAAACGCTGCGGCGGGATCGACTTTACGAGCGGCTCAATATCACGGGCATCCGGGGTCTCACCAAGGCACAACAGGCGTCGCTGCGCGCCTTAGGGGCCGTGGAGGACGACAGAGTTGCTCCCTGGTAGAGATCCTTTCTCTCTCGAATCGTCTTCCTCTTTTGGAGGAACATATGTCCTCTCTATTTGCATAATCTGCTCCTCATGTAAAGGGAGCGTTGGTTGGTCCGTGAAAAACGCCTCCACGACAGGTTTAACAGCCAGCGCTTTGCGCAAGCGCAGACTGTAGGCTAACATCTTAGTCAAGGGGAAAGAGGAGAGGAGTGACAAGCATGACCGAGCCAATACCATCTGGAACTCCACCGGTCGAAGGTATTGTGACCCGGCCCAGCCCGTTTGCTGTCGAGGAGACTCTGGCACGCCCCTGATGATCGCTTCTCTGCTCCTGGCCCTTGATCTACCCTCAAAGCGCTCGTCTGGCAGAGTGAGGATGGTCGGGTCTGGGTCAGTTCGACCAGTCCCGACTACCTGCGGGTCTACTACGCTCTCCCACAGGAGTTGATCAGCAACATTGCCGGAGTTGAAACCTTTTGTGCTAATACCCGCAGGGAGATTAAAAGACCATCGGCAGATTGAGGCCATTTTCCTTCGCGCATTGGATGGCTTCTTCGTAGCCCGCGTCGGCGTGGCGCATGACGCCGGAGGCGGGGTCGTTGGTGAGCACGCGCTCCAGGCGTTTTGCTGCTTCCTTTGTGCCGTCAGCGACGATCACCATGCCCGCATGTTGCGAAAATCCCATGCCGACCCCGCCGCCGTGATGAAAGCTTACCCATGTCGCGCCGCTCGCACAGTTGAGCAGTGCATTGAGTACCGGCCAGTCCGAAACCGCGTCGGAGCCGTCTTTCATCCCTTCGGTTTCGCGATTGGGACTTGCCACAGAGCCGGAATCGAGATGGTCGCGGCCAATGACTATCGGCGCGCTTAATTCGCCTTTGGTGACCATTTCATTGAACGCCAGCCCAAGTCTTGCGCGTTCGCCAAGTCCAACCCAGCAGATGCGCGCAGGCAACCCCTGGAAATGGATTTTCTGGCGCGCCATATCCAGCCAACGGTGCAGATGCGGGTTATCCGGGATCAGTTCCTTTACTTTGGCATCGGTTTTATAAATGTCTTCCGGGTCGCCGGAGAGCGCCACCCAGCGGAACGGGCCGATGCCACGGCAGAATAACGGGCGGATATAAGCGGGTACAAAGCCGGGATAATCAAACGCATTTGTCACACCCGCCTCATACGCCACCTGCCGGAGGTTGTTGCCGTAATCGACGACCGGAATACCTTGATGATAGAACTCCAGCATAGCGCGCACCTGCTTCGCAATCGATTCCTTCGCGCGCTCGACATAGCCTTCAGGGTCACGCTGGCGAAGTTCCGCAGTTTCCGCAAGGCTCAAACCGGCAGGGATATATCCGTTAAGGACATCATGCGCAGATGTTTGATCGGTGACCATATCTGGCTTAATCCCCCGGCGTACCAGTTCGGGATAGATGTCAGCCGCATTGCCCAGCAGTCCGATAGAGAGCGGTTGTCTGAGATTACAAGCTTCGCGGATCTGATCAAGCGCCTCGTCCAGCGTACTGGCGATCATATCGCAGTAGCCGGTATCCAGACGGCGCTGGATGTGTTGTTGGTCTACCTCAACGGCAAGCATGGAGGCGCCTGCCATTGTCGAAGCGAGTGGTTGCGCACCGCCCATCCCTCCCAAACCCGCAGTCAGTATCCATTTACCGGATAAGTCACCGCCGAAATGCTGGCGGCCCATTTCCACGAAGGTTTCATACGTCCCCTGCACGATGCCCTGGCTGCCGATGTAAATCCATGATCCGGCAGTCATCTGGCCGTACATCATCAGCCCCTTGCGGTCGAGTTCGCGGAAATACTCCCAGGTCGCCCAATGCGGCACCAGGTTGGAGTTGGCGATGAGCACTCGCGGCGCGTCAGGATGGGTTTTGAACACGCCGACCGGCTTGCCCGATTGCACGAGCAGGGTTTCGTCTTCGCTTAAGTTTTTCAGCGTCTCGACGATGCGGTCGAAACATTCCCAGTTGCGCGCTGCCTTGCCGATGCCGCCGTAAACAATAAGCTCGTCCGGTTTCTCGGCCACCTCCGGGTCGAGGTTGTTCATGATCATGCGCATGGGCGCTTCCGTGAGCCAGCTTTTGGCGGTGAGCGTCGTGCCATGTGGCGCTTTGATGATGCGTGCGTTCGCCGGTGAACGTTCAGAAGTATCCATGTGCGGTTCTTCCTTGCTTTGGTCATACCAATGAATGGTTCCGATGGTTTACTTAAGATGGTATCAAATGGGCAGAGTGTTCGTCAAACGGCTCTCACTACCATCACGTTTCGTAAGGTAGGATGTAATATAGTTTTTTAGCTTTTCTAACTCATCGGGCCGGAGCAAGGACATGACAATATCTAAAGACACCTCTATTTTTGTTCCTTCCGGCGAACTTGCCGCTCTATCAAGGCCGATTTGTTCCAGAAACTCAAAGAACGCCTCTACTTGAATAACGAAACGGGTATCATCTTCGCTCAGCTCGACTATGGGGTCGATAAAGGAAAACATATCGTCACTTCTCACCCGTAATAAATCGTATGGATTCAATCACCGGCGCGTCCTTGCCCGGCTTCAGGAACTCGTTTTCGTTGTACTCCTGGATGAATTCGCAGCGGCCTGTTTGTATGGCTCGTCGTACTTCTTTCAGGTTGCGCCCCTTTACTTCCACGGCCATGAAGCTATAGAGCAGCGTGAAAGCGTCATCGTAATCGGCGCTGAACACCGCCGTCATGAAGAACCGCGATTGCGGCGATTGCGACGGCTGTAGCACACAACGGATTTCGGTATAGAGGGATGGCTTGCCTGTGCTGTCAAACGCTTCGTAAGGTTTCTTTCCAGTCCCGATTTTGCTGGCCTTGTTGTCGTTTGCCGCTGTCCTGGTTGTCTGTTCCTTGCGGAACTGCACTAACGGGTCGTTTATGCTCACAATGTTTTACCTTTCCGGCTCCATGTCCTGCTCTGGTACCATTGCACGCTTCCACCGTAGCAGGTGAGGACGGGATGCATCCGTGTGAAGGACAGGTCGCAGGTGAATGCAAGGCGGGTCGCACCTGGGAAAGAGACAGATCACGCCTGCATGCACCCGGCATCACTTATCGCTCGAAGAGTTGCAAACGCTTCGTCTCATGACTGGTCGTTTGCAAGCAGGTTGTCTCCCTTCTCCTGAGGAAGGCCAGGGATGGAGTCGATAGACCCTCTAGTGAAATAGGATAAGCTGATCATTCCTTCCGCCTTCCACCCAGGTGCAATCCGTCTCTTCCCCAGGTGCGATCCGCCTCGGTCGGCTAGACTGAAGAAGTCTAGAGCTGGAAGCACTCCCCTTTGGGGAGATTCCAGGGACAAACAGGTGCGTGATCCGTGCGGTAGTGGTCTGAATCCGCTACGAAGGATCAGGGTCGCCCGCCCTTGGCCGCTGGTTGAGTCGCTCCCGCTCACCTGCCTACTTTACCGGGCTGGAGATCGTTGGTTGAGCCCCTCCCCCCAGAAGAGGGCAACTCCCTGTCGTCCTCGTAGATCGTCCATATTGTGCGTTCTCGTAGTGTGTCTTGGTAGCGCCTCGCTCTCTGTCTTCTCGTCGAGGGACAGGCTACGTCGTCATCACCCCCATCGTGGAGGTATAAACAGCGTAGCTGCTGAAAGTGGTGTCTCGGAGCGCAGCCTTTCCGTGCAGTGGAGCTAGCCCAGTCTTCGCAGGAATGCCCTTAACGTGATCACTGTCTTTTGTAGGTAGGAGGTTCTATCAGCTTTTCTCAAGAAAGGGACGTTGCATGGGCTCTCGCAAGAGCATTATCCGTGAGGCGATTGAGCGACTCGACAGCCTGATGGCGATTGGACAAAGCCGCTTTCAGGCCAAGCAGGCACAACGGGCTACCTCTCCTGACGTGGGCTGGACCGTTTCCACTGGCAAGATTCACTCGCACACCACCCGCAAAGTCTATCAGCAGCATGTGCTGGCCTTCATCAACTGGGCACGAACCACTCACGGCATCACGCGCTTAGCCTGGCTGAATGAACGCGCCGACGAACTTGTCACCCAGCATCTTACAGAGCATGTGGTTGCTGACAGAAGCGCCTATACCCTGCAGACGGAACGTGCCGCGCTGCGTCTGTTCTTTGGTGACTGGAGCCTTGCAGCTACAGTGATGATCCCGAGGCGTACCCGTACGACTATCACCCGCTCGCGTGGCCCGGCCGGCTATGATCGGCACTTCCAGCCGGCGCATTGGCAGGCGCACATCCGATTTGCGCAAGCATGCGGGCTGCGCCGGGCAGAACTGCGCGATCTGCGGGTGCGCGATGTGTACACGAACAGTGATGGCACGCTTTTCGTCCATGTCAAGCGTGGCAAGGGAGGGAAAGCTCGTGAAGTGCCCGTGCTCAAGGGTCACGAAGAGGATGTGCTGACGGTCGTGCAGGGGCGCGCTCCCCACGAAAAGGTCTTCGACCACATCCCCAGGCACATGGATGTGCACAGCTACCGGCGCGACTCGGCGCAACGCCGCTACCTGCAGCAGGCGCCTGAGCAGGCCTTACCTCCGGTTGAAGGGCGACTGCGGCACGACGATTATGATCCTGCCGCGGCCCAACAGGTCTCCTGGGCGTTGGGGCACAACCGGCTAGATGTGGTGCTGCGTCATTATCTGCGCTAGTTAGCATCCTCTCATTGCAGGAAAACCCCCTGTCCTCTTCGCGAAAAAGCCTTGCACTGTCGATACCGCCTTCGACCCAGGTCTTTCTGTCATTTTCCGCCAGGTTTCCAGGTCGAGACCGTCTCCGATCCGAGTCACCACCGCCTGCTCTGGCTATGCTGTAGATACACAAAGGCTCGTCAGGACACAGCAGGCAGGAGGGAAGATGGCGATGAGGCGAGCCGCGTCGTCCGATAAGCCGAAGGAGGAAGCCGATCGCCACGCACCTGCGCCCCTATCAGCACTTAGCGCTCTATCATCTGGGGCGAAGCCTGGAGGCCGGAGCGTGGCGGCAATATATCGACCTGCCAACGGGCGCCGGCAAAAGTACGATTGCTGCCGCATTCGTGGCCCAACGACTCAAGCAGGCGCCAGGGCGCGTCCTGGCGCTGGTGCATCGGCAGGACCTCGCCCTGCAACTGGCCGAGACGCTCAGGCAGGAAGAGCTCGAGGTGGGCCTCGTGATGGAGGGTAGCCGCACATTGACCACCCCGGTCGTGGTCGCCACTGTCCAATCCCTCACGTCAGAGGCGACGCAGGATCTCCTGGCGGCCAACGCGATGCCCATTCTGACGGTGCTCATCGACGAGGCGACCACGCCGTCCCCGGCTCGGCCTACGAGCGCATCCTTGCCGCCATCGAGCAGGCCGCTGGCGCAGAGCCGGTGGCCATCATCGGTCTGACCGCGACCCCCTATCGCAACGATGAGCGCAGCATGCTCTCGCTCTTGCCCGTCTGCGCCTTCGCGCGCACCATCCCGGAGATGGTGCAGGAGGGCTACCTCGCCCCGCTCACCTGGAAACCGGTGCAGGTCGACCTGGACCTCTCTCAGGTAGCGACCACCCGCCAGTCGGGTGAACGGGACTACGCCGAGACCTCCTTGAGCCGGCAGCTGCTGCGCGAGGCCATCACCGCGCGGCTGGTGGAGCACACCGCCTCGCTCATTGAACAGCGGCCAACGCTGGTCTTTGCCGCCAGTGTGCAGCACGCGGACGACCTCGGCGCGGCCTTTCGCGCGGTTGGGTTCTCCGCGACCGTCGTCTCGGGACGCACCGGCAGAAGGCAGCGGGACGAGCTGTTTGCTCGCTGGAGGTGCGGCGCCGTCCAGGTACTCTGCAACTGTGCCCTGCTCACGGAGGGCTACGACTTTCCCGGCATAGCGGCCCTGGTCATTGCCCGGCCCACGCTCTCGCCCGGCCTGTACATGCAGATGCTGGGCAGGGGCATGCGCAGGGCCGAGGGGAAGATCGACTGCCTGATGATCGATGTGCTGGGAAGCCAGCCGGACCCCCGTCGCCAGGTCGTCCTGCCGCATGTGATCGGGATCGAAGCGGAGCCAGAGGACGAGAGGCGTGCGGGGGAGCCTCTCACGGGTAGGAGAAGCGATCCCGTCTTGCGGTCCATCCTGGGAGGCCGTGGGGAAACGGGGCTGGTGCTGCTGGATCCCCTTGGGCGCTCGCCGTATCGCTGGACGGCCTACAGCCAGGGCTACTTCGCGCGCATCAACGCCCACGTGATCGCCATCCTCGAGCGCGATCCGGCGAAAAGTGGCCTCTACCGGTCGCGGCAGTGCGCCAGGCAACCCGAGCGCACGCCGGAGCAGCGGTGGATTGAACGGCGCTATCTGCCCTTGGGGCAGCAGGTCGCGCTGGTGCAGGAGGCCACCGGCAGCCTCTTCCGCGAGGCGTTTGCCGGGAAAGAGGCGGCGTGGTTGGATGAGCCTGCCACCGAGAAGCAGTTGGAGGCACTCGGACACTATCACAAGCACCTCCCCGAGCGGGCGCGCGCAGCGGGCTGGACCAAGCGTGAGGCCTCGGAAGCCATCACCTTCTACCAACTGCGCCGGGTGTTGTTCCACGCTCCCGACGAGTGAGCTGGGGCGGACAAGGCACCTGTGATCTGGTGAAGTGAGTGAGCTGGCCCCGGTTTGAGGTGGAGGGGAGTTGGAATAGATTCCTCCACAGAAAGGCAATATGCCAGAGGAGCAACAAACCTTTATGAATGAGTTTAAACTGGAAGCAATAAGGGTGGTGCTGACCAGCGGCGAGCGTATTATGCAGGTCGCGCGTGACCCGGGGATTGCCGAAAGTTCCTCGAATCAATGGTGCAAATTGCTGGCCGGCAGGGCGAAGGCCGCTCGTCGGGCGGAGCAAGTTCAAATCCTTTCTGACAGGAATCGCCTTCTACGCTCGGTCAGTTTAGAGGGATTACATCAGTATCATAGCCTGTATCTAGAGAAAGGGAAGACCAGGAAGCGAATTGGGATGGCGAATTCCCGGTACTCAAAATTTGAGTCTGCAGAGTACCGGAACGACGATATGACAGCTTCATAGAAGCGGTATTGTAGACAAGCAAGTCCTCACGTTCGCCCCAAACCATTTGAAACGCACGTCGATCAGGCTCATGTTCAAAACAAGCTTCAATCCATTCAGCGAAAACAGCCAGAGCATGTGGGGAGCTGATAATATCTTTATCGGAGTCAATAATAAGCGCTTTAGCATACGAGAAGCCCTTATTTTCAAGTTTTGCTCCTCGCAACTGGTACTTCTTACAAAGTTTCCTAAGATAACGATCCCATGAGAAATACTGCTGCGTCATTTTTATTTGTTGCAGGAGCGCTTTAGGATCATGCCCTTCTTGCCCTAAGTAGACTAGCGCTCTTTCACAAGCCTCGACAGTAAATAGATCTAGAACATCTGCCATCCTTACTACTTGGGAAATAACGAAAGGCGCTTCACGGTAATAAACCTCATTGAGGAGCCTACATGCACTTGCCAAGGTCAGAGCATCAGCCTCATTGTCGATCAACATCACACCCGCCTCGATCGCTTGTTGCTCGCGGAGGGATGCCCAGTAACCCTCCTCCAGGTCGTTTCCCCAAAAGGCCGATAATAATTCGCAACACAGCTCGCCAAATACATCCGCCGGCAAAATGGTTGTCTTTGCATATCGCGGGTGCTGCCAAGCGACCTCAAGAAGGTTTAAAAACCAGATATAGTTCTTAATTACCAGGATATGCGGTACTTTTTGATTGAAAGCGGGAGAACGAAGTCCATTAATGAAACGACGTATACGATGCCGAAGCAGTGAGCGAATTTTCCTTCCCACAGGTACAGGCTGTACAGCAGGTGACGGTCCGTCAAGAATCTCATTTTCGCTCTCTTCTGCGTCATTTGTCATTTCTGGCGTCACTAGCTGCCTTTGTTGCGCCTCCAGGAGCATCTTGAAGTACGCTGCTACTTCATCTATTTGATAAGAAGAGGAGAACGATAAATCTCCGAGAGGTGCTACAGATGAATGGAGTACTCTACTCTGCATAATAGCTTTGAACTCAATACCACTCAGTTCTTCCGGCGTAACTGGATGCTCGGCTTCCATCGCCTCCTGCTCAAAAGTCGGCTGAGGAAGCCCATTGGCTAGCCGTACCAGGTCGTAAGCGTCGATAATGCATATTTGTGCTAGCTTTTCCAAGAATATTACCCATTCAACATCTCCACCATTTATTAGCGTCCCTAAAGGTATGCGGGGAGGAGAGTCTTTCTGCCGTGCATGTTCTAACAATCGCTGTGGCTGAGTAACAATGACAGGATTACTTTCTCCACCATCCCAGACGAGTTTGACTACCTGAGGGAAAGCGCCTTCTGGTATTTGCACTGAGAGTATCCCATTTTGATGCATCAACGGTAGCAATTGCTCTGAGTTATTGAGAGAAGCACGGGCAGTGAGGGGGCAAGTACCTACGACCCTAACAGTCAGTGTCATACCTTCCAGACTCGCTCCAAGCAAAATGAGAGCTGATCCATCCTGCGCTCGAACTTCAACAGCTTTATCTGATCTCCAGAACAGGGTGTTGAGATCTACCGGTTTTCCCAGGCTAATAAGGTCTTCGGGAAAGATCTGACAGCGTAGTGATGAACCTCGAAGCAGTAGTGCGACTTCCAGGTTGCCATCCTGAGCAGTTTGTAAGAGTGCAGGAGCAGAGAGATTCGGGGATCCGGCGAGCAAAATGTCCTCACCTGTAGCAAGCGTGATCAGGATACCCTTGGCATGGATCATCTGATTTTTTAGCGGTGCCTTCTGTTCCAATTCAACAAAATCCCAGCGAGTAGAAGAATAATCGGTTGCGAGTGCTGCCAGGCGTACTCCATCGATATTTGTTATACCTGGTTGTAACGCAATAGTCACGTGCCTTGGATGTAGTTGCCGGACCAGTTCGCGGAGAGCATCGAGATTACGGTCAGCAAACGGTGCCCAGAGTAGTAAATCAGTAACTGGTAAGGAAGGTATTTCGCGTTGTATTTGGGGCAACAAGGCTTCCGTCAGATTATGTTTTAGCAAACGCCGAGTTGGTGGAACAAACATCTGGCTAATTGCATCTGCCATTGCGCCTACGTGTTTGGCAAAACGATCATCGACAGGGATACTGTCTGCAACCCTATTACACAGTTCCCACACCTCTCTTGCAAGAGGTGGGACTTGTTGCTCTTGCCACTCTACAACAGAGAATAATTCGCCTCCATTTGCCATACCATACGAGCTGATATTACCGCTGCCTATAAGCACTATTCCGCCGGTTTTACTAACACCAAGAACTACTTTAGGATGAAAAGTCCCTGCTACCCTGGCACCACAGAGCAGATACCGTTTCCCCGCTTCACGAATCTGGTCTCGCTCTAGCCAAATTGTAAGTCGCTTTGCTAGCCAGTCGGCATCAGCCACAACAGTTATGAGTTGACTGCCATTCTGTACAAGTATTGGGAGCAAAAAGGCTTCGAAGAAAGGTAAATCGAACGAATAGGTAAGGAAAATGATGTGCTGCCAATGCCGATGTGCAAACAGCCCTTTTAGATCCAGGGCACGTAGTTCTGCAGTTGCATGTTCGAGATCAGACATCGAAGACCTCCCGCCCATACTGTGTAGGTGCATGTGATGGCTTCGTTAGGCTGGCTTGAATGAGGCCAAGCTCATACAGAGCTTCACTAACGGCATCAAAGCGCACCGAAATAGAGCTCATCTCAATACTTTGATCCGGTGCAAAGCATAGGCCATCTGCGTCATCGTAAAAACGAAAAGTATCATAGGGTAGTTTTCCCAGCGCTATTTTTATATGTTGCGCTATAATCATCTCCTTGATCATCTGAGCAAAAGCCTCGATTGCTGGCTCATCACGCTCTATGCGTTCCTCAAACCATTGGAAGAGATAAGTCGTTGAGAGGCGATCTTTGCCTCCCTCTTGTAACAGAGCCTGTTCTTTACTTGAAAAAGTGATATGTTGCTTGATGTAAGCATGTCTACGCTGAGTAATCAAGAGTGTAAGGAAAGCTACGACCGGCGGAGTCCCCGAAGATACAAGTAGACGTTCTGAGATGACAGTGTTCTCTCTTTGCTCTGCTTCCCCGGAAAATGCCCAAGCAGGATGCTTGTAATGCTGATCAAGGATATGGGCCAACTTACCAAGAGAAACGTGAGCGAGATCCGTTTCAGGTAAGCCAGGAAGAGATGGCAAAGGTATTGTTCCTACCTTACGAATGTAGGTATCGATATTCAGGGGATAGTAGATACCGTCTTCTTTCACACCCCATTTGACAAAATCAAGGAAAAGGTTATTGAGCGCATTGACAATGACTTCACGCAATTGGATTAACCACCATTGGTGCCAGATTCCCTGTACATCCTGTCGAGGATGCCATAGAATTGTACCGCTATCCCCAAAGTAGAGGAGATCGCGAAAAAGTGGCTCATCTAAGGGGAAGTCTTGCGTTTGCTCGGCGAGATCTAAGAACAGGCGTACCGTTTCGGTACGCTGTGAACGCTTTTCAATTGTCGCCGCATCTTGCGCATGTGTCTTTGTATCATTCTGCTGTGCGCGTCCAAGAAGCACTTCTGTCAGCAATTTGCGTTCAGGTTCATGGTTGCGAAGCTGGCAAAAACAGCTTACTGCCCCAAGTTCCTCAACAACGTCTAGGGGTATTGACACATCATCTTTATCAAGGTACTCTCGCACAAAACGCGTATGGGCGATGGCTTCAGCAAAGGTATTTGCAACAGCATTGCCTACTTCTCCATACACCACATCGAACTTGGCTTTGGGATTCATCTCAGCAGGTAGTATCAATTCAAGGTCGATCATGGCCCCACGGTACACCTGGCCATAGCCACCGAGCGACTGCAGGAGGTAATTACCTAATTCGCCATTGAGGCTGGTAGGAAGAAGTGCAGGAGGGGAAAGAGTTCGTTTCCTAACAAGCCAGGGATTAAATGTATCAGATCCCAAAACACCTCGCAATGGCTCCTGAGTGTGACGTGGACACATCAGTGCAGCACAGCCAAAAACAATTTCGCGGGCCTTGAGGTATCTTCCCAATGCGGCGTTCGTTGTTTTATTCGAGTGTGTTCCTCTGTTCTGGAAACGTTTAATCAGAAACGTGTAGATACTCCAGTAGCGCGGATGGCGCGAGAGAGCAGGAAGACCCGGCGCCAACCTGTTTGCCAGTATGCTCAGTGAAACGGCTTCCAGGCCAAGTGGAAATCTGCCTGCAATCGAATGAAATGATGGAACAGTCCATTGTGGCAACAAAATCGTGTCAGCTTGGTCTATCATGAACATACCCCCAGTTCACAAGAGTCTAATAGCACCTCTACCTAATGAGAATATGATATAATCTCATGCTTTCAGCGCGGCTAAAAAGATATTCCTCAACCGCTCTTCAAGCTGTTGTTCTTCGCCAGGGTACGCTTGCAACGCCTCAATACCTTCACTATAGTACATATGTTTACCGGGATACATAATTGCCGCGTATTGCACTATCCGCCGCTCATTATCACAGCGAATCGCATCACGATAAGCGTGCATCTTATCGATATCTTCCTTCTTTGGGCCAGGTTTGTCGTTCTTATTTGCCCCCGGCCGCTCACTTTCCAGCTTGTATTTTGGATCAAAGAGGTAGATTTGGATTGGTCCACTTACCTGCTGAATTTCCACCACAATATCCGGGCGTTGCTCGAATGAAATGCTATGGAGAGGACCTTGACGGCCATATGTGCGTTCGGGAATAAGCCGGATTTCCGTTTTGTCTATAGGATGGATAAGAGTCACCACTGGTTTACCATCAGGCAGTAGCCGAATAAAGACATTGTTGGCATCTTTCCTTGCCAGCTGCTGCTGTTTCACCTGATAGCCCATTGTTCCGGCTACTTCAAGCAAGATATTAAATACCTCTAACGTATTCCAGATCTGATAGAGATGAGGGAGATTTTCTAAAGATGCTTCAAGCGCTTGCTCCTCTAAATACACCATAGGATTTCTATGAAATTCCAGGTATCCCTCCAAAGCGGCACGGTAAGGAGGGCGATTTAGGAGTACCATTGTAATCTTTGTGGGAAGATATGCCGACAATGTTACATCATTTAAGAAAGTTGCCCTCCGCTGGGCTGCTTCAAGGGACCTTTTCAGAACCTGGGCTTCATCTAGGAGAGAGCCTATTTGTTTTGGTATCAGAATGTGAATAAGTCGCTGTAAGTGCGCCGCAACCTGCGCGTAAAAAACTTTAACCAGGCGATTCTCATAGACATCAACACTATGTTCCACTCGTGTATCAAGTACCCTCAATGGCTTCCCTGCCGCATCGATATTGTGAGGGCGGGACATTGCTTGAACCATCATGGATGGATGCGGACGCCTGGCACGTTCTCGTGGCATCCACAATGCCGTAGATTTAAGCATTTGATGAGGATCTTTGGCAAGATTGTCCAACACTTGGACAAGGCCTATTCTATCAGTACTGCCCAGGATGGCACGACGCAAGCGAACTAGCTCCATCGCCAGGGTCGATTCGCCGGGAGTCAAAAAGTTCAACCCCGTTAGTGCGCCATTGCGTTGCAAGTCTAGCGCTATTGTGGCAGGTAGGCGCGTCTCCAAATCTTCTAATAATCGTAGATAAGCATCTTTACTGATCTTGCTCGGTTCAATAGTGAAAGTATGTTCCTCAACCTTTGCGTTGTCAATAAAAAGGCTGAGTTGATAGTGACCCGCGTCAGAGGGAGGCCAGTTTGCTATCACGCGAATCTGCCTATCTATAAGTCTGAGTGACAATGGGAGCACTTCATCGGCCTGCCTTATCAGGCGAATAGTCGTCCAAGTCGATGCAGCATCGCGCATCTCAATAAGAGCCGGTTTCCACTCCAGGGGTCCATTGATGCCATTCCCCCGGAGATCAAGAAAGCGCACATTAGAAGTAGGAGGCAAATCCATGTTGCTGCAATCCTTCCTTCATTCTCTGCACTTTCGTATGTGTCAATGGGTATGTATCGGAGGGCAGTATATCCTCTAGATTTTTTAACGCAGCGCCTAGTCGCAGATCAGCTCCTTTACATTTCGGTAGGATTTTTTGCAAAATCTGCTCGTCGAGAGCCTCTTGCCAGGATATACCTAACTTGTCAGCTTCTGTTACGTACACATCTATCTCGGTCAAAATGCGAAACGCAAAAGGTGCAATCTCATGTACGGCATCCCATACGGACATGAGTAATTCGCGATAAGGCACATCCCCCATGTGCTTTAGCAATGCATCACGAGAGATCGTTAGTTCAACCAGTTGAGCGCGGTCATAGATTTTGTCGGCAAAATCGTGCGTCGTTTCATCGACGTTAATCGTGCCAATAAAGCAGAGATTAGGATAAAGATGAACGACTTTTTGGGCGCCCAGCTCAATGCTGGCAACGCCTTCCCTGGAGCGTACTTCCATCGCAGAGAGAAATTTGGCAAAGTAGTATTCCACCCGCGCCAGGTTCATTTCATCTAGCACAAGGTGATATGGCTTTGGTCTCCGTCCCTCACTCAAAGATTGCTCGTGCTCTAATGCCGCTGATTCGAGGAAGAAACTGAATGAAGTATGATGATAGAGACTATCATTTAGCGGATCGACATACCCTAATAGATCCTCATTTGTCGTCCAGTTCGGAGCCACGGGCACCAGGAGATATCTGGCACCAACTGCATTAGCGTATGTCTCGGTTAACCAGGTTTTTCCCGTACCGCTCAAGCCGGAAAGAATTACAAAACCTCTCGTTTTCAGCGAAATGTGATAGCGACGCAGGATTCTTTCCTCAATACGCATTTCCTGAGCGAGAATATTCCGGTAAATATCTTGAAACGCGGGCTCGCTATAATCTTCCAGCTCTACCCTAGGCGTTGTGCCCGGCAACCTATCTGGCGCATCCTGTCTCAGGAAATATACACCTTCAGACACTCTTTCAAATATTTGAGGATTTGTTGTCAATGTTTTACTCACCGTACGCTCAGGTGTACTTCCTGTCGTCTGCATTCCCCGCGCTAGCACTCTCATTGTAATCTCTGATACAGATAGAGGTTCCCCTGCATCTTCTAAGACCTGCTTGATATATTCGATCCACGTTCCTTTTGCCTCTTTACCTGTTGCAGGTTCAAGAGGGCTCACAATATATTTTCCTCGACTACATAGGTAAAGAAACCAATCAAGCTCAAGAAAGTCTTGTGCGTCTAACTCTTCTTTGAGAGCTTGTAGCTCGTATTGGATACTTTCCAGGGGTGTCCTGGCAGTCAGGGTCACGCCCAACTTCATTAAAATACCTTTTGAGACAGGATTGACGAGGGCAAACTCATTGTGATGAAAAAGCATAACCAGTCCCGTCGCGTTGTTTTCACCAAAACCTGGTATTTTAACTATCGCCTGCGCTTTAGCCAGAGGGCTAAGTTGATCATCGTTTAGAATGTGCAGAGCATCCTGGATCTGTTTCAGTTTCTGCTGCTGATCCTTCACACGTGGAGCATAAACAGAACTTCCCTGTATCCATATGTAGTTTCCATGCAGCTCTAAATCTCCAGAGAGAAGAGCTTGTTCCAAACCTGGCAGCGTAAGTATGCCCTGGTCAATTAATTCCTCTAAGTCTGGCATGAGACTTCTTGTTTCAAAGATATAAAAATGAATGTTGCGGCTGCGCAACCATGACCCGCTCTCAAAATTCCATACCTCATTCTGGAAAGTTTTCAGATCAATTGACTCAGGTTTCGATAGTAGTAGCCGTAGTTGTTCGGCTCGCGTACGCCTGACGTTGACCCTGAACGTATTTAAAGGTTCTCGTCGGAAACTGGCAAAGGATTCCTTGAGTATTTCGTTGGTCTGTATTGCGGGCAATAGCATCAGCACACCTCATAAACCGTAATTAATGCTACACAACAAAAGTAAAAATAATTGCCTCACCTTCTTGCAGGTATAAACAAGCGCCAGCCAGCCTCATTATTCTGCCAGCTAGCTGTCCCACTCTTTCCCGAAATTTATATCGTCACCCTCGTTCGTGGTTCATGTGCCACGCCGGATCAGCGCCCCGTGCGATAGCGCAACGCGTAATCGACAATGGGGATAATGTAGGCAAGGCTTTTGCCCGGGACCGTGCCGGTGGTCAGGACATAGCTGGCGCCGCTGCGCACCACGCGAATAGCCTCCTCTTGATGCGTATGCAAGTGCACCGCCTGGCGCTGCTCGTCGCCCTCCGTATTGTCTTTCCGAAATATCCTGGCGCACTCGCGTCGCAACACCCCCAGGGCCACCAGCTCATTGATAGTGGCGCCACGCGCAAACAAAGGGTTGAGTTGAATGAGCGGCTTCAACCACAGAATACCTTTTGCAAACTGTTGTTCTACATAGCTCTGGATGGCGGAATTGCCGATCTGGATAAAACTCTCGATATGCGAGGAGTAATCGCCGATAACCTGGTCGCGGAAATCAAAAATATTCATAGAGCTACCTCGGACAGGAAAATAGACAACGTGTTTCTGCTCTTGCGCATGCCAGACTGCCCGTGCCCATTCTAGTGCTCTTTCAGCAGAGGATCTCAGCTACTCTCGTCCCATGCCTGAGGTTTAGCACGTATTCTAAAGTGAATTGCCGCATTTGTCAACGAAAATGGAGCGTTTGCAGTACCAAGCACGCGGAAATCGTGTCTATGATGGTCAAGCGGCCATTGGCTCATGAGTGAGAATTGTTCAGACTCGCCTTTTCTCCAGGTGCAACCCGCCAGATTCCCAGGTGCACACCGGCTTTTGACCGAAGCGCCTGGTTACACTGCCTGCGTCGATGGAAAGCAGCTGCATAAAGCTGCAGTTCACTAGAGCAGGGAGTGAGAAGCGATGCTACACGAACAACGAGAAGCAGTCCAGCAAGAGGAAACCCTCTCGTCAGAGGTCGCAGCGTTTTGCAGCTTGATCGCCGGCATTGAGCTGCGTTGTCTGCGGCAACACGGCACTCGTCTGGAGAGACCCCTCTTTCTGCCGGCCCAATCAGTAGAACACCAGAGAGGAGGCACATATGATTCGAGGACAGCCCCAGGCACTAGCTCCCATGGAAGATATCGAGGCGAGGCAGCGCAGGGTAGTGTCCGTCCGCACGCTCGACTGCTGAGAGGAGAGTGCCGATGAGGCTGCTTAAAACGGCTATGAATCAACAGTCCAGAGCTGGAGGGGTAAGGAGCTTTCACCCTGACATCCAGCGCCTGCTGGATGTCTTTGCCCGCATTGAACGCCGCCGTCAGGAACGCTTGCAGAGCACACGCGCCGACGATAAGCATTAGCCGCCCGAGTGACGCCATTTTGCAAGCCACCGGTGGCCTCGTGCAACTCTTCAATTGCAGGCTACCCTTTCACCGGATGTGGCCCTCTGACGGCTGCATGGGGCATCCCTCGGCGCTGGCAACCCGTGAGGTTATCGTGAACTGACGTGAAGATCTCATGAGCCTCCACTGGTATGATACAACCGGTCGACGAGTAAGAGCGGTTCAACTTCCGTCTTGTTCGGCGCTGTTTAGAATAGAGAAGCAGAGAAGTGCTTCGTGAAAGGATTGTGAGCACATGCCTCGTCACAAGTATCATCGCGATCGCGTCTATCAGTTGGTCAGGAACCCGCCCCCTAGAAGGGGGCAGGCTTGCTCACAAGAAGAGGAAGCCTCACTCTTGACCAGTCTCAGCCACCAGTCTTCTCCTTCGGAA
>WNGR01002366.1_pt1 | contig 20740 bp, 31 predicted proteins | sample 5407581 | NCBI WGS metagenome assembly WNGR01 (sample SAMN13153383, study PRJNA577476) | soil metagenome | isolation source: 80 cm soil or saprolite under Garry oak tree replicate 2 | place: USA:California | collected 2016-06-15
GGATGCTTTGTCTTGACAGCTTTAAAGTGGTAAGCGATGAGGGTGACTTGGAGACCATGCGATCCAACGAGGACAGGATGGCGATGGACAAATAGGGCACGAGACGAGGGGACAACGCGCGGCCCAAGGCGCAGCCTGTCTACAAATGGCCTATGAGCCATTTGCGAGGGGGCTAGCAGCATCCATCTGTGTGCGAAAATGGTGATCTGAATGTGTGTATGAGGGGGGGAGAGATGGGGGAAAGGGGGAAACTGATGTGAACTTGAAGCGACGCAGACTCGGATGCGTTCTGAATCGTGCTGAAAAAGGGCTCAGCACTCAGGCTGGCCGTACAGCACCTGTCACAGTTGTCCTTGTCGCAGTTGCCATTGGCATCGGTGTGATGGCGATCGTAGTTGGCGGAGCATTGGGGAGTGGTGACCTGTACCTGCTAAAGGCTGGTTGAGACCAACCCAAACTGGTCCTGTGGTGGTTCCCACAGCATCGGATTCCAGGTGAACCACAACCGGTCCACCTCCAAATTCCGTAGGACCACAACCAAAGGTCCGGTTGCAACCGGTTGCAGTCCAGTCCGGTTGTGGTTTTTTCCGGTTCATGTGACTGGACTTTTAAACACTACATACGAGATCCCCGTTTTGGTACTTGGGCGTATCTTTATGCTTGACCCATGACTGTTGCACTTTGATCATCAGTTCCTGGGTGCGCTGTCTTGCCGCTTTGAACTGGTCTAGCCTTAATGCCACCTGTGGTATTGGAGATGGCTTATCCGTCCAATCAGCATGTGGGTTAAACCCATATAGTATGAAGAAAGGGGACTCCCTGGTAGTCTCATTAGGCCAATTGTTGTGCGCGAACTCCGCCAGGGGTAAGTACGTATGCCAATTATCTTGTCGTTCATTGACCCAGAATTGTAGGTATTGTTCCAGCCACTGATTCGTGCGTTCCAATTGTCCATCCGTTTGAGGGTGGTATGCCATGGAGATGTTTTGCGTCATCCCTGTCCCCTTGCACAATCCCTGGATGAATCTTGACGCGAACCTTGGATCTCGATCACTGATAAATTTTAGTGGCAGTCCAAATCGTGGGAAGATGTGTTGGACAATTAGTCCTGCAGTTTCTTTGGCGGTTATACTTTCTTTACATGGGATGAATACCGTGGCCTTGGTGCAATCGTGATTGGTCATGGTGAGTATCGAGTCATATCCCTGCAAGACTGGTAGTTTAGTAATGAAGTCTAGGGCGACGGTTTCGAATGGCATAGCTTCGCGTGTGGGGAATATGGGAGACAGTGGGGCCTTGGTAGGTCTTGTGTTGATTTTGTTCCTTTGACATTCCGCACATCCTCGTACGTAGCTTGTTACGTCTTGCCTCATGTTGGGCCACCAATATCTCCGACTTGCCAGTTGGTATGTCTTGTTGATTCCCGGGTGGCCGTATACCTGTCCGTCATGATGGGCTCATATGAACATCCTTTTATGTTCCAGCCTTCCAGTCACCACGTGTCGTCCGTCTTTGTACCATGTCCCTTCAATTTTCTTCAGGCGATGTGCGTCGATCCAGGGTTTGATTAGCTCCTCATCCTGGGCATATATTGGGTCCACGGCTTCCATTTCTTCTTGGACTACGATTCTCTGCATCGGGGGGGCATGTTGTGTTGTCCCTGCTCGTATAAAGACGTGATCTGGTAGCACAACTACGTCCCTGTTGTCGTCTTCTCCTTGGTCATATCCTGGACATCTTGATAGTGCATCAGCTTGTCCATTGAGTCTGCCAGGGAGATGACGTATCTCGAAGTCGTACTCCGATAATTCCAATACCTCCCGTGCGACCCTCCTTGATATCCTTTGCAGTAGCCTCCAATATTGTAGATTGAGGTGGTCAGAGTAAATGATGATTTTATGGGGAGATCCCACCAATAGGGGTCTCCAGTTCTTGAGTGCCATCACGATGGCCAAGAGTTTGAGGTCGTAGATGTTGTAATTTCATTGTGCCTCATTGAGTGTGGCCAAATAATACCCTATGGGGTGCTTTTTACCGTCTTTTTTTCACTGTAGAAGTACAGCTCCTACCGTGTATCCCAATGCATCTACCTCCAGCTCAAATTGATTGTCGAGTTTAGCGTGTGCTAGTACTGGTTCTGTTGTAACGCATTTCTTCAGGGCCTCGAAGGCTTCTTGTTCTTTGGTTCCCCATTGCCATTCTTGGTCTTTTCATGTAAGTTTGTGTAGTGGTTGGGCAATGGATGCGAAGTCTTTGATGAAAGGACGATAAAAATTGAAGAATCCAAGCACTTTTTGTACTTCTGTCGCGTTTTTGGGTACTGGCCACATGTCCACGCCTGCAATTTTTGCAGGGTCCATTCGTGTCACCCCCTTTTCAAGGATTACCCCCAGGTAATCCATGGAAGATGAGTGGAATAGGCATTTCTCAGGTTTGAAGTAGAGGTCGTGGAGTTGTGCCACTTTCAGGATGTCGTGAATGGCACAACGGTGATCATTGAGGTTGGTACAAGTGGCGATCCCGATGTCGTCCATGTAGACGCGGATTGTTGTCCCAAGAGGTTCATGTTTGAGAATGGTGTTGCAATAGATGTAGTTCATCATGGTCTGGAATGTTGCCGGCGAGTTGGTAAGTCCAAAATACATGACCGTAGGTTCGAAAAGTCCGTATCTGGTTTTAAACGCTGCTTTGTTCTCGTCTCCCTCACGAATGTGTACGTTGTTGTACCCCCATCACACATCAAGTTTAGTGTAAATATGTGCGTTACTGAGGTCGTGAATGAGGTCTGCGATTAGGGGGAGAGGGTATTGGTTTCGAATTGTGATGGCGTTGATCTTTCGATAGTCTTGTACTGGTTGCATTTTGCCATCCTTTTTATGAACAAAGAAGAATGATGATGCATATGGCGACTTGGACTCACGAATATATCCCTTTTCGAGTTCATTGTGGAGGAACTTTTGTACTGCTTCGTCTTCAATTCGATTCATTGGATAGACTTTGCAGTCTATTGCTTCCGGTGCATCTTTTTTGAATTCAATTGCGTGATCCCAAGCCCTCTTGGGTGGATACCGTTTTGATTCTTCTTCGCTGAATATTTTGGCAAATTGTTGGTACTCTGTGGGAACTTCTACCTTCTTTGTGTATTGTTGTGCTTTGATAGCAAGTTCGGTGGAAGTTGTAGCTCATACTTGACAGTCATCTTCTGATTCTTGGATTCATGCGATGATCGGATCTTTTCCTGGGACGGAGGGATTTACTGACTGGAGGATGATAGGTAGTTCTTTCTCATTGATGACACCGTTCCTCCATGCGAACTGAGGTTTGAAGGCAGCCATCCAGGGGTACCCTAGTATGACATTTTCGTTTCCTATATTTGTGATAAGGAATTGTATCGTTCTTCAGACCCCGCCAGTTTGTATGTCGAGGGTTATGTAGTGTGTGATGCTTCCGGCTTGATTTGCTGTATTGTCGATATTCCATATCTTTCGTGGTTTTTGTAGGGGTCTTTTCCCTAACTTCATTCGTCGTATGAAATTTTCACTCATGAAGCAATCAGTTGCTCCAGAGTCTACAAGTGCTTTAATGTTGGCCATTGTGTTGCTGGTTCTGATAGAGACGGGGATATGCATGGATCGAAATCGCATAGTCACTATTACAGAATTGAATTTATGGACTGCCCTCACCCAGGCTGATGGGTTCAGGTGTTCTGAAAACCCTCCCTTCTGACAAGGTCCCTCATTACTAGTTCTTGTATGTCTTCCCCTGCAGTGGCCACTCCTCGGAACCATGTGTCGGCTTGCTGTTGTGGGGTTTGAGTGCTGGATCATGCCGTTATTATTTGCTCTTCGTTGCAAACGCTTCTGTCGTTGACCACTGCTTCGCGTCCTTGGCTTTGACACAGGGTCCAGCTTTGTTGATTGTTACTTGGTTTGTTCCACGTGTGCTGGGGGCAATTGCGACTTAGGTGTCCCTTTTTGTGACAGGTATAACACTCAACTTTGCGTAGATCCCTCTGCCTTCCCCTTCCTTGGTTTCCCTGCATAAATCCTCCTCAGGGAACGTACCCTCCACAGGGCATGGTTGTCGGATTTATTTCTTCACTTCCTGTGATACGACCTCTGGTTCTTCCTGCCAATGTATCCATTGCATTTGGATCAGTCATTATCTGTCGTGGTATCCATCCCCTCTGGTGCAGGGTGGTTATCCCACTGCAGTGTGCTTTTAGTCGCGCTTTCATGTGAATGTAGTCTTGTTGGCGATTTATTGCCGCTTGTTTCCACTGTTCGTAGGTAGTGGGTCTGTCAAGTTCCAGGACTTTTTGATAAAGTCCGGTGGGTAGTCCATCCATGAATGTCTCGATTGTTTGTGGTACGTCAAATTGATACTCAGCTAGTCTGATGAGCTCCTCGATTTCGACAATGTATGCGTCGATGTTTTCTCCTTTCATCTTCACCCCGGCTCGGAGTATGGATTGCGCATTTTCTTTGGCCAGGCTATCTGTGAATCGTCGCGTAAATGAAGCAGTGACTTCATTCCATAGCTGCTCGTCCGTCGGGTTAATTCCTCCTTGCAGTTGTCGGGCTAGCCATCGATTGACTGCCATTACCCATTCGTTAACTCGAATTCCTTTGATATATGTGAGGAAAAACATAGCTCGTCAGTATGGGTTGGTCATAAGGGTATTGTCATTGTTGACCGCCCAGTATAATTCCCATTCGTTGATGAAGAGGGTCATTTTCTTCCTGTCGCTGTTGTAGATCGTAGGTGGTTCCCCCACTAGTTTCCCTTGATGGACTTGTGGCATGGGTAGTGGTGGCGGTCCCCAGCCCCCTCCTGGTGGTCCTCCAGGTGGTATTCCTCCTCCGCCTGGGTATCCTCCTCCACTGGGAAATCCTCCACCTCCTGGAAATCCTCTGCCTCCTGGAAATCCTCCCCCTGGAAACCTCCTTCGAGGTTGATCATCTTGTGGGAGGTGGATTGGCGGTAATTCTGGTAATTGTTCTGGTCCGCCGCTTGGCAGATCTGCTCTATCAGGTCCGGTGGCTCTTCACAGTGCTGCTTCATCGTCTATGACATTAGCGATCCATTGGATTCGATGGCCTGTTTCTTCATGAATGACTTCTTCTACTCCTGGGATTTCTGTCATAGTGGCCATTTTGGGTGGGTTAATGTGAATGGACTTAGCTAGATTAGTGAGGCCTTCTTCTTTGGTGGTGTTTCCTGGTTGTCCTGATTTGATCGTGTCTTCTGACTGTTCACTTCCTTGTTCCTCTCGACTGTCTGTTGACAGAGCAGGAGTCCTTGGTGCTGGGGGAGGATGTCCATCTATTGCTCCTACGTTTCCAGCAGTCTGTACTTTGTCTTCAAATATGTCACAGCGATAATCTGGTCCTGTTGGTCGTACTACGTTCCACACTACTTCGGGTGCGTTCCAAGTGATTTTGCACCAACACATGTAAATGTGGTTGAACTCAACTGGGTAGTATTGACTGGGTCTTGTGGGGATGTTGACGAAATACCTGGTACTTCCTTGAACCGTCCTCCACCTAGCTGCCTTGAGGTAGATTAAGGGAACGTTCCGTTCTCCCCTGTCTTCGATCGCATATGGTGCAAAGGCCCAACATTCTCAGGTAGTGAAGCACGCCATGGTGAGAGCTTGGTCTTAATGTTACATTGCCACTGAACGTTAACCTTGACTTAGGTTCTAGTTGTGGGGCGCAACACGACTTAGCGATGATAGACACGGACTCTCCTTAGTCATGTGCTATAGTAGGTCACAAGGTCTTCGAACACTTGGACATGAGGTGATGGTTGTTGGTGATTCACGAGTAGAGAAAGGGAGCAAGCCCTTATGTCTTTGTAGAGTGAAGAGAAGACAAGTGGCGATTTCAAGAAGACCAAGCTGGAGAGCTCAGTCTTCAACGACTACATCTTAAGTACTACAGCAGGAGGGCTTTAAAGCACCTCTTGAACCTGAAACCGAGTATCGCTATCCTAGGGTCGAGTCATACTATCATACATGTGATACTCGTGCTGACTGATGCGTAAGTCCATGACTAATTACCACTTACTCCTGTAGTCATAACCTAAGAGTAAGTGTCTTTCCGCTGATACGTAACAATACCTACCAGTTCACTTCCTCAAAGACAAACACCTCTGGGTGTTAATTGATTATGACACCAAAAGCGGAAGTTGGTTCACAACCGAACCAGCCCCACTTGAATACAGTCTAGGACCCTACAGAAACAAACCCATACACGGAATAGACGTCGACTCGTCAGAAGGAGAATTAGCAGACGCAGAAGACACCATGAAACAGAATCCCACACCCACTCCATTCCAACAATACACCATGTCCACAATGACCCAAGCACAAACCACTACAACAGCCCCCACAATAACTAGCGGAACTGGCCTCACCGTTCATGCCATTCCCCTTGGTGGTGGCAGTGGTGGTGGTGGTGGCGGAGGTGGTGGAGGTGGCAGAGGTGGTGGTGGTGGTGGCGGTGGTGCTCCCACAGGACCACCCACACTAACAGGAAAGTTGGGAGGCAATCCACCCAAAGAGTTCCACGGAGATAGGGAAGGAAGCAAATCCTTCCTACTCAACTTCCTCCTTTATCAAGGAATGAACCCACACGTGAAACAACTTGCCATCCCCTACCAAAGAAGTATGACATTCCTATCATACATTTGAGGACCTCTCGTAAATGATTGGGTCGAGGAGCAAGCCCAATGGCTCATAGATCAAGTCACAGGGGGAGTACCCCACGCTGAAGAAAACCTATGGGCCACTATAGAAACAAGATTCCGCCAAGCATACACAGACACCGCAGAAAAACAAAAGGCCCAACATAACATCAGGGACCTCAAAATAAGGGGTGACAATTTAGACAGCTTTATAGCCCAATTCGCCACTATGGCAAAGAAAGCAGGATACGATCTAAACAGCAAGGTGACCCTAGACATTTTCCAAAGGGCCCTACCATTCAAGTTAGTGGCCAACTGCGTCAAATTCGACCATCCAGTCACATGGAATGACTGGACACGATCAGCGCAAACACACCAGCAGGAATATATCTTCCTGAAAGAAAGAGTCAGGGGGAATGAAAGACATGGAGGAGCAACCAAATTCCAATGGAGGAATGCCCTAAGCAACTGTAATCCAAACGCCATGGATATCGGGCGCACAAGGGCATGGGCCACGTTCACAGATGAAGAGAAACGACAGAGGATTCAAAGCAGCCTCTGCTTCAAGTGTAACCAAAAGGGACATATCGCCAGATATTGCCCTCAACAACACACCAGAGCCGCTGAAGCTACCACCTCAAACACCCCAGTTGTCACAGTCCAAACACAAGGACCAGTAAGCGTGGCCCAAAAAGCGCAGGCCCTTATCGCCACCCTTCATGCTGAAACAGAAGAAGTACAAGACTGTTTCACTGAAGAACTATTCGGCAAAAAGGATTTTCTCAATGCCTAAACCCAGCAGCCTGGGCTAGGGCACTACAAATTAGCATGTACAATAGCAGATATCGATCCATGCGAATCCCAGTCTTATTTGAATCTGCACACACGATGGCTGAACAAGAAGTCCTGATCAACTCAGGAGCAACCAACAATTTCATCTCCAAGAATCTGCTCCATTGATTAAAGATCGCATACCTTCCAGTAGAAACCCCCATAAAAATCTGGAATGTGGATGGAACACACAATCAAGACGGTGCAATAAGTCACTTTACCAATCTACAAGTATGCACCGGAACCGAAACAAAGACACTTCGATTCCTCATCATGAATCTGGGATGAGACAAAGTCATCTTGGGATATCCCTGGCTCACAGCATTTGAACCAATCATTCATTGGAAAGATGCCACCCTGGACAAGGAATGCCAGCCCATAGTAATCTCAAGCATCAAACCAGAAAAGACTCAGATTTCCACAACAATGACCGAAGAAGAGTGGGAGGAAATAAGCCAAACAGGAGAGGAACTGTATGCAATACTACAGAAAACCACCACAGCATCAGAATTAGCCCAGCAAGCCATGGATAAAACCAAGAAAACTTTTGAACAAATGGTTCCAGAGGAATACCAGAGACACGCCCGAACATTCAACAAGAAAGAATCACATCAATTTCCCCCAGAAAGAATGTGGAACCATGCAATAGACCTGTTACCGGATGCCCCAAAAGCCATCAATTGCAAGGTCTACCCAATGGCAAGAGGGGAAGACAACTCGTTAAGGGAGTTTATCAAAGAACAACTAGAGAAAGGGTACATTCGACCATCAAAGTCCCCCTACTTGTCACCATTTTTCTTTATCAAAAAGAAAGATGGAAAACTACAACCAGTACAAGATTACTGTCGATTAAACTCCCTAACAGTTAAAAACCAATACCCACTGCCTCTAATCCCCAAATTAATCGATCAACTACGGAACGCTACACTATTCACGAAACTCGACATTTGCTGGGGCTATAACAACGTTTGGATCAAAGACGGAGATCAGTGGAAAGGAGCCTTCAAAACTAACTTGGGACTTTACGAACCTTGCATCATGTTCTTCAGATTAACAAATTCCCCAAGCACTTTCCAGACCATGATGGACACCATATTCAGAGACATCACGGCAACAGGAGAAGTCGTGATATATATGGACGACATCCTCATTGCTACCCCTACCAATATTCCCCATCATCGACAACTAGTGCATCAGGTACTGGACAAACTAGAGGAACACAACTTATTCCTCAAACCAGAAAAGTGTACCTTTGAAGTACCAGAGATCGAATACCTGGGACTGGTCATAGGAGGGGGGAGAGTGCGAATGGATTGTGTAAAGGTTCAAGGAGTCGACAGTTGGCAATGCCCCAAAAACCTCACGGAGCTACGAGGATGGATGGGGTTCATCAATTTCTACTGAAGATTCATTAAGGGATTCTCCAAGATTGCATAAGTCCTAAATGAACTTACGAAGAAAGGGGTCCAATGGGAATGGACAGACGAACGAGAAGAGGCCTTCCAAACACTAAAAAGGCTTATCTGTGAAGAACTGGTGCTCCTTATGCCAAAACTGGAACACCCATTTGAACTAGAGGTGGATGCGTCAAACTATGCAATAGGAGCAACGCTAAACCAAAAAGACGAACTCAAACGATGGCATCCAGTGGCTTATTACTTCACGACACTATCCGAAACTGAACAAAATTATGACATCTACGACAAGGAGTTATTAGCCATCATAAAGTCATTGCGTCACTGGAGAACCTACCTAGCGGGAGCCCCTCATCAGATAGTCATTCATACTGACCATTCCAACCTATTATATTGGAAGGAACCTAGGAAGATCAGCCGATGTATAGCACGCAAATTCCAAGAGTTGCAGGAATACAACTTTGTACTCAAGCACATGGCAGGAACCAAAAATGCAAGAGCAGATGTGCTCTCATGAAGGCCAGACTATGACACAGGAGGAGAAGACAACAACAATGTGGTGGTACTTCCATCACAGGTCTTCATCAAGTTGGCTAGCGACGAACCAATTGAAGAGATAGACACCCGCTCAAAAATCAACATGAGCAATCTGCAAAATGGAGAGACAATCAGAAAATGGGCCAACACATACCAACTACACCACAAACACAATACCTGGTGGAAGGACGAGGCCTTGGTTGTTGCCAGCGACAACAATCTTAAGAGGGGGGTAATTTCCGCATTCCACGACCCACCATATCATGGACACCCTGGAATTGGCAACACCACTGCTCTTCTGAAACAAAACTACTGGTGGCCAAACATGAAGAAAGATGTAGAAGAATACGTCAAAGGGTGTGCAATATGCCAAGCAAATAAAATCAACACACACCACCAGAAGCCACACCTATATCCCATTACCACAGACCCAGAAGCACAACCATTTGAAGTCGTCACCATGGACTTCATCACCAAACTCCCCCAGTCCTGAGGATACGATTCAATCCTCACAATCACCGATCACGACTGTACAAAAGTGGCGCTCTTCATTCCTTGCAACAAGACCATCACAAGCGAAGGGGTTGCAAAACTATACCTTCAACATGTATACCCCCACTACGGCATACCCAAACGAATGATCACCGACCGAGGATCGCAATTCATATCAATCTTCATGAGAAATCTATGCCAAGTCCTAGGAATAAAATAGAACATCTCATCAGCATATCACCCACAAATGGACAGCCAATCAGAGTGGAACAATCAATGGGTCGAACAATTCCTCCAACACTGGAGCAATGCACAACAAGATAACTGGGCGGATCTACTACCCATAGTGCAGTTTGCCCATAACTCATGGCCGAATGCGATGACAAAAAGCCCACCATTCAAACTCCTAATGGGAAGCGAACCAAGGACAACATGGGAGGAGAAGGGAACAAAGGTCCAAACAGTCGAAGAACGCCTTCAAAATATAAAGGATGCTCGCAACAAGGCACAGAAGTGTATCAAACACACACAACGTCTCATGGCAGAAAGGGGTAAAACCAAGTTTACACCTTACGCCCAGGGAACCCTCATATGGCTAGAAGGAGTTAATCTCCAAACCCACTACCCAATGTCAAAACTAGCACCCAAAAGATATGGACCTTTTCCCATCAAGAAGGTTCTATCAGACGTCTTGTACAAGCTAGAACTTCCAGCACAATGGAAGATACACCTGGTGATCCATGCAAACCTCCTAACACCCTATAAAGAGATGGCACTGCACAGCCCTAACTTTACCCAACCTCCACCTGACCTTATCAATGGAGAAGAAGAATACGAGGCCGAAGAAGTACAAAAAGTCCACTGACAAGGCTGAGGATGCAAGCTCCACTACCTAATTAAGTGGAAAGGATTCCCCATGAGTGACAGCACCTGGGAACCTGTGGAGCACCTGAAACATGCCCCAGAACTAATTGCTGACTTCTATTGCCAATACCCCAATGAAGAAGGAGCCCCATAAATGCATAAAAGGAGGAAGGCGAAGACGCAAAAAAATCCATCCCCTCCTCTCTATCATCAGAAAGAAAACTTGCTCCCTATCACCATGAACCATACTTACGATGAATACGAATCCATTGGAGAGTGTGGCGCTTATCGCAACGCTGTCCTGGCTGAAGAGGCCAAAAGAAATACTATATCATCCCCCAGAGTCACCACGATCATCCCATCATCTCCTGTACACATCGCCACCCCACCTCCCATTATGATTCCATCCACCAACACACTCTGCTCTATGCCCACCAACAATTTCGTAACCATGCTTGAAAGTCTTGCGTCCACTGCCACTAGAGTCGAAGAGATAGAGGAACCCATTGACTACGACCGGGAGCCAGAAGCCAACAACAACGAAGACCCAGGGCTGCCTTACTTCCCCAACAAGGCCACCTCTCTTCACTTCTACCCCTTGTACATCCCCCACAACAAACACTCAGACGAGAAGGTGCTTGCACCTTACATCTACTACCGCAACAAGAGTCAAGAAGTTGTCGGTTGCATGAAGAAAGGGGCACCGCCATATGCAGGACCAGTCTACTTACACACACCAAACCCCGTCCAACTACCCATCCCACTCACTAACAAGAAAATCCATCAGTTTGCGATGGATGACCCTTGCACCTATGCCATTGATGAGGTGCTGAGATGACTGGAGCACCCACGCATTGACGCAGAGGTGTCCAGGCTACATGACAAGCTGGACTTACAAAAGAAAGTCCAGAAGCAGCTGGATGATCTGCGACAACAGGAAAGAAGGTTGGTAGGAACACAGTTCGACATCAAACAAGCGATTGGCGGCATTCAAGAGCACATGGAGAGGGCGTGTCTGTATCAGACACTGGCAGACGCGTACACTCATATGGTTGTCAGACCTTCACCATCACCATCTGACCACCCCCTGAACCTACACCCACAAGGCCCACTTGAAATGCCGCAACTGCATGATGAGCCCAGATGCCACAGCTGCTGGGAATGCAGAAGCATGACACATTGACACAAACAGTGTCCGTTCCGCAACCGCCCAAATCGCCAGTGCACCTATTGCCAAAGTCACACTCATCGGTCACCACAATGTCTCTTCAAGAGACTCGCCATACCACCACCCGACACCTGTACCATCGAAGAAGGACTCAGTCACACCACTCACATCCCCACGTGGTGCAGCAAGTGCCTACATAACAACCCAGGACACAAAGAAGTGGACTGTCCCACAAGAGAACTCTGTTGCAACTGCAGACAATGGGGGAACCTCTACTTTTTAAGGACCCACAAGTGCGACAAAGTGCGGGATCAACTCATGTATGGCAAGGACAACGAAGTCGCAGACCCCAGTCTCTACGGTGACGGCGAAAGTTGAAGGCAAGCCGACTTCAATCCAAAGAGGGGGGTAATGTTATGATTCGGACATGTTCCATTCTCCTTTTTCCCACATGACTCATTACCTTACACGTGCTGAACCCCCATGACTCATCTTGTGTCATGATCCGGACGCTTCGGGTCATCGGACTTGTACCACCACAGTATGTCTTCTTATCTTTATGCTTTCATATGTTCCCCTTGTTCTTCTTTGGTGCTCTGCATCGCCTCAATTCTCTTATCTACGATAACACACTGCTTGACCCGTTTCGACTGTGTTTGTTGGTGTCCTGTCTTGTGTTCCCGACTTTGGTATCGTTCTAGTATATAAACCCTGTGTACATGTAGTACGAAGCCAGACTTGGCTTCGTTTGTAATCTAGCAAACTTGCCTCTGAACTCTCGAGTGTGCGAACGTCCTATCCTCTCCTTGTGAACCATCTCTCTCAGGTTCTTCTAGAACCGAACCCTCCCTCCGAAGTCTTTGCAGTTGTACTATAACAACGCCACACTCCGCTGAAGACTTAGCGCACCAGCAACTAGGTGCAGAGAAGTGCTCCGGCACCTCGGACGAAAGTCCTCATCGCTAAGTCGTTGTGCACTCGGTACACAACACCCTGGACACCTTTGTACATCATAGCTATAAGACAATAGACGTCTTTGCTCTGACATTGTGTGATACTGCCCTCTGGGCTACCACGAACCTTTGAACTTAAGTCACGTCCCTGCTAGGACATAACATCTTGACTCATACATATGACTCATCGCTTACTGATCGTTCCATATGATGCCATCACTGATGTCACTATGATGCATGCTTACTTATGCTTACTCAGTTACCTATGTCATTATGACTCATACTGACGAGGATCACATCATATGTTTGTTCAACACAAACATCCTGTATGAGTATATAAACCGTAGTCTACCTAGCTTGTATGGTAGACTTGACTTCTTCCACAATCATGACATAGTCTCCAGAACCAGACAGGAGCCTTGGGTATAGCTCCATTGAGGACCTTCGACTTAGTCTCTCAACTTGACGCGGGCCTTCAGAACGCGGACCTTTGACATTTGTCTTGCACCAGCCAGTCTTGACTCGACTTGGCCTTTCCTCTCACACCAGTCTTGAGTGAAGCTCGACTCGGTACTTGTGCATCATCAAACTGAGGCCCTGATATGGCTTCACTCTATGAAGAACCAGACTCTAAACGCACGTCGCACAATAACACCAGTTGTGGCATTACACAAACCCCAAACTGAACCCTTAGTCCAGTTTGGGTTTTTTTTAAGTTAATCCAAACCTCTGAATCAAATGAGCCCCCAAATGGAACCCCTGTCTGGTTTGGGGTTGAGAAAAAAAGAGCAAAAACCTGAACTGAACTGAACTTTCCCAACACTACCGGGAGCTGATGTATATAATTACATTGGCTCAGACTAGGTTAAAGTCAAGGCAACTTCAAGCCTAGTAGGGGGGTAATGTTACAATTTCAGACACAGGCTTTCTTTTGATTACCGATTCCTTTCCTTTCACATGACATCTCCATGCCAGCTCATCTTTCTTGCGATACAACATCATATTGACATCATCATGACATCATATCTTTCTAGCCTATTCTCTGACCTTCAATTCCATATGATAGTTATACTAAAATGTCATCATCCTACATCATGCAATGCCAACCTGCATCATTAGTTTGTTCTTGACAAACTTCCATGTACTACTATATAAGTCATATCTACTTAGCTTGTAACAGTAGACTTGACTTCCTGTGTAATACCAATGTGAATCCTCCAAAGACACCTTATCAAATACATTGACTTCCATGTCTAACAACTACATAGGACCTTCATGTCTCTATCTGAAACCAGAACCTGCTTACATTGACTTTGAGCCCTGCTCAGTCAATACTTGTGAATCCCCAAACTAAAGTCCTGATACAACTTCATACCCAGAACCTGCACATTGCATGATATGCCCTGTTGGTGTGTAACATCTAGTGTTACGTTCTCAGATCACAGATCCCAAAGACACTTACCTACTGGTTATGACTACATGGGTAAGCAGTAATTAGTCATGGACTCAAGTATCAGTCAGCCTGAGTATCACATGTACAGTAGTATGACTTGATCCTAGGAGAGGGTTTCAGTTTCAAGAGGCGCTTCAAAGCCCTCCATTGTAATACTTAAGATGTAGTCATTGAAGACCAAGTTTTCCAGCTTGGTCTTCTTGAATTGCCACTAGCATTCCTCTTCTACTCTGCAAGATGTAAGGGCTCTGCTCCCTTTCTCTACTTGTGAACCACATAAACCACTACCTCATGTCCAAGTGTCATTGGACCTTGTGACCCTATGTACCACGTGATAACCAAGATCCATGTGTACCTGTATCACCGCTGAGTCATATTGCGCCCCACCAACGAGCCTAAGTCAAGGCTAACGTTCAGTGGTAACATAACATTAAGACCAAGCTTTCATCATGGCATGCCTTACCACAAGAGATCATTGGGTTTTCGCACCCTATTCAATTGAAGAACGAGGAGAACGAGACGTACCTCTCATATACCTTAAAGAAGCAAGGTGGAGAACTATCAGAGGAAGCACTAGGTACTTTGTAAACATCCCAACAAGACCATCACAATACTACCCCATTGAGTTCAACCACAACTTTGTGTGTTGGACTGAGATCACTTGGAACACTCCTCAAAACAGGTGGAATGTTGACAGACCAGCAGGACCAGATTACCGCTGTGACATATACAAAGACGAAGTGCAAACTGCAGGACAAGTAGGACCCATAGATGGGCAACCACTGCAAACCCCAAGAACTCCAGCTCCATCAACAGAAGACAAGGATGGAGAAAGTGAATGCTCTGATAACACCATCAAATCTGGAGCACCAGGAAACACCACGGAAGAAGAAAGACTAGCTGATCTAGCTGAGTCCATTCACATTAATCCACCAGTCATGGCAACTATGACCGAAACTAGGGAACAAATATTAGAAGAAATCAATCAACACAGTGGGCATCAAACCAGACATGTGGCCAACATAGTGGATGATGAAGCAGCACTTCAACATGCTACAGGACCTGACAGGGCCGACCCACCTAGCAAAGGACCAGAAATGTTACCAGAACTACCACCAATCTGACTACCTCAAGATGACAGACCTGCAAGGGGATTCCCAGGGGGAGGATACCCTGGAGGAGGAGGATTCCCAGGAGGAGGAGTCCCCAGCAGAGGAGGAGGATACCCAGGAGGAGGCCCACCAGGAGCAGGACCCCCTGGAGGAGGAGGATGGGGACCCCCACCAGTTCAAATACTGCAACCACAACCAGGAAAACTGGTAGGAGAAATGCCCACCATCTACAATGGAGACAGGAAAAACACACAACTTTTCATTAACCAATGGGAACTATACTGGGGAGTAAACAACAATAATCCCCTCATGACCAATCCCTACCAACAAGCTATGTTTTTCCTCACATACATCAAAGGAACCTGTGTTAACAAGTGGGTGGTAGCTGTAAACTGATGGCTAACAAGGCAACTTCAAGGGGGAATAGCAAACACAGATGAGTGACTCTGGAGTGAAGTAGCAGCCTCATTCCTCAGATGCTTCACAGATAGCCTTGCAAAAGAAAAGGTGCAAAGCAACCTACATAAAGGCATCAAGATGAAAGAAGATATCAACTCCTACATAGCTGAGTTTGAAGAAGCCATCCAAATGGCAGAATATAGGTTTGATGTACCACAAACCATTGAAACCTTTACAGAAGGGCTGCCTACAGGATTATACCAGAAGGTACTTGAATTCGACTGACCCCACTCATATGAACAGTGGAAACAAGCAGCCATTGACCAGCAGCAAACGTACATGCACATGAAAGCAAGGCTGTGGGCACACCATGGAGGAAACACCTCTTCCAAACCAAGAGGATGGGTGCCGACCCAACAACTCACTAACCCAAATGCCATGGATACCTCAGCCAGAAGAACTAGAGGAAGGATAGCAGGAAGTGAAGAAATGGACCCATACACTATGCCCTGTGGAGGATTCGTACCCCAAGGAGGATATATGCCCTGTGGAGGGTTTATGCAACACGGAAGAGGCAGAGAAAGACTACAAGACCTACACGAAGTTGAGTGTTACACCTGTCACAAAAAGGGACACTTAAGTCACAATTGCCCCCAGCACACATGGAACCAATGATACACAAACACCCCAACAATCAGCTGATGAATGGCTCAGAGGGGTAGCAAATGAAAGAGAAGAAGTATGAGACCTTGTAATGAGGGATCTACTGGGATGAGAGGATTTTCAAAACACCTAAACCCATCGGCCTGGGTGAGGGCAATTCATCAGCTCAATTCTGTAATAGTAACTACATGATTTTGATCCATGCAAATCCCTGTTTCTGTTTGAACTAGCTGCACAATGGCCAACTTAAAAGGACTCATAGACTCTGGAGCAACTGACTGCTTCATGAGCCTGACATTTGTTAAATGAATGAAGTTGGGCATGTGACCACTTCAAAAACCCTGAAAAATATGGAACATAGACAACATGGAAAACAAAGATGGGTTGATCACACACTATATTAATCTAAATGTACAAACAAAAGGCACTTGCAGAGACATGCGCTTCCTCGTCACCAACATAGGACACAAAGACATAGTACTCGGATACCCATGGCTCTCTGTATTTGAACCTCAATTTGATTGGACACACACAGTAATCCACAAAGGAGCCCTACCTATAGTAATCCAGTCAGTGAACCCACGTATACCAGGCAAGGACCTGATTATTGCAAAAGCACAGAGCCACGAAACCAAAATATATTCGAGTATTATGGGAACACACCATCAAGGCAACAACGGCCACAGACCTCACAGTAGCAGCACAACAATACACTACCAAAGCCACTATACCACCAGAATACAAAGAATACAACAAAGTATTCAGTGAACAAGAATCAAAACGATACCCACCAAAATGAGTATGGGATCACACCATCAAATTAAAAGAAGGGTCTCCAGATGCAGTAGATTGAAAAGTATACCCACTCAACCAACTGGAAGATCTAGCAGTTCAAGAGTTTGTGAAAAACAAACTAGAGAAAGGCTATATATGGGTATCCAAATCACCATATGCCTTACCCTTCTTCTTCATATGAAAGAAGGACAGCAAATTATGACCCGTACAGGACTATCGCAAAATCAACACCCTCACTATGCATAATCAATACCCACTTCCCCTTATCTCAGATCTAATACATGATCTGAGCAACACACACATCTACACCAAATTGGATGTACACTGGGGATACAACAATATATGGATTCAAGAAGGCGACAAACATAAAGTGGCCTTCAAAACCAAATATGGCCTATTCAAACCAATGGTCATGTATTTCAGCCTTACAAACTTGCCAGCAACCTTTCAAAATATGATGAACTATATCTACTGCAATGTTATCCTCAAACACAAATCACGTGGCACTACAATTCGAGTGTACATGGACAACATTGGTATTGCAACATGTACCAACATGAAAGATCACATCAAGGCAGTACGAGACATCCTTCACGTCGCCCAAACACATGACCTCTACTTCAAGCCAGAGAAATGCCTCTTCCATGCACCTTCCATGGATTACCTGGGGGTAATCCTTGAAAAGGGGGTGACACGCATGGACCCTGTAAAAATTGTGGGAATAAACATGTGGCCGACACCCAAAAATGTCACAGAAGTATGAAGAGCAGTAGGGTTTTTCAATTTTTACTGCCCCTTCATCAAAGGATTTGCACACATCACATGCCCACTACATCAATTGATGCACAAGAACCAAGAATGGCACTGGGGCAAAGAGGAACAAGATGCCTTTGACAAATTAAAGGCACTAGTAACTGCAGATCTAGTACTGGCTCATGCTAATCTCAAAGATCAATTCAAACTAGAAGTAGATGTGTCTGGATATGTGGTAGGCATGGTACTGCTACAATGCAAGGAGGATGGTAAAAAGCACCCTATAGGATACTACTCAGCAACACTCAACAAAGCACAAAGAAACTACAACATCTACGACCTCAAACTCCTCACAATTGTCATGGCCCTTAAAAATTGGCGACTGTTACTAGCAGGATCACCTCACAAAATTATCATCTACTCCAACCACCTCAACTTACAATACTGGAAGATGCCTCAGAGAATATCACAAAGAGTCACACAGGAAGTACTAGAATTGTCTGAATACAATTTTGAGATAAGACACATTCCAGGAAAACAGAATGGTCATGTGGATGCTCTGTCACAATGACCTGACTATGACACTGGGGAGAATGACAATGCCAATACCATAGTACTGCTGGAATGAGTGTTCGCCAGAGCTATGAAAGCAGAAAAAGCTCCACCCCTACATCAAATAATATCTCAGGAAGAAATGGAACCACAAGACCCTGTATATGGGCAAAATGAAGATCTTCTCAAACCATGGATCGACGCACATAGGCTGAAGAAAGTTGAAGGAACATGGTACAAAGAGGGAAGACACGTAGTAACAGGAGGGTTAAACCATCATTGACTTTTGATACACACTCACCATGACTCACCAGTATATGGACACCCTGGAATCAACAAAACAAATCAACTGATTAGCTGAAGATACTGGTGGCCGAATATGCAAAGAGATGTTATGGAATATGTGAAGGGTTGTGTGGATTGTCAACAGAACAAAATCAACATGCAACCCACCAAAGCACCACTACAACCCATATTCCCTCAACCCAAAGCTATGCCCTTTGAAACTGTCACACTAGACTTCATCACTAAACTGCCTATATCATAGGGATACGACTCGATACTCACCATAACTGATCATGACTGTAGTAGAGCAGCAATATTCATCCCATGTAAAGAGGCCATGACAGTGGAAGAAACAGTGGGGCTAATCGTGCAACACGTATTCCCACAATTTGGACTACCTTGAAGGTTCATAAGCGACCAGGACCCCAAGTTTGTGTCAAGATTCATCCAAGGATTATGTAAAGGCACAGGGACAACCCAAAACATATCCATGGCATATCACCCAAGGATGGATGGACAATCAGAACACACCAATCAGTGGTAAGGATCTGCACAGGTGACACCATGGGTTAAATCTGACACACCATACCCATGACCCGTGACACCATACCCATGCAATACACCATATTCATGGTGGTGGGTCCAAACCACAGTGTACTCAAAAAACCATGGTGCACCAACACCATGGTACATTGCATAACAGGTATCAGAAACCACAGGTTGTACCCATGGTTTATACACAAAAGTAGGTACTAAATCACAAGTTATCACTATCACTGGTTGTCCCATTTGTCTCACTAACATCCCGCTTCCTCCCAAGCCGTGACTTATGGATTGCTGCAGTAATGCCTGGCATATCAACAAGATCTTTCCGACACCAATCCCCTAAGCAGAGGAATGTGCAGATAGTGGCTGGGGAAAGTTGGTTGCATGTGAAATGGAGGAGCTGTTGGCCTTGGGAAAAGAGGCACTCAACTGCAGTTGAGGTTGCTACAAATGTTATCAGAACTGGAATCAGTTATTTGTTGCAAAGGTGACACACTAAGAACATACCAGGAATGCTAAGGTAGTCAAAAGCCATTGCCAAAAGTGTTGGATACACAACTCGATGCTCCCACCACCACACAATTGGGTTGCGTACCTTCTCAAGTGGGTGAGAGAGGTAGTCATCTAGCTTGTTGTGATTGTTGGTGCCATCCATTGGAATGTCCATAAAATCTGTGAATTCTTCAGTATTTACCAAGCATTTTATCTAAGTGGTGATTTGAATCAGTATTTTAACAGGTGCACAAAGAATGACATACTGTGGTCAGCTCCAACTTCAATGTGGCATACTTTTCATATTCATCCTGCATGATTACCTCAGCTATATCAATCCATGCCTTCTCCCATCCATGCTTATGAAAGTACTTAAGCTTAAGGTTAGGATGTAGAACTACAAACGTTATAATGTGCAGCAATCAAGTTACATAATGATCTGCCATGACTCTCATAATTAATGGGCCACCCGATGGGAAGAATCCCTTATAACTCATGGGCCAGCCAACATCAGCCGATGCTGGAGATTCTTCTGGAATTCATGGGCCAACTGACATCGGTTCGGAGTTTTTACTCTGAAGCTATTTTCTAAAGAAATTGTTAATAGACTGCACAGATGTGTTGGGAAATGTGCAAGGGCTCAGAGATAAATTCTCCAGAGCCCCTCTCTGAAGGGATATGGGCCAATGGATGGAGTTTCCATGTCTGGAAATGTGCAGGGGTCCATGGATAAAAACTCC
>WNGR01003190.1_pt1 | contig 20738 bp, 22 predicted proteins | sample 5407581 | NCBI WGS metagenome assembly WNGR01 (sample SAMN13153383, study PRJNA577476) | soil metagenome | isolation source: 80 cm soil or saprolite under Garry oak tree replicate 2 | place: USA:California | collected 2016-06-15
CGGCTTGAAGTGGCCCCACCCGAGCCCGGTTTGGTGCCGGCGTGACGGCTTGAAGTGGCCCCACCCGGGGGCCGGGGGTTAGTGGTCGTGGGGCCAACGGGGGTCGGCGATTGGGGAGTCGGGGTCGAAGCGCAGCCTGGCTTCGTCGGGGCTGGTGGCTAGGGCGTGGGCGATTTCGGTCCAGGTGTGGCCGTTGAGCCGGGCGTTGGTGACCAGTTCGGGCAGGCAGCGCTCGGCTTGGTCGATCAGGCTGGTGATCAGGGTGATGGCGGTGAGGTCGTCGCCGAGCCAGGCGCCGCGGCGTTCGGCGAGGGTGGCCAGGGCGTCGTCGATGAGGTCGTAGGTGTCGTCGCCGCTGTGCGGGCCAGGACTGGTGGTCACGGCTCAGGTGTCTTGGCTGGCCTTGGCGTGGGCGAGGCGGTAGGACTGGGTGCCGGTTTCGATGATGGTGCCGTTGAAGGTGAGCCGGTCCACGATCGCGGCGCACAAGCGCGGGTCGGTGAAGGTCTTGGTCCAGCCGCTGAAGCTTTCGTTGGAGGCGATCCCCACACTCGCCTTTTCCTCCCGCTCGGTCAGTACCTGGAACAACAGTTCGGCGCCGCGGCGGTCGAGTTCCATGTAGCCCAGTTCGTCGATGCAAATCAGGTCGACGCGGCCGTAGCGGTTGATGGTCTTGGTGAGTTGCTTGTCGTCGGCGGCTTCGACCAGTTCGTTGGCGAGCTTGGAGGCCAGCGTGTAGCGGACCCGGAACCCGGCCATCGCGGCGGCGGTGCCGAGCGCGATGAGCAGGTGAGATTTGCCGGTGCCGGAGTCGCCGATCAGGCATAGCGGCTGGCCTTTGCGGATCCAGTCGCAGGTGGCCAGGGTGTTGATCACCGCGGCGTTGACGGCGGGGTTGGCGTCGAAGTCGAAGTCGTTGAGCCATTTTTGGCGGGGGAACCCGGCGGCGCGCAGCCGCCGCTCGGCGCGGCGGTGGTCGCGGTCTTCGCATTCGGCCATGAACAGCTCGGCGAGGAAGCCGCGGTAGGTGAGCTGGTCGTGCTCGGCCTTGTCGGCGGCCTCGGCGAACCGGGCCCGGATGGTGGGCAGCCGCAGGACGCGGCAGGCGGTGTCGATCGCGGCGTCGGCGGCCTGTTCGGTGATACCTCGGGTCATGGCTGTCCTTCCGTGCGGGGGCGGGGGTGGCGGAGCAGCTGGTCGTAGGCGTCCACGGTGGGCAGCGGCCGGGTGTCGGGCGGCAGCTCGGCGAGCCGCCGCAGCGTCAGGCTGGTTACCTGGGCGGGCGTGGCGGGCACGGCCAGGGGTGGTTCGGCATGGCCGTCGCTGGTGCCATCCCGGGCCTGGGCGACCTTGCGGGCCTCGACCGCCACCACGTCACAGGTGTGCGCACCGACCGACAGCGCCGCCCCGATCCCGGCGATCACATCGGCGTCGTCCATGTGCCGGTGCAGCAGCAGCACCTCGATCAGCACCCGGGTCGCGGCGGGCTCACCGACCGCGCGGCGGGCGGCGGCCCACAGCGCCTCGTGGGCACCGGTGAACACCCCGGCAGCGCGGGCCTGCTCCAGCACCGCCGAGCCGGGCATGGCCCCGGGCTTGCGCATCAACGCCTCCAGGTAGTGATCCAGCACCAGGCGCTCGCCGCCCTTGACGGTCAGCCGCTCATGCCGGGCGACCTCGCTGCGCCGGTCGTAGATGACCAGCTCCGAGGAGCGCAGCACCACCCGCACCTGGCGGCCGATCAGGTGCACCGGGACCGAGTAGCGGCAGCAGCGCACGGTGACCTGGCTATAGCGGTCCACCCGCGGGGTCAGCAGCAGCCCGGTCTCAAACGGCTCATCCGGCAACGGGAGCAGCAGCGGCGCCTCGGCCGTGAAGTCCTGCCCGATGGTGCGGATCCGCGCCCCGATCCGGCGGCCGTCCTCGGACTGCTCGGCTTGCCTGATCGCCGCGTTCAGCTCGGCGAGCGATTCCACCTCCGGGACCGGGACCAGGTAGTTGCGGCGGAAATACCCGACCTCGCCTTCCACCCCACCTTTCTCATGCCCCTGGCGCGGCTCGCAGTAGAACGCCTCGAACCGGTAATGCGACCTAAACGCCAGCCACCGCGGGTTCTCCACCCGGGCCCGGCCCCGCAGCAGCACCCGCCGCACCGCCGCGGTCAGGTTGTCGTAGCGGATCTGCCCGGCCGGGATGCCGCCCAGCGTGGTGAACGCGTGCACATGACCTTCCAGGAAGGCTTCCTGCCCGCAGGTCGCGAACACCTTGTGCACGGCCTTGCCCGAATAAGACAGGCGGAATACGAACAAGAAGCACTTGGTCATCACCCCGGCCAGCCGCACCCACAGCTCGCCGAAATCAACCTCGGCGTCCTGGCCCGGCGGGTGATGCTGCGGGACGAACACCTGTGCCGGGCCCCGGCCCTCCTCAATGCGGATCTCCGGGCGGCGCCGGGCCACATAATCCCGCAGCGCCGAATACGACACCCCCGCAGCGTCATGCTCCTCAATCAGCCTGGCGTGAATCCGCCGCGCGGTATGCCGCTGCTTGCGCGGCGCGTCCAGGTCCGCCCGCAGCCACCCGTCGATGATCTCCTTGAACGGCTCCAGCCGCGGCGAGCGGCGCACCGCCCTCTTCCGCGGCGCCGGCTCGGCGCGGGTCAGCGCCTCGCGCACCAGCCGCCGGTGCACCCCGTACTTGCGGGCTAACGCCCTGACCGACAGACCCTCACGCCACGAATCACGCCGGATCCGCTCAAACAGCTCGACCTTCGTGGCAGCCACAGGATCCTCCCTGACGCCGCATTAGCACCAGAAGCATCCCACTGCAACACCCGCCCTGGGGCCACTTCAAGCCGACACAAGGATCCAGCCACCCACCCCGCGATCATGATGGGGCCAGTTCAAGCCGTCCGGGTGGGGCCACTCGGAGCCGTCATAGCCACACCCGGAGACGAGAAGGCAGCAGGCGGGCCGGACCGTGGCCAACTCCGGGCTTCGCACGCCGACCGCGAGCGGGTGATCGCCGTCCTTAAGGCCGCGTTCATCCAGGGACGGCTGACCAAAGACGAGTTCGACTCGCGGGTGGGCCGGGCGCTCGGGTCGCGGACTTGCGCGGAACTGGCGGCGCTCACCGCCGATATCCCTGCCGGGCTGACTGGCCTGGTGGCCCGTGACGCGCTGCAGGCGGACATCAGGCCCCGGCACTGCCGCCGGACACGGGGGATTGCCGGGAGCCTGGCTGCCATCGCAGTCATCGTGGCCACCATGTCGGTGGTTTCCTTGAGCCACCGCCCCGCTTTCGTCGCGGCGCCAAGGCCCATGGGAGCGGTCATGTATGTGGCCGCTTCCAATGGGATGACACCGATCGCGACCGCCACCAATACGGCGGGCAAGCCGATCAAGATCGGCGCTATCCCGGCGGCGATCGCGATCACGCCGGACGGGAAGACCGCCTACATCGCTGACGAGCATCCCGCCACGGTCACGCCGGTCGCGACCGTCACCGGCACGCCGGGCAAGCCCATCAACATCGGCGGTTTCCCTTGGGCGATCGCGATCACGCCAGATGGGAAGACCGCCTACATCCTCGACATCTCCGCCTATGGCCGTGGCCGCACTAGGGTTATACCGGTCGCGACCGCCACCAACACGCCGGGCAAGCCGATCAAGATCAGCGATATCGTCGGCCTGCCTGCGGCGATCGCGATCACGCCGGACGGGAAGACCGCCTACGCCGTCACCGGGGCCCGTAGGGGAACAACGGTCACACCGATCGCGACCGCCACCAACACGCCGGGCAAGCCGATCAACATCGGCGGCGGTTTCCCCCGGGCAGTCGCGATCGCGATCACACCGGACGGGAAGACCGTCTACGTCGTCAGCGCCTCCGCTAGGAGAACAACGGTCACACCGATCGCGACCTCCACCGGCACGCCGGGCAAGCCGATCAACATCGGCGGTATCGGCCGTCTCACCGCAGAGACCGCGATCGCGATCACGCCGGACGGGAAGACCGCCTACATCGCCACGGCCGCCTACATCGCCGGGAGTTGTGCCGGGTGCCCAGTTGGTAGCGTCATACCGGTCGCGACCGCCAACGGCACGCCGGGCAAGCCGATCAACATCGGCCGCATCCCTAAAGGGATCGTGATCGCTCCTTGAACTGCGGCAACGCTGGCTGATCAGGGCGGAGCGCTGACCGCTGTTGAATTTGTCAAGTTTCGAGCCTGAACCAGGTTGGTCAGCAACCCCCAGGCTTGCAGTTTGGGTTGCAGTTCATAACCGTCCGATCGGGTTCATCCGGATACACCCATGCGGTCTAAGCTGCGGCGTGAACGCTCGCGAACGCGCTCCGCTCAAGCTCTTAATCCGCGGGTTGCACGGCTACCAGTCACGCCACTTCCCCGCAATATCGCCCCGCGGGCACCGTGACGGGCCTCCAGAGCCTGGACGTCGATCCCGGCCTCTTGCAGCGAGGTATTGATGTAGTCGCAGAGCTCGTCGCGCTCGTCCGTTTCATAGCCGGTCTTGTCCGAGCGGACGTGCTCATCGTTGATCTTGTTCAACGTCAGAACCAGGCGCTTCACCACGCCGAGAATTTCCTCGTCGGAAGGCAAGCTGAGCGCACGAACCTCGCCTTCGAACTTGGCCAGGGCGGCATCCGTGGCGACCCTGAGCGATTCAGGCCACAGGTGGCGAGCGGGCGCAAGCTCCGGCGCCAGCGTGCCGCGCGCCAGCTCGGCTGCTTCTTCGTCGACCCGGCGCTGCCACTCATCGCTCGGGCGCTTCGCCACCAGGCGATCATAGGCGTAGGAGACTCCCAAGCTGACAGCAACGGTGACAGCAACAGCAGCCACCAACGGCTAGCAACGGCGGTCGGTGGCAGCGCACCACACTCGCATGATCCACGCCAACTCGGCATACGCCACGCCTGAAAAACGGAAGCTCGGCACTGGCATGTGCGGCAACCACAGCGTCTACATACGCCCACTGGAACTGTCCGTAGACCGATGACCTGCACTAGCGACCGTTAGAGATCATCGTGCGACGAGTTCACACCGAGAGGTCACTAACCGCAACCGGTATACCACCCGCGCCAACAACCACAGTCATGGCCACCGGCAGCGTTTCTGGCGTCGCACGCATGCTCCTCGACGAATTCGCCACCAGGCTACAGCTGCTCGGCGTGGCCGTGATCCTCGCTAGCGTTCGGTTCGCGACAAAGAAGCCGCCCTACATTTAAAACGATCTCGACTCCTCACCCTACCGCCATATCAGGCGAGAATGAGTGCTTGAGACGACCACACGAGCTGCTTCTTAGTCCGCTCGTCCCGCGAGTGCCCGAGACCGATTGATTAGGCTAGCAAGACGCTCCTCGGCCACCTTCCCCGGCTCTGCGTCCAACGCCTGGCAGGCGACACGTCGGACGACTCTTTGCTCAGGTTCGTGCAGAATTATTCTCTCAAGAATGGCCCACTCGCGATCGGTCGTTGAAGCGACTCTTTCAATCATTGCGGGGATCGCCGGACTCCCTAGGAGACCCAATGCGACGCCTGACGGGCCATCAAGACTCTCGCCGATCAACGGCTTGAAGTCGGTGACCAAATGCTCCATGAAGACCGGGATAGCCTCCGTGGCACCAAGTCGGCCTAGCAATTCTATAGCAAGTATTAGCGGCGACTCGAAATATGTATCATTTGCTCGCTCTCTTGCCAACGAGATCAGCTTCTCAATCAGCTCAATACGATCTCCGTCAGGAATTCGGTTGTTGTCGTGGGCTTCGACGACAATGTAGTATCCTTTCCATCGATCCGCAAGCGAGCCAGCCTCTAGCAACTGGAGAACCGTCGGCACAGCAAAGGGAAATGCTGGCGGCCTGATGTCGATGATGCAAGGTATGTGCCCAGGCCCTAGCGAGGATACTACCTCAACGAATTGACCATTTACGCATCGGATTTGGGTATCGGCGTGCCACTGTGTCTCCACGCCAGAGTCCTGATCGTCAACGTCCAGCGATGTCGTCAAGTTGAGACAGACTATCACCTGGTCTCCCTCCAAGGCCTCCCCACATGCCAGGCCGTCAGTCGGCTGCCCAGGAGTATCGACCGTGTAGAGAGTTCCCGATCCCGACAGCGTTTGATCCTGAAACCTCTCCTTTGGAGAATCATCGCACGGGCCGACGGGACAGTTAATAGGAGCTGGTCTAAACGTCCCGTCCGGGAGGCGACCGCCGACCAACCCTTCACGTGTCTGTCGAAAGTCGAACTTGCAGGGCAACCGATCGTTCGGCTTGATCTCCGCGACAATTTCAACGTTCTTGAAGAAACCCTTGCACCCCGTTGGATTTCCGGGCTCCACTGGCCCCAGCGCCGGCAGCCCGAGATCAGTATCCGGTATGATGTCGTCGAGCAGGCTCATTGAGCCGCTGAATCGAGGCGTCAGGGTGACTTGAATTGTTGTCAGTGCAAGAGTACGGGAGCATGGTGTTCCTCCTTCAGGGGGGGTATATGTAACCTGGAGGGTTATGTCGCCCTCTGAGAAACTGGCTGCATTACCTCGGACCGTGACGGTCTGCTGCGACCCTCCACTCATGATGGATGCGCGGTCGCCGCCCTGAGTAATAAGCCAGCTATAGCTGCCATTGTCAGGGTCAGGGCTGCCAACAGCCGTATACTGGCGAGTCTTTCCAAGACAAAGACAAGTGGTATCTGGCTGGATGGACACCGTGCACTCACCCGGCGGCTCGGGCTCGTGGACCGTTGCGTCGCCCGCCTCGTCTACGGGGCCCGGCGCGCCTGCGAAAAAGTAGTCATTGAATCCATCGAGATGCAACACGCCAGGAGCACTGTGGAGCCAATTCGACTTAGTTGAACGCATTGTAAGCTTCTCGATGATCTCCGCCTGGAGGGGCAGTGCGCCTACATCGAGAATCCTTTCCTTTTCGTCACAGCATCGGATGAACCGAAAGACAGGGAAGACGGTCAAAGTAGAGTCAAACACGCCACCGTCCGACCCGTCCTTCGTGATCGTCATCATGCCCTCAGATGACCGACTGCTTGAGAGGTCCACATACACATCCCACAGCTCCACGTGGTGTCCCACTTGGACCTCGATCGGTTCTATGCTCTCCAGCGCCAAGGCAACGAGTTCGATCGGCACAGTGCTTGATGAGGGATACGGAGAGTGCAGTTCGGCGGGCGCCTTTCTCGCGACAATCGTATCTACGTGCGTAATCTCCGCACCTCTGAAAAGCTCTGAAGGTAGGGGCCGTCCACGAAACCTTACGACCCTCGTGAACTCCAAAGACCTCTTCCCGAAGAAGGCAGCAGGCAGGGGAACCTCCTGGAAGTGGAAGACCGCCTTGCCTGGCGGGGTCTCGAACAAGTCGTAACCAGGGGGAATCGTATCGACAGAATGCTTGTCTTGCATGACGCTCACCTCCTACAACACTTAACGCATCAAGGTAACAAGCGGCACGCCACCGCACTGTTACGGCAGCAGTAGTTCGTGACCATGGGGTTGTTGGTGCAGGTCAGGTGGATGTGACCGCATAAGAGCACGGCTGCCGCGATCATGACGGTTTGTGGAACACGATCAAGATGCGGCAGCCGCTGGTGCCACGGTAGCTGATGAGGTTCATTCGGGGTTGCTGGATGACCTGCTGGGCCGGGTGGCGGGGTGTTTCCCGCGGCGGGAGACCCGGCAGTCGTGCCGGCAGATGGTGGCCGGGCTGCTGATGGAGCTGGAAGACCACAACTGCTGGACGATCGCCGAGGCGGCCGGGCACCGTGGTCCGCACCGGCTGCAGCACCTGCTCTCGCGCGCTGTGCAGGATGAGCGGCAGGCCCTGGACGCGGCATCGGCGTGGGCGGCCGGGCACCTCGATGACGGGGATGCGGTGCTGATCGTGGATGAAACCGCCGATGAGAAGTCCTCGGCTGATGCGGCTGGCGCGGCCCGCCAGTACAGCGGCACCCTGGGCGGCATCGCGCTGTGCCAGGTGGCGGTCACCTTAACCTATGCCACCGGCCGCGGTCATACGCTGATCGACCGCGCGCTGTACCTGCCCGAGGGGTGCGCCGCCGATGAGGAGCACCGGGAGCTGGCCGGCATCCCCGGCGACGTGCTGTTCGCCAGCAAGCCGCAGCTGGCTGGTGAGCTGCTGGAACGCGCGCATTCGGCCGGGATCTGCGCCGCCTTCGCGGCTGGAGACGAAGTGTATGGCGGCCGCGAGCTGCGCCGCCGCATCCGCCGGCTCGGGATGGGCTATGTGCTGGCGGTCCGCGCCAACCATCATCTCGCCACCAGCCCAGGCCATACCGTGACCGCCGCCGCGGCCGCCCGGCTGATCCCCGCCCGCGCCTGGCAGCGGATGCGCACCGGGCACGGGACCAAAGGCGCCCGCCACTACGACTGGGCGATGCTGCAGGTGACCAGCGACGACACCCCCGCCGGGCACGACGACGGGCACAGCATGCTGCTGATCCGGCGGCACCGCTACACCGGCACACTGTCGTTCTACCGCTGCTGGACACCCGGCCCAGCCGCGCTGTCCCAGCTGATCGCCGTGGCGGTCCTCCGCTGGCGGATCGAGGAAGATCACCAAATAGCCGGGCAAGCCACCGGGCTGGACGCCGGGCAGGTCACCCGCTGGAGATCCTGGCACCGCTGGACCGCCATCTGCCTGCTCGCCTACATCTACCTGGCCATCGCCGCCGCCGTGCAACACCAGCACGACCCCAGCCCGCAGCTGGCCGGGCTGATCCCCATCACCGCCCCCGAACTGCTGCGGCTGTTGCGCGGCACGGTCATCCCACCACCCCGGCGGGACCCGGCCCACAAGCTGCACTGGTCGTATTGGCGGCGACGCCACCAGCACCACGCCCGCCAAGCCCACCAACGCTGGAACGCCTACGCCGAGACCACAACATGATCACAACGAACTACAGCCGCCGTAACTGTGGCCCGGTGCCGGGCATATCGTCCAACCGCAGGACACGCGGCGGCGGCCATAGCCGACCTTGCCCGCCTTACCACCTGTTTACGGAAATGTCAATGCGGCTTTACCTTGTAGCGCGCCGCAGTCACTCCCGGACAGGCCGACCAACCTGCCGACCTGGGAGAGCAGATGGCGCTGCCCACGAAGACAGTCTGAGCGGTAGGAACCAGATGCTGACAGCAACGGTGACAGCAACAGCGACAGTCCACGCCCACATCGGCACCCCACAGCATCACGTCACAGCTGAGCGTTGCTGGAGAACGGGGGATCGCTAGGCCTGAAAGCGGAAGGTTGGGGGTAGTACAGCGTCCCCGTGGCTGCTGCCAATACTGCTGCCAAGCCCGTGGCCAGCTACCGACGCGGGACGACAAGCCTGGAACATCGGCCCAGCAGGCGGTCACTGCTGGACGGTCCTGGACAGTCCCGCCCCATGCCTACGAATAAGAAGGTCACCGCACACATGCGCGGTGAACCCTGACCACCAAGCCTGACCACAACAGCATCCAACGTGGTGCGATCCCAGCGGATGCACTGTTTGCTGCAGCTCCAAGTCGGCGACGGTATCCGACAATCTGGGCCTATTTTGCAAGCAAGCGGTCGCAGCCGAGCTGCGTGCAGCAGCTGCCTCATTCCGTTACGGCCAGACGCCAAGTTCCGTTGGCGGCGTCGGCGGCACCGAACCAGGTCGCCCAGTCGCCCGGACTTCCCTGGCAAAATCAGGCGCTTGCCGGGAGGGCAGGAAGCGGGAGGCGAGCCAACGAGCGACAACGCCGACAATGCGTACAACCTCCCACGGGGCTCGCAGGCCGTCACTCGCCCGCTAACACACGACCGGCGCGCCGCTCAGCCGAATTCTGCCTTAGCGATCTCCGTAAACGCCTTGAGGACGGGTTCGTACTCCTTTGCAAGATCCCCGAGTGCGGGGCGCGGGGGGACGTCCGGTCCGAAGAACTTGAGGATCCGGCGCGCCTCGTCGACGACTCTTGCCGCCGCCTCGCAGGTCTCCTCCGGCGTGCCGGCGAAACGCACTATGACAAATATGCGGGCGGTCTCGTCAACCGAAGCCAGCATCTCGGCTTGGAGCTGCTCACTCGGTGCCTTGAACTGACTCCGACGTGCTGAGTAGCCACACAAGTCGTCCAGCCGCGAGCATGAAGTCCTCATAAGCGGCGCGCCGACGGTCGGCGCGGGCGTCCTGGCGGGCCCGGCGGTACTGGTCGTTGACGAGCCCTCGCTGGTACCGCCCGGTCAGCCAGACGCCGGCGAGGCCGGCGATTATGGCGAGGGCAGCGACATCGTTTGCCGTGAGCTGCATGCGCAGCATCATCCCCGGCCGGGTGCCGAGCCGTAAACACTTGCGCCATCGTTTGCGGCATGGACACCTCCCTCAACCTCTCGTGAGGCAGCCACGAGCGCGTCAGCTAGCGGTGTCGATTCCAGAGCAATCGCTCAACAGGCTGCCCTACGCGGCCAGGGCATACTGACTATCGAGGAGCTGGCCGATCAGGGGCTGCAGGTCAGTCTCATTTGTCGGTCCAGAAGTACGAGTCCAGCCGGTCCGCGATGTCCCGGCGGAGCCGAGCAGTAACGTGCGCATACCGCTTGACCATCGCGTGATTGACGGACGCTACGAAAACTGTCCGGAGCGACCGCTCCCAGCCGCGGGTGACATCCGGAGCTGACACCAACGGGCTGTCCCGAGACGGACTCGCCGATTCAAGGCGCCCAGGTGAGCGACCTCCTCACACGGCCACGCGGTGTCTTCTAAGCGCCCGGTCAGACAGTTCGTGATGGCCGCACGCCTGGGGACCACCTGGGGACCACACGCCGTGCATCCGACGAGACAATCCGCACGTCGGTACACCGACCGCTCCCTCGCATTGGCTGGACCTACCAGCGGAAATGCCCAGTCCAACGTCCTGGGGGTCAAGGGGTCGCGGGTTCAAAGGCCGCCGCCCCGACGATTGAAGCAAACCCGCTGATCACGGTAAACACCAAGATCAGGGAACTCATTCAGGCTCACCTATATACCCCAGTCTCAGCCGTGCACCAATCGCAGCTAAAGTGCCGTGCACGGACCGCCTGGCGGTCAGATGGGTGCTCAGGGCCGGTCGGCGTTGACGGTCCGCCGCCGAGGTTGTGCGGTGTATCACCTTGAAGGTGCGTACCACTTGATCGCAGGCCCGCTCCACCTCCGCAGCCCTCTCACGCGTGTACTGACAGGCGACCAAGTATCCGATCGCTCCGTCGAAGGCGTAAATGCGCCTGGTTACGACGACAGAGGTTCCAGTAAAAGACCGCCCCGCGGTCCGCACCTCCAAGCCAGGCAGCCCGCCCATCATGATCTTCTTGGGACCCGCCTGCAAGACATCCCCGGCCTGCTCCCTCGCGCGTTGGAGTCGATGCTCGAGGTCGAGCATGATCGCGCTGACATTCTGCGCCGTAACTGGAGGGTTCTGCGAAAAGGCGTAAACGCCAATAAGGTCTGACGGGGCGATGCCGATACCAGTGTGCCACAGCTCACCGCTCCCCCCAGAACGAGACCTGATGCTGCCCGGCCGCCACGCTGCCGGGTAGTCAAACGAGACGCCGTGCGCCCGGTAGGTCTTCGAGCTGGAACCAGAGCAAGCGGAGGCGACAGCGACCAAGCACACGGCGGCGGCCAGCGCCGCGCTGCGGCGCAGAGCCAGGGGCCATGGTTTGGAATTCCAGAGTAGAGGGCGTGTGGGCAGCGCGCACATACGTTCACCTGCCGCAGGTCTCCGGTGAAGGACTGAAGTGATCACTGTGCTCCCCCGATGACGTGAGCGGCGGACCGCCGCCATCTGGATTGGAGGCCGAAAGCAGGCTGCGCCGGATTTGCCCTCGCAAATCGATTGTATAGCCTCTTAACTAGTCAACGTATGACGACTATCCCCGGTGTACGGTTCCGCAGTCAGCAGGGTCAAACGCCGAACACCCACCCCGAAAGCTCCCAGGTCAAATGCGTGCCAAAATGATGTCTGACCGTAGCGTTTGCGCAGGTGACAGCGGATTGCCAGAGGTCTGTAAAGCCGCCGGTCTTGCACGTTGTACCGCCGCGGTGGCCAAACGCATCCCGGCGGGCAGATCAGATAGCGTCCCATCATGAGGTGGCAACCAGATAGCCCGGTTTGCGCGGAGTGTGGTTTCGACTGGCAGATGACATGCCAGAACGCCATCGAGCTGGTAGCTCAAGTCCCCGTGCCGCAGCGGCTGCGATCACCAGCATCAACGACCCGACGCAGCGCACTGGCGAACGCTGGTCTGCCTCGATGTACGTGTGGCACCTGGTGGATGTCTTGCGGAAGATCATCCGCCGCAACGCCCATGAGGTGCACCACCATCTGATGGACATCAACCGTGCCGACGCGCAGGGGTAACAGTTGGGAACCAACAGCCCGGGTTGCAATTCGGGTTGCAGTTCACCCCAGTACGGCCCAGTTCATCGGAGTACGCGCACACGGTCTGGCCTGCGGCGCGAACGCCCATGAACCCGGCTGAACTCGTCCCGCTCAAGCTTTTAATCCTGTGGTTCATGATCGGCGGCGCGATCCTGATGCCGACAGGAGCAGGACAAGGTGGGGCCTGCCCAAGAGATGTATCGTGCGGTCATCACCGGACCCGCCACGTATGGGGAGGACGTCATGGCCGCCAAGCGGACGTGGAGCGACCTCGACGAGAGCACCCGCAAGCTGATCATCACCGTGGCGGTTGCCGAAGGCATCCTCAAGGTAGCGGCTCTCATCGACATCAAGCGTCGGCCAGCAAGCCAGATCCGGGGCCCGAAGTGGCTGTGGGCCCCCGTGGTGGCAGTGGTCAACTCCGCCGGGGTCGTGCCGATCTCATACTTCGTCTTCGGTCGGCGGCAGCCGCGGTCGCAACCCGGCTGACAGGCATCGCAGCACGTGAGTTGACCGCAGGCTCGTGTAAGACATGGGCTGACCATTGTGCACAGGGCCGGGGCACTATGCCACGGGCCATTGGCGGGCCATTAGCCTCGGCGTTTCACGCCGGTGGGGCGACACGGGCCTGAGATATGAAGAAGTGCCTTGCCTGTGAGGGAAAATCGAACTGCTGAATGATCGATTAGCCCGGACGGGAAGGCACTTCTGAGATGAAGCGTAGCGGCAGGCAGCGCAGGGTCAAGGTCAGCGCGGACGGGAAGGGCGTGGTGTCGCATGCCGGCGTGCTTGACCCAGGCACGCGGGGTGTCATAACGGGCCGGGTCGCCGGTCTGGGCGAGAATCACCGCCGCACCCACCGCGGACAGGCCCGGGATGGTGGTGACCAGGCGGGTCAGGCCCAGCTCGTCGAGCACGGCGAGCATGCGGGCCTCGATGTCCGCCAGCGCGGTCAGCGCGGCCATCCAGTCCTGGTAGGCGAAGGCGGCGCGTTCGAGGATGGCGTCCCGCTCGGCAGCGATCCCACCGGGGTCAGCGGCGGCGGCATGGACCGCGAGGGCGATCCGGCGCCAGACCTTCTTGCCGCCCAGCGCCACCAGCTGCTCGCGCAGCGCGGCGAGGAACTGCTGCTCGCTCATCGCCGCGATGACCGCCGGGGCCACCGAGACCGCCATCCCCGCCCGCCAAGTCAGCGACTCCAGCGGATCGGCGGCGGTCTCCAGCACCGCTGGCCACGCGCATTCCAGCAGGTCGCGCACCTGCTCGCGGGCAGCAACGCAGCGCCCCACCAGCCCTTCCCGCCGGGCACCCAGATGCCGCAGCCGCGCCCACGGCCCTTCGGGCAGGTACGGCACATAGCAGCGCAACTTCGCCGTCAGCCGCGCGATGATCACCGCGTCACCGAAGTCGGACCGGCTGCGGGTGAAGTCCTCTCCCTCCCGGGCCCGGCGCACCAGCAGCGGCTGCACGCACACCACCGGGATCTTCTGGGCGCGGGCGGTCACCACCAGCGGCTTCCACCGGTGCCCCGTCGGCTCACACGCCAGCACCACCCCGGCGAACCCCGCCTTCTTGGCCACCGGCTCAGCCCAGGCCAAGATCTCGCTGATGCACCACGCCGACCCGGTGAACATCCGGCGTGCCAGCACCACCGAGTCATGATCACAAACAACTGCGGCCTGCCTCTTCGAGGCAAGGTCCACCGCCACAATCGCCCGGTCCTTGCCGACCAGCTCACGCAGTGCCTTCAGCTTCACGTTCCTGCGGGCTACCCCCCGGCTAACTGGACGCTTACCCTGGCGCACGACATCCTCCTCGGTCTCGGGTCGGGAAACGGCAACCCACACCCTCCCGAGGGGGATGTCGCTCACCTCAACCTCTACCGGGAGTTATTAGGAAACGGGAGGAGACCAGAAAGAACGGATAAGGAAGAGGTCAGGGGTTTCAGTTCTCCCAGGCCCCATCCATCCACGGCGGATCTGGCGGCGCCTGGTCGCCGAGCATGGCGCAGGTGACCGGTTCGCGTTAGGTGGCCGAATTCGGTCTCGGGCGCGCAGCCACCATAGGCTCCCGCTTCCGGCCAGGACATCATCCCCAAGCCAAGTGCCGCTGATGCGGTCACCCGATCTCGGCTCTCAAGCGTCTAACCAGTGTAAAGACGGCCGAGTCATCCCATGCACTCCCCGCCCGGCCGGATAGCTCGGAGCATGGCGCTGGGCGCCAGCTTCGGCGAGGGAGCGTGTACCCGTGGGCATGGCAGAAATCGACGGCAGGGTGGAGGATCAGAGTATGCCACCGGAGTCCGGCTGCTACGAAATACGCTTCAGGCTGGCCGGTTATGAGGCCCTGACCCCGGCCTTCGGCCTCCTAATCCTTGGCGCCGGTATCTTTATCCCGCATGCGTCACTCCTTGGGCGGGTGATCGGCATCGCGGGTGGCGCACTCTTCACCGTGCCGTACGTAATCCTGCTTGTCCGCCGCACGATCGTGTTTCGCGCCGACCAGGCAGGCATCACGCTCGGCCCCGAGGTGCTCAAGTTTCAGTTCTCCACCGTGTTCATCCCCTGGGCAGATATCAGGAAGGTCATCCTCTACAAGATCACGCGTGCGAGTCGGACGATGGGCAGGCAGCGGGGGACGTACATCGGAATCGTGCCCCATGACCGGGCACCGGCAGACCCCGCAGTTCACAGGATCAATACCTGGCGGCTGGACCGCGAGCGCCTTGCCGCCGTCACCAAGGCTGCTGCACCCGGCACCCCCATCGTCGACGCCGGAGAGATAGATCCTTGGGAAGATGCTGGACGAGCGGTTCTGCGCGAAGTGGGACGCTGACGGTGATGAGAACCGGACTCGCGCTGAGCGCCGGTGCCGCAGTCCGATCATCCAGGGCGACTGCCGTCGCGCCCCTGCGTCGCCGAGCAGGCGGCCCATGCAGCCAAGCTTGCAGCCTAGAGTCCGGACGACCGTGGACCGTCGCGCATCTCGACCGCCATGCTGAGCAGGGCAGCCGTCCTGCGACCTGCAGGACCACCAGTGGCAGATGCTGATACTAGTGCCGCATCAGCCAACGTTTGCCCGGTCAACGAGGCGGCGGAGCAGCTAGCCGTGGGCGTGCGTGTGGGTCGCGCGGATGCGGGCCTGCGTCCCGTGGTGAGTTTCAGCCGACGCAGAACTCGTTGCCTTCCGGGTCGTGCATGACCACGTAGTAGATCGGGTCCTTCGGGTCGTCGTGCCGGGTTCGGCGCTCCACGCTGGCACCCAGGCCGATCAGTTCGGCAACCTTCGCCTCGACGATCTCGATCCGCCGCTCCATGGGCAGCGCGTTATCGCGGCCAGTGGGGTAGAGGTCGAGATGGAGCCGGTTCTTCCCGGCCTTCGCCTCCGGCACTTCCTGAAACCAGATCGGCGGGCGCAGCCCGGCCGGGTCGAAGAGCCGGTCGTCGAAGGCCGCATCCTCTCCCAGCCGGGCGTGGTAGAGCGCGTGCCAGGTCGTCTGTGGCTCTGCCGGCGGTACCGGCTGATAGCCCAGCGCTTGCGCCCAGAATCGCGCCAGCACAGCGGGGTCGTTCGCGTCGATGGTCAACTGCCAGAACACCATGTCCCGACGCTAGACCCGGCCGCTGACATCTGGTGCCTAGTGCGCGTCAAGCTACGTTTGCCCGGTCGATGATGCGGCGGAGCCGTTCGTCGTAGGCGTGGTTGTTGCGCCAGATGATGTAGCGGCGGATCATGCTGGCCTGCTCGTGGTGGCTGGCGTGGTCGGTGCCGTCAAGCGCGAAGTACCGCAGTGCGGTGAACTGGGCTTCGATGCGGTTCCACCAGGATGCATTTGTCGGCGTGTAGGCGATCTCGGCGTTGTTCGCCGCCGCCCACTGCCCGACGCGCTTGTCTTTGCGGGTGGTCAGGTGGGGTGAGAAGTTGTCGCAGATGATCGCGATCCTGATCTGGGGCGGGTAGAGGGTCCGCAGGTAGCGGCAGAACTCCAGGAACCGGGCCCGGGTCTTGCGCGGCTTGATGTGCCCATACATTTTGTCTTCGGCCAGGTCGTAGGCGGCGAACAGGTGCCGCACGCCCTTGGTGCGGGTGTACGTGGCGCGCAGGCGGCGCCGTGGCGCACGACCGGGCTGTTTGCCCTTGCCACTGATGGGCGCCCACTGCCTGCCCGGCCGGGGCTGCAGGTTCAGCGGCCCAAACTCATCCACGCAAAACACGGCCGCGGGATCACCAGCGCCCGGTTTCACCGTGCGGTCGGCGATGGCGTACAGGTGCTCGATGCGGGCCTTCTTGGCCTGGTAGTGCGGGTCGCTGGAGGCCTTCCAGGTCTTTAACCGCTGAAAGGTGACGCCCTCCTCGCGCAGCAGCGCCCGCAGGCCCTCATGGGAGATGTCATCGACCACCCCCTCAGCGACCAGGAACTCCGCCAGCTTGGACAAGCTCCAGGTGGAAAACGGCAGGCCGTGGTCGGCAGGCCGCGACTTGGCGATCTTCTTGATCTCCCGCCGCTGCCCCAGGGTGAACTTCGGCGGGCGCCCGCCCTTATACCGCGGGTAGAGCGAATCGAACCCGTCAGCGTTGAAGTTATGGAGCACATCACGGACCCGGTCTTCGCTGGTGAAGGCGACCTTGGCGATCGCCGCCACGTCCATGCCCTGGGCCGACAGCAGCACCATCTGCGCCCGCCGCCAGGTCACCACCGACCCGGTGCCTCGGCGGACGATCCGCAGCAACCGCCGCCCCTCGTCATCGTCGATCTCACGCACCCGCAGACCTTCGGTCACCGGCCCAGTCTCGGCGACCACCACCCGCATGAAAAGTGCCCCGGCTGGGACACAGTTCAGCCAGGGCAAACGTGACCTGCTACGGCACTAGTAGGCGCAGAACCGCAAGCCCGCCATCGCCTACCCCCGCCAGACTCAGCCGCAGCGGCGGGTGACGATCCGGTGCTCGGTGACCAGCGCCCGGATCTCCTCCGGCAGGTCGATGACCTGGCGGCGCTCGGACCTGGCCACCTCCGCGCCGGACAATCCGGTCCCGCAGCCGGAGCACCGGCCCGGCTCATGCATGAGCACCTGGTCCGGCCGGTCGGTCAGCTCCAGCGTCGCCCCGGGCTGCCCCTTCGGCCGGCCCGGCTTGCGCCCGGACTTGCCCCGCAGCGACCTGGGCTGCGGCTTGGCCAGCCCTTCGGCCGACGGCGGCCTGGAGGAGTTCCGCGGGTTCTGCCGCAGCCGGGCGCGCAGCGCCTCCACCTCCGCCCGCAGCTCCTCCAGCTGCCCCTGATAGGCCTCCACCACAGCGCGGAGCACGCCGACCTCAGTGTCCTTAGCCTCGATCACCTCGCGCAGCCGGGCGTTGGCCGCGCGCAACGCGGCTACCTCATCCGGAGCAGGCGGGACATCGGGCACGAACCATACTCGATCATCGCCGGCGGAACGTAATCAAGATGCCACGCCGGGCCGGCTCACAGTCATCAGCCGAACGGCACGCCGCAACGAGCGGCCCAACGACCTATCCAGTTACCAAACAGCTTGCGGCCGTGTACCGCCAGGCAGGGCAGGACACCCAAGCTCGCAAGATCGCGCCGCGGGCCATTGGCGGGCCATTAACCCTGGTGTCACAGGGTCCATGACGGTCACCAGCGGTACATCGGATGTCCAGGTCAGGGCGGTCAGGGGCCCAGATCTGTTGGTTTCCCAAGCTGATAGTGCGGGTTCGATTCCCGTCACCCGCTCCGTTAGGTCTTCACGTTTGACCAGGTCCCATGTTCACATTTGGGTCCGACATTCTTGCTGCTCGCACTGAAGTGATCGTGGACGGGCTGGTTTGTGGCGTGCCGGGTGTGCCGGGCCTGGGGTTGGGGCGTGTGGGAGCGCGGCGGGGCTGGTTGCTGGTGAGGATGGCTGGCGAGCTGGGCGGTGGCTGGCCTGCTTGTTTATGGTGGGGCGGCGAGGCTGGCGTGGGTGGTCCGGCGCCGTTTGCGGGTGCGGGGCGGGAGCCCGGTGGCGGTGCGCTGGGCGTTGTTGGCCTGGCGGGCGTCCCAGGTGGTGAGGATGCGCTGGTTGCGGACAGCGAGCAGGCACGCGATCCATAGCATGAGCGGGGTCAGGCCCGTCAGGCGGCACCATCCGCGGGCGATGCTGGTGGTGGCGGGGTCTTTGATGGTGGAGAAGGTTCGTTCGGCGCTGGTGCGCCGTGCGTAGGAGGCCCGGTGTGCCGGCGAGGGGTAGTCGTGTTTCTGCCGGGTTTTGGCGGCGACGTCGGGTCCGACGGTGATGGTCTGCTGGGTGCAGCAGGCGGGGGGATGCTCGGGCGGGGTGAGGATCTCGGGCCGGTCCCGGCTGGGTGTCATTGACTGCGGGTGCAGGCTGCAGCGGATCTTGCCGGCGGCGGCGGGGCAGGTGACTCGGTGGTAGCCGTCGGCGTCGTCGGCGGTGTGCCGTCCGAGCTTGTGCCGGGCGAGTTCGGCGCATTGCTGGTCGTGGACGGCGATGTCTTCGGCGGGTGTGCCGGGTGGCAGCGGGCCGAGCTGCAGCAGCGCCTGGGGTGTCTGCGGGCAGTAGAGGTTGCCGTTGGCGATGATGGCGCCGTGGTGGGTGCCGCGGGGCCCGCGGTCGTGCGGGTGCAGGTCCTGGACGAGCTGGGCGCCGGCAGCGCGGAGGGGGATGGCCCAGGCGCCGGGGTCGCGGTGGGCGTATCCGGAGTCGTCCAGGATGTCGCCGAGCGGGATACCGGCCGCGGGCATCGCGGTCAGGACGGGCACGAGCGCGCGGACCGGGTCGTGCCGGCACGAGGACAGCGTCATGCGGCGGGCGAACTCGGGGACGGCGGGGCTGTTCTCGCCGGGCATCATGATGCCGGCGGAGTGAGGTCAGCCCGGGGCGCCCTGCCAGCGTTTCTGCTGGTGGGTTTCCCCGAGCTGCCTCCCGAGTGAAGTGGACCGCCGGCGAGGTGCCCTTGGCCGGGTCCTTTTCCGTCGGTCTCTTCCCGAACAGGGCTTGCGAGTTTCCCCGCACCCTGCTCTCCAGTGATCATTTCGGGTAGGGCTTGGTTAGCCGGCCAGCGTGGATGTCCTGGTGGCAGCGGCGGCAGGTCACCAGGGTCTTGCGCCGTCGCATGGCCATTAAGTGCATCCATGCGGGTTTCTCCCGTCGGCCAGGCTCGCTGAGATCGGCGAGCTTGCGGACGTGGTGGACCTCCAGGTTCACCGTGTCCTCGCAGATCTCGCAGCGCCCGGCAAGGAGCCGGTGGATCAGCTCGTTGCGCCGGGCGCTGGCCATGACCGGCCGCTGGTCGGTGAGGACGGCTGTGCGTACGCGTCTGAGCGGGATGCCGCCGAAGCGGGTGACCAGTGGTTTCCTCCCCCGGTCGCGTTCAACAGTGACCTGCAGGCACCTACGGGGTCCGGCGGGTGTCTCGATTGTGGTCTTGTACTTCCGAGCCATCGCGGTGACCGTCGAGCGGTGCTTGCCTGCCAGCGTCTTGAGCAGCGAGGTCTCCATGACCCAGTGGAGGCGGCCCAGGCGGAACACGTCCTGCGCCAGGAGGTAGTACTGGACAAGACCGGCGTACTCGGCCTGGTACTTCGCGACGATGGTGAAATCGTCGTCGTGAAGCAGCGTGCCACGTTGCGCTGGTTTCCCTTTGCTCATGTAAAGCGCGCACCGCTGCCTGATGACGGTCCTGGGCACGAACAGCCCGATCGCTCCGTTGACCGCCCGGCGGTTGCGGGTGATCTTGGTGTCGGAGTGCTGGGCACGGATCTCGTAGCCGAGGAAGCGCGCCGCCTGGCTGGCAGCGTGCGTGATCAGCGTCTTGGACTGCGACAGTTCCAGCTTGAGCTCCTCGCGCAGGAACGCCGCGATCTTCGACTTGATGTCCTCGGCCTCGCGCTTTGGACCGGCGAACCCCAGCAGCCAGTCGTCGGCATAGCGGACATACCTGAGCCGCCGGTAGCCCGGATCAGCGGGGTCCTGGCTCGGGAACTGGCGGCGGCGCAGGATGAGCCCGTGCGCTTCCGTCCGGTCCTTATGCCTGCGGGCCCGCTGGATCGCGTACTCCACGACCTGATACGCCGGGTTGGGCCGACGGCGGCGGCCGAGGTTGTACTCGGGCAGCAGCCGTTGCTCGATGTACTGATCGAGCCGGTCAAGGTAGATGTTGGAAAGGACGGGTGATGCCACGCCCCCAACGCAATGGGCAACTCGGCTTATGGTCACCCTCCGTGTCGGCGCTGGCGGGTTCTTGATCGCTGGTGGTGCGTTCCCGGATGGGGATGCGGTGCCGGATGGTGATCTTCTCGGGTCCGATGAGGACGTC
>WNGR01002499.1_pt1 | contig 20737 bp, 16 predicted proteins | sample 5407581 | NCBI WGS metagenome assembly WNGR01 (sample SAMN13153383, study PRJNA577476) | soil metagenome | isolation source: 80 cm soil or saprolite under Garry oak tree replicate 2 | place: USA:California | collected 2016-06-15
TACCGATATGGGCGGCACACTACCTCTCTTTCCAGGCGATGTTCGGGATTCCATGTGTTCTCCTCCTGGGGGATCGGGAACTCCGATCCCCCGTCATAGTGCTACTTTACCACAAATTACGATGCATTACGAGTGCGCCGTTGCTTCCACTGCCTTCGGACTGGCTTGCGCAACGCGGTGATGATCTCAGGAGTGAGCGTAATCCAGCGTGGTCCCAGAGGCGTGGAACGACCACTCTCCAGGATACCAGCCTGGCACCAGTCCGCAATGGTCGAGACATTGACATTGAGCAACTCGGCGGCAGCGCGTGCAGAGTAGCGCCCATCTCCCCGCTGTCCGGTGGGTGCAGCCTTCGGACGCTCAGGGCATCCAGCAGGGATGTGATAGGCATAGCGAATCCACTCGATTTTGCTGACCGTAAACGAGCCTCCCATGCCAGCTTGCTCTCCTTCCTCATTGAGCAGGGCGGCAATCTGGGCATTGGTCTGCGTCGGAGACAGTTCCCGCACGCGGTCCACCACTTGTGGACTGGTCTGACGTTCTTCCCAGGACTTCTTGTGACGTGGGATGGCCAGATGCGTGAGCGCCTCGGTTTGCCACCGAATAGCGACATCGATGACATTACCGCGCTTAGCGAGCGTCACATCCTTGATCAGCCAGCGCAACAGTTGCTTGCGCTGAACGAACGTGGTCGTTGGCGCATGCCAGAGCGCCGGCAGGTCATGAGCGAGCTGGCGAATTTGCTCGCGTTGCGCGGCGGTCAGCAAAAGCGCCGCCGGTTTGGGCAACAAAGCATGCTCTCGCTCCAGCTTTTCTACCTCAGCCAGCTTCTCATTCCACTCCCGCTCCAGGCTCCGGGCCACGAGGCGGTTGTCCGGGTCGACCGTTTTGTAGCGACGACGGGCCAGGTCCGCTTCGTACTGCGCCCGCTCAACCTGACGTTGCCATTGTTGATCGACTTGCTTGGCGTGGGCTTCCACCCGGTCCAGGGCCGAGAGGGCCACTTCCAGGTGGGCGGGCTCGATGGCCTCCAGAAAGCACGCAACTACGGCCTGATCAATACGATCTCCCCGCATGGTTTGACAAGTTCGAGCAGCGAGTTGCGAATGAAGTTGGTGACATTCGTACATCAGCAGGGACCCATTGTGCTGATACCGAATACCCATGCGTCGGCCACACGAGCCACACAAGACGATCCCTTGCAAGAGCGAAGGTCCCTCTCGAACCGCTCCTCGATGCTCCTCAGCGCGCCAGGTGCGATTGTCATCGAGTTGCCGCTGATTGCGCAGGAAGTGTTCCCAGGTGATGTAGCTAGGATGCGCATCCAGGAGCACGATAGGCCAGTCCTCTTGTTTGACACGGCGGGTTCGCCCTTTGATGCGGGGTTCTTCGCCAGCAAGCACGTGGCGTCGGGACTTGGTACGCCCATAGACGTAGGCCCCCGCGTACAAGGGGCTGTGCAAGATGTTCAAAACACGCTCATGGGTGAGACGACTCCAGATCAGTTCATCTGCTCGCTTGCCTCCCCACCAACGCGTCGGGAAGCGCAGGTGCTGCTCGGCAAAGGAACTGACCACGGCAAGTGCCGAGTCAAACTGCTCAAAGAGCGAAAAAACCAGGCGAACGGCTTCCTGCACGGCCTCATCCGGGTCAAGCACAATCCTGCCAACGGGATCGTAGACCAACCCGATAGGCAAGCGAAAACGCAAGCTCCCTTGCTCGGCTTTGCTCAGCTTCCCTCCTTGCAGGCGACTCTTCAACCAATGGAGCTCGGCCTCCGACATGCTTCCCTTGAAGCCAAGCAACAAGCGGTCGTTATGGGCTCCTGGGTCATACACCCCCTCATCATCAATGACGAGCGTATCGGTGAGCGCACAGATTTCCAGCAGCCGATACCAATCGCTGCACGAGCGAGCCAGTCGCGAGACCTCCAGACTGAGCACCGCCCCAACGTGCCCCAGACCGACCTCGGCCACCAGCCATTGAAAGCCATCGCGACCAACAGAAGAAGAGCCCGATTGTCCCTGGTCCTGGTCCACCACCTGGATACTGGCAGGTGTCCATCCCAGATCCTGAGCGCGCTTGACGAGATCATACTGCCTGGTCGTACTCCCAGTGTTTTCTCGGACCTGGAAAAGCGTCGATTGCCGCACATAAATGACAGCGAGCCGATCAAGATGATCAGGACGGATTTTTTGGGACGATGGTCGGGTCAACATAGGCTTCCTCCTTTCCGGCGCACTCGTTTCCAAGGCGAGTCACCACCATATTCAACGCTAATTGAGCAAGCAGACCAATCACACGAGTACGCAGATCGAGGGAGAGGGCAGGCCATACCTGGACTGGGGGCACCTGCGCGTCAGGAGAAGACGAGCGCGAGACCATGCACAAACCTCCTTGCAGAGCACAGACCACACGAAACACGAATACCTGTATCATATCTCATCTCCTTCTGGAAGCGGATGGAGCTGTCGTTGCTGCGAAATCCATTGAGCCATTTGCCACAATCCTTCAAGAGAGAGCAAAGGTGGTTCTGTGGAGCTGGGATCGGGCTCAGGTGTCCCCGCATAGTCAGTCAAGCTGGCGGCGATGGCTCCGTGATAGCCGTCGGGCATGCGAATGATCAGGTCAGGATCTGGCCCTCGTCGGACCCGAATGAGTTGGACGCGCTGGCCATGCAACGGATGATGGGGATGGGTTACCGTGACCCATTCCACAGATGGTTTGTCAAAGGGGGTAGTGTGCTGTGAAGATGCCTACCCTGAAGGACCGGACGGTTCAAACCCTGCTCAAAATGCTCATGGAACCCATTTGGGAGGCAGATTTCTTCTACTTCTCTAATGGATTTCGGCCAGGACGGTGCACCATGGATTGTATTCAGCCCTTGTACAAGCTTTGCAGCACCACAACCGGATACCGATGGGTGATCGAGGGAGACATCAAGGCGTGTTTCGACCGGATCCCGCACGACAAGTTAGTCGCTGAGGTAACACGGCGCATCGCTGATCCTCACATTCTCAAACTCATTAGCCGCTTTCTCAAAAGTGGCATAATGGATCATGGGAAACTGGCTCCTAGCGATGAAGGCACGCCCCAGGGCGGCATAGTTACGCCCCCCACAATATGGCAAACTTTGGGGATGATGATCGGAAGGAGTGGATGGGGTAGTAGGTCCGACACGAAAAATCACGTTCACATGCTCCCGATCAACTTCCACACGCTTCACCAAGGTACGAATAATTTCCCGGCGCGTCACCCAATCAGCTTCCGCAAGCCCTTCTTTCACGGATGGCAAGCAAAGGTTTCTAACCTGCCCAGGATGAGCCGCAGTTCGTGTTCCATGCCTGCCTCATCCTGGATCTGTCGCATGTGCTCCTCCAATTGCGTGAGACGTTCTCGCATGCGTGTGATGCGAGGCTCAAACTCGGCTTTGTCAATCAACCCCTTAGCATAACTGTCAATCAAGCGGGCAATGCCTTGCCGAAGTCGTCCGAGACTGGCTTCAGCGAAGTCGAGTTCCGTCGAATGCTCTTTGGCAAGCAAGCGCTGGCGGTATTCCTGCTCTCATCGCGAGGGATCTTCCAGCAGTTTGCAGACCTCGTTCCACACCGCTTCATCCACCAGATCGGTGCGCAGTTGCTTGTTCCAGCACAAGCGTACTCCACCAAAGCGATAGGCATCAGAGCCAATGCAACGGTAATACGCCTAACTGCGTGGATTTCCTTTGCGCGCACTCGGGCTGATTGGCTTCCCATAATCAGCATAGCCGCGTACCGAGCCCACACAAGCAAGCCCTGCAGCAGATAACGCGCTCCTCGTTGTCCAATACGAGCGCGCTGTTGGTTTTCCTGCAATTGGTCTTGGACCGCCTCAAACAAGGCTTCGTCAATCAGCGCAGGCACAGGAATGCTCATCCATTTTTCACGAGGGACATCGTGGGTGGAAACGGCTCGTTTTGGTTGCATCGGACGACCTCGTTGCGCTCGCAGCCGTGGTCGAAGGGGTTCGACACTGGTTTTGCCGAAGGCAGCCGTTCCCTTGTACGCCGGATTTTTGAGCATGTCACAGACGGTGGCACGATCCCATACCGTTTTGCCAGTGCGCGTTTGCTCTTTCGCCGCATTCAAGCGACGGCACACCTCCCCAATCGAGCAGCGATCGTGTCCCACCCAGCCAAACACTTGACGCACGACGCGTGCTTGCTCAAGCAGCACATCAAAGCGCGCTTGCCCATCGCCATCATGCTTGCTCACATAGCGATAGCCATAGGCTGCGCCACTTAAGGCACTCACCGATCCACCTTGAGCCGCGTGCCGTTTCCCACGACGGCTTCGTTCCAGGATTTTGGCCCGCTCATATTCAGCGATCATGCCTTGCACCCGGCCCAGAGCAGTTGATCTTCAGGTGTTTGTCCCACTTCTCGATTCAGAAAATTGACTTCAACGCCTGCACGCAAAAACTCTTCCAGGAGCAGCACCTGATGCGCGTAATTGCGTGCTAAGCGATCAGGGCAATGGACATACAGACGGTCAATCCCTCCTGCGGCAACCACGTCGCGCAATTGTTCCAAGGCGGGACGGATGAGCGTTGAGCCACTGTAGCCGTTGTCGATAAACTCATGCTCAGGGGGAAGTACGAGGCCGAGTGCCTTCACGTGAGCACGCAGTTCACTCAGTTGACTTTCAATGGTCTTGGCTTCGCTTTGTTGCTCTGAGGAGACGCGAGCGTAGATGGCCACTTGCGGCTCATTCATGGCATAGTCCTTTCTCTGGCGGGTGCCAGCGCTTGAGAGGATGTTTCGCTTGCTGTTGTCAGAGGGAAGAGACGTCGTTTCAGCACTGGCACGAGACAACTGTAGGCTTGGTGCAGCGCGTGCTATTCCAGGCGATTGGGTTCAAACATGATCTGCACCTCCACCGTCCTGCTTTTCTTGCGAGCAGGCTTGTTCATTGCATGCTCCTGAACCCCGCGTGAATGACCCTTCTTCCTGGCGCTTGGTGCAGCGAAGCGGAGCTCCTTGAAATCCGCCTCCATAGGTTGCACGAAGGTGAGATCGCTGGATCGCTACTTGGTACACGAACGCGAGCACCTTTTTTGCAACATTGTAGGAGGCGTGGTTTCGCCCATCCTCAGCAATATCTACCTGGACCAACTTGACCACTTCATGCAAACCAACCTGATCCCGCGATACACACGGGGTCTCGTCAGAAGGGATAACCCTGCCTACCGACGCTATAGCCGACAGATCGCCACGGCACGGAAAAAGGGGGAGCATCAACAGGCCCACAAGCTCCTGCGACGGGCCCAACACCTCCCATCAAGAGATCCTACTGATCCCACCTACCGCCGACTACGCTATATCCGGTATGCGGATGATATACTGCTGGGCTTTACGGGAACGCGGGCAGAAGCCGAGCAGATCAAGCAGCAATTGGGAGCGTACCTGCACGACACGCTCAAGCTCGAACTCTCCCAGGACAAGACCTTGATCACCCATGCCCACAAGCAAGCCGCTCGCTTTCTGAGTTATGACATTCAAGCCCAATACCGCAATGACAAACTTGCCACAGATGGGTATCGACATGTCAACGCACAGATCGCGCTACGCGTCCCAAAAGAAGTGGTGAAAAAGAAAATGCCCACCTATCGACAAGGAGGGAAACCGCGGCGGCGACTCTCTCTGGCCTCCTGCTCTGATTATACCATCTTGCAAACCTATCAAGAGGAATATCGGGGCTTCGTCCAGTACTATTTGCTCGCCACCAATGTGTCCTGGTTGAGTGGGTACAAATGGATCGTCCAACAATCCTTGACCCACACGTTGGCAGCCAAATATCACACCACCACCCACACGATGGCCAAACGCTTCCAAACCGTCGTCCAAACGCCGCACGGCCCGAGAAAGTGCCTTGAGGCAACCCTGGTGCGAGGTGATGGCAAGAAACCGCTGGTGGCCCGGTTTGGTGGTATTCCTCTGGTACGAAACAAAGAGGCCGTTCTGGTTGATCAGAATCCCACTCCCGTGCACTATGAGCGAAAGGAGGTCGTACGAAGACTCATAGCAAGGCGGTGTGCACTCTGTACCATCAAAGATGAACATTGTGTGGTTCACCAGGTACGCCGACTGGCCGAACTGGCAGAGATGGGAAAAGATCGACCGTATTGGGCGCAGATCATGCTCAAGAAACGATGCAAAACCCTGATCGTTTGCCCAGCCTGTCACGCCGCCATCCACGGTGGATGAGCGCCTGAGAGGCGATTACGAAGGTAACATGAATGGAGAGCCGGATGCGCTGAAAAGCGCACGTCCGGTTCGGAGGGGGATTGAGAGAAAAGGGCTGGCAACAGCACCTCGCTCTCAGTCTACCTTACACCGCATACAACACCTCCATTCCTTTTTGCCTTCCTTTCTGTTCTACTACACATGGATGAAGAGAAGGCGGCGAGAGGTGCGTAATGGACACAAGTTTCCTGTCCGTGCTCACAGGGGGACCCTGTGGCAACACTCCGTTCTACTGGACGCACCAGGATCAGCTTGAAACCCGGACTCACGGGAACCAAATCCCAACGATCTCGTCTCGCTGCCTCCTTGGTAAGTATAATTCATTTTCATGCTCTTTTCTGACGCTTTGCGTCATGGCGCTTGAAACGGCAACGTTTTTGAGGTCGGCTGCTCGCTGGTCAGCGTCTGAAGCGGCCTGAGCCCGAACGCGACCCTGGGCTATCTCAGCCCAGTGATGTATGAACAACATAACGGATGAGCTTCCAAGTTCTCCGACTCCACTTTCGTGGGGCCACCCCAAATTCCTCGACAACATCGTCGAGATTCTCGGGGCCGCCGCGTAGAAGATCAGCACCGCTGTGGTGGCTACTTCGATCATCCGTTCTCAAATAAAGCGATCCTTGTCTACTTTATACCAATTTGCGTTCTAAATGATATATCAGGATGTCACTCCACCTCTCACCCTGGCATCCTTACTAAGGAGACATGCAAAGCAAATCGTCTAGCTGATATGGTATAGTGATGGGGTAATGGAGAGATCATGAGAGGAAACATCAATGGAAGCGCGAACCGAAATCGTGAAGGCCGAACTTGCCAATGGGACTATCGTGCATTTTCAAGGCACTGTGCTCGGAGGCGAAGAAGAAGTCGCGTTCACGTTGCCTTCTTTTCAAGGTGTTACAGATGCGATTGAAAGCATCGCAGCCTCAGTGCATACAGCCATGCAGAAGGTCCAACCACACAAAGCCAGTGTGGAGTTCGGGTTGGAAATTGCGCTCGAAGCTGGACAACTTACTGCTTTAGTGGTGAAAGGCTCGGGGACTGCGAACCTGAAAGTGACGCTTGAATGGGGTAATTCATCCTCAGAATAATATCTGGTTTACCGCACTCGGGGCTCAAGTGTAGTAAACCAGATATTATCTGCTTGATGTGCGGATGGCGAAGAAAAGAACAGGTAGAGCTATCATTGACACTCTTTTTTGGAACAGATATCCAAGGTAGCCAATACAATGCCGTCCCAAAACATGCATAAACATGAATGATCCCGAAATTTAAGAACAAGAGTTCAAGAAAGACGCATTTTCCAGGGCAAAATACTGCTTTTGCAGTATTTGCAAGCAAGGAGTTTTAAACGGAGGGACTATGACTCTTAAAGATGTTGTGGAAAAGCACTATAGCAGTAGGATTGTGGTGATTGGGATTGGTGCGATGCTGACGGAGAGTGCAGGGGCTGGTCTTCTGCCTGACGCAGCAGCGGCTGGAAACGCCAATAGTAAGACAAAGAAGCCGAGGTCTCGCCTGCTGACCGCCGACCTGCTGGGTGTAATCGGATGTCACTACCTTCCCGAGCGAGACCAGTTGCTCATCGTCGAGGTCGGTGGTCGGCTATCGGCCATCAACCAGATAAGTGGACTCTCTCCCAGCTACACCATATTGGGTACAGGCTATCAACAGATAGAAGATGTGGTGGTGACCGCGGACAGGCGCACAGCATATATTACCGAGCGTGTTGGTGCACTGTTAGAGGTGAGCTTGGACGCTCCAGACCGCAACAAAGCGAAGGTTATCAGCACGGACCTGGAGGCACCGCAGCAGCTTCACCTGGATGAAGCCAATCAGCACATCTACCTAGTGGAGTTTGCCAACCCGGGCCATCTGTGGCGCTTCGATCTCCGTACAGGAGAGCGGACCGCGTTGATTGAGAAGCTAGAGTTCGCCATCGGCGTGCTCCTGTCGGCGGATCGACGTTACATCTACATCAGTGAGGAGCCAAACAACAGCGAGCGCCGCATTCGGAAGTTTGATGCAGTGACTGGCGAGTGGACCACTGTCGCTACAAGCAATGAGGGGCCACTGTTCTACCTCTACTGGCTGGATGCCGATGAGAACGCCATCCTGGTGACGGAACGCGACCCATCGCACAAATTATGGCTGGTGGACATGAACACGACGCCGGCTACCAAGCATTGCATCGCCAAGGTGCCTCATCGTCCATCCAGTGTAGCACAAGTACCCGGAGGCTTCGTGGTCTGCTGCGATAGCGTTATCGTCGAATTGAGCCCAGAGGAGTAGGTTTCCCGGCGGATACGAACCGAAAGAGTTAGACTGTGGCGATCGGCCTCTTGTCCGTGATGGCTCCCAGCAGTTTGAGGGTCGAGATCTGCATGTCAGTGATGCCTTTCGCTTCAGTGATATTCATGCGCTCATATTGCCGTTCGCTCAGCAGTGTGAGCAGGCATGCGCCGGTTTGCGTATCCCACAGTTTGATGACCCCGCCCTCGTCGCCACTAGCCAGGATGCTGCCATCCTGGCTGAAGGCAATGGCCCAGACCCAGTGATTATGACCGCGCAGCGTGTGGAAAGAGACTCCGGTGTAGGCATCCCATAGTCTGACGCTCATATCCAGATAGCTGCTGGCGAGCAGGCGACCATCGGCGCTGTAGGCATATGCGGTCAAACCCATATTCGGCCCGACGAGGCGTTTCTTGGGAGGGCGATTCTCGAGATCGATATGCACTTTCCACAATGGTCTATCAGGATCATCCTGTGTCTGGGCAATGATGTTGCCGCGAGTGGTCGTGGCGATAAACCAGTCGGTATGTAAGCGTCCTTGCAGAACTTTGAGGCATTGTCCACTCTGCACCTGCCACAGCCGCGCGTTCATATCCCCGCTGGAGCTGGCTAACATACTACCATCGCTGTTAAATGAGATCATGTTGATCTGCTTATTGTGCCCACGTAGCGTTTTGAGCGGCTGGCCGGTAGGGACATGCCACAGCCGCACGAATTGGTCATCACCTCCACTAGCTAGTACGCTGCCATCAGGGCTAAAGGTCAGCGCCCGCACGCTATTGGTGCGACCTTGCAAGACTTTGAGGCAGTGGCCCGTGCTGACGTCCCATAGACGAATAGACTGGTCGTCGCTGCCGCTGCCGATGACTTTGCCATCGTCGCTAAAGGCGACTGACCAGATGCCATCGGTGTGTTCTTTCATTACACGCAGGCAGTAGCCGGTATTGGCCTCCCACAGCCGGATAGCCATGTCCTCGCTCCCGCTGGCGAGCACCATACCGTCCCTGCCGAAGGCGACGGATTTGACATCGGCGCTGTGTCCTTGCAAAATGCGCAGGCAGGCACCTGTAGAGATATCCCACACTCTAACGCTCATATCTTCGCTCCCGCTAGCAATGATGTTGCCAGCGGGAGCGAAGGCGACCGCCCATACTCTCCCTTTGTGGCCGCGCAGGGCTTGCAGCATGCGCCCAGTGCTGACTTCCCAAATCAGCACGCTTTTGTCGTCACTGCTGCTGGCAAGCAGTTTTCCGTCTGGGCTGTAAGCGACCGATCTCACGCCATGAGTATGTCCGTGACTGGGTAAAATACGCAGGCAGGCACCGCTATCGACATCCCAGAGTTCAATGGTTTCATTAGAGCCACCGCTGGCCAGCATCTTACCATCTGGGCTGAACGCCACCGACTGCACCTTCCGCGTCGGCCCGCGTAGCACATGCAAGGTCACGCCGGTACGCGCCTCCCAGATGCGTACCGATTCGTCCTCAGCGGCACTAGCGAGCAGCGTGCCATCCGGGTTGAAGGCAACGGCCTTCACGCTATCAGTATGTCCCTGGCATGTTAGCAGAGGGAGGCCGCTCTCTGCCTCCCAGACTAGGATATCGCCAGAGGCCATTCCGGCGGCAAGCAGGTGCGTGTGAGCACTCAGGGCTACGGAATAGATGCCGCCGAACAATTCGGCAAACACCGTCGCGCTCAGGTCCGCACGCAGGAAATTGACATCGGGCAGCATGACATTGCGCAAGTCGGCGTTGCGCACGGTGAGTTGGGAGAAATCATAGCCGCGCAGATCGCAGTTCAGATGCACCAGGAAGTTCATCAGATTGCCCGCCGCATACACATACCCCGCCGAGCGATTTTGATGCAGCTTGGCGAGCATGCGCTGAACTTTTTTCTCGCATTCTTCCTGGCTAAACTGCTGACGCAATCTTTCAATGATCGGTGAGAGAATCAGGCGAGTCTGACTACTTCTGATATAATCTTTTGCTTGAGCCTCGATGAGGGCGTGCTGCCCCAACAGGCCGATGCGTTCTTTGGACATCTCATCGACGACCTTCGCCACTAGGCGATCTGTGACATATTCCAGCACCATTGGCTGAAGCGAGAAATGGCCTGTAAGGTCCCGCTCCACAAGCGATCTGCGCAATAGGGAACCAAGCGTGTCGAAGAGTTGTCCTTTCGACACGTTCAAGGCAAGCTTCTGTCCCAGACTGTCTACAGAAATCGGTTCACGCTCAATGGCCAGCCAGTACATACAAGCCTGCTCCTGCTTCGAGAGGCGTTGAAATTGCTGTTGTAACAACTTTTGCAGATCCCCAAATACCATCTCTGCACTCTCCAGAAACCTAGCGATATTTCCCGAGAAGATATCGTGAATGGACTCAACCACAATTTTTAAGGCCAGCGGATTGCCCGAGTAGAAGCGTATGAGCCTCTCCCAGTCTTCCTCTGAACCATACAGGTCCTTGTCTTTCAACAGTTCTTTGACCGATACCTGCTGCAGGCCAAAGAGTTGTAACGAGCGAACCGGTCCCTCCTTGTCCTCTAAACGCCGCACCTCTTGAGGTTTCTCCCGCCCAGTGAGCAGTAGGCAGCTTTGGTGCTGTGACATCCCGATTCGTTGCAGCAATTGCGCGTAGCCTTCATAGCCCTCGCGAAATTTTCCGGCGCTATCGCCACTCTGCAGGATGGTTTCGACGTTATCCAACACCAGCAGGCACGACTGTTCTTGTAAGAACTGGATCAGCAGCGAAATCTGACCGTCAATATCTTTGGGCAGGTCGGTGATGCGTTGAGCCGATAAAAACAGGATGCATTTCTCAAGGATGGTCTCCAATAGCGGAGCGTTTTGCAGAGTGCGCCAGAAGACAAAAGAGAAATGCTCCTTGATATCTTCGGTGGCCTTGGCGACCAACACTGTTTTTCCAATGCCCCCACTGCCGGTAATAGAGATCATACGGCAAGCGTTCTGCACGATCCACTGCTGCAGTGTCTCATATTCGCGCCCGCGCCCGTATACGTGGTCGACATGTGGAATCTCGTACCAATCGGCACGCCCCCGCCGAGGTGTGTTGTCGCGTTCATGTGCCTCCCAGGTGGGTTGTAGCACTTCCTGGCTGAATCGTCGCCTATCAAAGATATCGAGCCAGAGCTGATCCTGCTGATGAAAAAACTGCTGTTGAGCTTCAAGTTCAACGAACATTTTGAGGATGACTGTGGTAGGTATGCCCCGGCCGCCCAGGTCACTGCTGCGGTCCCGGCTCAGATTGATGATGCCGCACACTCTTCCTGTGCGTAGATTGAGAATCGGGGAGCCACTCATACCCGGCCTCACTTGGCCGAGCTTGAATTTCAGCTGCTCCTGCGCACTACCCGACCATCCTTCTAGGTTGAAGGTCGCCGGATCACCATCGCTATGGTCGTCCGAGTATCCATAGGTGTAGAGTTGGTCGAAAGGCAGGGCATCGCGGCCCAGGTAAACGCACGGGTGCTCGGTTAGATCAGTCCGTAGCAGAGCCAAGTCGTGCCGTTCTGGCGAGGCGATGACCTGCGCCTGGTACTGTTGGTTCCACTGGTTGACGGCTACGTCAATGTGGTTTTGCCTGGCATCGTGAACGACGTGTGCACAGGTAAGAATCAGTCCGGGAGCGACAAAGAAGCCTGTGCCGTATCCCTGCTTGCCTGCTATGGATAGGCGAACAGTACATTGGGCCAGGAGCTCATATGGAGAGAGTATAAGATGTTTCATATCATAATTGTTAGCTCTGTGTGAGCAGCCAATATACTTCAAAGCACTCGGCATACGGTAATCCAAACCGAACCCCTTTTGCTCTCGCAAGAGATTGTATCATATCAGATGAGAAATAGTCACCTGTTGTCTGCTGAAGTTGCGATCGATATGCCGCCACTGCCCGACATTTGCGCTCCATTGCCTCCGCGTTAATGTGTACAGCCAGGTTGGGCTGGAAGCCGTGGCTGGAGTTCGGCACCTCGTAGCCTAACAGCGAGCGCCGCTTGAACGCCTTATGTGCGCAATGGCAGAGTGTCACATGGTCCTGATGAACATCGTGATGAGACGTGGTCAGCACCAAGTCCGGCGAGAGTTCTTTGTCTAGCACGTATAGCGCCTCTAGAAGACGCTGTCGGCATTCTGGAAATAGCTGGCCATCGATGCCTCCTGGCAGGATGAGCCGCTGCCGCCCGATGCCCAGGATGTCCAGCGCTTGCTGCTGCTCGTCAAGGGAACGTTCTTCCTGAAGGTCTCCGTGAGCGTTGCGCCTGCTCATCGTCATAACGGAGACCCATATCTCCACGCCAGGAACTTGGCTGGCGATGAAGCCGCCACAACCCAATTCAAAATCGTCGGCGTGCGCTGATAAACATAAAATGCGTTTCCCGTGTAGTGTCATCATTCTTCATCCCTCACTTTTGCTTGTGGATGGTACGCTTGCAAAGAACGCGTGGAGCCAGTCTTCGAACACCCACTGCCTATAGCGTGAGCGGTCAAATTCGTTACCCTCGTTACCACCGAACCACAGATTGAATGGTGTGATAAACCCTCGCTTGTCTATCCGCTCGTAGACCTTCCTGGGAATCAGATTTCTAGCGACTTGCCTGATGATGTATTTAGGCACGTAACCGCTGATCTTGTACCTGGAAGGCATGCAGAAGGCATAGGTGACGAGGCGGTGGTCCAGGAAGGCGGAGCGAATTTCCAAACCGTGAGCCATGCCCATGCGATCATTCATGTGCAGCATAATCTGCATGGTTGTATAGAAATCGACCATACCCATCGCGTGGATGGGGTCAAATTGCTGGAAGACCCTAGCGACAAACTGGTAAACGCGCGAGGCGGTGAAGTCGCTCGCGCTGCGATTGATGAGCCGGAAATAGCGCTCCTCAAGCCTTCCCAGGTAGCGGTTGATGAGTGGATCGTAGAGCTTGAGCTGTTCCACGTCGTACAGAGCGAGTTCGTGTTTGAGAAGAAGATAGCGGATATAGCCACCGAAGAGTTCGTCCATGCCTTCGCCACTCAAGCAAACGTTGGTGTGCTGCGCAATTTCGCGTGAGAGCACATAGATGTTGAAACTGCTCCAGGTGCAAGGCAAATCCAGATGATAAGCAATCCTGTCGCGGTAGCCCTCGAACATCTCCCTGGTAGGTTCGACGACCACCAGTTGCCCACGCACATGTTCGGCAACGGCCTGCGCGTACTCAAACTCGTCGTAGGCCGGACCATAGCCTCTGTAGGAGCAAGTGAACAGTAGGTCTGGCCTGGCGATGCTCGCCACGAGAGCGCTATCGATGCCGCCGCTCACCATGGCGGCCAACGGCCGATAGCGGTTTCCTGTGCGCAGCTTGACCGCATCCTCGATGATCTGCGTGAGGTCGTCGATAATACGTCGCTCGTCGTCCGGTACCTCCATCCGCTGATCCAGAAGGCTCCAGTATTGATGCTGCGTGACCCCCTGCGCGCTGATGTGCAAATAGTGCCCCGGCAGCAGAGCGAAAATATTTTTGAACAGCGTTTCGCATCCGACGCAGGCTTCGAAGATGTGATAGGACTCACAGTCGTCATTGATCTGTGGCTCGACGCAGCACAGCAGCGCTTTAATCTCGCTGGCAAAGGCCAGAAAATGCTCATCGTGATAGTAGTAGATGTTTTTCTCACCTGCGCGGTCCCTACAGAGGAAAAGCTCGCCGCTGCCGGCATCGTAGAGTGCGAACCCGAACATACCGTTCAGATCAGTGAGCATCTGGATGCCGCGCTCCTCGAAGAGGTGTACCAGCGTTTCCGAGTCCGTCATAGTCTGAAGATGGTGGTAAGAGCGCAGCGTTCCGCGCAGCTCCTGGTGGTTGTAGATTTCTCCGTTGCACACAAGAAAGAGAGATGCGTTTTCATTGCTATAGGGGATGCGATCATCGGCGTGATTGTTGATCCGTAATCGGGTCATGCCGAAGGAGAAATAGGACCAGTGCATGAGATCCCATTGATCGGGACCGCGGTGCTGCATAGTCAGCAACATCTGAGCGACCTGCTCCTGGATAGATGCATGGTAGATGTGATCCCTTTGAAAGGAGAAGATACCTGCTATTCCGCACATGCCTGGGAACTCCTTTTTCATTCAAGCGTGGGCCATTGTGGAAGCTACAGGAGACGACGGCAAACCTGCCGGTCAATAACAAGAGAAATAGAGCGTGGCTATCTCTTGGGGCGACTTGCCCGCCGTCTTGGCACACTCTTTGCGTTTGACGCGGATGTAGCTGTCGGACAATGTTGAGCCGAGCGTCTCTCGTAACAGGGCGTCCCCCTCCAACTCGTCGAGCGCTTCTACAAGAGAAAGGGGAAGCCGTCGAATATTGAGCTGTTCTCTTTCGTCATCGCTGTAGTCGGCCGGGTCGATATTCTGAGCGGCGCCGGGATCGATCCGCCGCTCAAGGCCGTCGAGCCCGGCCGCAATGAGGCCACCGATGGCTAAATAGGGATTGCCGCTGTGATCTGCGCAACGCAGCTCAAGATTGATGGAAGCCGCCTCGCGTCCCCAGAACGGCGAAGAGATACGAATAGCGCATTCACGGTTGTCGAAGCCATAGGCTGCATAGGCCGACGTGTTGCTGCCCTGCTGTATGCGAGCATACGAGTTAGGGCTGCCACAGGTCAGCGCTATGAGCGCGCTCAGATGGGAAAGAATGCCCCCGACGAAGTAGGTGCCCATCTGGCTCAGTGTGCCCGGCTGCCCGACAGTGTGGAGAAGGCTGCGCTTCTCACCGTCACTTTCCCAGAGGCTGAAGTGAATGTGAGCACCGCTGCCTCCCTGGTCATGAAAAGGTTTGGGGGCAAAGCTGGCCACCAATCCATGAGCCTGCACTACCCCCCTAATCGTTTCACGCACGATGCAGGCACGATCTGCCGCTGTCAGGGCAGCGCTATGAGCAATGGAAAGCTCCTGTTGACCAGGACCAAGTTCCGTGTGGTATTGTTCTACTGGGATCCCCTGCGTTTCCAGGCTTGCCAGCAGGGTATCGATCAACTGGGCGTGCGAGTTGAGACCGGAAGTGCTGTAGAGGGGGCTCTTATCAGCGGGTATGTAGATACCTTGATGCTCGCGCGCGAGATAGAACTCGTGCTCAATGGAGGCTTGAAGCTCAATTCCATGCTTCCTAGCACGGGCAATCATGCGCTTGAGATAATCGCGGGGGCAGGCCTCCCACGGCTCACCGTCCAGGCGCATCATATCACACAGGATCGTGCCGGTTCGCGGAACATAAGGGGCGATAGTGAAGGTGGCCGGGTCTGGAACGAGACGGAATTCGCCCACTGCTCCCATGCCCTGTACCTGAGCGCGCTCCTCCGTTCCCGTCCAGGCTTGTACCGCCACGCTCTGCCCAATGCCTTCGTGAAGACGCCGGGCGAATGCAGCAACGTGTGTGGCTTTACAGCGGATAATGCCTCCGTTGTCGCAGTAGAGAAAACGCACTAAGCGCAGTTGTGCCTCGTAGGCCTGCCGGTCAATCCCATCTGGGGTCATAGTTTTTCCTCTCGAAGCTCTGACAAACTGATTTCAAAGATATAGCCATCTGCTAGCTGTCGATGCGGGATAATGCCAGGGTAGTTACCGCTACGGCCAGCGGCAAGATCAGCGATAAAGGGGCCAAAGAAGCGCTGCCAGGTCTCCTCGTGCTGGAACCTCTTCCGAAGCACCAGGAAAATCCGGTGATAGCCGGAGCCATGTAGATGGACATAATATTTGAGCCGCTCATAGGTGAAATGCTCGGTATTGGGATAGGGCGAAAACGAGACGATGCCATCGCGCTGAAGGTGAAAGGCGATATCGACCGTATCCTCACCGATAATAAAATCTTGCACGGTCGTATGCTGCTGGATCCACTGCCAGCGCTCCGATGCGGGGAGGCTGCTTTTGCCATGTGTGGTACGCATCCGCCAGGTGTTCCAGGATTCGCGAAGTAGAGCGAGCGACGCGGTGATGAGCGCCAGAATAAGACATGACCGCGTATTCAGTTGGCCAGCGCTCACTAGCAACGCTGCCCAGATGGGTACGAGGGTGATGCTGGCTGGCACAGTGAGTCGCGTATCGATATGGTCAAAGTACATGCGCGAACGCAGGTAGAGAATCAGAGCCAAGTAGCTCAGGGACCAGAGAATGAGGGCATACCGCGTCTGGAGCAGTACTATCTCTTCCACTGTTTGTAGCAGATGCCCCTGTGCTGTCAGGACGATGCCGAGTATAGTAAATGACAATGTGAGTAGGATGATTTGCAAGATTGAGTATCCCTGGCCCACATAATTGCCCAGGAGGGTCAGGCAGGTATCACGTATATTTGGTCCCACTCCCACCGTAGCAGGATTATGCCCTCCTCCCATCAGGGTGCCGCTCACACGCAGGTTGCGACCAACAATCAGTACACATGGGAGTGCGAAGCCAACTGTATATGCGCCGAGATGAACAGCGATGGTGAGCCAGCCTGCTGCTGCAGTGCAGAGAATAACACTGCCGACACAGAATACAAGGAAGAAGACGTAACGAGTAGCGAAGGCCAACCCCGCCAGGAGACCAGCAGCTGGTACCAAAACGAGATGTATGCCTCGCAGGTGTGTGGCGGAACTTAGGATGTAGAGCGATAAGAGAATGAAGACCACGCCAGGCGCTTCGCTCCATGCATACAGGGCGATTTTTCGCAGAGGATAGAAAAAGAGCAAACAGGCGACAGAGATCAGCGCCACGGTTTCATAATACAGTGCACCGATGAACGCATAAGTGATGAGCAAGATTCCGCCGTAGCTGAGCAGCGGAATAAACAGGGCTGCCGTTGTACACGGAATACCTGGGTAGCTGAAGAGCCCGATGAGTAACGGATAGAGCGGCGGCTGTGCCGTCAGCGGCGCGTCGCGGCTGGTGTGTAAGACGAAGCGCTGCTCATTAAAGCCCAGTGTTGCCTGATTAATGCCTCGTCCAGCGACGATGTGCCGCGCTACATCGACATAATTGAGTGAGTCGTAAGAAAACTTGCGCTGATAGTGCAGGGAATTGATGCCAAAGAGTACAAGGTAGAGGAGAATAGTTACAAGCAGCAGAATCCGCACTAAGACATCGTGAGCTGGAGTGTTTAGCCATACCAATATGCTCGACATTATTGCTTCGATCCTTATGAATGCTACTGGCTTACAGGCTCGTTCGGCCTTTTTAACCGATCCCACTACGTTTGTGCACGTACATAAAGAATAGCTATTGGGGGACATCAATGCGCTAGGAACACCCTGACGTGGTGAGCGATTTCCTCTACCTCCTGCTCATGAGAGTGAAACCCAGTGAGCGGGAGCGGTTCTTTGTCAACCAGCGTGAGGCAGATGCGATAGAGCACAATGTCACTGTCTTCCCAGGTTTCTTCTAGGACAACCTCCTTCACTTCGTCGAGAGAGTGGCGCATGACGCTGTAGGGCAAGAGATGTCTCACCACAACGAGATGCTGCTTTTTTTTGAAAGTGGCGCTGGTAGCCGTGTAGGCGATCGCCCAGAGTGCGCCCCCACCAATACACGCTCCACCAGCGATAGCTAATATAGCGAGGAGAGTGGGATACCATACAGGGGCCCACGGCCATACGGTCGGTCGTATACAGATCGAGCTTACAGAGGTGTCGAAGGCACAGTGAGGCTGTTCGATGTTCAGCAGCACATAGATGCCAGGAAGCATACAGGTAAGGCCGAGCACGGTGATCAGCGCCAACAGGGAGAAGTTTGGTCCATCCTGCAGTATCAATCGATTGTTTGAATGTGTTACAAGTTTCACAGCTCTCTCCGGGTGTCAACGCAGTGCTGGAAGATGTTCTTTGTGGACTTCGAACATAGCATCAACGAGCTCATAAATCTCACTGAGTGAAAGTTCGGCGGCGGTATGCGGGTCGAACATCGCCGCGTGATAGACGTACTCCTTTTTGCCAGTCAGAAGCGCCTCGACCACTAGCCGCTGCACTGAGATGTTGCTGTGCAACAGGGCGGCAAGCTGTAGTGGGATGTCGCCAATCATTTCTGGATGGATGCCCTGAGCATCCACCAAGCAGGGCACTTCAACGCAGCAATCCTGTGGCAGGTTGTTGATCAGTCCGTGATTTATGACATTACCATAGATCACCCGTGGCGTGTTGGTCTCGATGGAGTGTATCAGCAAGGCTGCGGACTCATCACTGGGATATACGACCAGTTGCGAAGCGTGAGTGCGTAATGCTTTATCCAGTTCCTGCCGCTGTACTTTCAAGTAATAATAACGGCCGATGTTGTAGCGCAGAGGAATGTCGAACTGCTTGATGAGATTAGGGTGAGCGCGGCGGATAAAATAGGGCATATACTCCGCTACGTGTTTGCTCGATTCGCTCACAAAGTAACCGAGACGCTGGAATAACTCGAAGCGCACAGGGTCTCTTTGCCAAATCTCCTCGCACTCTGATTTCAGCCGCAGCAAGGGATATACATCCCTCCCTTTATGTGTGAGTTCCAGATAGAAGGCAAGGTGATTAATACCGGCGCAGCGATAGACAAGCTCATCCACAGGCATCTCCATGTATTCCGCCAGTGTCTTCGCCGTATTGGGAATGCTGTGGCAGAGGCCAATCACCCTGACCGTAGTAGCGTGTGCTATCGCCCAGGTGACCATGGCCATTGGATTGACATAATTTAGGAGAAGGGCACCTGGGCAGAACCTTTCCATCTGGTGGCAGATAGCGAGCAGGACTGGGATGGTGCGTAGAGCGAGAAAAATGCCTCCGACGCCTAGAGTATCCGCTACAGTCTGTTCGATACCGAACCGCTTAGGAACCTCAAAGTCGCTCTGCGTAGCGGGGAAGCCACCAATCTGGATCGTGCTGATGATATAGTTTGTGCCAGGTAGAGCTTCTAGTAGGTCCTGATGAGCGGTCACTCTTGGCTGGACTCTCAGTGTTTCTGCGATAGCTTGCACCAACAGTTCCGCACTGCTCAGGCGCTGGGGATCGATATCTACGAGAGCAATCTCCACATCAGCGAACTCGGGAAGGAGGAGAATATCTCCAACAAGCCTGCGTGTGAAAACCATGCTTCCCGCACCGATCAACGTGATTTTCATGTCGTTTTTACCCGCTATGACTGCCGACAGATGTCGAGGAAGGTATGTCAGAGCCAAGCTTACTGAAGCAGAGCGAAATCCCCCTTGCCGAATTAGAGGCAGTGTGGAAAGTGATTTGAGACCGCTTGAAAAGAACGCTGAGCAAAAGATGAGGCATTTCCTGTCAAGTCCCTCCCTAAGGGTATCGAGACTACCTTTACACACAGCCTCTAATAGGATGTTGCAACAGAAAACAAAGCATACCCAACGCGCCAGTAATTCCTCTAGGTCGGGTAATTTCGGCCGTTTCCCGCCTGAAAAAGTACTGGAACGACGCACTTTTATGCCAGATTCGTCTTAATACCAAGGATACAAAACACCAGTCAAGAATAAAAATGGTAAAATGCTCATCAATATATTAGAATATTTATGTATGAAAGTCAATAAAGACAGCGAGGTAGACTTTATTGGCCGAGATCAAACTGGATCAGCTTTAGGTTAAAGAGGTTATAGGCCTATACAACGCGAACCTCTCAATCACCTTCGCAAACCAGTTGAGAGGAAGGCTCTATCTTTTCTCACCTGCTCCGAACGGTTCCTGAGTGACCATTGTTGGCACCTTTTATCGCTTTGTGCCGCTTTTTCACTTCTAACGATGGCCCTCACCTGCTTGTTCGTTCCGTTGCCCCATGTCATTGGGGCTTAGCGTTGTAAAGTTTTTCGGCGGGCCTAATAGGCCTAGAACAACTATTTTTCCGTTCACCAAGCACACAAGCGCGATGACGGATATCGAGGGAGCGGAGAAGTGGTGCCAAAAAGCGTTGTTTACCCGCTTGAGAGCCGTGTGCTATACTATAGCAGTGCTAGCAGGGGCCTTACCTGCATTCGATAGAAGGATTTAGGAGAAAACACCAATGACAATTGCCGAACTCTTCGAACAAATGCCAAGCGTTTTTAATCCTGCGGCAGCAGCGGGCATGAACAAAACCTTCCAATGGAATATTACAGGAGACGAGGCTGGAGTATGGGCCTTCAAGATCAACAATGGACAGGGTGAGGTTATCCCTG
>WNGR01004613.1_pt1 | contig 20727 bp, 20 predicted proteins | sample 5407581 | NCBI WGS metagenome assembly WNGR01 (sample SAMN13153383, study PRJNA577476) | soil metagenome | isolation source: 80 cm soil or saprolite under Garry oak tree replicate 2 | place: USA:California | collected 2016-06-15
GTTGCTTATGCTCTATCGGCACGGGCCTTAACCATTGCTCGGCAAGAAGCGCGCAAACGGCAGACTTTCCCACCATATCTTCTCGCGGTCGGCAATCCCTCACCTTCTCCACTTTCTCGGGTCAAGTCCACACCCAATTTCCCCTTTGCGCGGGCCGAAGTAGAAACTATTGCAGGTTTTTTCCCTCCACAAGTAGTAACCGCGCTGTACGAGGATGAAGCAACCCTGGAGGCTGTATGGAGGAAACTGCCAGAAGCAACCATCGCTCATTTCGCCTGTCATGGCACATTCGATCCGCTGTTGCCATTGGACGCTGCTCTTATTCTGGCTCAAGAGACGCCCCTGACGCTCCGAGAGTTGTTAAACGCGCCACCAGAGCGTCTTGCTCGGTTACGCCTGGCAGTCCTCTCTGCCTGTCAAACTGCGCTCACAGACTTTCGGCGCGTTCCTGATGAGGCGATAGGACTCCTCTCAGGCTTCCTCCAGGCAGGGATACCATCGGTTGTGGGCACACAATGGCCGGTGAGGGCTATTAGTACCGCTTTACTTATGGTACGTTTTTACGAACTCCTCTTCCAGGGCGATCAAGAAGCAGGATTATCGCCGCAAGTACCAGTTCATGCTTTGCGTCTGGCACAATCTTGGCTACGTGATCTAACCTACAGCGATCTGAAGGCGTATGCAACCCATCTACCAGGCTGGAATCTAAGCGTTCTAGGAATTGAGTATGAGATGGGAAGCGACGAATGTCCCTATGCTGAGCCATTTTATTGGGCGGCATTCGCATATTACGGTGTAATATAGCTCAACCAATAAGGGTTATTATTTGTTTCTTTGTCTGATCTAGTATATGTTACCTGCCAGTATGGAGTTGTAAGCATGAATATCGAGGATGAAATCTTTCTGAACAACGCACCCCTGCCAGAATCTGAAACGGCGGTCATCCTGCATCTTTGCGATGAAGAACAGGAAGTGAAAGGAAGTAAGCTGTTGCAAGAAGAAGGCCTGGAAGGAAAAATTACTTTTGATCCTGGGCGCTGCCTTATCTTTTCTACCCCACCAGTAATGAGTGCAGTCTCTGGGCCTCCTAGCACTCCTGATGGAGATCTATGGGACTTGTACCTCGTTGTCATACCCTTTACACTCCATGAAGCACCCGGTGAAAGTTATTACGAGAAAGTGGTCTTTTTTGTTAAATTGGATGATACGCATATAAATGCCCTTGATCTCTTTCCCAGATATGTGGGCGACAGAGGAGCGGCAGACAAGACGTATATGCTGGCACCGAATATTAAAATCAGCGAGATTGAGGACAGCCTGAGCGCATCCGGCAGGCCGATTCGTTTTGCATCCCTTCACCCGACAATTACGGCTTTTGGAGAGGGTGGCAATCGATTTTTCTGGACCTACGAAGGGTTCCAGGAGCAGAGGAAAGTAATTCCAGAGACAAAATACGCTCTGGTCGTCTTGCAAGTGCCTCATGGTGTGCTATCTATTTCTGGTACTATCAAGTACGAATTAAAGGTGGTAACGCAGTGGCATGGTATCTGGACTCGCAAAAAATGGCCAACGTCTGCTCTACCGATACACTGGAAACTAAACGCAGCACCGCTTATTGTAACTGAACGCATACAAACGCGTCCGGAAGATGAAGCAGCAGGAAGCATCCCCGGTGCTCTACGACAACACATTTTCATTAGCTATAGCCACAAAGATAAAAAGTGGCTAGATAAGCTTCTCACTATACTCAAACCTTTAGAGAGACAAGGATTGGTCAAGACTTGGTCAGATACGCTGATTCCACCTGGTGCGAAACGGCGAGAAGAAATCAACAACGCACTGGCTTCAGCTAAAATAGCTCTATTATTGGTTACTCCAGATTTTCTCGCTTCAGATTTTGTTGCTAATCATGAACTTCCCTTACTTCTAGAAGCTGCTGAGAAAGAGGGGCTGATTATCCTCTGGGTTGCTGTAAGACATAGTTTGTATAAGGCAATATGGATTGCAGATTACCAAGCGGTAAATAATCCGTCCAGACCCCTAGATAGCCTTACATCGTCAAAAGTAAACCAGGAACTAGTGTTAATCGCGGAGAAAGTGAAAGGAGTCTATGAAACGTAAGCACCCTTACATGAGTAGTCACAGGAAAACATGAGCCTTTTAGGAATCCTCACTTTTTACTGATGAAGTGTCAGAAGCATCTGCTAATATATCCTGTCTATGTTTACAGAAACGAAAGTGAGGAGATACAGCTTTACCAACGGACATTTACTTCTGAATAAAGGAGAGGCGAGATGGCAAACAAAGGAACGAGAGACAATCCATTAACAAGAGAGGATGTAAGTTCACTTATTCGTGAGAGTAAATCCACGGGTAAGAAGTTGAATTTAGGTGGATTCTATTTTGAAGACCATATCAACTTGAGACTTGAACTACTTAACGGGGCCAATCTGAGTGGAGCTGATCTGCTTGGAGCTTTTCTTCTGGGAGCAGACCTGCGTGGGGCCAATCTGAGCGGAGCCAAGGTGGTCGGTACTAATCTGATTGAAGACGGAGTGGACTTGCGTGGAGCCATTATGCCTAATGGATCAAAGTTTCCCCTCTAATCATGTAAATTGCGGTCAAGGTTTGGCTCTGGGGCATTTTCCGTAATTCTGGTGGAATGTAAAATCGGCATCCTTTTAAGAATCCGCCAAAGAAGCCGACTGACAAATGCTTTCTCATCTATTTGTTACTACGATTCATGGAAAATGCCCCAGGGCCCTTGACGGGCGCGATTTACAATTGCCTCTATTACTCATATCGCCCGTTTTTCCTATGTCCTATTTTTACATGTATCTCGGTCTTAGGTCAAACCGGTCCGAGAGCCAGAAATCGCGACAAACAACAAAAGGGAATGTTCTTCAATGAGTGATTAAGACCGCTTCCGTTCCTCAGAGCATGCCTTCAAATGGAAGAATTCATCTACAGCCAACGCAAAGAACGTAGTACCCTCTTGAAAGTATCTTCTGCTAAGTCTGCACCGGCATTACGCCAGATTGTCCAAATAATTGATGGTGAATCATAGGGACGCCAAACATACACCCTTTCACCGTAACGATGAGCAGGGCTTTCATAAATAGCTCGTGGAACTTCCATCGCTCGCTCGCCGACGAGAGCAGGGCCTCTTAAGTTCTCTGGCCATGCACTCCCAAATAATGCTTTTCCTAGCTTAGAGGAGTGTTGTCCAGGCCATTCCAACGAATATCGATTTACGAGCGCAGATACATATTGAGTACTTCTCATAAGTTTATTCATATCCTGCTTTATGAATTCATAAAGGCCATCACCTCGTAAGTTGTACCTTTCCTCTGTACGGTCCCAGCGTGTCACTGAAATCTGCCAGGGGTCTCTGCCGAAATCGACAAAGGGACTGGTATCCTGGACACAATTATACATAACATCTAGGTCTCCAGGATAAGAGAGACTCAGGGGAAATCTCGGATCAGTAGAAGAGTATCGTTTGAAACCACGCAAGGAGTAATCTGGCTCTAAAGTGAAATCTTCCATCAGGAACTTCCTTTCTTTACCTACGACATGTAAATTGAGGAAAAACACATGGGTTCACTTCAAGTATAGCGTTTACAAAGGGATACATGCAAGACGACCAGCTCGAAAGGTCGCTTGAGCACGTTCACCGATTAGTGCGGCTGTACCGGTCGAGCTGTATAAGTACCGTTTTTCATTCTAGAAAAATAAAATAAGAAGGCTACTATTCATTCATAGTCCGAACCAGAACAGCACTATAGACACCACTATTGGCACCGTCAGATTATCCGATCCCCACGGCGAAATGGCTTCGAGGAGTGTGCCTACAATTGCAGCCATCAAGCCTCCTAACAATATCAGTGGGAGGCTGAGCGAAGAAACAATAGCTAATGTAATGGCTACGGCCACAAAAGTAAACACAAAACAGGCCAGCGAGCCTTCGAGAGTGCGTTTGTGGCCTTTGCTCCCAGGGACGGTATAGCTGTGCTTGCCGAAGCGTTTGCCGATGATGGACGCGAAGGCATCACCCCAGGTCATAGCCATGATGCCGGCCAGCGCGTACTCCTCAAGGCCTCTTGGAAAGCCCTGTTCCCATCCGGTGTGAAAGATGAAAAGCAAAAGCGTACAGGAGAAGGCAAAATAGATGGTGCCCGGGGTTGCGCCCTCTTTCGGGTCCATGGCGCTGAAGACGTGGTAGCGCAAGAAGATGGCGTTGAAGATGATAAAGCTGGCCGTGGGAATGAGGGCGAACTGCCAGTGATCGAAGAGGAGCAAGATGACCCATATCCACATACCCGCGCCAATGTGAACGAGCTTACGGGTGAACTCGGTGGGATAGTTGCGCCAGCGCCGGATAGCTTCGACGATGAGCAGCATACCGAAGGCGAATACGTAGGAGAAGATGAGTCCCAGGATATCACCGGTGGTCATATAGCCCCCTTATTCAATATTTAGAAGCACGAAATATGTACCGTCCTCTGCCTCGGCCCGTCCAACTCAACCAGTATTACACGCTGCCACGTACCAAGCAGCAATCGCCGATTCTGGTAGGGAATCGCCACAGACGGCCCAATAATCGAGGATAGAAGGTGGTCGGGGGTATGCGAGGGATCATGTGGATGGCGATATGATAGTTGTGGCAGCACATGTCGCAAGGCATTGAGCAAATCAAGGTCGGTGCCTGGGTCCAGGTCGGCGGTGGTGAGGGCGCAGGTCGTATGAGCGGCGAAGACAATGCAAATGCCGCTTTCATTGGGGGCGCCGCGCAGGTGTGTTTCGATGGTTTCGGTGATATCGACGACCTGGTCCTTTTTCCTGGTCGAGACTGTAATGGTAACCGGTTGCATGACCCGTTCTGCCTTCCTTCGTGTTTATTGAACAGCGTTACGTAAGCGCTCGATAGCCTGGGCAACACTCTCACGTTTGTTATACACTCCCGAACCTGAAACCAGCAGGTTGGCTCCCGCCCTTACTGCCAGGGGGGCCGTTGCCTCGGTTGACGATGATAACGTCGGCACCAGCCTGGGCAAAATCTTCGATAAATCGTTCAGGATTGGTGATCATCAAGTGGGCTTCGAGGGGGATCCGGGTGCAGCGACGTACCGCCTCGACGACCATTGGCCCCATGGTGATGTTGGGCACGAAATGCCCGTCCATGACATCGATCTGGATGCGCTGCGCGCCTGCCGCGTCCGCCTCGCGCACCTGTTCGCCCAGGCGGGTGAAATCGGCCGATAGAATTGATGGGACGATTCCTATCATATCAAAATGCCTTCCTCATGGTTTTATTTGTATCTTCTGCGCAGCCGCTGTATCTACCATCCACGTCACTTCGCCGTTGGGGGGGCGCACAATCTGGGCGGGATATTCGTCGGGATTGTACTCACCTTCGAGGACGGCGTGCAGGGCGTCTGCTTTGTCCGCGCCTGTTACTAAGAATAACACGTTGCGGGCAGCGTTCAGAATGGGAGGGGTGAAGGTCAGACGGTCGGGTGGAGGTTTGGGAACGGATACGGGTATGACCAGGCGTTCGGTTTCATGTAGGGATGGCTGGTGTGGGAAGAGTGAGGCAGTGTGTCCCTCCGGCCCCATGCCGAGCTGGATGAGATCGAAGTTGGGAATGCCATTCGTACCCAAGACGCGCTGCATTTCCTGGGTGTAGGCCAGGCATGCGGCATCGCGGCCAGGTGCATCGGCGGGCATGCGATGAACCTGGGGCGCGGGTATCTGTATCTGGCTCAGCAGTACTTCGTGGGCCATACGGTAGTTGCTGTCCGGGCTGTCGGGCGGCACACAGCGTTCGTCGCTCCAGAATATATCGACCAGTTTCCAGTCAATCTGGCTGCGATAGGGTTCACTTCCAAGCAAGCTGTAAAGCTTTTTGGGGGTATTGCCGCCCGATAAGGCTATGGTGAAGCGGCCTCGCGTGACGATAGCCTCGTTGGCCACATGTACAACATACTGGGCGGCTTGTTGACTGATTGTATCGAGATCAGGATAAACAGCGATGTGCATAGGTATCTCCTGCGGCTCAGGCAGCCGGAAAGACATGATTTATTCGCGTCCATTTCAGGGTTCAGCATCTAATAATATGGCGAGCTCTTGCAGCGTTTGTTCAAAGAGATAGTCGTGACCGGTGATCTCCAGTTCATCGCGCAAAAGTTCGCTTTCCTGGTGAAACCTGGTCAGACTGACGACACGACTCTGGCGCGTTTCCTGGGCAAGCACGACAGAGGTGTAAACATAGTCGAGATCTTCTTCACGCTTGAGGGTGAAAATGGCCTCTCTATTTTCAAAAGTGCCGGTAAGGCGCACAAGAGCGATGGAACCTGGGCGCAGCTCAGAGTGAACCAAAGGACGAATAGTGATGCTGACCGGCTGACCACCCAGGCGGTCCGTTCTACTCCTGGGTGAGACGAGTTGGCGGGTCCCGCGCGTATTCGACGGGCGCTGCATCTCCCAGTGATAGCTGCCACTGGCGGTATCATGATAATTATTACCGGTATACGGTGAGAGCACCCATTCGAGCCGCTCTTTGAGCCAGGCGCCGAGCAACAAGGCGCGAGTAGGATTGGGCGAGACATCTCCCTCTGCGGTACGCACAGGCAGGGCGAGAGGCGCGGCGGTATGTTCGATTTCGATAGAGTGAATGCCTGCGAGAAATGGGCGAAATTCCGGTACATCGAAGAATTGGATGACTAAATCGCGCCAGGGAGTAATGCGGCCCCAGTTGAGGTCGCTCAATGCGCAGCTGGGAGTGGCAATACAGAGTGCAGCGAGTGTGCGGATATCCTGCTCCGGGTTGAAAAAACTGGTCGAGTCAAAAATGATGCGGTTGCTGAGTTCGACAAGGTTCTGGAAGGTGGGATCGCCTTGATCGGGTGGATCACCGAGCCACCACAGGTAGACGGGCAGGTCTGGTTTAAGCAAGGGTTGTACGATGTTGCCAACCGCGCGCACGGCGCTGCCCATAGCCAACAAGGTTGTTTGCTCGAAGCAGTGCCGCATCAGGTCTGAGATCATAGAGTAGCAGCGCAGCGTCACCCATGCTGAGATAGAGGAAGCTGCCTGTGCTCCGCTATCAAGCACCAGAATACTGACACGCGCCAGGTGTGTGCTTGATAAATCACGAAGAACTTTGCTGGCGCGTTGGGCAGAATCGATATCGGGGGTACAGATGACGAGGTTCAAGACACTGGTGCGTACATTGATATTGGCACCAGTGCGCAGGTTATCAAGGGACATGCTCCACAAAGAGGCAAGCGTTTTTTCAACTTCCTCGATGCGTACCATTTTTCCGGCCCAGGGTAAACGTATCACTGGACCATTGGCGGTATCATTCGTCATGCTCGTTTCCCATTACTTCCTTTCATCACTGCTGACCCGCAGTGTCTTCGTTGCAGCTTGCCTGGTACGCACTATAGAGACCAGTCTCGTTGCAGTGATGTTTTCAATTTACTGTTAAGGGACAGTGTCTATAGTATAGACGTTACGGACGACGCCATCTTCGACCATCGCGCCAGATAAATTCATCTGAGGCCTGCGGCCCCCACGAGCCGGATTCGTAAGTGTGGATGGTTTCTGCCGGTTCGTGACCCCATTCGTCAAGGATGCCCTGTATGAAGGCCCACGCGGCTTCTACTTCGTCTCGGCGCGTGAAAAGCGTCGAGTCGCCCAGCATGCAGTCGAGTAAGAGACGTTCGTAGGCTTCGGGTTGAGCCCGGAAGGACGAAGTGTAAAAGAAGTCCATGTTGACGGAGCGAATCTGCATCTCCGTGCCGGGCACCTTCGCGCCGAATTTGAGTGAAATACCTTCGTCCGGCTGAATGCGCAATGTCAAAACGTTTGGCTCGACCTGACCATGCGCTTCGCTGCGTTTGAAGAGCATCAATGGCGCCTGCTTGAACTGTATAGCAATTTCGGTGACACGTTTAGGTAGGTGTTTGCCAGTGCGCAGGTAAAATGGCACGCCGGCCCAACGCCAGCTATCTATAAATACCTTCAAGGCCACGTAGGTTTCGGTAGTCGAACTGGGCGAGACGCCTGGTTCCTGGCGATATCCTACGACTTGCTGTCCATTCACCCAGCCTTGACCGTACTGCGCGCGTATCATGTGTGTGATGACATCCTGGCTGGTCATGGGCTGTAGAGCATGCAGCACTTTGACCTTCTCATCGCGTACCGCGTTGGCATCGAAAGCGATGGGAGGTTCCATTGCTACCAGCGAGAGCAATTGCAGCGTATGATTCTGGACCATATCGCGAATCGCACCCGCTTCTTCGTAATAACCGCCGCGCCCTTCCAGGCCGATGTTTTCCGCCACCGTGATCTGCACGTGGTCAACGTAGCGGCGGTTCCATACCGGCTCGAAGATACCGTTTGCCAGGCGAAATACGAGGATGTTCTGCACCGTTTCTTTGCCCAGGTAGTGGTCGATGCGGTAGACCTGCTCTTCTCTAAAGACTTTGGCAACCTGCCGGTTTAGTTCCTTCGCTGATGCCAGGTCGTGTCCAAACGGTTTTTCAACAATGATGCGCGTCCACCCTTTGCGGCTCTTATTCAGGCCCGCCGCACCGAGATTCTGGATGATTTCGGGATACTGACTGGGTGGAGTCGACAGGTAAAAGATGCGATTGCCGCCTGTGCCGCGCTCCCGGTCAAGCATGTTGAGCATGTTATTGAGCTTTTCATAGCCCTTTGCGTCGTGAAAATCGGATTGGAGATAGTGGATACCGGAAGCGAACCCTTCCCAAACTTGTGGATTGACCGGCTTCTGGCGGGAGTATTGATTAATAGATTCGAGGGCCTGCTGGCGAAACTGTTCATCGGTATAGGGACGCCGCGCGAATCCTACGACTGAGAAACCCGCCGGGAGCGGTTGTTCCAACGCGAGATCGTAGAGCGCTGGAAGCAGTTTGCGGTGTGTCAGGTCGCCAGTGGCCCCAAATATGACCATGACACACGGCTCAGGGCTGTTTTTAATGCGTATACCCTCTCGTAAAGGGTTAGGAGCCTCTACTACGCTGCGCTGAGGCATAAGCGTTCTCTCCTCAATTGAAATGTTATGGATAGAGGGGCGCTTTTGATTGCGCCCCTTGTCCCTACGACTTAACGAGCAACCTGTGTCTGGATAGCTTTCCTTTTCTCCTCGATGCCGCGGAAGAGTTCGTGGAAAGAATCGGCGAACTTTTGCACGCCTTCATCGAGCAGCTGTTGCGTCACCGCGTCGTAATGGATGCCCAGGCGTTCAAGCGCCTCCAGCTCGACCCTGGCCTGTGGAATATCTTTTTCGATGGTAAGGCCGACACGGCCATGGTCGCGGAAGTTTTCGATAGTCTCCAGCGGCATGGTATCGACGGTATTCGGCCCGATCAGTTCCTCGGCATAAAGAACATCACGGTAGGCAGGGTTTTTCGTGCTGGTACTGGCCCATAGTGGACGCTGCACATGCGCGCCGCTATGTTTGAGCGACTCAAAGCGCGGCGTGCTGAAAATGCGCTTGAACTCTTGATAGACCAGGCGAGCATTGGCGATGGCGGCTTTGCCTTCCAACGCCTTCAATCGCTGCTGCTCAGCGCTGTCGCTGGTAGCTTTGATTTTATCTTCCAGGAGTTTATCAACCAGCGTATCGACACGGCTGACGAAAAAGCTGGCGACGGAGGCCATATGGCTGATATCTTTGCCTGAGGCATTGCGATCTTCCAGGGCGTTGAGATACGCTTCTGTCACTGCCTTATAAGCCTCAATCGAGAAGATGAGGGTGATGTTGATATTGATGCCCTCGGTCAAGGCTTGCTGGATAGCCGGAATGCCTTCTGGTGTCGCAGGAATCTTCACCAGCAGGTTGGGGCGATCCACCATTTTCCAGAAGCGGCGCACTTCCGCGATGGTGCCTTCCGTATCGTGTGCCAGGTCGGGCGAGACCTCCAGGCTGACGTAGCCATCCACCCAGCCTGTGCTGTCATAGATGGGGTGCAGGATATCAGCCACCGTGCGGATATCCTGTATCACCATCGCCTCGTAAATCTCACTGGTGCTTTTGCCCTCTTTGACAAGCTGCGTCATCTGTTCGTCATAGGCATTGCCATGACTGATGGATTTTTGAAAAATGGTGGGGTTGGCGGTAACGCCAACCACGCCGTCTTCGTCCAGCAAGCGTTTGAACTGGCCGGAGACGAGCTGCGCGCGGTCAACGTTATCGTACCAGACGCTTTGACCATACGTCTTGAGTAGCAGTAAAGGGTTGGTCATGTGTGTTCTCCTTCTCTTATCGTCCTGCCTGAGTGCTTCGCAGAAGTCCCCCGGACTTCTTTGCTAGCTACGCAGTAGCGTTGGCAGGACGGATAGGTACCAAGTTAAAAACCACAATGGGGGTCGCCTATGGTTTGTATTAAAACGGGGCTATTCGTTACGCCCGCGACACAATACGTATGTCTCCCTTCATGATAGCATGAAATAAAGCGAAGAGCCAAATCTTTGTCTATCTATCTATTACACGTTGCAAGTTGTGTATAGGCGTAAAGATTGGAGGTTTACCAAAAAGAAGGTTTCCCGCGGTTATTTTCTCCCCTTCGCTTTCTGCTGCAACTCGTACAACTTGCCGATTGCTTCGATGGGGGTTAGTTCGTCGATGGAGAGCTGTTTGATCTCTTCGATCAATGGATGCGGCTCGGCTGAGAAGAGGGTCATTTGCAGGACGCCAGGCGTTTCCATGTCGCGCATAGCTTTGCGGCGCAATCTGGCATCGCCTTTTTGCTCCAGCTCCGCCAGAATCTCCTCAGCGCGGTGTATGACCGGTTTGGGGATACCGGCCAACTGTGCCACGTGCACACCATAGCTTTTATCCGCGCCGCCAGGGACTATTTTATGCAGGAAGACAACTCTCCCTTCTTCCTCGGTGACGGCGACATTCATACATTGGATGCGCGGCAGCGATTTCGCGACCTCGACCAGCTCGTGATAGTGGGTGGCAAAGAGCGTGCGCGCGCCGCAGCGCTTGTTGTTGTGCAGGTATTCGACCACGGCGCGGGCGATGGCCAGTCCGTCATAGGTGCTGGTGCCGCGCCCAATCTCATCGAGAATAATCAGGCTGCGCGGCGTGGCATGATGCAGGATGTTGGCGGTCTCAACCATTTCGACCATGAAGGTGCTCTGCCCTGTCGCCAGGTCATCCTGTGCGCCGATGCGCGTGAAGATGCGATCAACGAGGCCGATGGTCGCAGCCTCGGCAGGGACATAGCTGCCAATTTGCGCCATCAGCACGATTAAGGCGACCTGGCGCAGGTAGGTGGATTTACCGGCCATGTTTGGCCCGGTGACAATCAAAATTTGCGCCTGGCGGTTGGAAAGCTCCACGTCATTGGGGATAAACGGCATATCTACCTGCGACTGCTCGATGACGGGGTGACGGCCAGCCACGATATGAACGGTGTCGCCCTCGTTGAGCTGCGGGCGGCAATAGTTATGCTGCGCGGCAACGCTGGCCAGGCTCAAATACACGTCGATTTCCGCCAGCGCGTGCGCGGTATTGAGAATGCGCTCCGTCGCATGTATGGCAATTTCGGCGCGCAGTTGGGCGAACAGCTCGCTTTCCAGTTTGCTGCTGCGTTCCTGAGCATTGAGGATGAGCGTCTCCTGTTCCTTGAGATCGGGCGTAAGGAAGCGCTCGCCGGTTGTCAGGGTTTGCTTGCGTATATAATCCTGTGGTACACGGCTCAGATGGGATTTGGAGACTTCGATGAAGTAGCCAAAGACCTTCGTATAGCCAACTTTGAGATTAGGAATGCCGGTGCGCTTGCGTTCTCGCTGCTCCATTTCGGCGATCCACTGTTGCCCACTCTTTGAAGTATGCTTGACGTTGTCGAGTTCCTCGCTATAGCCTGGACGGATGACTCCGCCCTCGGATGTGTTCAATGGCGGCTCATCAACAATAGCGCTTTCAATGAGGGAAATGGTCTCCTCGTTATCCGCGAGCCGCTGCACGAGTTGCGCCAGGGTGGGCATACATTCTTCGGCGTTGGCGGGCAAAGCGGCTCGCACATCTGCGGCGGCTCGCAAACCACCAGCCAGCGCAACCAGGTCTCGTGGTGTAGCAATACGCTGACGCACACGGTTGATGAGGCGTTCGATATCCCCGGCTTTTTTCAGGCCCTCAGCCAGGCGCGCCTGTGTCAGGGTGTCGGTGAGCAGCTCGCTGATGATTTGCTGGCGATGGTGCAACACCTGGATGTCAAGGAGTGGCTGCCCGATCCAGCGCCGCATGAGACGCCCGCCCATGGGGCTGCGCGTCTTGTCCAGCACCCACAGCAGCGATCCCTTAATGGAGCCGGTGCGCCCGCTCTCGAAGAGTTCCAGGTTGCGCCGCGTATGGGGATCAAGCGTCATAAAAGAGCTGGTGTAGTACGTTTCCAGCGAGGTAAGCTGGCGCAATAAGCCTTTTTGGGTTTCCTGCACATAAGCCAGCACTGCTCCGGCGGCGCGAATCGCCAGTGGGAGGTGGGCACAGCCAAAACCTTCGAGCGAGGCTACATCAAAGTGCGTCAGTAGGCGGTGTCGCGCGTCGTCTTCGCTAAAGTAACGCGCATCATAGGGAGTGACGTGTCCGGCAATGCCTGCCAGCAGCTTTTCGAGTGGTGCGCTATCATCATCGTCATCGTCCAGGGGGATGCTATTGCTTGTTCCGTTAGTGGCGTAGGTGTCGTGCGCGGCTGCCAGCGCTTCTTCTACATCGGCGTTGGGGTTGCCGTTGCTGCCAACCCTGGTAACGGTTTTCTCGCTCATCGCAGCCGCCAGCCAGCGTCGCTTGCGGCTGCCCAGGTGGTTGTTGTGTGATTCAATGATGATTTCGGCGGGGGCAACGCGCGCCATTTCCTGTTGGATGGAGAGTTCCGGTTCGGGTGTGTTGAACTGGGTGACGGCAAATTCGCCGGTGGTTATATCAACGTAGGCGAGGCCCACCGCCTGGCGTCCAACGACGACGCCCGCCAGGAAGTTGTTGCGTTTGGTGGCAAGCATGGCGGGGTCAATGATCGTACCCGGCGTAACGATGCGTATGACTTCGCGGTCAACCAGCCCTTTTGAAAGCGCTGGATCGCTCATCTGTTCACAAACGGCGACGCGGTAGCCTTTGCCGACGAGTCGCGCAATGTAGCCGTCTACAGCGTGGTGAGGAACACCTGCCATGGGCGATTTTTCGCCGCGCCCCCAATCGCGGCGTGTCAGGGCGATTTCCAGTTCGCGCGCCACAATCTCCGCATCATCATCAAACAATTCATAGAAGTCACCCATGCGAAAAAAGAGGATGGCGTCGGGGTTCTGCCGCTTGATCTGTAAATATTGTGTACGTATCGGGCTATGTACTGGATTGTCTTTTATGTAGTCTTCGAATAACATGTTGCCTCATTGCTGTTCTAACTCCCTCATTCGTTCTTCACGTGCCTGACGTAGCAACTCCACAGAGTCTTCAAAGACTTGTCCGGGATGAGCACGCCTGATCTCCTCGCGGTGGCGTAACAATTCATCCACTGCTGCACGATCGAGACCCCGACGGCGTTTCTGTGTACCGCTTTCCTCGGCAGGAACCACTTGTTCGAGGATATGCCCAACATACTCTTGTTCAGAAAGGTTACTCTGTGCTGCTGCTTCCCTGATGCGTCTCCGCAGCTCAGGAACGAGATAGATGATGAGTCCGTTTGTTTGGTCATCATTGTACTGCTGCATCGCCATAATTGTATCTACTCCCTCAAGCTGTTGGTTGAGAACGGATTGCTTGTTTGTAATGATAGTTATCCATTGTACGATACCATGTTATCAGAACTGAGGTAGGGTTTCAAGTGACAGCTTACCAGATGTAAAACTCGTCCTATCGGTCAATCATTTGCCCCCTTACCTGTATTACATATACTTACTTCTTTCTGAAATCAGAAAAAACGGCTGACAACCGGTGTTTATTGATGAGAACGGCATCTTGTTGTGCCTGGAATACTAGAGGAGAAAGCTGTGCTTTATGTCATGCTCGTACTGTTTCTGCTGGCGGGTGGCTTGATTACGGTACTGGTGATTGAGAATAGTTCAACGTTGATGATCGGCGTACACCTGACATTTTTTGCCTGGCATACACCGACTCTGCCGTTAGGCATAGTGCTGTTGCTTTCCTGGGTGCTGGGCGCGCTGCTGCTCTATGTGGTGACAGTTGTGTCAGCCTGGCGGGAACGCCGCGAATTACGTACGTTACGGAAACGGGTTGCCGAGCTTGAGCAGGCTCACATGAACATACCGGCGCAACAGTTGTCTTCGTCGGTAATTGTACCGATGCCTGGAATACGCAACACCCGGCCTCCTTATTCACAATAATATGGCGGAGGTAGGCCAGTAGCTTCCGGGGCGACCCTGGCGATCACCCTGGCAATAATTCACGCTCCCAGCAATATCCCGACCAGGCGCCGCAAGAATCCACGTTTTGGGGGCAGACTTGTAAGAGAAAGCGGCTGTTTGTTGGGTGATATCTCAGGCTGTAGGACTGGCTGGCGCGCCTGCTCCTCCGATCCTGGCTCTTCAATCTGTCCAGGCTTATCCACCTCAATGTTTTCAGGGTGTTCTGGTTCAGGATCGCTAATTTGCTCTGTGGGAGCAAATTCGACGAAAGTTGGAAGTTCGCCATCCGCCGAATGAGCTTCTCTCAAGATTGCAGACCCCTCTTCAGGCGCGAACTCAATGAGAGGTGGTTGTTCGTTCTCGGATACAGTGGTTTCGTCGCTATATGGCGCTGTTTCTGGTGGAGCGAACTCGACAAGCGTGGCTTCTTCGTTTTGTGAAGGAGTAATTTCTGCGCTGCTCGCGGATTCTTCTGCATCTTGCTGAGCAGGCGATTTAATGGCTGTTTGCTTGAGTGTCTCTTCCTGCCATGAGACTTCTTCTTGTTCGTCGGAATCGCTGGTAAGTTTTTGCAGGAGCATGGCCTCGGTTGCTTCTGTATCAGCAGTAGCAACGGTATCGGCAGCGCCGGGCTGGAATTCTTCAATGGCGGTGGGTGGTGAAGTCGGGGAGGCTTCATCGAGCATCGAATCGATCCAGTCGAAGGCTCCTTCCAGGGCGAGTTTACACCAGTGCGTATAGTCATCGCGAATGAAATCGTCGATTTGCTCGCAGTAGTCGAGGCGCTGCATAGTCGCATCCAGCCATGCTTCTCCGCGTGCGAGCATGCTGTCGAGCAGGTCAATATCATTGACGCCGTCGGATTGAAGGCGCGCTAAGGTAGCAAGAGCGATGGGTGAGGGCTGTGTCTGCTGGATAAGCCGGGTATTTTCCGCAAGCTGCTGTTGTATGTGTACGATGCGTTGTTGTAACGATGCGATATGCTGTTGCAGCAGCCACTGCTTATAAGTAGCGTAGAATTGTTCGACCTCCTGTGGGTTCAGTTGCGCGAAGATCGTGTCAAGCTGGCTAAGAAAGTCCGGTTCCGCACTATGTTGCATCAGGCGTGTCCTCGCTTTCTTCTTCAGGGAAGGCCGTCGAGCTTTGGCGTCCCCAACGTTCTACCCAGCGCTGCACCAGGCGATTCGTGCGTATACTTTCCTGGTCGATGGGCCTGCCGCTTTCAGCATCACTTGAGGCAATCGTGATTTTGCGCAGCCACCAGGGAAGTTCAACTTGCGGGTCAGTTTGCGCATGTGCATCCATCAAGGCAAGCATGTCTTCAGGTAACAGTTCTATTTCAGGATGGCTGGCGGATGGAAAAGGTGGCAAATCTAAAAAGTGATCAGCTTGCCCCATTTGTCCCATTTGTCCCATCTGCTCTATCTGCTGTGGGCCAGAATCTGGCAGACCTCCCCGGTCCAGAAGCTCAGGCGAAAGGGTTTCGTGTGATGCGGCGTATTCCTGCTCGTTTGTTTGGGAGAAGGAAGATGCCTCGTTGTTTGAAGGGATGTGCCCATTCGTACTGGCGCTCTTTTGAGTGAGGAGGGTGGAAAGAATGGAATTTGTGGCCAGAGGATTGGCCTGCTGCATGAGTTGCTCTAAAAAGCAGCTATCGAGTTGACTTTCAAGTCGAGCCAGCTCTATTTCAAGCACCTCTAACGTTGAGCGCAAGCGTCGATCAACTTCCTGGTAATGTAGCCATTGCTGGTATTGACCCATACTCTTTGTTCCTACATGTTTCTGACAGCAAATGATAACGAAGGCAGTATAGCATGTGTGGCACGAAGAGACAAGTAGATATATAGTGAAACAGGTCTATATTACCCCTCTCGTTCCATCGCTGTATTATGCGAAATGCGCAAGAGGATACCAACAATAATATAATTGGCGATGATCGAGCTGCCGCCATAGCTCAGAAATGGTAGGGGTATACCTGTTAAAGGCAGGAATTTCATATTACCTGCAATGATGATTAACGCCTGGATTGCGAAGATCGAGGTCAGGCCGGCAGCCAGCAACTGGTTAAACTCGTTGCTGGACTCAATTGCGATGCGATAACCACGATAGATAATCAGCAGGTAGATACCAATGATAGCGAACAGTCCGGCCAGCCCTAATTCTTCGCCTATGCCGGTGAAGATCATGTCGGATTGCACAACTGGCACAAAATTACCGGCATGTCCTAAACCTAAACCCGTGCCGATGATTCCGCCGCTTGATAGGGCGATCAAGCCCTGCATAATCTGGTATGCCTGCGCTTTGGCGAAGGCAATGGTATCTCCTGACCAGTTTTGCCAGTTTACGGCATCGATAGACACCGCCGCGAAACGATCCTGCACATACGTGAAGAGCTTATAGCCAATGAAGCCGAGCACAAAAAACATCAGCAGGCTGACAATAACGTAGGACATTTTTCCGCTGCCCAGGTAGAGCATTGCCAGGAAAATGCCGTAAATGAGCAGCGCCAATCCCAACTCACGTATGCCTAAGAACAGCACAAGCGAGATGCCCAGCATCAGAGCCAGCGGTCCCAACTGGCGTAAGGGTGGCAGCCGGAATGGCCCGATCTCACCGAAGAGAGGCAGGCGAAAAGGGCCTAACAGCAGGTTACTCTCCGCGATCACATCGAGATTTTCACTCAAATAAGCTGCGAAGAAAATGGCAATACAGATTTTCAGGAGTTCCGATGGCTGCAGGTTGAGTGGCCCAAAGTTCAACTGGTCATGGGTGGGGGCGTTAAAATTTTTCACACGCAAGGCATTCACCAGGGTCAAGCCCACCAGGATGATGCCAAGCGCGGCCCAGGTATACTTGTAGCGTCGAAGCCAGTTCATATTTCTCAGGCCAAACAGCACCCCTATACACATGAGAAGCCCGATCAATACCCATAGAAGCTGCCGGGCACCCAGATTCGGGTCTCCCACATCCGGTCCCAGGCGTGTGGCCATCAGCACGCCAATGCCGCTCATCAGGCCGACAAGCGGTAAAAGGACCTGGTCTGCTTTTGGAAAAAAGAAGCTGAAAAGTAAGTTGACGAAGAGCAAAACGGCGATTAAACCAAGGATGGGTATCAGCGCGTGTACCGATGGCAGGACGGCCAGGGTGAAAGGTACTAGTTGTTTATTCGTGTTGAGCTGGTTTTCGTAGTATTGCGCCAGGGGCAGTTGTATCATTGCAAGCAGCAAAATCATGAAAGGGATGATGAACAACCCTAATTCTTTCCAACGGTACCTTCTTAAGATATTTTGAGATTGACTTGCCATATGATTCTTTCTTTATTGAGCCAGTTTGAAACGAATGTATCCAACTTGAATGATATCGCCAAAGCGGGCGGTGAGAGCTTCACGCGCCGGTTGATCGTTCAGGTAGGTGCCGTTGGTGCTGCCCGCATCCTGGACGTACCAGGCCCCATTGCGAAACCACATGCGAGTATGTTCGCCAGAGATGAAGTTTTCTGGAATCTGGATGGTACAGGTAGGGCCGCGTCCGATGGTTGTCAGGGGCATGAGATCAAAGCGCGTGCCTGGAGCTATCTGGCTGGGTCCGCTATCTACCACAACGAGATGACCGACGATGGGAGCGCCTTTGCCGCCCCCTGCCTCAGTGAGGGCTGTCGTCTTGCGCAAATCGCGTGTAATGGCGATGACTACCTGCATGAGAAAAAGGTAGAGCAGTACAATTAATAAGAGACGTAAGATTATTAAAAAGACATCAAGCGTCATTCGTTCTTTTCAGCCAGATGAGCCGCAGGCTAGACGCGCAGCGTCGTTTCTGGCTGCCTTTCAAACATCGCATTTTAAACCTTATCTTCGCTCAAAGTAGAAATCATAACTCCCAATGGTGAAGCGATCACCGCTGCGCAGCAGGTGCTGGCGCAGATGCGGTGTGCCATTGACGGTAATGCCATTGGTGCTGCCAAGATCATAAATGGTAAATTGCCCATCGGCCTGGTATTTTATCTGAGCATGATAGCGCGAAACACGTTTGTCTTCAACAATGATATCATTCGTGAGCTGGCGCCCAATGTTGACAACAGGTTTTTCGACGCGGTAGACCTTTTGACCGGCCTGCGGTAAACGGATCGTTAACCATGCCTGGGGCATTACGGGTACAGATGTAGGTGGTATGGTTGGCGGCATAAGGGATGGGTTGGAACCCATCGGGCCGCCTGTCGGGTAGCTATATGGACCTGTTGGCATCACGCCGGGGTTGGATATGCCGGGCAATGGTTGTCCCGGCGGCAACTGCGCGCGTAACTGCGCCAGTTGTTCGGCGCTGAGCGCCTGGGTAGCCATCAGGCCGCCTTCCCCACCGTCCACCATATGTTGCTTATCGACCAGCTGCGCCTCGATGCGCACGTCACCGGAGCGTAAATCGCTGCTGGGATGCAGGCGCAACACCGGCATGGTGCGTAGAGTATAGTGATGTTGGCGCGCGAAGTGCACGAGATGGTCTTGCCAGTCTTTTTTCAGCGTGGCCTCAACGGGAGCCAATTGCTGGTGATCTTTGAAACTGAGATAGATGTCATAAATCTCAGGGGCCAATCGTCGTCCCTCACCTTGCAGGAGAGACTGATCTTCCATAGCGCGTTTTAGTCTACGAGCTACCTGCGCGGGTTGTAGTCTGGACGGAAAAAGAAACGCAAAGGGGCCTTCCACCATGCGTTGCATCAAAGATTCTACTTTTGAGAGTGGGTTTTGGCGAGTTTTCACCCTGCTCAACCTCCCTCTTGGAAAAGCTGACGGGCTTGCTGCGCATCAGCCGCGATTTGAGCCTTCAGCGCATCAATGCCGTTAAAGCGTTGCTCGTTGCGTAATCGCGCGATGAAGTTAATAGTAATACGTTGATCATACAAATCGAGTTGAACATCAAGGAGATGTGCTTCCACCAGGCGCTGTTGCCCACCAAAGGTTGGGCGAACTCCCACATTTACCACGCTGTTCCATTCCTTCTGTTGTTCATCATTAGAGACGGGTATGCGACCTGTCGCGTCACTTTTTGCTGGGCTTCCTACGCGGACTCTCGCGGCATAGACCCCGTTGGCGGGCAGCAGCTTGTGCGGTTCTGGCAGCAAGTTGGCGGTGGGAAACCCCAGCAGCCTGCCGCGTTGATCGCCTTTAATGACAACGCCGCTCACGATGACTGGATGCTCCAGTAATTCGTTCGCCTCCGCTATCTGCCCCTCACTTACCAATGAACGGATGTCGAGAAATGCGCCCGCCGTCAGCGCTGCTACTTCTGGTGTGAAGTGAACGACGATGTTATTCGCGACCTGTCCATAGCGTTGCGCCAGCGCCAGCTTTTCTTCCAACGTCGTCAGGCATTCCAGTTGAATGGCCGGTCTCACTACGAGTAAGGTATGCGGTGAGAAAGTTACCATTACTGGTGTGCAGCCTGAAGCCAGCGCCACCGTTCCCAGCTCACGCAAAAGACGTTGATGCCCTCGATGTATCCCATCAAAATTGCCGATGGTAATAGCGATAGGTGTGTTTCCCGAGACGGTTGTTTCATAGTCCATAAGTTATTCGAAAGGGTATCCTAAAAGTTCTCTGGCTTATAGTACCACAGCGACCATATATAGGCAATAAGATAGGTCATAGTAGGCTTACCAGCCAGACGTCCCCGGTCCGCCTTTAAAGGGACCAATAATTTCGCTCGTAATCCAGCCCCCGTAAAAGTCACCCTCCTGGGCCTGTACTCGTTCACCATCCACAAAGCACGCACCCATTTTGCTGGGATAAAAGGCTACGTGGTTGGCAAGCGCCTCGTAGGGATGAGTAGGCTGCCGGTAGAACCATGCCGCGTTGGCTGCACTTTTGTCTCCCACGCTAATCGTGTAGTAGGAAGCCGCCCCTTTCCATTCGCAAAACGTTGTGCGTGGAGTGGGCGTGAAGAACCTGTCGAGCTGCACATCTTCCGGTGGAATATAGTAGACGGGTGGGTGGCTGGTTTCCAGGATGCGTTTGGCGCGCCGCGTATCTGCAATGACCACGCCATTGAAGATCACCTGGATATGTTTGCTGCTTTCCTCGAGCCGAGGTGGGCGCGGATAGTCCCACACCGATTCCTGGCCCGGCCCTGGTTCAATCCTCTCGCGTTTGTGCATGGTTAGCTCCTCTTGATTATTAGACGCAATCGCTGCATCAAAGAAACACTTTGGCTGGTTGCCACATCTTTTGTTGTTCGTCCCACCGGGCGATAGCCAGAAATTGCCCCTGGTGATCATATACACGGGCAATTTGTTGTTTATCTACAGCATTTGCTGGTTGTTGCTCATGCTGAAAA
>WNGR01003563.1_pt1 | contig 20726 bp, 22 predicted proteins | sample 5407581 | NCBI WGS metagenome assembly WNGR01 (sample SAMN13153383, study PRJNA577476) | soil metagenome | isolation source: 80 cm soil or saprolite under Garry oak tree replicate 2 | place: USA:California | collected 2016-06-15
ATGGCAAGTGTAGCAGTGCAGTGAGCTGGGTAACCGACCCTAAGCTACCCGAGCTCCTCAGGGAAACAAAAAGTGTGATGGACAGCTCGCCCCAATCCGATCATACTAACCCATACGCGATAACTCCTGTCTCATCGTCCTCGACCTGCCAACTCTCTATCGTGAATTCGTGCACTGGAACACTGGCCGCGAGCGTTCTTCCCATACTACTAGCCGCCTGCACCGCCTCCAAGTTCCCGATGTAATCAGCTAGGCGCTCGCGGACTATCGCCATGCCGCCCGACGGACCCACAACGTCATCAGGCGACAATCCCTTGAGTAAGCTGCTCTGCTCATACGGAGGCATATTAGCGGCACGTTGAGAAAACACACAGAAAGCGTACATTCTGGTCCACTGACACGGTAATCTGCGCGTTTCCACGCTCGTCCTGCAGTCGTAGGAACAGGTGGAACACGTTCTCCCATCCCGGCTCCACCCCTTCAGGGGCAGAGCATGTCGTGCAGGCGTCCACACTTTCAGGCACCCTATGTCCACGTCTCATATCTCAACGTCATTGCTGCCGTTAAGTGAAGAACGTCTTACCGTTCGGAGCAGCCTTTGCAGCATCGAACGACGCAGTCCTTCAACTGCAAGGGAAATGTGCCGACAACTCGCGCACGAACCTGGAACTTGTCTGTGGGATTGCTGCTTTTAAGAATGCGGGCAATGGTGGTGAAGTTCCCGGTCCGTTTCGTCGCTGCTGCCTTCTCTTCTTCCCATCGTTTTCTTCGCCTGTAGAGTGACGAGGTCAACGACGCCCAAGAAAAAAATAAAAAGAGGTCCAATGTACCGAAATAACTGTTCCAGTTCCTCGTTGGGGTTGTTCGCATTCAGTCTATGGATGAGACGATCAGGGCCCCCAATCCGGCCAACGACCCTTCCCACACCCATGACACGTTCGATCAGTCGCATATGCTTGACATTGAAAAACGCCCCGATGTCCACCTTGTCCGCCATTTTGCTCTGAGGACCCTGCAGTTCAAGGGTTACTATCCGTTCCTGGAGCTCACGACTCCACAGTGCCGTCGGCGTGGTGGCAAGATCACTGCGTTCGGTGTAGTCGGTAATATACAGCAGGGACGTGCTCGTCGCATTATACTCTGCGTGAAGGACCTGTATGCTCTACACTCAGCCCGCAGGTTCTTAAATGGAAAGACGACCCTACTTCGACGGTACAATCAAAGATGGACTGCAGCTCAACTTCGTTGAACAACTTGTGGGGAAACACGTGTGGATTCGCGTCGTTCTCTTCCCACACTTTCTTCCGCCTGTAAGTGGTGAGAAAGAAATCATTCCGTCAGCGCAAGCAGGCGTCCGAGTCGGAAAAGCACACACTGCAGCAGGGCCTGTAGGTGGTGATTCGTATCTACATCAGCAATGGAGAGCTTCCGTGCCTTGACCGCCTCCGAAAAGGACCCCTCAATGTAGCCCCCGCTGCTGAGTTTCATCCGTACGTTGTCCAGCGACCAATACTCGCCCGGCTTCATCTGCTGAGCCAGCGCGACGGCCTCGCCGCGCCACATCTCGATGCGGAGTACACGGTCGGCGAGGGACACAGGACACCACTCGCTGCTGTGCTCTACGAAGGTGCCTGATTTGGACGTGTAATCCGTCACATAGATACTGTGAATATCGGGGACGTGATTTGCGTGCTCATGCAAAACCTGTCTCTCTTTATCAGATCAACAGATCTTAGACGTGGTGAATAGCGCTCATACCTCTACCGTGCAGTTGAAGTACCCGCGCGGCTCCCGCCCGGGGTCTGCATCACGGATGAGCAGATGCTGCCGGGAGGTCGTCTTCCTCTCTACGGCTGCAATTGGCCCCCCTCCAATCTGGATAACTGTACCACGGCGCTCGGCACGAGTCCGCTGAACTGCAGCCCACCACTTGGCCAGTTGAGCACAGTACTCTATCTCCGGCGGCATAACGTCCCATATGGGCGGGTTATGAGACCGAATGCTGGAGAGTCCGGGATCTGGCTGCAACATTTTTTCGGCAGCGGGGTCGTAGATCGCCCATTGCATCGTGTTCGGGTAGCAAGTGCCAGTAAATTTATCCTGCCACTGCCCAATCTGAGGCATGTCTTCAGCCCACTTACTTGCCTTAGACGGTGATAGACATATGGCACCTTGACATGACGCAACAGGACAACGTCGCCTTGCTTTGGGTTCGGAAGCCACTTCTCCAGCCTCATGAAGCAGTTGAGCTTTACGCCCGAACCGTCTGTATAAAGAACTCCACCGAACGAGTCAAGGACGGAAGGATCCAGCAAGGAGAAACAAGTGCACCAATCTGAAGAAGCCCATATTGTGAGTGACCAGAAGGCTCTCAAGGTGTAGTTCGTACCGCCTTTGGTGGTTCTCGTTGGTTCTTTCCCCGCAGAGGATACAACTCCAATGACGGACATCATAGCTCTATCTCTGAGTCGAGAGAGAGCAGTGTATGGCCACTAGGAGGGGACGTCGTCATTGAGTGCCGCTATCTCGCGCTGAAGACTTACTCCATTGACAATGAGGCCCGCTCGCATGCTCAAATCTGGATCATCGTCCACGTCTTCATTGGATCCAGATTGCTCGATTCTCGGTTGCGCATCTGTAACCAATTCCGGTGGCGTGTCCTCTCTCGCGGGGACGATATCCGACACTGTCTGACCGTCATTCCGACACGGTCCCTTGTGGACACCTTCAATCTTGACAACGGCTGGGGCGGCAGGCACGATTTCTTTTCTTCCTTCGTCCAGACTTCTGCTTTCCCGGCTGAGGGCATCTCAATACGATGCCGCCGTCACCATTATGCGGTTCGGAAGAACCCCGAGAAGGGAGGGCGGACGCAGTTCGGCCCACGTCGGGTGGTGCCTCCCTCAGCATTGAACGTGCGGTTGTAGCTGGACCAGTAGCGGTGGGAGATTCTGGGGGAGATATAAGATCGATGGGTGCTAACTCTTCATGGGAAGGCGTGGTCCTGTATGCATACGTCGCTGCGGAGCGATACTTCACTCTCGAAGTTGACTGCCTCGGAGTCGGTAGAGCCGCGCCAGCTGTGGAAGATTCGGCATTATTTGTAGCTTGTGGACGACTCGCGTGAATCGGGGATGGTGGAGGGAAGGAAGAGGAGGGGTCGGATGGTGGCAGATTTGAATTTCCAGAGGCGGGGATACCGGCCTGCGAACTAGGGGCGCTCTCCACTGCATCAAGATGAATGTCGCCTGGAGGCGGCGTAGAGAACCAGTTGGTGTCGGGGGTGCCGGTGTCTAGAGCATGTCTTCGCTTTTTGGCCTTATTGGTGTCTACTCCGAGAAAAAGGTCACAGACTCAGGCGAACAACGGCTGAGTACGTACTGGAGCCCGGCCAGATATGAAAAAGTTTTCCCTTCTCTCTCTGAAGGCCGGCCCTCTCCACGAGGAGGATTGTGATGCCTTCTCGGAAGCGGAGTAGAGCAGGAAGATGGGACGCAGAGCCCGAATGCGGTAGAAGTTGGGCCCCTTTGAGCGATATGTGTAGGTGGTCGCCCATGAGAAGTTCGAGCCTCTTTTGAAGTTTGTCTTCGATGACGACGTCTAGATAGGCGGCCTTTGCGTTTGCATCTCGACGGATGTCGACTGTGTACTGATTTCTGGCAGGATTCTTCGAGAATATGCGTCCCACAATGTAACTCCCGGAAGCGTCGATGTCTCCGTTGGCTATATCTGAAGCGCTTTTGCGCGAGAGGAACAACCCTGCAGAATCTGGGTGGGGGCGCTTGCCTGTCATTGACCGGACAATTTTGACGCGTCTGGACGCGTCCAGTTGACAAACACGTGCACTCTTGGGAACCCAGACCCCCGGAGATGTAGCGTGAGTGAGATGATGTGGACAGGACATCCGACACCCTTACATCATGGAGCCACTTTCCACTTTGTTTCGTCGCTCACTTTTAAATGTCTCGAAAGCTTCAAATCTACCGACTATCCAAGATGAGACCCAGGTGAGATCTCGTTTCCGTAAAATTACTTTTGTTCAAACTCGAAAGCAGGGCTCGCACAACGGAGAGGGATGATCGCCTGGCACGCCTGAGCGGAGCCCAGGTCTGTCCGTCTCACGAATAAGACACACCGCATTCACACGCCGTCGGCAGCAAGGCTTCACAAAATTCGTGTCGGATGTAGAGCTATACGAAATTGCGTCCGAGTCCGAGCGCGAGTTGTATGCGAAGAACTCCTCCTCCATCGCTGATCCCGCCAGACGGCGAGAGACAAAGATCAAGCAGTATCAGGCTGAGAAGGATATCCGCAGCCGCATCGAGGTAAATAATTCCTTTCGTCCGCACCCTAAAGCGCGCGGCGACGATGCCCAATCCCACCTCACCTCACTGCTCCTTCACAGGCCGTCGCGCAACGACACCGCATTCCTCTCCCATCCTCAGATTCCTCCCCGACCGACTTTGACTTTATCGCTGCCTTTCTTCCGCCTCCGACGCCTGCATCCGTAGCTTCAGCCCCAGACCATAGCGACGAGCAGGACAGCGAGGATGAGCGGCGCACAGCTACGCTCCTCCTGCTCCGGCTTGCCTACGCTCAGGCACATGCCCAGCTCGCGAGCATCGCACAGGAACTCGAGCTCCTGCGCTCCGCGCCGCCACCGCCTCCACCTTCCGCCCAACCCGGAACATCGGACCGCGCGCACCCGTCGTCCGAGGCAGAGCACGCGCTGTGGAGGCTCGATGCGCCCACGCGCGTGGCGGGGCGACGCGACGGCGGGCCATTGCTCGACTCTGCTGGAAAGGTAGCACACGATCTGCTGCGCTTCTCTCTGAGAGCTTGCGGGTGTCTCATGCTTATACGGATGTGTTGCAGCCGTTACAGCCGTTCACGATATTGCCCTCCGGCGCGAGCAGCGACCGCGCAAGGTTGCAAGAGCAGGTGTTCCAGGCCGACCACCGCCTGCCTACCATGTCCATCGACGAATACCTCGAGATTGAGCGGCAGCGCGGCAACATTCTCACGGGAGGAGGGTAAGATGCTCATCCCATAATTCTTTACTTGGAATCATCTCATGAATGCAACCAAGACCGCAATCCGCCGCAAAGCCGACATCCTCAGAGCAGCTCGCAATGGATGCAGAGCAGGATGGGACGGCGTTTGGTGACGCCAAGTCGGAGGAGAAGAGAAGGAAGGACGAGGAATGGGCAAGATTTACAGATGATAACCCTCGGGGTGCAGGGAATACTATGAATCGTGGATGAGATCATGTATGTGTCATAGCAGAGTCAGACTTCGCTTCCATGGAAGACTGTTTCTATCCTGAAAAAAAAAGAGCGGGACAACGTGCAGTCTCTAGAGACGCGGGGTGGGTGTAGCAGGGATATGGTAAACAGAGGAAGATACATGGCATCAACATTGGCACTGGGACGCTTCTGGAACCTCGTTTGCTGGTGATGAAGTCACGTCGATCTCTGCGAATCGCGCAGAGTGGTCAGAGTGGTGGCAATCGGTGATTTACGTCAAAGGTAGACCCACTGGGATTCTGTGCATCCGAGCTCTGGCTTTCTTTCTCCATTCCAGGTAGTGACATTGCGATTTTTTTGAACAGGCTTTTCACATTATGCCCTGCCTTTGCTGATGTCTCCATGAACATGATGTTGAGACTTTGCGCCTTGGCGGTGGCTTCTTCCAGCGTCACCTGCCTGCGACACTTTAGTACGTATCCAGTCGGCCGTAGATTCGCGGCGTACGCACCGTTTGTCCGACAGGTCGGCCTTGTTCCCGACAAGTACGACCATGACATCATTCCCCCGCTCCGACCGCACGTCTTCTATCCATTTAGAAGTGGAAAGGAAAGATTGACGATCTGAGAATGCGTCAGTCTCCGCAAGGATATCATGACGGTGGGTGCCACCCACTTGTTATATCGAATACGACAATTGCGACGGTAGAATCCCGAATGTATGATGGAATCAAGGACCGGAACCGCTCCTAGTTTCACATGGGTAACTTAGAAACACTGGTATCCAATACACAGAGACATACCTGTCCTGCGGTATCCCACAGCTGTAGCCTCACAGTCCGATCGTCGAGGTAAAGTGTTTTGCTGAGGAAGTCGATACCAATGGTCGCTTGATATGTATTGTCGAACGTGTCATACATGAACCTAGTAACGTTTTAGGACCTGACATTTAGTAGCCGTGGGAGCGAGGGAGCTAAGACGCACCGAGTAATGAGACTAGTCTTGCCGACACTTTGGTCACCAAGTAAGACGATCTTGGTGCGCTTGAGCGTTCCAGTCGAGACTTCTGTTGTGGGAGATGTTGCAGTAGCCATGTCAGATTGTTGTAAGTAGGAAGGTGTCGGTGTCGGTGAGCGTTGAGGAAGGTGTCAATGAAGTGGGGACAGGTACGCGCAACAGGGCCGGGCGACTAACCCGAGCTTAGTCGGGAAGAGCGTGTTTGAGGTTGTTGACGCCCTTTGTCCAAGTCCGGGTCCGAGTCCGATACCGTAGCACTTCGCGCCGCGAGCGCTCCGAAATCAAACAATCTCTTACCTGGACCGAGGCGATTTGGTAACTCTAACAGCCGCAAACCGTAACGAGTAGTAAGGTCTGGCTGGCCCTCTCGACGTTGACGCTCGACATTTGCTCAAAAGTCCTTTCAATTCTTTTCTCTGAGCTGATCCATTCGTTGGCTTCGGAATGAAGTTGGTCGAAAAGTTTGAGCAAGCCCGAGGGCCTTTTTACACTTTCGAGTTCTTCCCACCCCGGACCGAACAGGTGAGCCCGACATCGTAACATCGAACCCTAGTGGGGCCCAATCGAATCCAGGGGTTCAGCAATCTGCTCTTGCGAATCTCTCGTCTGGCTGATCTAAAGCCCCTTGCCATTAACATCACATGGGGAGCGGGCGGCTCGACTAAGAATCAGACTCTCGACCTTGCGTCATTGACACAAAGAGAGTACGGAATCGATACAGTGATGCACCTAACTTGCACCAATATGATGCAGGGATCTGTCGACGATGCTCTTAGGGTATGTAATTCTCTACGCGTAAAATTCACATGACTTGCTGAGGTGCCTAGGCCGCGAAAGAAATCGGCATCCAAAACATCTTGGCTTTGCGGGGAGGTTCGCTTGACACAGGCGGTGAATTCTCGCAGGTATTGATTGTCCCGCAGATCCCCCAAGAGGAGAAGAATATTGGATCCCCACGGATCCCCGGTTCACGCACGCTCTTGATCTCGTCTCCTATATCCGGTCAACACCGGAGTTCTCCGAATCTTTCTCTATAGGAGTGGCAGGTCATTCTAATGCTCATGTCGATATTTCCGTTTCTGACCTCCCCCGACTGTAGCCTATCCGGATGGCCACTCCGACGGTGTGCACAACGAAGATGAGGAAATCGAACACCTGAAAGTAAAAGTCGACAGCGGTGCCGATTTCATTGTAACACAACTATTTTACGACGTCGACAACTTCCTTCGATGGCTGCAGAAGATCCGCGCACGAGGTGCGTCACCTTCCCGCTGAACTCACCTACCCACGCGCTGACCATGTGCATGTGTTAGGCATAACGGTTCCCGTCATCCCAGGTGTCCTGCCTATTCAAACATACGCGTCATTCGTTCGGGTCACAAAGCTTTGCGGAACATATATCCCCGACGCGATCCGAGCAGATCTAGAGCCCATCAAAGTATTGCTAACCTATTGCGCGAAATTCTTTTGAGGTGTACTCACCAGCGCTTGCTTTACCCCAGCACGATGACCAGAAGGTTAAGGACTACGGGGTATCGCTTGCCGTCAAGATGGTACGGCGTCTTGTAGACGAGGGCGGACTACGCGGTTTTCACTTTTGCACTCTCAACCTCGAGAAGAGCGTGGAGAGGGTTCTGGAGAACTTGGGATGGACGCCCCGCCACGCGAAGGTGCAAAACAAATTAATAGCAGTAAGCATTCGTGAGGAAATGTCGAATGAGTTGGGGACTAATGTGCGAGACAAGGAGTCGCCCGGGTCAGCCGAACAACCCGCAGCCACGAACACCGAACTGATCGTTACCCCTGCAAGCGCAACCAGCTCTGCGACCACCGGACTTGCGGCACACGTACCCAAAGATGGTGACACGGGCAAGGGGGAGGCCAATTACGCTGCCACATGGGACGAATTCCCGAATGGCAGGTTCGGCGACGTCAATAGTCCCGCATTCGGCACCCAAGACCTATGGGGAGGCTATGGCCGTATCGTGAGTGCCATTACTCTGCCCCTTGTTTTGCCACCGTCTACAAAAGTCGATCGCAGCCGCCGATAGGTTCCCGTCCTAGTACGCTCGCAGATATCACAGCGCTGAGCCTGCGCTTCCTCCGTGGCGAGATCACCTCGTATCCATTTTCGCCCGCACCTCTTTCCAGCGAGTCGCAGCTCATCCTCCCCCACCTGCTCCGCCTAGCCAAGAACGGATGGTGGCCCGTTGGATCGCAGCCTGCAGTCGATGGCCTGCAGTCGGACCACGGTACGGTCGGCTGGGGCCCTGCTGGTGGATACGTGTATCAAAAGTCGTTCGTCGAGTTCTTTGCCAGCGAAAATATCGTGGAAAGATTGGAAAAGGCGGTCGAAAAGGTGAAAGGCGTCGTGGATTTCTTGGCCGGGAACAAAATGGTACGCAGCTATCTTTAGTACCGTCCGTTGCGGCAGCTTACTTTGTTGCGGAAGGGTGATCTTAGGACGAGCTTGCAAACTAATGAGCGAAATGCGGTGACGTGGGGTGTCTTTCCGGGGCAGGAGATCATTCAATCGACGATCATCGAGCAGGAGTCGTTCCTAACCTGGAAGGTGCGTATCCTCACTTTGTCCGTCTAAAGTTTTGACCGATGTTGTCCGCAGGACGAGGCGTTTTCTATCTGGACTAACTGGGCGTCTCAGTTCCCCCCAGGCTCACAGGAGCGACAGCTGCTGGAGGGAATCAGAGATACACGTTGGTTGGTCAACATCACGCACCACGACTTTAAAGACCCCGATGCGCTATGGAGGTTTTTGTTCGAAGACATAGGCCTGGACGATCCGAGCCTAATTTAACGGCCATTCGTCACAAGGAGTAGCATTGCATACACCGGAAGCTATGTATGATAGGCGTAGGAGGGCAGAGTCGACAGGCACGCACGTTGAAAGCTGTATGTCCATTGAGTCCACTTGACTGGGAAATGCCGCATTTTTTGCCCTAGCCCCGTACACTCGCGTTGACGTTATTCACATCAGATGACCTGTGCGACACTGCACCTATGCGGAGGAGTCCGTGTGTTTGACTGCTGAATCCGCTTACGGATCACAACCCCAGTCACACACAACTGTGATTCTGCACCGATCGCGACTGCTTATTTAAAATTCGAGTCTTCTCATGGCATTCTCGCCTTTCGTCTCTCACCGCTCCTGGTAACTATTTATCCAAATTTAGTCACTAGACAATTACAGTAAGGGCGCTACGGGGCTCCGCATGCTGATAGGTTACCGGTAAAATGTTCACCCATACGCGCTTACCTGCGCGCCTGTGCGTTATGAATACCAGAAGCAAAGCATATCTCAGACATGATTATTCCTATTTTTCGGCCATGCACTGCTCAAAACAACAGCGTGTGGTCACGCTTGTGCAACGTGAAACAAGCGATGCAGAATGGAAGTCGTCGTACGTACTGTAGTTGTTTACGCCGCCAGGCGTTGCTGTTCTAGAACGGTAACTGGGAACATACGTGAGTTGGAGGTCCAATTGCCACATACCCGCGAGATCCGACTCGATCTGGTACTGTAGTCCACTCTTCAAGCTTCACGAGCGGCGGTAACTGTGATATCAGCCCCACAAATCAAATGCAGGAAGCGTGGTGCGCAATTCGGGTGATTCTTCGTCTCATACTTCGCAGGGGGTTATCTTGTGACTGATGGGTTGCGCCAGGTGACCGCCGCTAGCCAGCTGGGAAACGACGACACTCACTTATATGGATTAATTGTGGATTACTTGGAGCGTGAACGGTGACCGGTCAACGTAGTACGCACGCTAGTCACGGGCAGGGAACTCCGTTACTTCTTCGGAAAAAGCCTGCGGTAATCGCAGTACCTTTTGCGTATCTTCCCAATCGTGTTGTTCACCTTCTGCGGAGCTGTGCTGAGCTTTTTTCTGTGCGTCGTGCATCATGTCCCGCCCTCAAATAGCAGCTGTGTCAAGGAGGCTGCCAGTGACAGCGCTGACAGCCAAGAAGGCGAGATTAACGCCCACAGACGTCGAATATTGAAGCGCTAGAGCCTAGACCCCATCAACTACTAGTAATCTTCTCAGAAGGTCCATGGGTCCATGTTTATTGTTCAAATGGTCTGCCGCCTCGTTGAGTTCCTCCGGTAGGACGTAGAATAAGAAAAGTGACGGGCCAGCGCCTGGAATGCATTGGAGATACTTGGAACGCTGAGACAACTGATCAGATATCAAATTCATCGACGAAGGTGAGCGCTTGGGCGTACGACAAGCTGACCTGGTAATCGGCGGCAAAAAAATGGTTTTAGACGCGTACTTCACTCTCTGTCTGAGTCGAACATTCCGGTCGGCACAGAACCTACAGCCCGTCGTCTTGTACATTTGCTTTGACAATGACCCTGCGCTATGACGGACATACTCATAATCTTCATAAATTGCAGAGTGCCCTTTGTATCCATCACTGGCACTTTACATTGCAGGGCATGACCATAGTTAGCACGCCTCTCAAATTCGGATGATATACATCACGGTAATTACCCGTCGGGTGCATTGCCCCAAACTCACATAGCACATCAGCGCGTTAAGATCGATAGGATCACGATATCAGCCGCTATGAAGAGAGGAATCTCAATGTACAGATGCAGCCGCAAGGCGAGGGCGGTTCTACGGTTGAGCGGGTGCTAAAGCAAAAGGCTTCTGAGATTAGATAGTATGGCCAAGTATATTTCTTGGCGCCCATCCTTTACCTTTTGGGTTGATGGACAGCGTGGGAAGGGGAGGCCTCGCGGCTTTTAGGAGGGCTAGAACTTGAAGCAGTGTTGTAGGGACTGGATGACCTGAGATTCGCCGACTCCTAGGAATGTCTCATGTGCCTTTTTCACGAGCCTGCCCGCAGGCGGATATGAGCGGCTGTCTTCCCGAAGATAAGGCCTTGCAGAGTTCTCGAGAATGGAGCCAAGTGCGCGGAAACAGCAGTCAACTTGAACACGGCATGGACTAGCCAAAGACTCGTGGCCCCACGATCCCACCTTATTGCCGGAAACTAACCTAGGCATCCTAGGATGAGGAGTCACTGCAACCCCACTGCCTGAGGGTCACACCGGGCGACCAGGAGAACCACACCAAATACCTGTGGAATGGAGAGGACTCAGAGGAGCCACCAGACTCTTCCAGATTCTCATATCGGAAATGGCACACTAATCTGGGCCTTGAGATGTGAGAGAGTCATCCAGGAGAAACGACATGATATTTACGAAATCAAGGGCCCGGGGACGGTGGTTCAAGGCGATTACAGTAACAGGCGGAGACTCACTGCAGTGAAGCCTACACTGAAGATAGAATAATGGCAACCAAGATCAAACGAGAAAACACTTCACTCGACTTGTCGAAGAGACCAAGGAGAAGACATGGTAGAAAATACTGAAAAATATCTCGATCCACCACACGGCTGGGTCCACAATCGTGACACTTTACTTATCCCAACACCAGGGATGTACATAAATTCGGTCCCCTAGCCCGGTAGCGCGCGTTAGATAGGGCTGATACCTACAATCTTCTGCTATCTAACACTCATTTCCGGTGGTTATATATATGTGTGTGAATGTAATCATCAGAATAAAGCGCCTTCCAAAAAAAAACAAGAATGGAGAATGGAGCCAGTCGTTGGGGCCAATTGGTGCCGCCGCCTCGTGCTCCGTAGTAAGCATCTAGGGTTGTCCCTTGATTCTGATTTCCCTGCACCGATGTGAGGACTAATTTGATCTTTCCACGCGCAGCCCACCCCCCCCTCCCTTCCCCGGATGGGTGATCGCAAGGTCCCATTTTCGCATGGTGGTTTCTCCCTTTGTGTCGGAAGAAATGACACATATACCACATGAACCAGAGATGCGAAATCAACCAAGGCTCGCTTGCGTTGGTGCAGTTGTAAAGCCGGAAACATCGGGAAAAGTATGACCGGGGAAATCTGCTTACTACCGCTGCGAGCCTGCGTCCAAACATTTGGGGAAACCTTTGAACGCTTTGGTCTTTACTCGAGGAACAGGCGAGCTAACTAGCATCGCCTCATGTCGACCAACGAAATGTAGGATAGGTACTGCTCTTGTGTGTGGACAACGCTTACTCCCGGGTGCCCCGCCAAGCCAGTGGTCGATCCGAAGACAGCATCCAAGCACATCATGTCGCATTCTCGTTCTAGAGCATTTCGCGGAGGGCAATTGATCCGCAAATATCATACAGACGCCATACCACAGAACTATTCCAGAAAGTTTACATGAAGGGAACCTTTCTGAAGACTATGGTGAGATGGAGTTCATCTTGGGCCTCATAACCAACCCAGCAGTTTGATAGTTTCCAAATGGGAGACGTTCCTTGGTTGCTCGGCGCCGCACTTGTCCCTGGGAAGGGATGCGAAAGATTCGTTGCGAAGTTCGATAATGGCTCAGCCACGAATGGGAGCCCGGTATGATTTATTCCGCCTTGCCCAAAGTGTCCATACGGGAATTGCGGCTTCAGTGAGTGAAAATATGAGTGGGAAACCGCTTTTGAACTTATGTAGGGCATACTGACCGGCGCATATTCACCACCATTCCACGGTGGAGGGGCCCCGATTCTCAAAGTTTCGGTCGTATCATAGTTGAAATCATTCATCGAGTTTCCCTGGTATGTGTCATGGCCGCGTTCGAACTGCGCAGAAGTTATGTTTCTGAAACCGTCCTGCTGCGCTTGTTGTAAGAGATGGGAAAGACTGGAGTAATCTCTGATACATACGGTAAGAGGCTGTGAATTGTAGTACGGCGTCACCGGCGGCTGGGAATGACGGGGGGGTATGTAGTTGGGCTGCTCCGGCATGCGGTGCCAATGACCAAAAGCCTGAGGGCTTCCCACGACTCTGGCAGTAGATGACCCACGAACGTATTCCGAATCATAGGTCAAGTGATTTTGCGTATGGGAATGGGTTTGTTGTTGTGGGGACGTGGGCGGCATTTTACCCAACGAGTTGTTGTCTGCAGGGGCCCGTTGCGTCTTATTTATACCTTTTCAGATGCCCAATAGTAGGCACTCCCAAGCCGCGGGTAGATTTTGGACACCGTTGGGTCCCGTAAGCACGGCCAGTGGTAGGTACCTCGCAGGAAGCACGCCATCCGAGAATCGTAAGGGAACGAATGGCTGATCCAAAAAAAAAATGAAAATAAGGGAACGAATGGCTGGCTCGGTTGGATCGCCATCCCATAGGAAACAGTAATTTCGGTTATTGGGAATAGATACGCTGAAAGGTTTCAACGTGTAGGGAGAAGTGTCCCCTTCTCGGAGAATTTCCGGACGGGCGCAGGACCTCGAAAGACGTACAGTGTAGTGGGTGTGTACGGCCCCTGTAGCTGAAGCAGGACTCTGTGAGCACTACCAAGCACTGCTGAGCCTCCGCCCATATCTTTCCCATCTGTATCAAACCCAGTGAGGATGTCGTTGACCCACTTTGATTGATCACACACCTGTTTTGTGACCAACCTTGCTGATCAACAAAAAGTACGTTAGTATAAAACGGGGCGCAGTTCTATGAGAAGGGCGGGTTCTATTGGAAGCTTGGTGAGTTGGAATTGATCCCCACTGGCTTGAGCGGTGTGTAGATATAGTAACTAGTTTGCCCATTCTGTCTAGATCAAGGGCATGTGAGCTGTAAAAAAACTTTGGCGCATGGCCCATTTCATACTAGTAACGCAGTTCATAAGAAAGGCGTGTTCTATAAGAACGCTTGATGAATTGGAGTTGATCCCCACAGGCTCAAGCGGTGCGCAGAAAGGTAAATATAGTAACTAGGTTGCCTATTCTGTCTACATCAAGGGCACGTGAGCCGTGACGCGTGACATGTGACAAAGCTTTCGCGCACAGACCGTGATATGGCCATTTTTCGGTGCATCGCATGCCGATTGATCATACCATACCGGTTATCATACCACCCCGTAGTGGATCATTCAGTATATAAATGTATGTCTATTCCCTCTCCTTTTGGCGAAGAACGGCAGGTTAGCCTTGTTCTGTCACATGTGAAAAGTGCCGTGTTCGTTCCTTGGTTCGTTCCTTCCACTGGCACTGACAGTGATCAGTGACTCCAGCGGGTCTTCTTGGGTCGGTCACCGCCCGAATGCCAGTTCAAATACACGCAGACTTTCCATTTACCAGGATTAGGCAACGACGGCATGCGGCTGCGCTTGATAAGAGTAGGGAAGGGCCGATGTGAGGGGCATTGCGAACGTTGATTAGCCAACCCCGTGTAGTTCGACACAATCCGGTCATCATGGAGGACCAAGGATTGTCAGTCGGAATCCACATCTTCACCCTCGCCCTCGCCCTCGCCCTCCTCTTCTTCGCTGAGATCTTATCCTTCCATAGTTAGCTTACCATATTTTGACTCCAATAATCTTCCAGCTGAGAACCGTTTCTATTTAGTACATGCATGCTCCCACTTCCATTTCGTTCATACCTTAGTAGGGATATCCGTTCTATGTGGCGCAACAAGGTTCACCAGAATAACCCATCCGGGGAACACATACTACTTCCTTACGTGTAAAACCTCCTTGGGCTCTAGTGACTGGTGACCTGTGACCGGTAAGTTCAACTTCTGATAAGAAGCCTACGATAGGTACCAATGTGGCTACCCCTAAAGCTGATGATAAATTATTTGATACATTAGAGTTTCCCCTCGACCGTCCACTTCAAGAGAAGAGAGGCCTTGCACAATGCATCTTGGTGCTTAGTTCAGCTGACCCAATCAAGGTCCTGTGCGTCCGTAGCTGCGCGCGATGCATGTCCGTTCTTCCGAGACGTCGTTGGCAATGGGCGAATCCACATCTTTACGTGGCCGACTTTGGTACCAGTGAGCAGCTAGCGCGGGAGGAACCCGACGGCCGTTAGGATGTCGTTCTTGAGCTGCTTGACCAGCAACGGCTGCACGATCGCGACCTCGTTGCGCGACGGTGCAGGATGGTAGCGTGGGAGTGGGCCCTCCGCGCCAGGGGGAGGGAGATGGAGCGTCGAGTGGTCGGCGGTGAGCGTGTCGCTGTGCTGGTGCGCCCCTAGCGAGAGGGACGAGGCTATGGAAAGATGATGGTGATATGAGTGCAACTTTGGACGATGCAGTATCCCACTCGAGAAGTCCCACTGCGTCGCAACAAGTCAGCGCTGGAAATTGACTTCAATTGGAGGAATCGACGGGGATGAGTTTGTTGTCTTCCCCCACGTTGCAGAAGCGGTATGTCCTCCCGTCACATCGGAGGTCATCAAAGGCCAAGGCAAATAAAAAAGAGGAGTGTCTTTGACAGTGCGCAATAAAGCGTTGCTCCCATGGCGAGAATGTATTTACCAGGTCATCTTGGCCACCCGTCTTAGGAGATCAAATAGTCAGACGAGAGGGCCAACTATTAGTTCCTGGATGAACTCACAATAATGAACCAGCCATCGGGCGACCACGCTACACATGTTAGAGAGCTAAAATAAGCGGCATGGCAATCTACCAGTCTAAAAATCTGCAATCAACGACGGAGATACGACAGCGGCATGAGGAGATTGAATACTTACACACCGTTCTGCCAATGCGTCTAAGTATTGACCCGTAGACAGCCATCCTCGGTGATAGCCGCGACGTCGAGCGCGACGTCGAGTGAGAGAATAAAGTATACAAAAACCAAACTCATTTTTCAGCTTGATTTATCAATCAAGGCACACACCGACAACACTGCGCTTCGACACTTTCCATTGGCTCACAGGATTTCTATAATAGAGACCAATAAACCATACATACCTTGGCTTTGACACGAGTTATAGAACAGATACGTTACTTCGTTTTGTTTAGACCGTAGTAGTGTCTTGGCGAGACCCTCTATCGCTTGCACTCGAGTAATAACTGTTGACGGCGTCGCACGCATATTACGTTTCGGACGTGATAACGCCCTGCGCTTGCTGCCTGCGGGCGGGCTGAACAGCCCGTGGTTATGATCTTGACCGCCCATCGATGTTGGGGGAGCGACATCCAGTGGACTCCCGACATCGGGCGGGATAGCGTCATCGGGCATCTCACCACTCGAAACGCCGACACCGTCCTCCCTTGCAGGACTCGGCGTACGGCCCTTCCCTTTCCATAAGTCCTTTCCACCACCCAGAAGCTGGCCAAGACCCGGCGTGTCAGGTTGCTTGGGTCCTCTGCAACGGAGTAGACACTAGTACCCTATGCCTTCTTTCGAGGCACCGGTCTTTCACCCTCCACCTAGTTACATGCGGTATGGGTACCACACGGATGGTGTTGTGGTGCTCAAGGACGACCTGGTGCTACCTGCCCACCTCCAGCCAACGTGTGAGAACATGTCTGCTGTAGAGAAGTCTACTGTTATATGGATAGGTCACATAACAGTCAACTTTTCTACAGCAGACAGGACTCACATTACTACCCATCATGTTTACCGCACCTCCAGTGCATATGAGGGCAGGTGCATCATATTATAATCTATTTCATTCCCATACTGATATTTGCCTCATTATCGTCCAAGTTTCGAGGCAGTTCGTCCAGAGTGTGCCGGATCGCTATTGGGAAGCAGCGGCGCAACGTTTCCAGTTGGCAGAAAACCCATTGGAACTTGTGATCAGATGAAAATTCATCGAGATACCTTAATAACGAGCACTTACATTCCGTTTGCCCTCTGAGTGAGTGCATCAATAAATAATTGCCTATCCTCCGCTCTCCATTCTCGCATCTTTCTATCTGACTGGACAGCAGAACAAATGTAGTCCGTGATGTAGATGTTAGTGCGAGTATAGAGTGAAAGTATCGACCCAAGGGGAGGACGTAGACAAGTCAAAGTGTAGATGGAAATCGATAAATGAGAGGTTCGGTTCGGTTCGGTTCGGAGACGGAGAGCGCGCGCAAGGAAAACAAGGGAAACAATACTGGCAGCAAGATGATAATTCTATGAGTCGAGACTCGAGGTCTTATATACAAGAGTAGTACGTATTAAAGGTGTCTAAGTGGTGAGCCGCATAGTGCTGGGGTGATGGTGGCGTCGTCGTTGACGGTGGAGTGGCCGAGGCGTCTGTTGGTGTCTGGCGAGCGCAGGTCAACGCTAACCCTTACAGTGATATACTGCTTTTGTCCAGCTTCGTAGTGAAGAGAAACCGAATTGGACACCAACGGCCCAAGAACCTCTTGGATATCGGCCTCGGGACGACTCGTGAAGATTTGGAAGTTGTAACCCGACAGATATGATATCCCGGACGAGTCCGGGCACTCGTAAGAGAAGACGAGTCTAGTGGAGTCGTAAGGATGAAATACTTAGCAAGTGATAAAGGCGCGACATGGAACAGAAAAATATTAGATTGAGCGGCATTGCTAGCGAGAGACTGGGGAGATTTCGGGGTGGATGGCGTTGTAGTCGTGAGACGCTGCGATGTCGAAGCCGCGGGGGTGGAGATTTGTGAGTGTGACATCGCTCGCACGCACGTAGCCCGGGAGTGATCGATAAGTCAGATGGTCGGATGACGGACGGATAGAAGAGCGACAAGTCATGGTTACTCGCTCACATCGCCATAAGTCGCCGCAGTGTCGCCGCCCTCGAACGCCCTCGCGCGATCCGTTGCCGCTTACCCACGTTCTTCTTTTTTGAGACACGATCCGACTTGATCTGGCAGTCGACACTCCGCGAGCGGTCCTGAAAGCCGCAGCGCACGCCGCGCGATGGTAATATGAGCCCACAAACGAGTGATGGGAATCGCAGCGGCGCATCTGGCGCAGTTTGCGGATGGCGCAAAAACTGTCGGCATGTCGCGGAGGATTCCCACGTGATTTATGTCTTACGTCAGCATGGTAGCAGGTCAACAAGCTTGGTCAATGGCGACTGGCCATGGAGACTGGAGCCTGAGGCCTGAGGGGCCTACATTGCCATGGTCGTAGCTACGGAGGACAGGACAATGTAGGCTTCTCCAGACTACACTTCTTCTCACCTGCACAACACCTGTCTCCCCACAACGAAACGTTTTTGTCCAGTAAGGGATATTTCTCAGTCTTTTGTCATTTTGTCAAAGACTGATTCTGCACTCAGGCTGGCAGGCGATCCCTAGATCATCGGCACAGCGAATTGACCGGAAAACGACGACGACTTTGGCCTGGCGACTCGTATGTATATTTACTGCGGATAACTCGACCGCTGAACCGTTTCGCGTTGGTTGCTAGGAGGAGTTGGGGGAAATGGTAGCACACGGCCATCTACGATTCGAAAACACCGCCACCCCCGTCCCTGTCGTGGTCTCCGTTCCTCGTATATACCCTTAGCCGTGCTATTCATCTTCTGCGAGGCAAGTGTGTCACAGATACTGACAGCCCGAGAGCAGGTGAGTCCCGTTTAATACACACACGGCGAGTATTGGAGAGCTAAACTCCAGCTAGTCCTCAGATATTCGTACGTTCTTCGTTCAGCTGACTCGCGGCCTTGTTGGATTCTTCGGGTAGGGCGCATAACAAGTAAAATGATGGGCTGGCGCGTAAATTAGACTCGAGCGCCGAGACTGCCTATTGAATATCAAAACCATCAATGACTGGGTTTCGAGCGGAAAAATTGTGAGGTGCTATTCGGAAACTCCAATTGAAGTGACGTTTGCAGACACATTTGGTCGAGCAAACGAAAGCCCAAAAAAAACTTCCTTCGAAAGCCCAAAACGTGTTCAGCAGCGCTCTCCGGCATTCCTGACTTTCACGTGGTTCACTCTTTGGTCCCTTGTGGCAACTAGGAAGCCAGAATCTCGGGTGGGCGAGTTCAAATTGACCCAATAACGTCCGCTGATCGCTATCCTAGGGATCAATCGGGTAAATTTTCGCCCATGACCTTCAATCTCAGACCGTTGACGTCATGGTATGTACCACACCAACCTCGTGGCTGGGACCTGGGACAACTATCGCCGCAGTGCGACATATCGGTGCAACACTTGCATTCATTAAATGTTGGATCTATTTGAATGGCTCAAGCTCTTTCGGAAATAACCCCTGAACTTTGACTCCCTGGTCTAATAGGTCAATTGGACTTAACTTTGATACCAGGAACGTTCACCTCGGTGCCTCGTCAACGGCGCAAGGCCACTAGACATGGTTATTTATGGGGACTTGGTCCGGGTCTCTCGCACGAAGTTCTCAGTGCGCTGTGCTTCGGTGAATAGAACCTGTTTTTTACGTCCATGCAGACTTGCTTTCACAACGATCTTCTCCTATGTCGGACGGAATCGCATTATCGTAAATTACGGAGCCCCTTTAGATCCGTCGATCGACGTTGCCTAACAGGGCTGCGATTTCCCTGCCGAACCTACCGAATTCGGAACACGTACACAAACAGCCCAACTGTGTTGTTCTAGTATCACGTAGCACGCCAACACGTTGGGAACAACTGGGCGGGTATCGTCGATAGGAGTGTCATTGTTCACATGTAATCACAGGGTGAGGCATTTCTACGGGCGAGCAGATGCTAAATCCAGAGGTTGAATACTACGACTGAAATTTTTTCTTGGCTTCCCGCCGGCCTTGATGGATGAATTGAGCCTCGCTTTGGCTTTAGGAAGGCCGGAAGCAGTGCTGTAGGGACCTGGTAAGCTTGGGGGTCGAGTAAGACCCCTAGAAATTCTAGCGCGTCTTTCCACTTGAGCCCGACTGCAGGCAAAAAGGTAAGGCAATGCCAAGTTTCCTTAGAATGGAATCAACACAGTTTGTATTGCTTAGCTGGGCGGCGAGTGTGTACATCAAAAATAAAGGAACAGCTGGATGGGGTAAGTGGCGTTGCCTCATAATTGCCAGTGAGTATGCCCAGTACAGCAGTCAAGTATTATTGAGTCATCCCTGATTCTGATCTCGATTGTAATTCCTTCACCCGATGTAAAGAGGACTAAGCGTAATCCTTCCGTCGTGAAGCTTGGTGTATCATGCTCCTGGGAGGTGTCCAGAATTTTTTGGGACTTGTTCGAGACAAGTCCCGACCCACAGCATGGTACACGCATGCGCACGGCCACATATGTCTCCGGCGGTACGAAATCCGTGAAAGATTTCCTAGAAGTATTCAGATGTGCTCGAAGCGCCGGCGAGCGGTCTTCCCCGGTCATTATTTTTCAGGCATTACTGTACCACTGCGCCAAAGCGGACGAGTCTTTTATTCCAGCACAACGGAAAAGCCGCCGCACCAAAATAGATACTTGGAGTTACTGATGCACGGGAGTGTGGGGAACAAAACTCACCTGAAGTAAGGTGGTCTATTTTCGAGTAACAGGTGAGCAACCTGTGTCATGCATTATATAGCTGACGATGCACAGAGTAGTGCGAGGACAACACTCGCTTGAAAGTGCTCCGCCGGGCCAATGCTTGATCAGAGGCCAGCATCTAACCAAATTGAAACTGTTGCATTCAGGAGTACTTTGCACGATGTAGTCAATCCGTAGCGTAGATATTATACAGACGCCATGCGGAACTAGAG
>WNGR01002368.1_pt1 | contig 20719 bp, 19 predicted proteins | sample 5407581 | NCBI WGS metagenome assembly WNGR01 (sample SAMN13153383, study PRJNA577476) | soil metagenome | isolation source: 80 cm soil or saprolite under Garry oak tree replicate 2 | place: USA:California | collected 2016-06-15
TCTGGCACTCCGACTGACCGCAAACTCGTTGTTGGGGACGGCGCGGAGAAGGCAGAAAGGAACTTTGGCAGTAAAGACAACGACGGGCCTCGCTCACATGGACTCCTCAGGATTCGAAATGAAATCCTCGAGGAGAATCAAAACCCTGTGGACGTGAACAAGAGAAATCAGAAATGGCTACGCGATCACAGGAGGAAGCCCGCGAGTCCTGGTGTGCCTAGAAAAACGGAGGAGGATCAGTCTAGGCGGGCGAGGTATGGTAACTTCTCGAAAGCGCCGAAGCAACCGTGGAATCAACGACTTACAGAAGCCTGAAAAGGGACCCGCCTTCCTGACGAAGAGCGCGAAGCCCGTGGGGTCAGATTGATCGTTCCGCGCAGAAAGCTCTCAGGGGGTAGAACCATGCGAGGATTCCCGGCATCGATTTCCGTCCAACTTCCGTCCAATTCAAGGCGATGATTGCGCCGTACGTTTGCGCGTAAGCGACACCAGATGCGGCACTTATGTAATTTAACCTGCTTAGTTGCAAAGCAGGTCCTCTCCCAGCTGAGCTACACGCCCACTCTAACTCTATGATTCTAAATGATTGTAACAGAATTAGCATGGCAAATGACCTGTCCCTGGCGAAATTGATGCGGTGTCAAGGCTCAACGCAATGCCCCCTAGCAATGCCCCGAAGCAAAACAACAATTCGCCAGCCACAAGTCCGCGATCCGGCAGCGTTCTTCCTTGTTCCTATGCGCCCAGGGGCGTCAAGTTGTAGGAGCGCGCAAGATCATTGATATTCGAGCGCAAAGCAGCCCAGTATCGTTCTGCCTGAGTGCCGTAATTCCCCTTAACCATCACCTGATTGACGCGGCGCCCGCTGTCCATGACCTGCTCCATTTGCACCTTTGTCTCCAGATAATTCGGCGTCGGATCGAACTTGCGCCGGAGACGGTTCGTGGTGCGATTCAGATCGTCCATGGCGTCTTCGAGATCGTCTTTTGTTTGCTTGGCTTGATTCCCCCGAGCTTCTGTGTTCGCTGAATTTGAACGCTGCCGGCGCGTTGTCGCTCCGCTGCTCTGCGCCGATTCCGCCCGGTCCTTAGCGTCTCCTCCGCGGCTCTCCAGATACTTGCGGAATTGGTCCACGCCGTCTTCCACTTTACGGATGCGGTCGGCAATCTGAGTTTTTGTAAATGGAGTTGTCTGGGCATGCGTCGTGGTGGAAAGGCTGACGGCGGCCAAGAACGCCGCGCAGCAAAATACAGTTCCAGTCGTGCAGTTCATATTGGACCTCCCAATGAAAAGCCGTGGTGCTTCAATCCGTCGCCATGGTCTTTTTATTCATTTCGCATTTTCCGCACTTGAGCAACCCTCTGAGCACGGGCCCCAGCCTTGATGGACAAGGCAACAAAAGAAGCCGAACGGTTAAGTTTGCAACCGTAGATGGAGTCTCGAACACTGTCAAAAGAAGCAGGACTCTGGCCGAGTGGCAATGTGGCTTTTGATACTGAATTGGGTGAGTTTGACATTCCTTCAAGCCCAAATTCGGCAACAGTTACGGTCAGAGCCGGACAGGTAGAAGGAGCCCGCCTTCGCAGGGGACCGTCCTACCCGCTCGCCCTGAATGATTTTCATTAACCTCTTCCTCAGTGTGGAAGTACTCGTGAATCAACTCCGGTACCGCCACAGACTGGGAGCCATAACGCTGACGAAGGTGTACACGGCCTTTGGCGAGGAGGCGCGGCGGCGAAGGAGCGCTGCGCCGAGCGCAACCAGCGGACCGAGAGTTATGAGAAAGACCAGGTGATACCAAACGGGAAATCTCACCCAGATTAGAATGTGTTCCGGGACGAATGCCACGAGGAGAATGGCGCCGACCACCCAAGGCAGACACGGGCTCGAGCGTGCGATGGCGGCCATTGCTGCCTCCGCGGCCAACGATGCGAGGGCGCCAAGAATCAGGTGCGCTATCTTCATCCCAAGCGTAAACGAGCATCATCACGGGCGATGGAGCGATTTATGGAGGTTCACGGCAAACCTTTCGTTACGCGCTAAGGGAAGTTCCGACAAACCATCCCTAGCGTGAGTTCGTTATAGCCTGGAACCTCCGTGGTGGCAAAAGCCTTCATGCCGTGAGCGCGTTGGATTGACTGGAGGAGGGCCTGGTGCGTTGCTTGCTGAGATTTGAATTGAGTTCCGGGGTTGACTTGTTTTTCCTTGCCCTATCGCCTCGGACCAGAATTCCAAGCGAGCATCCCAGAATCTCGAGCACGAGAAGGACAAAGACACTTGCGTCAAATCAGGCCGTCCAATTACCGGACGCTACCATGAAAACATTGTTTGGAGATTTATGCAGGAAGTGCTCATAAAGATCGACACCCAAAGCAGCCAAAAAGAAGATCAACGAGACCAGCCCGGTAAATTTATCGCTAAGCTTCCACAACGTAATTGATACGCCCAAATGCAGTGACGTCAACAAAACTATGGCCAGCCAACTAACGTTGTTGTTTGGGGGTGGAAGAATCTTCGCCGCAAGGAACAGATGCCACATTGCGAAGATCCAGTGGGCGACGACAATTAGCAGAGCGAGTGTTCGTGGCTTTGTCATAGAGTATCCTTTCCGCCGCCTCCCGATATTTTCCACGATTCCGGTGTCGACAGAAACCGCGCAATCGCCGCTTGCTCATCGTGTCATGTAGGGAGTGACAAAAAAGATAGATGCGGTCATGGCAGGATGTGCTGGACGGAAGGTAAGGGTGCTACGTAACCGCAGAGCTCGAAAGTGGAGCGACGATGGTAGGCGCGATTTCGGAGAGCATGTTTCACAAAGGTTTCAGGCTGACGCACCGACCCTTACCTACATACCCCACCGAGAATGCCGTACCTGCCTCCGGCCTGGAACGACACGGTACAGTCCGAACCGCTTGGCAGATGGATAGTGGCCAAATACCACGAATATGCCTGGTTAGGAGCAAAGGGGATGCCCCTGGAGTTTCCCGGGCAACAGTAGCGACCGCCGAGGTGAGGCTTGTCGGGAGCGACACTGATGCGGGCGTTGCGCAGCCACCGTTGCGTGCGTTCGGAGAGTGGAGCAGCCTTGTTCAAATCTTCCAGCGAAACTTGCAGCGGATGCGCCGCATCCAGGTTCCCAGCGCCGGGTTGAGTGTTCTCAATCGCTTCGTGGATCTCACGGAACATTCCCCACATCTGTTGCTGGGCATGGGCCACGAAGGCAAAAAAGGCTGCCAGCAAAAAACTGCACAAAAATGCAGTGATGGCCAAAGGCAACAAACGCCGTACTACAAAAAGGGGCCTGTCTTGGAGTAGCTTCCGAAACAGCCGGCCACTTTGGATCACTGCGAAGACCAACGTGGGGAGCAACAAGAGAAGTAGAAGCAGCTTTGAAGGTACAACGATAGCGAGCAGGTTTATGTTTGAAACTGCCTTGGTAAATCGGAAATTTGCGAAGAGACCGAAGTTCGAGACAATGAAGTCCCTTCCTCCACCAAGGAATAGTCTGTTCGCAACCCAGTCGCCGAGTCCACCAGCAAGAAGCAGTGCGATCAGGGCCGGAAAAACAGCCAGTGCAGCACTCACGGTTCCATTAACCGCGCAGGCGCACCAGAATGAGGCAAAGCTCAAGAGCAGCACCCCAAGCAGCCAGGTCATCCCCGCATCCAGGTTCACGGACATGAGGGTCGATCCGAAGATGAATCTGTCGGCCATCAGCAGCGAGATGGGAAGCAGACCGGCACAAACCAAACCGGTGAACACGGCTGTGACCAGTTTGATGAGCCACTGGCGGCGAGCCGGCACGGGCAGGGTCAGGTGCCAGGAATGCGTCCCCGACGTTCTTTCTTCCCCCAGCGACATGGTCCCGGCTAGAACCGCAATCAAAGGAGTGAACGCAGCTAGCATGAGCACTGCGAGTGCCGATCCCCGCTCGACCGTGAACCCAAGCACGGGCAGACAAATCCATGCGGGGACGGCCAGCAGGCTGATCAGCCAAACAGGCCGCAATAAACGAAGTTCCTTGCGGATCAAGTTGAGAAGCGGGCTTGTGGAACGGCAGCGAAGCCATTCCGCCACAGCTCTAGGCATCATCTTCGGCCCGGCCATCAGCAGATCATCGCCGGCGAGGCCTCCCGTCACCTGAAACCGCGCCAGCGCGCGCCGGCCAAGCCAGAGCATTACCCCCGCGTAGCTGAGGACGGCGAAGACGGCGACCGATCGGGTCGTCATGGTTTCGGCAATCCCCTCCCGCCGGAGGTGCCAGACGAGAGGGATGGAGCAGCTAACCGCGTTTAGGGCGAGTCCCCCCATCGTCGACCTTGCGACCAGCGTCCAAAATGTCGCCGAAGAGATCATGGCGATGATTAATGCTCCCCCAACCACCCAAAGCTCCGGGTCCTGCGGAAACGTTGATTGCTGGCCATATCGGAAAACCAAGGCCGCCGCGAGGACCGCGACGATCGTGACGATCAACTTCTCGCTCCAGATTTCCATCCGACTAACGGGTTGACTGAGCAGGAGCTGAAGAGTGCGGTGGTGGAATTCATTGCCGAGCGAAAGAGTCGCCAGCAGCGGGATGCCCACGAAAAATCCAAGAAAACTGATAGCCTCGACCAAGGGGTGAATTCCCTGAAGAGCGCCGCCCCTCAGCAAAGCGGAATCCGACTGCTCAACCAGCCGCAGCGCGCCCGCGATGATTACCGCGCACCAGGGCCAGAACAGGGAGCGTGCCTCTTTGAGGATTCGCGTGGTTTTCGCGCTCATTCCCGTCTCCTATGATTTCAAGGTTGCGACGAAGATTTCCTCGAGCGTCAGCGACTCCGTCGAGAGTGCCTCGGGATTGTGCTGCCGCAAGCGCTCCAGCAATTCGTCTCCGGCGCCATTGGCGATCAACTCGAGTTCGCGGCCGTCGCGCCGCACGCGCAGTGCCGCTTTCAGGTCGAGTTCCGGCGGCGATTGCGCAAAGCGTGCGCGAATTTTCCGATAACGCTCGCGGGCGTGGTCGGAGTCCAGCGTCAGCACGGCCTGACCGTGATCGATGATCGTGAACTCGTCAATCAATCCCTCGAATTCAGTGATGAGGTGGGTGGAAACCAGGATCGTGCGCTTGCCGGGAATCCCTTCCTGGTACGCGCCGATCACCGTCTCGATGAACTCGCGGCGAACGATGGGGTCCAGGCCCGACGTCGGTTCATCGAGCACCAGCAGATCCGTCTCCGGGCAGACCGCCGCGATCAACGCCACTTGGGTTCTCTGGCCCTTCGACAGACTTCCCGTGCGCTGCGCCGGATCGAGCCCAAAATGCCCGAGCAACTCCTGTTCCGTCTTCCGATTCCAATACGGACGAAAGGAAGCGAGGTAATCCAGCGTCTCGCGAACACTCATCCACGGATAGAATGCCACCTGGTCGGGTACGTAAGAGAGAAGCCGCTTCACCGCGACTTCTTGCTTTGCCGGATCGAGACCGAATACCCGCACCTGCCCGCGCTGCGGGCGCAGCAGATTGAGCAAACACTTCATCGTGGTTGTCTTGCCCGCGCCGTTGCGACCGAAAAGTCCGTAACATCGGCCGGGCTGCACTGCAAGGCTCAAATCATGGATGGCCTCCGCGCGCCCGTAGGCGTATGAGAGGTTTTCGACTTGGATCGCGGGAGTTGGAGAGCTCATGGCTGGTCATACCTCTTTCTTGTGGTCTTCGTTGGCGCGCCGTTTGTCGTCCAGAACATCCATTCGCTCATGAATCAATTGGAGAAACTCATGGCGGGGTACTTGCAGATGGTGAGCCTGTACAATGGCCTGGTCGATTTCCTCGATGAGCAGCTTGCGGCGGACTTCCTTTCTCAGGGCCGAATGATTCTCTTTCAGGAAACAACCTCGCCCCGGAAGCGTCTCGATCACGCCGAGGCTTTCCAGTTCCGAATAAGCTTTGGCGACCGTGTTGCGGTTGACGCGAAGTTCCTCAGCCAGCGGACGGATGGATGGGAGCGCCTCGCCGGGCCGCAGCGCCCCCGATGCAGCCGCGGTCTTGATCTGATCGACCAATTGGAGATAGATGGGCATGCCGGACTTGAAATTGATTTGCAGTATCATGCGTCACTCTGTCCTATGACAATATGACAGCATGGGTCATATTGTCAAGCGCAATTTTCCGCCGTTGCTCGCGAGTGATGGAATTACGGCCCCATGCGGCCGCCGAAATGGGCATTCCCCGAGGTCAATGGTACAAAGAATTTTTGCGGAGCACGGGTATAGGGGATATCGGCTAACGGGTTTTCGAGCCCAGTGGTTGGTGAGTTTCATCTGTCGATCGTCAAAAGTCCAGAATCGTTCAGCCTTTAGTTCAAGGGCGCAGGCCACATGTAGGCTGTCAAGAGTACACACTCCCAGCTTAGGTCCAAAGCGGCGGCCAAATCTGCACAGACGTCCGGGGTAGACTTTGGAACCGAGATGGTTTCCCACAGGCCAGCGGCGCGGTCATCGTCGAGTTCTCGATGCACGCGATCTGCTTCGGTAATGGTCATCTGCCGGCGAAAGACTTGCTGTGCAATGGCATGGGCCCATTCGGCAATATGAAGCGGCGTAATCCACGGTCTAGCCCCGGCGGCCAACATCTGGTCAGCTCTCGTCGAGTGAGCGTCTTTGACGTAAAGCGAGACGAAGAAACTGGTATCGGCATAAATCGTCAATAGCGCCCTCGTTCTTCGATCAGAAGATCGGGACCCGGCCATAACGCCGTCGCCAAAAATCTTCTTGCGTCGGGCCGCGAAGTCCGGCAGTTCTACTTTCGTTCCTTCGCGGTGTGCAGCAGGGACAATACGGGCGATAATTTTATCGCGATCCCGTAGTTCAACGGTTTTTCCGGCTCGCAGCCAAGCCTTAGCGAAGCGTTTGGGCTTGTCCAAGGCCTCCCGTTTCATCGCAAGCTTCCGGAGGCACCCGGAAGGAGACCACTCATTTGACCGCCACTAGTTGGGCGATGGATGCTGAGTTGACACTTGCAACGAATATTGTGGCGGACGGAATTCAATCGTGACGTCCTGTTGAGCTTGGACCGGCCTTTTGTCCAACAAAGTGGGGCTGTAACGCCACTGGCGAATGGCTCGTTCTGTGGTAGGAAGAAGAGAGACGGAGCCGCTCAAGAACTTTACTTCCAGCACTTGGCCAAGCTGCCCGATAGTGGCGCGGACCCTTATTGTTTCAGCCAATCCATAGCGATCCCGCGGCCTTGGATAACCAGGCCAAGCGAAGGAGACAAGCCCGCCAGCTTCTAATCGAGCGGGCCTATGAGCCGCAGGAGAAACGAGGACAGAAAGCTGCGAGGACATTGCGAAGGAAGACGTGGCGGCGATCGCCTTCTTCGGGAAACTCACCCTGAACGGTTGGCTTCCCCGACCTGGGGCAGTGACAAGGATCGTCGAAGGTCTTGGCAGGTGCGGCGCTGCGCCTATCGTAGAGGTTAGTCCATATGGGGCGGGCCTTCTTGGTGCACTACTTATCGGGCCGACAGTCTTGGTTGAATGTGCGAGCTTGGAACTCGCCGGAGGCGATGCGTTTCGCCCAATTAGCCCGATCGCGCCACTGTGCTCGGAATTGACTTCCGGCCTAGCAGATGCTTTAGATTCCCTTGTCGGACATGAATCTGAATCCGTGGACCGTACTTCCGCGAAATATTCTGAGCCTCGGGTGCTCTCCTTGGACTTTCCTTCGGAAGGCGTGGCGTCGTCGAGCCTATTGGTGCCCGCGGTGTCGGAACTCGCCACCGGCGGAGTGGGAGTTCGCGAAGTCGATCCGTGCGCTTGATCAAGCAGTGTCGGTGACTTGGCATCAATGGCGAGCACCGATTTCGGGGCCTCTCGGAGGCGCCTCCCGAGCGGGCCGCGTCCCACTGTGAGCCCAACGGTGAAAGCGATCACCGCGAATAGAAACAGTAATGCAAATACAGCGACCTGAAATGCGGATACTTCAAGAGCAGGAAAGCGCGAGGACGAGCCCTCGATGCGATCCGCGGACGACTGGCCCGTTCGAACTTGCGGCGCAAAACTGGTAGATGCGATGGAGTGGTGCCTTTCTTCGTGAGGATGTTCGACGAGCGATTGAGAATCCGCATCCACAATCTCACAGGTCTCGATCTCCAATTGTTGAGACGCAGTGTGTGCCATTCGTTCTGCCAAGGAGGCCTGGTCTTGCTCCGGGAGAACATCCTTAATCGACACGGCCGGGAACTCGTCGGCGCCGGTGCAACGCTCTGCGGCTTCCTGATCTTGAACAAACGGGTTATTGTTATTAAGGACGGGTCCGAGCTCGCGAGAATTGATTCCCAGGGACTGCTTGTCGTGGTCAATTGCGGGTTCAGCCTCCCTAGCTCCTTCCCCTTGTGCCTGGGGGCCAGTTCCCTGCCTCGCTTTATTCCGCTTCGCGAATTCAATGAGCGCTGCAAACCTGCCGCCCGCAGTCGAAAGAGCGTCAAAAACATACGCAACGTTCTTCGAATTGAACTGAAGCTGGCGGGCAGTAAGAGACAGCCGGAGGCTGTCGTCAATTTCGGTTCGCTGGCTCTCCGAGAGATAGTCTCGTAGTTCAAAATAGCGTGCGCCGTTCTCGTAGTTCTCTCTCCAGTCATGAATGGCCTGAAGACGACGATTAGCATCCTTCTCCAGTTCCTGTTCCTGCTGTTCCGCGTCTTCGGTGAACATTTCTGCTTCGCCATGGGGCAATGCCATGGTGATTTCTCTCAGTCCACCGCGCAGTTCCTGAAGCTTGTTGGACGGCAAAGATGTCTTTCGACACACCCACTCTCCGCGCTTCTTGTCGAAATCAATCGTGGCGCGATACTCATCTGTTTCATACTTGAATACCGGCAACGGCATGAGCGGCGGCCACGTGCCGCCCAGGATGGATTTCATCTCGGACTGTTGCCGTGGGGAGGTGAGTCCAGCAATGTTGGCCTTAACGAATCTCATGATTCGGCCCAAAAAGCTCTAGCCGCCATACGACCCTGCCGGTGGCGACCAACCTTTGCTGTAGACCCCAACACCATCCGAAGAAATTAGTTTCTCTTCCCCTCCGCGAAACCTCTTTCGGAGGATCTGTTTCCTGTTTCCTGGCCAACAGACGACTCCAATTCCAGTGTCTGTCTTTGCCATGACTGCCCCTGGATGCGAAGCCTTGCTACCGGCTGCTGCAAACTCTTCCTTTTGAGCTGCATACAAGGGATGCGGAATGAGGCTATCGGTGATCAAAGCACAGATCGGCCGACCCGGTACTAGTAGGTTTAGACTAAGCAGAAACTTGAACCTCAGCCAGCGGTCCCGGGAACGATTCAGGTCGCATGAGTGTCAATTCTATTTGCAACCCAAGTTGCTCCGTTTCGCAAAGGCGTCGAAGTCATAGAGTCGAAGTTGGTTCCTGTGCAACCAGAGGAAGCAAAAAACCAAATGCGACGACGGCCAGGCGAAGTGCGAGTTCATAGCTGATCTGCCGGTGGCGGATTGTACCAGAGGAGCGAGGAGAGTCGGTTTGAAAAATGCCGAGCAAACGCGGAGCTCTGCCAGCTGCAAGTGCTCAGCTACTCATAACGTAGGGCCTTCAGGGGATCCAGTCGCGAAGCGTGGTAGGCGGGTAGGAGGGTGGCGAGCGCCGCAACGGCCGTCAGGCTGACTACGGCGATGACCAACGTGAATGGGTCACGCGGCTTCAATCCGTATAGCAGTGACTTCACTACTGGCAGAAGCCCGAGCCAGGGCGGTCCCGATCACCAGGCGTGCAACCGTCAGGATACCTGCTTCCCTCAAGATCATGCCTACGACGTCCACGCGCTTTGCGCCGATGGCCATGCGGATTCCGATCTCCTTGGTGCGCTGGACGACCATGTAGGAGATCACTCCGTAAAGACCCGTAGCGGCCGGCAGCGCGGCGAGAAACTGAAGAAACCGGAAAGCGTGGCCATCAATTCGTCTTTCTCTGTCCCGTGTTTGACATTGGGTTGTGAAATGTTCCATCGATTTTCTTCTCTGCGTTCTCTGTGCTGTCTGCACTAAAGAACAATGTCAACGACGCTCGGCTTGGGCTCGAATATGTTCCAGCACGCGGGAATGGATCTTGCGAATGATGTAGTCCGACCACCAATGCCAATACGTCGCCGGCCACATGGCGTTGTGATACCACGTTGCGCCTTCGAGCCGCGTGCGTCCGCCAGGAAGCGCGGTCAGCAAGAACTGGCCTTCCTCCGAAACAAAGTACCCGTGCAGGTGCGGCGCGTCGATATGTCCATACGGTGTCAGTTCATTGAGCGGCGCCGGACTTGCCGTCACTCCGAACTTCAGCAAATGCGGCTCGTCCCACACTTCGATTGGCTCGACAAACGGTCCTGTCGAGAAAATGCACTGCCTCACAGCGCCAAGAGCGCCAACGCCATGTCCGGTAATCTCAGAACGAATTGGGTAGGCGACTCCCGAGCGAAACAGCAGTTCCTTCGGCGGCGGAATGTCGGCAAAGGCAACCGCTTCATTCCACACTTTCTTGGTAGGCGCATTCACTTCGATCGCAGTGCGGACCTCGTAGACGGGCGGTCGCAAAGCCGCTGCGCGCTCCGCTCCAAACCATGCCGGCACCAGCAAAATCAAAATGGAGAACATGGCAGGCGTCTGCTTTGGACGCCAATGACGCGCCTGGATCGCATAACCGAGCGCGCCTCCAAGCGCCGCCAGGGCCAACGCAAACGGCGCGGCCATCAGCACGCAGATGATTCCTTCTACGGCGATCAGAACCAGCGTGACGCCAACCAAGCCCACGGGCACGAGCGCCAAACCCATGCAGTCAAACCACTCTCGTGGCTCGTGGTAGCTGTACAGCAGCACCGAAAACATTCCAAGGCAGAAAGGGAGAGCCACGAACAGCCCCAGCCGTAAGCGCCGATCACTAGAGGGTTCCCATGACAACGAACCCGAGACCCAGAACGGTTGCAACCACAATCGAAAGCGCGGCGCTGCCGATTTTGCTGTGTGGGATGAAGCGATCGATTCCATGCGGTCCCGGCCACGGCGCTCCTTCCAATTCTTGAGAACGCTCATGCGGCGGCAACGCGCAAAGAAGGAGAAAAAACAGCAAATTGATAAGAGGGACAAAGAAAAGGATCACAAGCCAAAGCGGCTGGCCCGCGTCGCGCAGCCGTTTCACCGTCATCGCCACGCCGACCCAGATAAACGGAATCGAGACAAGCAACAACGTTGCGAGAAATTTGGCTTCGGTATCCGAGAGATGATTCAGCCGCGCCGCCCTCCCCAGAGGCACCCAGTAATTGAACTGTTCTTATAGCCCAGGAACGAGGATGCAATCAGCCGGTCTAGATTGTGTTTGATGGCCACGCCGACAAGCCCCACGGTGGCGTAGGCCAGGCGGCCGACACGTCCGTCCCATCGCCACAGATCCGGCAATTTCATTGGCATTCCGGCATACTCTTACGTTGCAACAAGCTCCAGCCCACGAGCGAGCACAGACCAAAGCCGACCGAATTGAGAACCCCATGATAGCGCGCCATTTGTTCGAGATTGACAAAGGCATGGAGCGGGTATTCGCCCATAGCCCACACATGCCTGCGAGTGCCATCCCAAAAATTACGCAGACACTTCCAAGGAGCAGCAGGCGTCCACCAATTCCGCGGGCTTTACCCAATCCAACACGAAAAGTTGCAAAAGCAATCCCACATTCGCCAATCACCAGCAGGCAGACGGCCGCGAGTTTCAGTTTTGGACCGATGAGAAACGCCAGACCCAGCAGACCAGGACCGGCAACGGCACACGACAAAGCAGCTCGCAGAGCCAGGGGAGTGCGCATCGAGGATGCCGCGAGCCCCGCAAGGATTGCCGCCATCAATCCTGCGTAATGGAAATGGATCGCCGTCAGGAGCACGATGGGCTCACGGAAACCAAAAAGTTGCATTCCTGTGCGCGAGGCCGCGAGCCACAGTGCGCCGACAAACGCATATCCTTCGCCAAGAGCGAAACAGAATTCCGGGAACGATTGCAGGCGCGTTCTGATGAACCTCTCCAGGCCGTCGAGAGCCACCGCCGAAGCCACAATGAGCCACGGGCATACCAACGCACCCGCTGCCCGCCCGTCTTTTAGAAAGAAGCTCGCAGTAGCTAGAGCCGCGGCTGGAAACAGTAAGTACCGGACGACCAATACGTTCATTTGAGCAAGGCGGTCGGCCTGTGCAGCCACCAGGTTCAAACCGAGGGGAGCCATTACCCACGGCGCGAGAAGGAACAACAGATCAAAAATGCTCAGCCGAAAAAAGCCGCGGAGAACGCCAGCCAAAAGAATCAGCCAGGATGCGCCCCCGACGACAGCCATTCTCAGTCCTGATGGAAAGAGAGTTTGGCCTGTGCGCAGGATGAACTTCTGAGCCACGGGTCAGGGCCTTGCGCGGCATTGCGTTTGTCCGCCCATGTCTGTATCTTCTGTCTATTCAGAACTTACCAACAAGACCGCCGGGTTATCAAGCGTTTTTTTGACCGCACTCGCAGGAAGCGGCACCGCCACGAAAGGAGGCCATAAGAAGGCCGCCGCCCTGTTGCTTTCCCAATGGAAATGTGCCAAGCTTCTGTTGGGAACCCAATGGAAGAGAAGAAACAGAAGAGGGACGTGCTGCAAGGCACATTGGCGCTGATGGTCCTTAAGACCCTTGATGTGCTGGGCGCGATGCACGGTTACAGCATCGCTCGTCGCATCGAGCAGATCAGCGGAGACCTGCTCGCAGTGAATCAAGGCACTCTCTATCCGGTTCTGTTGAAGCTCGAGCAGGAGGGCTCAATCACCTCGGGGTGGGGCGTTTCGGAAAACAACCGCAAGGCACGCTTCTACCGGCTGACACGGCAGGGGCGCAAGCAGTTGCAGGCCGAGAAACATGATTGGGATCAGACAGCAGCAATCATTGACCGATTTTTTGCGGTGAGGGCGGAGGATCTGAAATGAGGAGGCTAAGGCGCTTCGTTAAGCGGCTCACCTCGTGGGCGAGAACCGAAAAGGATGAGGAACGACTGCGAGCCGAGATTGAAGCTCACATCGCCTTGCAGGCGGAGGACAACCTGCGCGCCGGTCTGTCTCCGGAAGAGTCGCGGCGCCAGGCGATCCTGAAGTTCGGCGCGGTGGAGGCCGTAAAGGAAGAGTACCGGGATGAGCGGGGATTACCGTCTGTAGAAGCTCTGCTGCACGACATGCGGTATGCTTCACGTCGATTGCGGAGATGCCCCGCGTTCACGGTCACGGTTGTGCTCACCCTGGCGCTAGGCATTGGCGCGACCACTTCCATTTTTACGTTGGTCTATGCGGTTCTGCTGAAGTCGCTGGCAGTGGCCGATCCGGCTGAATTGTATCGCTTGGGAAAAGAAGCACGTTGTTGCTATTGGGGCGGGTACAGCCAAGAAAACGAGTTTTCCCTTGTCTCCTACGATCTTTACAAACATTTCCGGGACCACACCCAAGGGTTTCGAGAATTGGCGGCGTTCCAGGCGAGCACCTCGCTGCTAGGTGTGCGGCGCTCCGGTAGCGCCGAGGCAGCGCAAGGCTATCCCGGGGAGTTCGTTTCGGGCAATTACTTCACCATGTTCGGCATCAGCGCCTATGCCGGACGGCTGCTGAGCGCCGGCGACGACCAAGCCGGCGCTCCACCTGCCGCAGTGATGAGCTATCGCTTATGGCAGCAACGATATGAGTCGGATCCTTCCGTCGTCGGTGGCGTCTTCAACATAGACGACAAGCCATTTACGGTCGTGGGAATCACTCCGCCGCGTTTCTTTGGCGACACCCTGCGCACGAATCCACCCGATTTCTTTCTGCCGATCAACACCCAACCGTTGCTGGGTGCCGCTGCGGATATCTATCAGTCCGACAATTCCTGGTTAGACCTAATCGGACGTATCCTGCCCGGCGCGAACCCCGCCTCCATCGAAGCTCAGATGAGGGCGGAGCTCAAGCAGTGGCTGCGCTCGCGTTGGGGTGACATGAGCGCCAACGATCGCGCGGAATTTCCCGAGCAGACCCTGTTCTTGCGCCCCGGAGGCGCCGGCATCACGAGCATGCGTGAGGAATATGAGCACTGGCTTCAGATCCTGATGATGGTGACAAGTTTCGTGCTCCTCATTGTCTGCGCCAACGTCGCCAATCTGATGCTCGTGCGCGGCATGGAGCGGCGGCGGGAGATATCGTTGAGGATAGCACTGGGGGCGCAGGCGCTCCGGCTCGTGAGGCAGGCCCTCGCCGAAAGCATTTTGCTCTCACTCGCAGGTGGTGTGGCGGGTCTGGTGATTGCATTTGCGGGGACGCGCCTTATTCTGCACTTCGCATTTCCGCCGACGAGCGGAATGGCAGCTATTCCCATCGACGCGTCGTCTTCCATGCCGGTCCTGCTCTTTGCCTTCGGCGTTTCGCTGATCGCGGGAGTTACTTTCGGCATCGCTCCGGCGTGGATGACCACACGGATAGATCCCATCGAAGCCCTCCGGGGAGCTAGCCGATCCACTGTCCGCACAGGCGCGCTCCCTCGGAAGACCCTGGTCGTGTGCCAGGCAGCGCTCTCGCTGGTGCTGCTGGCTGCATCCGGACTGCTGACGGCGGCTCTGCGCCACCTCGAGAATCAAGACTTTGGCTTCGCGCAGGACCGGCGCACGATCGTCAGGATCGATCCGAGTCTTGTCGCCTATCGACCAGACCAACTCACCACACTTTACGGGCGGATCCAGAATTCATTATCGAGCGTTCTCGGTGTGTCGGACGTGGCCATCTGCCAGTACTCGCCGCTGAGCCGCAACAATTGGGGTGCTGGCGTGTGGGTGGATGGACGTCCGGCGCCCGGACCGAAGGACGACGTTTCTACTTCCTGGGATCGCGTCACTGCGGGATATTTTACCGCCGTCGGAACTCCCATTATCGAGGGACGCGGGATCTCCGATCTCGACACAGCGACTTCACAGCACGTGGCCGTGATCAACCAGGCGTTTGCGCGCAAGTTTTTCCAGAAAGAGGACCCGATCGAGAAGTACTTCGGACAGACTGGGATGGGGACGTCCCGCCAATACGAAATTGTAGGCGTGGCCCAAGACGCGCGCTATCTGGACTTCGATCTTGACCACCCGATTGGCCCATTCTTCTTTGTTCCCGAAGCGCAACATGACGTGTTGCCAACCGGAAAGGACAGCAACCCAGGCTCGCATTTCCTGCACGATATTCTTATTGTCACCCGGCCGGGAGCCAGCGTGTCCTCTGGGCAGATTCGCCAGGCCATGGCCTCGGTGGATCCCAACCTGCCGATCATTTCCATTCAGACCTTGAGAGAGCAAGTGGCTGGCACATTCCGGCAGCAGCGCCTGATTGCACAACTCACGTCGTTCTTCGGAATTCTTTCGCTTGTTTTGGCTTGCGTCGGGCTGTATGGAGTGACAGCCTACAACGTCGGACGCCGCACCAACGAGATTGGGGTGCGGATGGCGCTCGGCGCCACTGCCACGCAAGCGGCCGCGCTGATAATTCGCGGCGCGTTCGCGCTGGTGGCCATTGGTCTGGTTGTTGGATTGCCCCTGGCTTTGGCGGCGGTGCAATTCCTGGGCAGCCAACTCTACGGATTGAATCCGTATGACCCTGCGGAGATTTTCGTGGCCGTTCTAACACTTGGGTTCTCGGCGCTGGTCGCATCGTTAATACCGGCGTTGCGGGCAAGCCTGATTTCACCCTCGGAAGCGTTACGAACTGAATAGGACCGCCCCCTTTTTCTTGTAGAGCCGCCGGGCTTGGGAACAAGTCGCGTCTTCACCACCGTACTCTCGGGCTACGACGGTCCTATCGGCCGCAATAACCAACTTGCGCCGGGACCTGGCTAGTCGAGTGGTGTTTATCAACGATGGCGCATCTGAATTGCCTTCCTACTGGAGGAGGCTGCGGGGTTTCCCATTGCCGCCGGCGTCTCGGATTCAGTTTGGGAATGCACTTTTCGGAATCGGCAGCTCTCATCACGCTATCGATTCGGGTTCGGCGTAGCGGATGCTCTCCTCTCGGTCGGTTACCGGCTCGGTGGAGATTTCCGAGCGTGGCTGCGGGCTATCGAGAATGACCACTCCCTGATCGTCGGCGAGCACGCGGAACGTTGGGGATATTTCGTAGAGTTCTTCGAACGAGCATGCCGCAGCTTCCAGTTGCGATTCTTCCGCGGCAAGCCCTTCCGAGTCGCGCAAGACGAAGAATTTGCTGCAGAGCCTGCGCACGGTGGAGAGGCGATGCGTGATGATGAGGGCGCCCATGTGATCCCCAAGCACCTCTTCCATGCCCTTCTGCACGGCCTTTTCCGTGGTGGCATCGAGCGAGGCGGTGGCTTCGTCCACGACCATGAATATGGGCTTACGCATGGCGGCCGCTCCGATCATCAGCCGCTGTTGCTCGCCGCCCGATAGTTCAATTCCGTGCCGGCCGACTCGTGTGTCGAGCCCGTCGGTCAGGCGGTCCCCAAAATCGATCTTCAGCTTTCGCATGATGCCCCACAGTTCTTGATCGGGGACATTGATGGGTTCATCGGTGAAACGGTACAGTAGGTTGTCACGGATGGTCCCATCAAATACCTGCGCCTGTTGCGGCACGTAGGCGATGAGATTGAGCCAGGAAGACAGTCGCACATCGCGCAAGTCGTGCCCGTCGACCAGCATTGTCCCTGAGGTCGGATCCATATAGCGCATGAGCAGGCGCATGATCGTGGTTTTGCCCGCGCCGGATGGGCCAATCAGAGCGGCCTTCTCGCCAGGCGCGATGGTGAGGCTGACATTGCGGAGAACCGCCGTCGCCGGCTTGGCACCTCCGTTCGTGGCAGCGGGCAGGCCAGGCAGGTCGCACTTCTCCGTGGCGTATGCGAAGGAAACATTGCGCATCTCTACGCGCATGCCATTTTTTCTCTGGAGCTCGATGGCCTTCGCCTTATCGGTGATGTCCGGTGGAACCGTCAGCGTGAGCATCGCGGTACGAATCGCCGGCATGTTCCAGTTGACCTGATGTTCGATATGACCGATATGCCAGATGCTCTCGCTGACTTTGGTGGCGTACATCAGGAGCGGCACGAAGACACCGTTGGACCAGTCTCCTCGCCAAATCAGCCAAGCACCATAGCCGAGCGTGCCCAAAAGGACCAACCGGTTGGAATATCCGCGCCAGGTGACCTTTCTGATGAACCAGAGCCAGAATTTGCGCTCTTCCCCCAGGACCTTTTGAAAAGACCGATTTTGGTAGGCGATCTCCTCACCCTCTTTTGCACACGTTTTGACACGCTCGATTTTCTCCCAGCGTTCATGCTCCCAGCGGTTGATGCGCCGGAATTCTTTATCGAACGGCGCGCAGTTTTCGGAAATGTTGCGGTTCAGATACACGAGCCAGACCAGGTAGCTCGCGAGAAGTAGGGTCATAAACAAGCCGGCGGACGGCACGCGGAGCCACAGGAGCGTCAGTGCGACGGTAAGCGAGATCATCGAGGAGGAGCCCTCGAACATGAGCATATTTTCGAGTTGCTCGATGCGTCCCTTGCCCCGCTCGATGTTTGCTGTGTTCAGATAGGAGCTTTCCTGCAGGTGCTGGCCCATGCTCTTCTCAAAGAACAACTCATTCATGCGGCGCTTGAGCTGCGTGAGATTCGCGCCCTGCGCGTACTCTCGCGCGATCATTTGCAGGCTGTCGAAATAGCCGTATATGACCACGAATGCAGCCATACCGAGGAAGCTCATCTTGACGGCGTATGCGTCGTGCCGAATGAGTCCGTCGACCAAATATTTCGCCAACCAAGCGATGCCGTTCAAGGCGGTGACGGAAATGGCAAGAGACACAAGCATCCGCTTGGTCCAATGACGGCTTTCGGGAGTGATGAATTCGTGATAAACCCAGCGAGCCACCCCCAGGCTTTGCTTCATTTCGTGGAGGTATTCGCGCCAGGTTCGGGAGATTTTGCGCGTATCTTGCGGATCGACAATCACAAAACAACCCCTGGAGCAGGTTCGCCAACCGCCAAACGACCACTTAGGCTAGCAGTTGGTCTGCAGAATGTGCTTCGTCTAAATTGTACGGCATGGAGCGAACCGCTTGATGAGACAATTTTGCGGAGATGTCTCATTTGCCCCCCAAAGAAATGCGCATTCGCCAAAGGCGGATCTGATTCCGAGAACGACTAAGCGGCGGTAAAAATTCCTGGAGAAAAGCCGCCGAAGGCCCAATGACCGAGCTCAGCTTGCGGGTGTTTAGCGAAGAGCTCGCACTCCAAAGCAAACGGCCGATCAAGGGGACTTCTGTCGAGCGGGCGTACGAGCAAATGCAAGCTAGAATCGAGCTGCCTGACCCCGACCGGCCCGCTCGCGACGTTCTTCGCCAGATACTCGGTGAGAGTCGCAGGAGCTTCCTGGCGCGTTCACTAGGATCCGGACCTCCGAGGATTTATGCTGGTTCTCCGCTCTGACGCCTGGTGATCGCCACTCGGAAGTGCGGCTGTCGATCCATCTGGCGTTCCATCCGGCCGCGCCCGAGGATCGCAAGCAGCCAAGAACGGATTCGCCAGAATGTCATCCGTCTTGTGCCCGAGGCATTTCCGATCAAGGGCCGCGGCGACTAACTCACCATGGCTCGCATCGGAGCGGTCCAACCGGCGACGCTAAGATTCGGTGTACACTCAGGGACAAAGATCGAGGTAACACAAGATTTCGTGCGCACCTAAAACGGCATCCACTCGCGCCGGCGACAGAGCCCTTGGCATGGAAGCGCGCATCACCCGCCGCGATTTCCTCGGCTCCGCTTTGTTGGCCTCGGGATCAATGTTACTGGCGGGCGCGACCCCTCGCCAGCTCCTGGCGGGAAACGACGAGTTTACCGGTTACGGCGGCATTGGCGACTACAGCAGCTCGAATGGCAATACCTGGAATGTCCTCGAAGCCGGTCATGCGATCCGCGATGGCCGGTACGACGCCCTGCCCAAGGACATGGTCGAGACCGGCGAGAACTACGATTGCGTCGTCATTGGAGGCGGAATCAGTGGGCTCGCAGCTGCTCTTTTCTTCCAGAGGAGCGCCGGTCCGGGCGTGAAATGCTTGATTCTGGAAAATCATCCCATCTTCGGTGGTGAAGCAAAACAAAATGAATTTCTCGTAGATGGCAAGCGGCTGGTTGCACACCAAGGCTCGGCCATCTATCAGATCCAATACCCACACAGCTTCCTGGCCCGTTTCTACGATTCCATCGGGTTGCAAGCACCCAATCTGACGTATCAGCGATGGGCTGGCTCTGAACCGGAATTCCCCCTTTCCAAGACTCCCTATGAGGCCATTGGCTTGCGGCATGGACAGTACGGTTTCTGGTTTGGCCGGAGATTCGGCCACAGCCCAGGAATGTGGCTGATTGATCCTGTGGGAAAAGACCTGCAGGGCGCTCCGGTTTCGAACGAAACTCGACTGGAATGGTTGCGCTGGCTGAAGGGTGAAGCGGTTGAAAACAGGAAATTCGAACATCCTAAAGTCGAAGGGGATGCGATTTCGCGATATCTCGATTCGATCACGCTGGAACAGCACTATATGGAACGCTTTGGGCTCGGCCGCGAGACCGTCCGCACGTTCCTCTCGCCAGTGGAGGGCGGGGGCTCAGGCCTCGGTCCTGATGCCTTGTCTGCGTACTCGGACTATGCCTTTGAGCTGCTGTACCCATTGCCCGAAGAGAAAGGCGGTTCAGATCAGATGTTTCCGGGCGGGAACACGACGATCGCCAGATTAATGTTGAAGAGTCTGATTCCCGGCGCAATAGACGGCAGCGACACGGTAGAAGGAGTTTGCCGCGGTCGAGTGAATTTTCCTTCACTCGATATTCCAGGAGCCGGGACGCGAGTTCGCCTGTCATCGACCGCGATTCATGTCATGCATGACGGGGAAGCCGACAAAGCCGATTCGGTTACTATCGCGTACCTGAACGCAGGCAAGCTGTACAAGCTGAAAGCGCACTCGGTTGTAATGGCGGGCGGATCCTGGACCGCGAAGCACATCGTCAAGGATCTTCCGGAAACTCACCGCACTGCCTACGCCCAGTTCTACCGTTCTCCCTGCATGATGGCGAACGTTGCCGTGAGGAATTGGCAGTTCCTGTACAAAATGGGAATGAGCGGTTGCCGATGGTTTGAAGGGATCGGCAACTATATGGAAGTTCGCAAGCTGGCATTAACCGGCGTCGAGGACCCTACTATCAGTCCAGACTCGCCTATCGTACTCACCTTGAAAATTCTGTACTCCTATCCCGGGTATGCAACCGAAGAACAGGGGCATCGAGGTCGCAGAGAGATGTTAGGAACGTCGTTCAGAGACTATGAAAGACAAATCCGAGAACAGTTCAGCGACATGTTTGCGCACGCCGGCCTGAATACTGGACGGGACATTGCCGGGATCATACTTAACCGGTGGGGGCACGCCTATCTAAGTCCACAGCCTGGGTTCTTCTTCGGCCGGGACGGTCGACCGGCGCCTCGGGAGATTCTTCGTAGAGCACCGTTTGGCCGGATCGCTTTTGCAAACACGGATCTGGCAGGCGCCATGGACCATCGCTATTCCATCCTCGAAGCCCAACGCGCTGTCGGCCAACTATTTGACCAGGTTTTGACATAGCGAAAACTGGCTTGGGGATCCGCCAGTCCTTCCGTTGCAGTCTGAGCTGCGGTCTTATCCACGGGCAA
>WNGR01003727.1_pt1 | contig 20703 bp, 24 predicted proteins | sample 5407581 | NCBI WGS metagenome assembly WNGR01 (sample SAMN13153383, study PRJNA577476) | soil metagenome | isolation source: 80 cm soil or saprolite under Garry oak tree replicate 2 | place: USA:California | collected 2016-06-15
CCTTCACCGGGGCCGGCGGCGCCTGAGGAGGCTTCTGGAGGACCACGATGAATGATCTGAAACGACGCCTCGGCGACATCGAGGGGTACGCACCCCCCGATCTGTGGCAGGAGATCACCAGCCGCGGGCCGAGGCCGGCCGGTCCGGAGCTGGGCCCGGGTCGTCGGATCGTCGTGGCCGTGGTGACCCTGGCCGTCGCGGCCGCCGCCCTTGCCTTCGTGGTCCGGGCCTTTCGGTCCAACCCATCCACTCCGGCGAACCCCACACCATCCGTCTCGAACGGCCCCATTTGGGCGCTTGGAGGCGGGGGCGAGGCGGGGGCCCTGATCTACGCCGTCGACCCGGCGACGGGAGCGAAGACGCCGCTCTGGAGCGACGGGCGGAACCCCGACTTCCCGAACTTCACGGTTGATCAGCAGCGTACGTCTGACAACTACGTGTTCTCTCCCGACGGGTCGCGGGTGGCCTTCTCGCACTACGTGAAAGAGGGGCCGCCGGACTGCTGCGACGAGATCTTCGAGATGAACGCCGACGGAACCGGGCTCTCCCAGGTGACCCACGACCACGCCTACGCCAGCTTCCCGTCGTGGTCTCCTGACGGCGCCCAGATCGTGTACACGAGCTACCGGGGCGAGCACTACGTCCCCGGCTGCGACGGCTCGACCCTGTGCCCCGGGGACCTGTACGCGATCGGGGCCGACGGGTCAGGCGAGCGGCAGCTCACGAACGATCCCGCCGACGAGTCCATGCCCAGCTGGTCCCCCGACGGTAGCAGGGTCGTGTTTCGGAGCACGCTCGCGGACTCTGGGGGCGGCCTGTACGTCATGAACCCGGACGGGAGCGACATGGCCGAGCTGGCGGCGAATCCGGGTGGCTTCGTCCTGTACCCGGAGTGGTCGCCCGACGGCTCGAAGATCCTGTTCCTGTTCGCCACGCCCAACGAGCGCTTCGGCGTCTGGGTGGTGAACCCCGACGGAGCCGACATGCATCAGCTGATCGACACCAACGCCGACACGAACTTCGCTCCGCCGCTTTGGTCGCCCGACGGCGCCGAGATCGCGTTCGCGAAGCTAGTGGAGGACGAGCCGCAGCTCTGGGTGATGGGGGCCGACGGCTCGGAGCCCCACATGGTGGCGGCGCTGCCGCGATACGGGATCTCCCCGCTCGCCTGGAAGCCCGGCCCGCAGCTCGTCCAGCTTGGCGCGGATCTCCTTGCTGGCGGAGACGAACTCGGTGTCTCCAAGGTCACCGGTCGCGTACATCTCACCGAGACGTGTGAGCCGCTCCTCCAGCGGTTCCATCTTCCGCAGGAGCTCCTCCGATGGGTCCACCTTGGAGACAGGTCCGGCTTCGCGGTGTGCCTCGCGGAAGTTGTACTCGGCACCGGCTTCGTCGAGCACGTGCCGCTCGAGCGGCCGCGCCGCGATGGACGCTTTCCCGCAGAACCGCTTCCGCCAGCTCCCGGTCCTCGGGGTATGTGCCATCGACCCACACGGCGACCCCGCCGTCCAGGGTCTCGGTGCCCTGGACCGTGACGTACAGGGGGCCAATCATCTGGCCTCCCTCCACCCCGGACGCATGCGCCCGTTGGCTCGACCGACCTTGTGCCCTGTCGAGGGCACGTTCTGGTAAGTGCCGGCGCCGAACGGCGGAGGGGGGAGTCGTCTCAGCGACCGCACGCCTCGGGTGGTCGGGGGGCCCAGTGGGCCCCCCGACCGCTTCCGCTGAAGGCGGACCGGCTCGGTGGTCTCGCCCTTCACGATGCCTTCCTCTTGCCCTTGGCCTGAAGCACTCCCACCCGGCCACCCTTGGCCTGGGTGGCGGCCTTCACCGCGAGGTCGGCAGCGCGCCTCGATGCGGCGACCACATCCATGAGGTCTTCGAGCGTCTCCGCGGTCTGCAGCCGCTCCACGCAGCCCGCCAGGGCTTCCCTGAGCGCCCCGATGGCCTGACGAACCGCCAGGGCCACGGGGTCGGCAGCGTGTCCGTCCGTCACCGGGCGTGGCCGCTTGGGGTCCACGGCGACCGGCGTGAAGAGCGCCGGGTCGCCCTTCTGGCCCGGGGCCGTGCCGGACTCGGGCTTGGCCCACAATTGCTGCATCAGCTGGTGAAGGGTCAGCCCGGGGGTGGACGCCGTCCGGGGCCTCCGGTGCTCCCTCCGGCTTGCGTTCCGCAGGGCCCGAAGCCTCCACACCTCCGTGGCCGAGACGGTGTGGGAGCGACTTGCGCCGCGCAACTCCGCCAGGATGTGGGACACCCGGGCCTCCGAGAGCCCGAAGGCCGTCGCGATGTCCACCTGGGCCCAGCCGATGTTCTTCAGCCGAACGATGGCCGCGTCGCGCTCGTCCTGTGACAGGGGGAGCCCGTGTCTCGCGTTGTCGGTGGCCGCGAAGGCGATGGCCTCGGCCCGGGTCCCGTCGATGACGGTGGCCGGGATGTGGCCGAACTCCGATGCCGCCTTGGGTTCTGAGTCCTCGTCCACCCGCTGCCGGTAGGCCTCGAACCGATGGAACCCCCCCGCCAGCAACAGGGTGCCGTCGGGCAACCGGAACACGGTGACCGGTGGCAGGTTGGGGGCCACCTCGGCGTACCGCTTGACCGCCGACGGGTTGGTGGTCATCCGGACGTCGATGTCCGGGTCCACCTTGATGGAGCCGACCCAGAGCCGCTCTGTCTTGTGGTCCATTCCAATCCCCTCCCTGGGCGCGTGACTACCACGCGCTGATCTGGAAGGGACGAGACCGGAATGGCTATGGAGTGGTCCGACCCATGCTCAGGATAGCAGACGCTGGCGTCCTTCCCCGGCCGGCGAAGGGTGCCCGGGAGGCATCGGCCGCGTTCGACGAGAGCGAGATCAAGACGGTCCGGCACGAAACGGGGTTGGCTGCTCGGGGCCCTCGCGGACCCGGATCGTTGGGCCCTGCCCTTGTTGGGCAGAGGTGCACCGGCTAGGCTCCGAGCCGGTCCCCGGGCCGGGGGCAAAGGTCGTGCGCACTCGTTTCGTTCGTCGCTCATCCCTCGCCGCTGCGGTGGTGGTGGCCGGCGGCCTCATCGGCGTTCAGGTTCACGCATCCCCCGCCACCGACGCTGCCGCCAAGCACTGCGGGGTGTGGCGGTGGTCGGTGAAGACCCTCTCGGACCCCGACGCCTCCGACGTGAATGCCACCCCCGTAGCCCACACTGTGAACTACCTACGGGGCCTGGGCCCGCCGGACCACCTCGCGAGCGACACCCCGAGGATCCGAAGCGTCGAGTTCAAGACGTACCGGGTGAAGGTCCAGCTCGTCCGGGCCAAGATCGAGGACGATCACGACGTGCACCTGGTGGTGGCCCAGCCCGGCGCCCGGTCCCACACCATGATCGTGGAGTTCCCCGACACCACCTGCCAGGGGGCGGCGCGCTCGGCCCACAAGGCCGACATGAAGCAGGCCCGGTCTGACCTCCTGGGCGCCTGCCCCCCGATCGGCTCCTCCGACTTCACCGACCTCACCGGCTCTGCCACCATCACGCGCGTCGGGTTCTTCGACGAGATCCACCACCAGTCCGGGGTGGCCCCCAACGGCATCGAGGTCCACCCGGCGCTCAGCTTCTCCGGAACCTGCTCGGGATCGTCAACGCCTTCCCCCTCGCCCTCGGCGTCGGCTTCGCCGTCACCCTCGCCCTCGTCGGGGGCGGCCGTCGAGATCACCGAGATCCAGTACAACTCCCCCGGCTCGGACGACGGCTCGAACGCCAGCCGGAACGCCGAATGGGCGAGGCTCCACAACTCCGGTGGCTCGGACGCGGACCTCTCGGGGTGGACCGTGCGGGACACGGCGAGTCACGTGTACACATTCGGCTCGTTCACCCTGGCCGCGGGGGCCTCGGTCACCATCCACACCGGGGACGGCACCGACTCCGCCACCGATGTGTACTGGGGGAGCGGGAGCTACATCTGGAACAACGACGGGGACACCGCCACGTTGGCGGACTCCGGCGGGACCGTCGTGGACACCTGCTCCTACTCCGACCCCGGTGAGAACTACGCCTCCACCTCCTGCTGAGGGGAATCCGGTGGCCCTGCCCGAATCCCGGCTCCGCCGAGCCCTGGAGGCGTTCACCCCGGGCGCCCGGGCCGACCTGCTCCGGGCCCTGACCTCGCAGCCAGAGGTGCGAGCGGACCGCATCCGTCGGTGCTTCGAGCGGCGGGGCACCAGATGGCTGGGCGAGCTGCTGATCGACCTTGAGGAGGACGGCGAGCTGCTGATCGACCTTGAGGAGGACGACTTTCTCCGGGCGGCCGTGGTGGAGGCGCTGCGGTCCATGCCGGCGGGAGACTCGGGGTGAGGCTCCCGCGTCCACGATGCGTACGTGGTCGAACAACTACGCGTTCGAGCCCCCGGGCCCGGTCCACCTTTCGGCCGGACCCCTGGCGGACGAGTCGCCCTCTTTCCCGGCGCCATCGGGTCTGGGCCGGTTGGAACCGAGTCGCTCCAGCGGCAGGCTCTGAGCCTTCTCGAACCCTTCATGTAGAATCCCACCCGTGAAGCGGAAGGATCGGGGGCAGGCCATCCGAGAGGGGATGGCCCGGGCCCGGTCCGAGGGGGTGCCCCTGGGGAGACCCCGGGCCATCCCCCGGCCCGCCCGGGACCGGATCCTGAAACTGCGGGCCCAGGGCCTGGGGTACCAGCGCATCGCCGACCAGCTGAACGCCTGGCGGATCCCCACGGCCCGGGGCGGCCCGTGGCGGCACTCCACGGTGCGAGCCGTGCTCCTGCAGGAGCGCGACTCCCCCTCCGGTGACCCGAGAGGGACCGGGTGACGGAGGGCTCCACACAGCCGACCCTCACGCTGGTGCCCCCACCGGCCGCGACCCCCACCACCCGACGGACGTCCACCACCGTGACGGCGGAGTTCGGACCGCCCCGGTCCCGGTTCTTCGCCCGGGCGCTGGACCACGCCCGGGCCGGCGGAGACGAGCTCGCCGAGATCCGACCGGGCCGGTTCCGGGCCAGGTTCACCCTCCGGAGCGATCCGGGGGCCTTCGCCCACCTGGGAACGTTGTGCCGGCTCATCCGGCACTGGCGGGGGACCACCGTGGAGGCCGACGGCCTCCAGGTGCCCGCCGGGGTGGCCCGGGACATGGGATTCTGCGGCGCCGACCAGCTGAGGCGGCACGGGGAGTGCCGGATCCGGTTCTCGGGCCCCGTTCCCGCCCGGTGCGGTCCCTGCCCTCTGTTCGATCCCGCCCCCCTCGCCCCGGATGCTCCTCCCGCTGATCGCCCCGGTGTCCGCCCGGTGGTGCCCTGGGGGTTCGGGCCGAGCCGGCGGAGGCGTCCCAGGCTTCGGGTGGTTCGGGAGGGGGATCGGGGCCGGGCCCGACCGACCCGGTTCGTCGTGGTGGTCGGCCCGTCCAGGTCATGGGACGCCCACCGGGCCCTGGACCGGGCCCGGGCCGGGGCCACCCGGGTGGTCGAGGGCCCCGACGGGTCGTGGCGAGCCGAGTTCGTGCTGCAGGAGGACCCGGCCGTGGCCACCGCGATCGTGGCCACGCTCCGGCACCTGCTCATGGTCCGGGGAACCGAGGTGTGGGTGCAGGGCCTCCCGGTCTCACTCGGCCAGGCCATGGGGATCGCGAGCCGGATGCGCCCCACCTACCGGGTGCCTCCACCGAGAGACCTGGTCTCGCTGTTGGTGGATGACCTCACCGATGCCGACGACGAGGCGCCCGGTTCCCCCGCCGAGGGATGGGAGGATCCCTGGACGGAGGAGTGACGGTCCTACTCGCTCGGGTGTCTGTCTCTGGTAGGTGTCTGTAGTTGACATACCGCCTGGGCGGTGGACAGCGATCCCTCGTGCCCGGTGTTCATGGCCTGGAGCATGTCCAGGCACTCGCCGCCCCGGACCTCCCCCACGATGATCCGGTCCGGGCGCATCCGCAGGGCGTTGCGGACCAGGTCGCGGACGGTGACCTCCCCCTTGCCCTCGACGTTGGCCGGCCTGGCCTCCAGCCCCACCACATGCGGCTTCCCCAGGCGGAGCTCGGCGGCGTCCTCGATGGTGATCAGCCGTTCGGCGTCCGGGATGAAGCTGGCCAGCACGTTGAGCAGCGTGGTCTTGCCCGAGCTCGCCCCTCCCGAGACCACCACGTTGGCCTTCCCCCGTACGCACGCCCCCAGGAAGGCGAGGGCCCGCGGCCCGATGGTCCCGTTGGCGACCAGGTCGCCCGGCCGGAACGGGAGGAGCGAGAACTTGCGCACGGTGAGGACCGGACCGCAGAGCGAAAGGGGCGGGACGATCGCGTGCACCCGGCTACCGTCCGGTAGTCGCGCGTCCACGTATGGTGACGATTCATCGACCCGAAGCCCGAGCGGGGCAACGATGCGTTCGATCACGTGGCGGACGGCCTCCTCCCCCTCGAATAGACCGTCCGCCACGCTTTCGATCCGCCCCCTTCGCTCCACGAACACGTCGTCGGGCCCGTTCACCATCACTTCGCTGACCTCCGGGTCCCTGAGCAGGGCCTCGATGGGCCCGAGCCCGACGACACGATCCGAAACGTCGTTCACCACCTTGGCCAGGTCCCCCTGGGGGAGGAGATGCCCCTCCTCCCGCAGGATGGCCAGGGCCTCTTCCCGGACCAGCAGCCGCCGGTCCACCGGACGGGCCGCGGCGAGCCCGTTCGCGTCGATGCGCTGGAGCAGCCGGTCGTGCAGCCGGCGCTTCACGGTGGCCAGCCGGTCACGCTCCCGCATCGGCCCTTCCCTCCAGCAGGGTGCGCGCCAGACGCTCGGTGGCCCGCCCGATCCGGCCGCGGGGCGACAGGAGCTTCCCGCGGTCCTGGGCGGCCTGGGCATGCCGGTCCGCCGGAAGGACCGCCAGCGCCGGGCGCCCGAACACGCGCTTGGCGTCGGCGGGGACCACCTCGGCCCGCCGGCTCCGGTTCATCACCACGTCGCACCGGGCGGTCAGCCCGAGGGTGCCGAGCATGTCCAGGGCACGCTTGGCGAACCGGAACGCCAGGACGTCGGGCGAGACCACGATCAGGATGCGATCGGAGCGCTCCAGGCCGGCCAGCGCGATCTCGTCCAGGGCCCGCGGCACATGGAGCACCACGACGTCCCGCCACGCCTGCAGCGCCGAGAGGGCGGCCGAGTACTGCGCGGGCCCGACGGCTTCGGGTGGCCATGGCTCGCCCGCCGCCAGGAGGACCCCGAAGCCCGCCGGGTGGCGCCACAGCACGTCGTCAAGGCGCTCCTCGGACAGCTCCCCCGCCACCGGACCCAGGTCCAGGATCGAGCGCGCCCCGGGCGGCGCACCGAGAGCCACAGAGACGTCCCCGAACGCCGGGTCCAGGTCGACCAGGGCCGTGGCCTGACCAATTCGGGCGAACGCCGCCGCCAGGTGCGTGGCAAGGAACGTCGTCCCGACCCCGCCCCGAGGCCCGTACACCGCGACCACCAGGGCCCGCTTCACCGTGGCCTGCCGGCGGGCGGGGAGCGTTCCCCCGGCCGCCCGGGCCAGCTCATCGCGCTCCGACGGCCACACGTAGAACGCCCGGGCCCCGGCGTCCAGGGCCACCCGCATGGCCTGGACCGACTCTCCCGTCTCCAGGGCCAGGAACGAGCTCCCGTTCAGGTTCCCGGCCGCCCGGACCAGGAACGGCTGACCAACCACGGCGTGGGGCTCGCGCTCGCGGATGGCCCGGGCCAGCGCCTGGGGATCGGAGGCGGTGGCCACCACCCGAACCCGCCCGGTCCGGTCCAGGAAGTCGACGACCTCCTCTGCAAGCTCGGGCGGATCGAGCCCCACCACCACGCTGGCCACACCGTCCACGAGACCTCCTTCCACGCTCGCCCGAGCGACCCACAGGCCGCACCAACTGTCGGAAGACCGCCCCACACGGGGCGCACCGCACGCCGCACATAGGGGAAGGCCAGCGAGGGGGACACGTCCTCCGGCAGCGTCGATGCCGAAGGCACGCGGGGAAGAGAGGGGGAGTGCATCCCGGCGGTCGCGCCCGCCGGTTGCTCCCGGCGACCACCTGCTGCTTGCGCGGCCGCCTTGGAGCGAGGGGAAGACTAACGGCGGATCCGCCATCGGACAATCGCCAGGACGGAGGATCTTTCGGGGGATGCGGGGGATGCGGGGGAGCGAGAATTCCCCAACTCGGACCGTCGACGGTCGCGAGCTGCGGCCGGTCCGTCAGTCTCCCGGCTCTGCCTCCACCCGCTCGATGCCCAGGCGGTCCAGCCGGACCCGGTGCCGTTCCAGCAGGTCGAGCAGGAACCGCTTCTCGCCGTCCACCCCGCCCAGCAGGTCCTTGAGCACGGTGGCCTGGTCGAGCGCACGGCTGGTCTGGGTGAGGGCCTCGCCGATGATCCTGCGGGCGTACGCCGCGATCCGCTCGGTGGACGCCGGCTCCCCCTCCATGGCCCGAGTCAGCTCCTCCAGCGCAAACGACTCCTGATCCTCGCGCTCGCCGAGGGCCCGCCGCACCACCTCCGCCGACACCGGGTCGAGCAGCTCGACCAGCCCGTCGGCGAAGTCCGACACCAGGGCGTCCCCGACGTAGTGGAACGTCTGCGCCTCCACCCAGTCCGAGGGCTCGGTGCGGGAGAAGAACGTGTCGAAGAAGGGCGCGAACCGCCTGGTCAGGGCCTCCGACCCGACCTCGCCGAGGCGCGCCTCGATGAGCCGCGAGTTCCTGCTCTCCCGGTCCGCGATGCTCCGTTGGGTCTCCCGGGTCCGGGAGTCCGGGGCGAAGCGGGCATTGTCGCGTGCGCGCTCGGCGGCGACCTTCTCCCCATACGAGAGCGCGGCCAGGAGCTCCGCGACCGCGGTTCGGTTCACGGCTCGGATTGTAGGTGCTCGAACGCCCTGTTCAGCGGCGCCGATCGGCCCCGGCGGCCCTCCGGACCCGCGGCCGCCCCACCGATTCCGCCCGAGCTTCCGGGAAAATGTCATACCCCCGTTCTACGCTTGCGGTCGATGGGAAAGGTCATCTCGATCGGGGACTGGCTGCGGGACCGTGGGCTCCACCGCGCGGGGCCCCCGGACGAGGTCGCCCGGCTGGAGCGGGCCGTCTGCCTGCTGGAACCGCTCCTGGAGGAGGTGAACGATCGAAGGAAGCCCGGCAACCGCATCGACATCGAGACAGAGCTCCTGGCGGCGACCGGGGCCGTGTCCCTCGACCTGTTCGAGGAGGCGGCCGACCGCCTCGAGCGCCTGGCCGACCGGCTGAGCGCCCTGGCCCGGCCAGGCGGCTGAGCGCGGCCCGGCCAGACGGCTGAACCAGCAGCCGCCGGGCTGCGACCTCTCTCCCAGCGCACGGCTCTTCCCCGTCAGCTTGGGCTGTACCGGCGGGGAACCCCTGGCCCCCCTCGGGAGTCAGCTTGCCCGGATGGAGGGGAGAGTCGCGGTTCCCTGGTGCCGTCCCTCGGCACTAGGCTTGCGTGCGAGAGGGCGGTAGGGCCGTGCAGGAACCGGATCCACGCACGCTGGCTCGAGCTCGGGAGGGGGACCTCCGGGCGTTCGAGGACCTGGTCCGCCTGTACCAGGCCGACGTGTGGCGGTTCGCCTACCACCTCACCGGGAACCGGGCCACGGCCGAGGACGTCACCCAGGAGGCCTTCCTGCGGGCGTTCCGGTTCCTGCGCTCGTTCCGGGGCGACTCCAAGTTCTCGAGCTGGCTGTTCCGGATCGTGCGCAACTGCAGCATGGATGCGCTGAAATCGCGTCGGGTCCTGGAGCCCCGCGACTACCCGCAGCCCCCGCCCGCGACCGACCCCGCCACGCGGGCGGAGGTGTGGGACGCCGTCCGTGGACTGTCGCGCGAGCACCTCGAACCGTTCCTCCTGATCGAGGTGTTCGGCCTCTCCTACCAGGAGGCCGCGGATATCCTGCAGGTCCGGGTGGGCACGGTGAAGAGCCGCATGCACCGGGGACGCCGCGTGCTGGTCCGGGGGCTGTCGGACCACGACGACCGCGAGGGCCGGGGGGCCACCGAGGAGGGCGGCCGGTGAACTGCGAGCGGGCCGAGCTCGCGCTGTCCGAACGGCTGGACGGTGAGCGCCTTCCCCCGCGGCTCGACGCCGCCCTGGAACGGCACCTGGCCGGGTGCGCGAGCTGCCGGGGCTTCCAGGCCGGGGCGAGGCAGGTCCGGGAAGGGGTGCGGTTCCGCCTGGCCGAGGCGGTGCCCGACCTCGTCGATCCGATCATGGAACGGGTCGCCGCAGGCAGTGGCCCCGTCGGCCACCCCCGGCTCCTCCGGCGGCTCCAGTCGGTCGAACCGCCGGGGCCGTCCGGCCCGGCGACGGCCACCCGGCCGGCCCGCGAGAGCCGCCCGGCCCGGATCGGCCGCCGGCGCGAGCTGGCCCGCGTCGGGGTGGCCCTCCTGGCCGGGGCCTTCGCCGGCAGCGCCGTGACCGGGACGGGCATCTGGCCCGGTCGCTCGCCACGCCCCGCCGTCCTGGCCGAGGAGCTGCCCCGTCAGGTCCTTCAGGCAGCCGCCAACCTGCAGGGCTACCACGCCCGGTTCGCCGTCACGGAGTGGCACTTCCAGCCCCGGCTCCCCCTCCGCCACTTCAGCGTGGACGTGTGGCTGTCGGCGCCCGAACGCTTTCGGATGGACGTCACGGACCTCACGCCCTATCCGAATGCCACGTGGCCTCGCAACGACCTGTCCCTGATCGTGGACCGGTCCCGCTGGTACCTCTCCGGACCTGGGCCATGCCCGCCGGACGCCTACCCCAACTGCCCGCTGGGCTCCGACCGGACGCGCCGGGTGGACCACCGGGTCCCGTTCTCGGAGGCCGCCCCAATGCCCAGCGACATCGTGCTCCCCATCTCCACGCTGGCCGACGCGAACCGCCTCCACGTCCTCGGCCGGAGTACCGTCGGAGGCCACCCCGCGCTCCGCGTGGCCCTCACCTATCGCCAGGCCAGCCCCCTGTTCGCCTTCCTGCACCAGGGTGGTGCATGGCGGCCGTTCTTCCCCGACGACCGGGTGATCCTGTGGCTCGACCAGCGAACCTGGTTCCCGCTGGCCTACCGGGTCTACCCCGCCGACGAGCCGGAACGGGTCGCGTGGGCGGCCCGGGAGGGACTTCCACCCGAGCCCCCCGGGCGCGACGTCTTCGAAGCCCGCGCCGTCTCGTTCGACCAGCGGACCCCCGCCCCGGCCACCTTCGCCATCCCGGCGGCAACGGCCGCGCCGTCGTCGCCCACCGAGAGCACCAGCGAGGGCGCGCAGACCGTACGGCTCGACGACGTCCCGAAACGCGTCGGGTACGCGCCGATCGTGCCCACCGACACCGCCGGCCTGTCCCTGTACCGCGTGGTGATCCCCCCCGGCGGGACCGGCGAGCCCAGCGACCAGACCATCGTGGCGTACTCCTCCGGCCTGGCCTGGCTGAAGGTCCGGGAGACGCACTCCTGGCGGGCCGACGCACCCTTCGGGCCGGTCAGCCGCCTGGCCGAGCGGGTCGACCTCCCCGGCGGCGGGGTCGCCTACTACGAACCCGCCACGCGAACCCTCGGCCGGCGGCTGTCGATCCACGGACCCGGCATCGACCTGTTCCTGGAAACGAACCTGTCCCGCGACGCGCTCCTGCACGTGGCGGCGTCGCTCCCGGTGTCCTCGGACATCCCGGCCTCCTGGGACGTGCAGCCCTCCATCGACGGCATGGCCGAGCGCCTGTCGCTTCGGCAGGCCGTCTCGCGGGTCCCCTTCCCCGTGTCGGAGCCCGGGTCCCTCCCCGCCGGCTACCGCCTGATCTCCACGGAGCTCGTGCAGGTCGGCGACGCCCAGAGCCTGAACCTGTACTTCGGACAGGAGAGCTCGGACCTCGAGGGGCGGATCCGGCTGCACATCGAGCCCGGGACGGACCTCCCACCGGCCTCGGCCGCGGAGCAGTCGGCCGTCCAGGTGGGGGACGCCACCGGGCGCTTCACCCCGAGTCGCGACCAGCTGGAATGGGTCGCCGGCGGCATCTACTACTCGGTCGACGGCGCCGGCCTGACCCTCCCGGACCTCCTGGCCCTGGCGGAATCGCTCCAGCCGGTCTCCACGCCGGCCACCACGGCGCCCGCCGGCACCACGCGGCAGGTCACGCGGTCCGGAGCCTCGCCATGAAGTGGTTCCGGGGAACGCCCCGGCTGGTGGGGGCGGGCATCGTGGGGTTCGCGCTGGGCGGGCTGCTCACCCTTTCCCTCCAGAGCGCCGGACAGACAGTGTCCGGGAACGGCGGCGGCGGAGGTGCTTCCGACCGGACCTCGGCCGCCCCCGCTCCCCACACCAGCCCCGAACCTCCCGAGACCTTCCTGGCCTGGACGCCGGGCGGGCTCCCCCGCGGGTTCCGGCAGGCCGTCCGGGTCCTCCCCGGGATCGAGCGATCCGTGGTGGTGGCGAGCGGCCTGGCCTGGATGACCCGCTCCTTCTCCGCGGACGGCACGCAGGTCGATGCGCCGCCGCACGGTCTAGCCATCCCCATCGAGGTCGCCGCAGTGGACCCCGGCGAGTACACGCCGTTCCTCCCCCCCTCCGACCGTGGGCTGGTCCTCAGCCTCTCGGACGGGAAGGGCGTCATGGGCCAGATGAGCGCGGATGTCCGCGGGTTCGGGGTGGGAGGCGGGTTCGACTTCGGCCCGAGCTCGATCACGGTGGCCGCGGTCCTCCCCGACGAGCTGGTCGGCGCGAACGAGCTCTTGGTGTCCCGGCGGGTCGCCGCCACGCTGGGCATCCACGAGAACCGCTACGCGCTCCTCCAGCCCAGGCCCGGCATGACGGAGCGGGAGCTGACCGCCGAGATCCGGACCATCATCCCGAAGGGTCTGCCCCTCCGGGTCCGGGCCCCCGGCCAGACCCCGTACTTCCGGCAGGGGGACGCGGTCCTCGCCCCCGTGCGGGTGAAGCAGCTGTTCGGGGAGTTCGCGGCGCGCCCGCTGCCGGGCGGGCAGCTCGCCATCGACCCCGCCTGGGAGTCCCGCCACATCGCCACCGAACCCGTCCCCATCCTGGGCGACGTCCACTGCAACCGGGCGCTGTTTCCCCAGCTCCGGGGCGCGCTGCGCGACGTTGTGCAGGCGGGCCTGGCCCACCTCATCAAGGCCGGCGAGTACGGAGGCTGCTTCGGCCCCCGCTTCGCGAATCGGGACCCCGCCCAGGGGATCTCCCACCATGCCTGGGGCATCGCCATCGACCTCGATGTGGCAGAGAACCTGTACGGCCACACACCGACCATGGACCCCCGCGTCGTGGCCATCTTCGAGCGGTGGGGCTTCACCTGGGGGGGAGACTTCCTGATCCCGGACGGGATGCACTTCGAGTTCGCCCGGTTCGTGCGTCCGTAGGCACCGGCGGCGGGATCGAAGGAGCGCCCGGACGAAGACGAAGGGAGCAGCTACCAAGCGCTCTCTGCAACTTGCTCGGGTACCGCGGGCTCACCCTCGGGGCCCGAGCATGCCTCCCGCGGCAGGACGCACGTGGGTACTGCTCCCTTCGTGGCCGTCCGAGGACGGCCGGTCCGGATTCTATCTCCGCGCCGCGGACTGTGGGAAACCGGAGGTCCCCCGATTCGGGGGGACCTTTGGACCTGGGAGTCCTAATCGCGGCCGCGCCGCGGCCGCAGGTACAGCCAGGCGAACACCAGCGCCACGCCCACCGCGGCGGCGACGGCGGCGACCGGGGACGGCCGGGGCACCGCCGAGACAAGCCGCTGCCGCATCCGCACCGGCCGGCGGAAGTAGCGGATCTGCCACCCACGCTTCTCCGCCTCCCGGCGAAGGTCCCGGTCCGGGTTCACCGCCACGGGATGCCCCACCGCCTCCAGCATCGGAAGGTCGGTGATGGAGTCGGAGTACGCGTAGGAGGACTCCAGGTCGATCCCATCCCGATCCGCCACCTCGCGCAGCGCCTCGGCCTTGCTCTCGGCGTACGCGTAGAACTCCAGGTCCCCCGTGTACTTCCCCTCCACGATCCCGGCGCGTGTGGCGATCACGCCGGGGATGCCGAGGTGCTCGGCCAGCGGCGTCACCACCTCCTCCGGAGAGGAGGACACCACGAACACGGCCCGGCCCAGGGCCCGGTGCAGCGCGATCAGGTCCAGGGCCTCCTGGTAGACGTACGGATCGATCAGGTCGATCAGGACCTCGCGGACCAGCTCCTCGACCTGGGTCTTCTCCCACCCCTTCGACAGCGCCGCCAGCGCTTCCTTGGCCCGGTCCATCTTCTTCTCGTCCGCGCCCAGCAGCAGGTAGACCAGCTGGGCGTAGACACCCTTCAGCAGCGCCGAGCGGGACACCAGGCCGGCCCGGTACATGGGCCGGGTCAGGGCCAGCGAGCTCGACCGGGAGATGATGGTCTTGTCGAGGTCGAAGAAGGCCGCTTCCACGCCGGTCCCATGGTAGGCGACCGGGGGGACGCTTTCCGGCCCGGCGCCCGGTTCCGGCGGCCGCCGTCGGCCGATCGGGCGACGTTCCAGCGTGAATCCCCGTTTTGTCGAGAAAAAGTCCCGGCCGATGTTTGGGGGTGGGCACCCCGGGTATCCCCAGGATCGGCGCAGACCGATTCACCCTCCCCCCCCTGCGCCCTTTCCGAGGCTCCTCCAACCCCCCCGGAGGAGCCGCGCCCAAAAACAGGTCCACTGTCCGATTTCCAATGCGGCGGGGCCGGTTCTGCCCAATGGAAGCCGGCTACGGAGCCTCGCGCCGGAGCCTCCCGGCGTCCCGGCGGAACGCGCCCAGCCACGCGAGCTCGGCCGATGCCAGGCCCTCCTCCCGGTCGAGCATCCTCCTGGCCAGCACGGCGACGGGACCCCGGGCGGTCCGCAGGCGAGCCCGCTCGGCGCGGATCTCCTCCGTTCGTGCCCGCAGGGCGGACTCGCGGGCGGCGACACCGCCCCTGACCTCCTCGGCGGACAGGAGGTGGGCGAACCCGAAGGGCAGGGCTCGGTCCACGGGATGCGCCCCGCCGCGCCCGAATCGCTCCAGCAGCGCCTGCCGGAGCCGGTCCCTCCCGGACCGGGCCAGGCGGTAGACCCGTCGGTCGGGCCCCACCCTCCCCTGCTGGGACCTCCCGGACACCAGCCCCTTGCGCTCGAGGCGCCGGAGGGCCTGGTACACGGAGGCCCGGCCGGACGGGGCCCAGTACTCCATGGCCCGGGCGCGGTACCGCTCCAGCAGCTGGTAGCCGTACAGGGGCTCGTCGGCCAGCAGGCCCAGCACCAGCACGTCCACGTGCGTCATCGTCATCCGACCGGCAGCCTAGTCCGCAACGGACTAGTGGACAAGCACGTATGCTCCTCCCCGGAGGCGTCAGGGCGCCTGGTGGGCCCCCCGGTCTTCAAAACCGGTGATCCGGCGAGAGCTGGATGGCGGGTTCGATTCCCGTCCGCCTCCGCTCGTTACATTCGTGTAGTTTCGCGGGCGGAGCGCCACCGCGAGCCTCTCCCACCCGTCAGGCAAATTGCGTGTGAAGCAGCCTCGTGCCCCTCGGATCCATCCGGTTGCCGGGTGCTGCCCTGCCAACGCCTACCGGTGGTCGTGCCCGGTCTCTTTCTTGGCCACCTCTACTGTCTTGATCAGGTTCTGCACAGCCGTATCGAGGTCGTACCCGTCAAGCGAAGCGCTCTTCTCCAGGCCCTCGATAGTCAGGTACTCGGGGTTGCCATGGTCCTCGTGCGGCAACATGCACCCACACGTCAAGCACATCGATCTCTCACCTCCTTCCCCGAACGGGTAACGATAGCCGCTCAGGGGAACCGGCGATGCCGTTCGCGAGTGTGTCTGGCCCCGGCGACCAAGCATAGCTGGCGCAGCAGGAGCCCGAGTACTTGGTGGCGCACAAGAGGATGACAGTCGTGGCCATGATCTGAACGGAGCCGAGCACGATGAAGACACCGGCTCGGATGGCGAAGGCGTGCGTTGTCACCAGCAAGGACGCGACCAGCCACACGCCAAAGGCGAATCGGCTGATACCGGCTGCACAGTGCTCTCGGATGAGGTGCCAGATCTGCGGGAGGTAGGCCGCGCCGGCCAACCCGACTCCAACGAAGCCAGCCATCTCCCTGGCGGTCAGCATGACCCTGTCAGCTCCCCAGCAACCATCCCTTGGCCGGCATCACGTGAGTGCGCGGGAACCATGGCACCGATGATCGCACCCTGACACCGCATGCCGTCCTCCCGCACCGCGGCCCAGAGGACCTTGCTGACGTGCCTGGGCCCCCGCTCGGTCATCATGCGGCGCTCGGGAACAGGGATGGCATCCATCCGGGATGGGCGATGACGATGGCAGCAGCGGCCAACAGCCCTATCCCCATCAGCAGTGCCACCCGCCGGGGGCCCTCCCTCTCCTGCACGACCATCAACAGGGTGAGCACCACCATCCACCCGAGGCTGGCCATGCCCACGGCGAAGGACAGCACCATGAGCGGCCAGCACCGCCTGAGCCGTTGGAGACCATGATCTGCTCCCAGGCGCATGGCGTCGGAGTTGACGAGCCGACGATCCCCGCCGAGGCGGGCGCTCATCCTGTCTGTCCGCTTGCCACACCGCCCTGGGAGCGGGGAGAGCTCGAAGACCCCAGCTACCAGGAGAACGCTCCCGCCGATGAGCCACGGGCGTCCGGCAAGCCACGGCGAGCGGTCGACGAAGCGATGGAAACCGATGTCCCCGAGGAAGGCCAACGACCCGAAGCCCGTCCACACCGCGATGTAGCCAGCCAGGAACGCGGCGCCCAGGCCGCGGCGGTCACGGCGGTCACGGCGGTCGAACGTCAACGCGCCGAACGTCTGGAAGGCCGAGAGGCTGGAGGGCAGCATCATGGCCACGACCATGACCTGCCACCCCATCAGGAACAGGCCGAGGGCCACCCACAGCGCAGGGCCATGCTCGATCAGGTGGTCGTGGCCCAGAGCCCCGCCCCGGCCCGTGGCCCAGGTCAGGATCACGATCGTCCATGCCCCTCCGATGGCCCACGGAAGGAGGGCGGGAAGGCTGCCCTTTCGATCCGAATCGCGGTTCGGACTCTGCAGGCCCGGCGCGCCGATATCGGCGAACCAGCGAGTCTCATCCACGTCCCCTCCTTCCTCCGCGAACCCCGCCGCGTGGGACCGGGCCGGTCCGCCACGACCAGCACGACGGTTCGGCACAAGCGGTCACCAGACGATCGAGCAGCCGAAGGGCACCGTCACAGGGACCCTCGGCGGCCTCCCGGCGAGGAGATCCCGCAGCGCGTTCTCGAGGTCCGGGGTCGTCACCTTCTCCGGGATCCTGGAGTCGGCGATCCGACCCTGGTAGCGAAGCCTCCGGTCTGCGTCGAAGAGGAATGCATGCGGAGTGGAGATAGCTCCGTACGCCCGGGCCACACTCCCGTCCTGGTCCTTGAGGTAGGGGAAAGGGAACCCCCTTTCGCCCGAGCGCCGCACCATCTCCTCGTAGCTGTCCCCCGGGGACAGGTACGGGTTGTTGGCGTTGATCGCCACCACGCGAGCACCGTCCGGTGCGAAGGTTGCGTGGATCTCCCCCAGCCGGTCCTCGAAGGCCCGTACCGTCGGACAGCCGTTCGAGGTGAAGACCACGACCAGCAACCGGCTGTCCTCGAACGATGAGAGCGAGTAGCGCTTCCCGTCGACTCCCAGCAGGTCGCTGAACGATGGGGCACTCGCCCCGACCTCAAGGACGAAGCTCGGCGTTGCGTCCATCGCTCCTACTCCTTGAACCGGTCGGGGAATTGCTTGACGATCCCGTCGGCCAGGACGTCGGCAACGGTCAGGATTTCGGTGAAGATCTGGTCGAAGGCGTCGACGTCGGCAGCCCAGTCCTTCTGCAGCCTGGCCACCACCTCCTGCTTGGTGAGGGAAAGGTGGAGCCCCAGGAGGTCGACCACGTCCTTCTTCGGCCAGCTGGGGTTGGCTCCGCTCAGGAGGTCGGCGATCTCCTCCGCGTTCTGGGTCCACTTGGCGTCCTCGGCCTGGAACTTCGCCTGATCTCCGACCTTGGCCGCCTCGATGAGGTCGACGGCGATCATGATGTGCTGCTTGAGCAGCTCGGTCAGGGCCGCCCCGGCGGCCTCGTCGTAGAAGGGGACGACCGCTCCCCCGATATCCTCCTGGTTCCGGAGCAGCCTGCCGGCGGCCGCTTCGGTGTCTGGGGCGTTCCCCACCGCTGCCACGACGTACTGGCGAGTCCAGATCACGTGGTCCGCCCACAGCCGGCGCATCGCCGCCTTCAGGGACCAGATTGCGTCACCCATGATCGTCTCCTTCTCCGTTTGGGAGGGGCCTCGGCCCCTCTCTCTCCCCTCGGCCACGCACCGATGGGCCCTACAGGTGCTGAAGCACATTCCCCGCCTCCGTTCTCACCTCCTTCGCGCTCGGGTGCCTTGGGCTTCTAGCTCAAGTCATGACTTGCGATAGATATTCCCACGGTGACCGCTTCTATCGCAAGTCGGACTTCTTGTTAGAGTGAAGTCGTGACTCGATCACCGGCCGAACGCCAGCTCGCCGAGATCGCCCTCCTGGGCGATCCGGTGCGGCGTCGTCTCTACCTCTACGTGGTGGGTCGGTCCGGTGAGGTGAGCAGAGAGGAGGCGGCGCGGGCGGTCGGGATCAGCCGTCCGGCGGCCGCATTCCACCTCGAGAAGCTTGTGGAGGAGAGCCTTCTGGCAGCGGATTACCGGCGGCTCTCCGGACGGCAAGGCCCCGGGGCGGGGCGGCCCGCCAGGGTCTACCGGCGTCCCCCGCGGGACCTCAGTGTCCACGTCCCGCCACGTGACTACGAGCTCGTGGCGCGGTTCCTGCTCCGCGGCCTGGACCCGAAGCGTCCTGAGAAGGCCTTGAACGGGGCCCATCAGGCAGCCCGGGAGTTCGGAGTGGCGCTGGGGGCTGAGGCACGCCGGCGGGCCGGGAGGCAGGCTGCCCACGACCGGCTTCACGGTGTGCTCAACGCCGTGCTCCAGGAGCGGGGCTTCGACCCGCAGCTCACGGAAGGCGGAATTGTCCGCCTCCGCAACTGCCCATTCGACGCGCTTTCAGCCGACTACCGCGAACTGGTCTGTCCCATGAACCTCTCGATGATGCGGGGAGCGCTGGAAGGGGTGGGTGCGAGCGACATGGAGGCTGTTCTCGAACCACAGCCCGAAATGTGCTGTGTGGCATTCAGGCCGATGACCGGGGGCCGAGCCGCAAGCTGATGCTGCGGTTGCCTACTCGCGGAGCGATCGCAGCCGTTTCTCCAGGCGTACGAGGTTGTAGAACCTTCCCGTCCGCCTCCGCTTGCTTTGCTGAGGGATCAGTCGTCTGGGCGTAGCGATCTCCCCGGAGCGATCAACTCAACAGCGGGGAAGTACGTTCTGTACCTGGACGAGTCACGCGTAAGCAGCCGGAACCCAGCCACCGCGGCATGGGCGCCGATGTAGAAGTCGGGCAGCGGCACAGAGCGCGGGCCACCTCGCCGCCGGTATCGAACGAATGCCTTGCCGGCCAGGAAGCCTGCCTCGTAGGGAAGCATTTCCCGCCGGAATGCGTCCGCGGGGAGGACCTGCTCGAGTTCCTCGATCGTCTCGTAGCGGATGGAAACCTCAGCGTAGATGATCGGGTTGATCGCGAGCGGGGAAGTATCTGCGGCCGCAGCGAGGGCGTTCGAGGACCATTCTCCCCACCGGGGATCATCCGTGGCGACATCGAGAAGCACGTTGCTGTCGACCAGGACGACGGTCACGGCTTCCTCGTCAAGGCCAGGATCTCGTCCGTGGTCATCCGAACTCCTCCCGTACCCCGGAGCCGGCGAACGGTCCTGGCTCCCCGACCGTCTCTGCCACGAGCTCCGCGGCGCACGATCCGGACGTCGTGCCCATCGACTACAAAGTCAACCTCGGTCTCCGGAAGCAAACCCAGCCGCTCTCGGATCTCGATCGGAATGGTGACCTGACCCTTTGACGTGACCCGCATCTGCGCGCCTCCTGGTAGAAGTATTACCGGTAAGAGCCTAACACGCGTCGGACTGGACCAGACGGTGCAGGTGGCGTTCTCACGGTGACCGGGCGGCAGGTCAACTGCGTCAGGTCCGCCCTGTTTTGCCCCGCGGGGCTATCTGACCGGACAGCTCGGCCGGCTCGGAGAATAGACTCATTGCGCCCCAAGCCTTCGGGGAGGGCTTGGCACGCGGCTGAGACGAGGAGAGCGCGGTCGGATGGTCTGCTCGAACTGTGGTGCCGACAACGCGCCGGGCACCAAGTTCTGCACGGAATGCGGGACCCCGCTCGTCCGGGCCTGCCCGGCCTGCGGCAACCCCCTCAAGGGAGGGGAGAAGTTCTGCGGTGAGTGCGGAACGCGCCTCGAGGCCGCCACCCCACCCGCGGCTGCCACGGGCGAGGGACCACTTCCGCAGCCCGAGGCCGAGCGGCGCCTGGTCTCCGTCCTCTTCCTCGACCTGGTCGGCTTCACCACGCTCTCGGAGTCCCGAGACCCCGAGGAGGTCAGGGACCTCCTCTCCCGCTACTTCGACACCTGTCGCGGGCTGATCGAGCGTTACGGCGGAACGGTCGAGAAGTTCATTGGCGACGCGGTGATGGCCGCGTGGGGCACGCCCGTGACACCTTCTGTGTCAACCCACCCGCCTCTCATGGGCGCTGCAGGGCTGTTTTCAGGCCACCTCCTTTCGGCCGAGTTCGAGTCGCTTGGCGCCACCGTGCCGGGCGGCGTCGTACGGGGTCCGGTCGACCCA
>WNGR01011792.1_pt1 | contig 20699 bp, 18 predicted proteins | sample 5407581 | NCBI WGS metagenome assembly WNGR01 (sample SAMN13153383, study PRJNA577476) | soil metagenome | isolation source: 80 cm soil or saprolite under Garry oak tree replicate 2 | place: USA:California | collected 2016-06-15
TACGGGAACCCGTAGCGGTGCAGGCCGAGGTAGACCCCGTTGAAGCGGGAGTCGTTGCACAGCGGGCGCAGGTCGCTGGCGAAGCCGCCGCCGTCGAGTTGGGCGCCCTCGATGAACAACCGGTTGGCGGGCATGCCTTCCCCGGTCTCCCTGGTGACGAAGTTGGCGGCGAAGTTGAGCCACTGCGGGGTGGTGAAGCCGACCGGCTCGTTGATCGGGTCGAGATAGACCAGGGGCTGGTTCAGGTACTTCGCGGTGAGCGTGTCCCACATCTGGGTCCAGGACGGCAACAGGCTGGAGTTGACCAGGTTCGTGCCGTCCTGGGACCAGTAGGTCAGGACGACCTTGAAGTTGTGCGCGACGGCGGAGTCGATGACGCCGTAGTAGCTGGTCCCGGCCGCGGTGGTGGGATTGATCGGCATCCGGACCGTGTTGGCGCCCAACTGGCTGGCGAATGTCGCGAACATGGCGTCGGCCTTGCTTCGGGCGGCGTTGTAGTCGTCGCTCGCGGACAGCCCTTGCAGGACCAGCGGGCCGGCGGTGAAGTTGTCGCCGAGGCGCGACCAGGTCACGCCGTGGAACTGGCTGGGGTCGAAGCCGGTGGCCGCGGCGGCCGGCGCCGCGGTGGACACCAGGAACGGCGGGATCAGGGCCAGCGTGGTCAACAGCGCCAGCGCCCAGGCGAACAGGCGGTGGAGCCGAGTGGAGGTGTGGGACCTACTCGGACCGACGTTGGTACGAGACATGGTTCTCCTTCCAGTTCGCCGCACGCCGACGGCCGGACAGGGATGAGCAAGGCTGGTAAAAAGCCTGACCAGCAAAAAATCACGCTAGTGACACCCGAGGGAGGCGTCGATCGCGTCTTTCGGAACCCGCCGATCCGTGTTGCGAATGGCAGGGGCGAGATCAGCCTTCGAACCGCCGCACGCCGGGCGGCAGGGCAGCCAGTTCCTGGGCATCGACGAACGCCTTGACGACGGCGGTGTCCGCGCGGCGCCGGGTCCAGAACAATGCGACGGTGCGGTGCGCCGTCGGCGAGTCGATGGTGCGGACGGCGAGGCCCTCGGTGCTGGTGGTCGCCAGCGCGAGCCGGTTGATGACCCCGACACCGAAGGCCGATCTGACCAGTGCGACCAGGGTGGCCGGCTGGTCGGTCAGGTACACGATCTCGGCGCGTCCGGCGTCCTCGCCCAGGGCGTTGCGTACGTCGAAGCCGCCGCCCTCCTCCTCGGTACCGGCCGGGTTGCCGATCAGCGGATGGGCCAGTATGTCCGCGACGCTGACGCATCCCTTGCCGGCCAGTGGATCGTCCTCGCGCATGACGGCGACGATGTCCTCGCGCCAGATCACGCGGTGGCACAACGTCGTCTCGCGCATCTTCGGCAGCAGCGGCCGGAACACGAGATCGACGGTGCCACTGGCGACCATCTCCGCCAGCGAGGCGGCGTTGCCCTCGTGCAGTTCGACGGTGAGCCCGGGGTGCTTGGCCTTCAGTTCCTTGAGGATGCCGGGCAGGTAGGTCGAGCTGACGCTCGGATAGCTGCCTATCGTCACGTGCCCGAGGAAGTTGTCCAGCGTACTTCTGGCCGCCTCGACGCCGTGCTGCAACTCCAGCAGGGCGTTGAGTGCGTGGCCGCGGAAGAGTTCGCCGGCCTCGGTGGTGCGGATCGGCCGGGCCTTGCGGTCGAACAGGGTGACGCCGAGCGCGTGCTCCAACGCCGCGATGTGCGCGCTGACCCGCGACTGCGACAGGTGCAGCACGAGGGTGGCGGCGCCGAAGCCGCCCTTGTCGGCCACGGCGAGGAAGCTGCGCAGCCACGCCGTCTGCAGCGACATCGCGTCTCGTGGATCCCGTGACGAGGAGTCCATCTCAGGTGGGTGGCTCATGCGGAACGGCTCCGGTCCGGGTGCTGGCGACGAGTCCGGCCAAGTGCACCACGACCATGCGGTCCAGGTCACGGGTATCGGCGAGCGTCGTGGTCATACCGCGGTCATCCCGCCATCCAGGACAAGGGTGGCGCCGTTGATGAACCGGCCTTCCGGCCCGGCGACGAACGCCACCATCGCGGCGACCTCCGCCGGCGACCCCATCCGGCCGTCGAGTTGGCGTGCCGCCATCGCCGCGCGCGCGGCGGCGGGGTCGGGTGCATCGGCGAGGATCTTGTCGATCCATTCGGTTTCGACGGTGCCGGGACAGATCGCGACACAGCGGATGCCGTCCGCGGCGTGGTCGACGGCGACAGCCTTGGTGAGGCCCACCAAGCCGGCCTTGGAGGCGCAGTACGCGGCTCGCCTTGCGATCCCGATCTGGCCGCCGACCGAGGCGATGTTGATGATGACGCCGCTGCCGCGGTCGAGCATGAGCGGCAACGTGGCCCTGGTGGTCAGGAACGGGCCGGTGAGATTGACCGACAGCACTCGGTGCCAGTCCTCGTCACTGGTCTCCAGAACGTTCGCGGCCACGCCGATGCCGGCGACGTTCACCAGCACGTGCGGGGCGCCGACGGTGACGGCGATCTCGCGGGTGACCGAGCCGACGGCGAGCGGGTCGGTGAGGTCCACCGCCAACTCGTGTGCCTTCCCGCCCGCTGCCCGGATCATGGTGTGCGTCTGGGCGAGCCCGGCGACGTCGAGGTCCATCATCGCGACCTCGTAGCCGTCGCGGGCCAGCCGTACCGCGGTGGCGCGGCCGATGCCGGACGCCGCTCCGGTCACCACGGCGACCTGGTTCGCGACGCTCATGAGTAGGCCCCGCCGGGCAGCGACCCGTCCATCGCATAGCCGCCGTCGACGTCGAGGCACGCGCCGGTGGTGTAGCAGGCGTCGTCGGAGGCGAGATAGCAGATCGCCGCGGCCACCCATTCCGGCGGCGCGATCTGCCCCAGCGGGATCTTGGCCAGCAACGACCGGACGATCTCCGGCGTGTAGATGGGTTCGCTCATCCTCGTCCTGGTGGCGCCGGGGCGTACGCAGTTGACGGTGATGTGATGCGGCGCGAGCTCGGAGGCCATCGTGCGGGTCATCGCCTCGAGGCCACCCTTGGTCGCCGTGTAGGGAGCGGCGTGCGGCTCGGAGACCACGGCGTGCACGGACGAGACGTTGACGATGCGCCCTGGGGACTTGCCGGCGACCATGATGCGGGCCACCGCCTGGCTCAGGAAGAACACGCCGGTCAGGTTGACGGCGACGACCCGATCCCAGTCGTACCGGCTGACCTCGAGAAACGGCGCGATGTGCAGGATGCCGGCGACGTTGGCCAACACGTCGACGCGGCCGAGGTGCTCGTGCAGGTACGCCTCGAGCCGGGCTGGGGCGTCCACCTCCGCGACGTCGAGTTCGAGCCGATGAAGCCGCGCGGTGTCCTCTTCCGGCGGCCATTGTGCAGTGTGCTTGAGGTCGACGGCCACGACCGTCGCGCCCTCGCGCAGCAGCCGGACCGCCGTCGCCCGGCCGATCCCGCTGTCGGCCCCGGTGACCACGGCGACCTTGTCGCTGAATCTCATCCGGTGGCCGCTGACCTCTCGCGTCCGTTCCAGACCGTTTCGGTCACATCACCGCTCCCATCCGCCATGGCACGATCTCCTCGGTGCCGAAGCCGAGGTCTTCTGACTTGCTCGGCCGGCCGGACGCCATGTCGACGAGGGCATCGAACAGCCGGGTGCCGTAGCGGATCTGTTCGTCGCGGGACATGGCCGGGCCGGCGTCGAAGTCCATGTCGCCTCGCATGCTCGTGTACAGCCTGGTCGTCGTACTGATCTTCAGGCAAGGGGTCGGGCGGGATCCGAACACGGAGCCGCGTCCGGTGGTGAAGGCCAGCAGGTTGGCTCCGCCGGCGACCATGCCGGTTGCCGAGACGGGGTCGTATCCGGGGGTGTCCATGAAGGTGAGCCCGGCAGCGGTCACCGGCTCGGCGTAGCCGACGACGTCGTTGAGCGGACTGGTGCCGCCCTTGAGGACGGCGCCGAGCGACTTCTCCCAAACGGTGGTGATGCCACCGGCCCGGTTTCCCTTGGACGGGTTGTTGTCCATCTCCGCGTTGTTGCGCGCGGTGTACGCCAGCCACCACTCGATCAGTTCGTCGATGCGACGGGCGAGCGCCGGTGTGGCGGCGCGCCGGCGCAGCAGGTGCTCGGCCCCGTAGATCTCCGGGGTCTCCCCCAGGATCACCCGCCCGCCGGCCGCCACCAGCAGATCCGCTGCCACACCGAGCGTCGGGTTGGCGGTCAGGCCGGAGTACGCGTCGCTGCCGCCGCACTGCAACCCCAACACCAGCTCGGAAACCGGTATGGGCTCGCGTTTCAGCTTCCTGGTCTCGGTGACCATCGCCGCGATCCGTTCCATCGCGGCGTTGACCGTGGCGACGGTGCCACCGAGGTCCTGGATCGAGAGCGTCTGCACGGGCGCGGTGCCGTCGAAGATGTTCTCCGGCTGGTTGATCTCGCAGCCGAGGCTGATCATCACAACGCCGGCGAGGTTGGCGTGGCCGGCGTAGCCGCGCAGCGTGCGGCGCAGGATGTCGTCGCCGTCCGTTCCCTCGGCCATCCCGCAGCCCAGATCGTGAGTGAGCGCGATGACCCCGTCCAACTGCGGCTCCGCCGCGAACCTCGCCGACGCGGCCTGCGCGATCATGCGGGCGACCGTCGCCGAGCAGTTGACCGTCGGCAGGATCGCGATGTGGTTGCGGGTCGCCGCTCGACCATCGGGGCGCCGATAGCCGAGGAAGTGCTCCCGTGTCGGGGCCACCATCGGGTTCCAGACGAGTCGCTTCGGTCCTGGATGGTGAGTGTCGCCACGTCCGCCGACGCTGTGCGGTCCGATGCCGAGATTGTGTTGGTGCACGTGGGCGCCGGCCGGGATGTCGCACAGCGCCACACCGATCACCTCGCCGTACTTGCGCACCGGCGTGCCCGCCGCGATCGCCCGCACCGCGACCTTGTGCGCGGCGGGAATGTCGTCGGACGCCGCGACCAACCCCTCGGTGGTCTGGATCGGTGTCCCCCGGCTGACGTCGTCGCGGACGAGACCGACGTCGTCCACCCCGATGATCGGTACCAGCGGAACGACCGGTCTGGATAAGGTCATGGGAGATCCCGTCCGGCCGTGGTGACTCGTGAGCGCCGCAGGCGCCGCAGCAGCCCGTCAGCCGATGCGGCAAAGAAGATCATGGCTCCCGTGACGATCTGCTGGTCGTAGGAGGCGAGACCGAGCAGGCTCATCCCGTCGGACAGGAAGCCGAGGAACAGCACGCCGATCGCGGTGCGCACCAGGCTCCCGCGCCCGCCGGCCAGACTCGTGCCGCCGAGCACGACGGCGCCGACGATGTTCAGCAGCAGCGGGCTGCCCATGCTCGCGCCGGCACCGGCCAGTCCAGAGGTCAGCACCATTCCGGCGATCGCCGAGAAGAGCCCGGCCACGGCGTAGACGCTCGCCTTGGTGGCGACGACGTCGACTCCGCTGATCCGGGCGACTTCGACGTTCGCTCCCACGTGCGTGACCCGGCGGCCCCACGCGGTGCGGGTGAGCGCGAGCTGCGCGATGACGTACAGGCCGCCGGCCAGCCACACGGCACTCGGCACGCCGAGGGGGCCGACGATGCTGAACCGGATCAGGCCGGTCGGCATCGGGGCGATCGTCCGGCCGTGGCTGAGCAGGGTCGTGGCTCCGCTGACCGCGTACAACGCGGCCAGGGTCACCGCGAACGGCACGACCGGGAGCTTCGCGACGACGACTCCCACCAGCAGGCCGATCACGGTTCCGGTCAGCAGCCCGAACACGACGCCTGCCACGAGGTTGTGCGAGCTGGTGATGATCCACGCGCCCGCGACGCCGCTCGCGCCGATCACGCTGCCCGTGGCCAGGTCGATGCCGCCGGTGAGGATGACGAAGGTCGCGCCGATCGCCGCGATCGCCACCACCGCCGACTGACTGAACACGTCGATGACGTTCGACCGCGTCAACAAGCCGCTGGTCATGATGGTCAGCACGACGATGAGCAGCACCAGCGCGGGCAGCATCGCGAGGTCGTCGATCCAACCGGGGCGGCGCGCCCGATCGCGCAGCCGGGCCAGCGGCCAGGACCGGACGGCCCCTTCCGCGGCGCCCTCTTCTGCGACGGCCCCGTCCGCGACGGGCATCGAAGGCGTGGCAGGCCCTTGCGGGCCCGCCACGTCCGTGGACTCAGGACGCACAGCCCCACACCCGCGCGCTGGTCGTGGCGAAGCCGGCCTGGTTCAGGGTGAGTCCCTTGACCTGTGCGGCCTTCTGGCCGACGGTCTTGCCGCCGAGCGCGGTGGTGATCGCGGCGACGGCCTGCTTGCCGAACTCGCCGACCTGGGTGGCGATGTCGGCGTCCAGGGTCTTGGCCCGCATTGCCTTGCAGCCGTTGGGATCGCCGTCGATGGTCACGACAAACACGTGCTTTGGATCGCCGATCGGGGCGAGCCGGCCGGCCGAGGTGAGCGCGGACTGCACCGAGGGCAGCAGGAAGTCCGACGGGACGAAGATCGCATTGATACCTGCGTTCTTCTGCAGCGCGTTCGAGGTTCCGTCCAATGCCTGGTCCGGTTTCCAGTCGGTCGGGACCTGGCTGACGATGCTCACATTGGAGTCGCCCGCGACTCCCGCGCCGAACCCGTCGCGGCGACCGATCGCGTTCTGGTCGGTGAGCGCACCCACCAGTTCGAGGACCTGCAACGGTTTCGCCTTGCCGGCCGCGGTGAACTCGGCGGCGGCGAGCTTGCCGTCGGCGACCGGGTCGCCGGTGACCTGGAAGGTGATGTCCTGCTGGTCGGCGACCGCTCGGTCGATGGCGACGAACGGGACGTCGTGTGCCTTCGCCAGACTGATCGATGCGGCGATCTGCTGCCCGTCCTGGGCGATCGCGATCACCGCCGAGACCTTGCGGGTCTGGATCAGGTCCTGGATCTGCGCGGCCTGCTTCTGCGCGTCCTGGTCGGCGACGTCGAAGACGACGTCGTAGCCCGCGGCGCTCGCGGCGTTCTGGATCGCCGTCTTCTCCGCCTGCCGGATGGCGTTGAGCAGGTCGAAGCTGACGCCGATGGTCTTCCGGCCCGATCCGGCCGAACCTGTTGAGCCCGCTGCCGAACCGCACCCCGCGAGCAGCAGGGATGCGGCGGCGACCGCCAACGCGTATCGCACTGCACTGTGCCGATTCACTTGTCGTTCCCCTTTCATGGTTTGGTCAGCCGCACTGCGCGGGTGAGATCACGCCACCGAGCCGCGGCGGCGAGGACGGCGGCGAGCAGGACGCTGCCGCGGACGATGTCGAACACGTACGGCGAGGCCCCGGAAAAGACCAAGCCGGTCTGGACGGTGGTGAGCACGAGCGCGCCGAGCACGGTGCCGGTGACACTTCCCCGGCCGCCGAACAAGCTGGTGCCACCGAGCACCACGGCGGTGATGACGGTCAGCTCGTAGCCTTCGCCGATGGACGGCTGGACGGCGCCGAGGCGGGCGGTCTGGGTCAGCGACGCGACCCCGGCCAGCAGCCCGGCCAGCGCGTACACGCCGACGAGCACCGAACGGACCGGCAGCCTCGCCTCGAGGGCGGCGGTGCGGTGCGAGCCGATCGCCTGGACGTACCGGCCGAACACGGTCCGGGTGAACGCCAGGCCCGCGCCCGCCACCACGACGACCGCGATGATCACCGGATTCGGCACCCCGAGCAGGGAGCCGGTGCCGATGCCACGCAGGTTCGACGGCAGGATGATGTCCTGCTGTTGGGTGATGTGGCCGCCTGCGCCGCGGAACACCTGCATCGTCGCGAGGGTGACGATCAATGCGGGCACCGGGGTCATGGCCACCGCAACGCCGTTGATCAGCCCCAGGATCAGACCCGCCGCGGCAACGGCGAGGAATACCAGGACTGCCGGCTTACCGATCAGGACGTTGGAGGATTCGACAGCGGCGGCGAGGAAGAGCATGGCGCCGACCGACAGATCGATGCCGGCGGTCATGATGACGTAGGTCATCCCGACGGCCGCGATCACCAGTGGGCTCGCCTGAATGGCGATGTTGCGGAAGTTCGCCATGGTGGCGAAGCCGTGGTAGGCAGCGGCCAACACGACCAGCGCGACGATGAGCACCGGCAACAGCGGCTGCCGACGAAGGCCGGCACGCACCACGCGATGACTGAGTCCCAGCACCTCTTCCATCTCCGAGCTGATGAGCATGACCGCCGTGCCGGAGCTAGCCAACTCGACGAGAAGGCGGTAGATCTCCGCCTTGGCGCCGACGTCGATGCCGCGGGTCGGCTCGTCGAGGATGATCAGGCGGGGCTGCTTGGCCAGCCACTTGCCCAGCACGACCTTCTGCTGGTTGCCGCCGGACAGCGAGCCGCCGTCGGCGTCCAGGCCGGCCCGCGCGACCAGGCGCACCCGGTCGCCGAGCCGTGCGGCGAGGCGCCGCTCTGCGGCGTGGTCGATCCAGCCGAGCGGGCCGGCGCGTTGGATCGAGCGCATCTCGACCAGCGAGAGGCTCTCCCGGATCGGGCGCCCCAGGAAGAGCCCTTCGTCGCGGCGGTCCTCGGTGACGAAGGCGATCCCGGCGTCGATGCTGGCGCGTACGTCGCCGCGGCGCAGCGGACGGCCCCCCAACATGATCCGGCCCCGCTTGCCGGCGAGTCCGAAGATCGCCCTGGCGACCTCGGTCCGCCCCGAACCCATCAGCCCGGCGAGCCCGAAGATCTCCCCCTCGGCGATGTCGAACCGGACGTCCGCGACCCGGGCGCCGTCGCCCAAACCCCGCACGGACAACGCGATCCCGGGTCGCGGCGCGGCGAGGGACGGGTATCCCCGAGCCAGTTCCCGGCCCACCATCAGCGCCTCGACAGAAGCCCGATCGAGCTCTCGGGTCGGCCGGTCGGCGACAACCTGACCGTCGCGCATGACCACGACCCGCTGGCTGATCCGCGCGATCTCCTCGAGATGGTGGGTGATGTAGAGAACCGCGACGCCGTCGGCCCGCAGTTGGTCGACGATGCGCATGACCAGTTCGCGTTCGGCGATGTTGAGCGACGCGGTCGGCTCGTCGAAAACGATCGCCCGCGGCTCGGACGCAAGTCCCTTGGCGATCTCGACGAGTTGGCGCTGCCCCGCGGACAGATCACGTACGACGACGTCCGGCTGGAAGCGGGCACCGACCCGCTCGAGCAGCGGCTCGGCGTCGCGGTTGAGCCGCCCGGACCGGACCAGCCACGACCGTCCCCGGCGCAGCCGGCCGATCAACACGTTCTCGGCGACGGTCAGATCCGGGAAGAGGCTGGTCTCCTGGTGTACCGTCGCCACGCCGCTTCCCGGTGTGACGTGGGTGTCACCGTAGGTGACCCGACCGGAGTCCGGCCGCAGGATCCCGCCGATGATGTTCTTGATCGTGGACTTGCCGGCTCCGTTCTCCCCGGCCAGGGCGACGACCTCGCCGCCGACGAGCGTCAGCGTGACGTTTCGCACCGCGGGAACGCCGCCGAACGACTTGGACACGTCCTCGACCGTGATCTCGGGCATCGAACTCACCGTTCGCGGTGGGCAAGGCGTGCGGACACGACGCCTCCAAGAGAAATCGATGAGATGTTCGGCAGAACTCGCGACCTTCGCGACAGCCCGCTGATCAGGTTGCGGCAGACGCTACGCGCGGACGTCCGGTCCGCGAAGCGCGTCTTTCAGCACGTGGCGATCCGGAATCCGGATGGCCGCCGCAGTTGTCATCCGCGATCCGGAATCCGGATGGCGTCCAGTCGTTCGATGCGGTGTTCGCCTCCGAAGGTGTCGGCATCGTGTCCCTGGGCGGTGTGATCAACGAGTACCACCGAGCCGCCTGAAGATCAACTATGGTCCGTGCCGATCCGCCCGCGGCCGTGCCGTTGCGCTGTCTTTGCGCAAAATTATGCGTACCCATCCTGCTCTGGTCTGAGATCTGCGACCTATTCACTCCAAATATCGGTCAAAATCGGGCCAAATCCGTCGGAAAGCTCCCTTGACTTAGATCTAAAGTCGGTTGAATATGTGTGCTGCACCACTATGGCAGGCGCTCGCTCGACCGGCTTGGCTCCTTGACCCTGCGAAGTGCTGTCCCGACAACTCCCGACAATGACGACGGAGGTTTTCGTGCACGCCCTACCCACACTCCGACGGCGCATGCGGCTGCTGGTCGCGCTGCTGGCGGTGGCGCTCGCCGTGCCGGTTGCCGGCCTGGCGACGACTCCGGCTGCTGCCGCGGCGGGGCAAAAGCCCTGCGACATCTTCGCGTCCGGTGGTACGCCGTGCGAGGCGGCGTACAGCACCACGCGCGCGCTGTTCGCGTCCTACAACGGCCCCCTGTACCAGATTCAGCGCGCCTCGGACAACAGCAGGCTGAACATCGGCCTGCAGTCGACCGGCGGGGTGGTCAACTCCACGCCGCAGGTCTCCTTCTGCTCCGGCACGACCTGCACCATCACCCAGCTCTACGACCAGACCGCCAACGCCAACCACCTGCCCATCTCCCCCGGTTCGTCGTGTTCGGGCTGCTCGGGCAGCCTCAACGGGCCGGGCGCGAACGGTGCCGACATCGGCGCGAACGCGATGGCGCTGCCCGTGACGACCGGCGGCCAGCCGGCATATGGCGTGCTTGTCAACAACATCGGCACCGGATACCGCAACAACGCCGTCCGGAACGTGCCCACCGGCTCGCAGCCCGAGGGAATGTACATGATGACGTCGTCGATGCTCACCAGCAATTCTTGCTGCTTCGACTTCGGCTCGGCCGAGACCAACGACTCCGACGACGGCAACTCGACCATGAACGCGATCTACTACGGATCCGCGTGCTGGGTCGGCGGATGCACCGGCTCGGGCCCCTGGGTCGGCGGCGACCTCGAGAACGGCATGTATTTCAGCGACAACGGCCGGAATCCGACGAACATCACGAGTGAATCCGGCTCGTTCGTCTCGGCCTGGGAGAAGAACAACGGCACCACCAACTTCACCCTCAAGTTCGGCAACGGCCAGTCGGGCGGCTTGACGACCTCGTATTCCGGCCCCATGCCCAACGGTTACAACCCGATGAAGGTGCAGCCCTCCATCGAGCTGGGCACCGGCGGCGACAACAGCCCGATGGGCACGGGAGAGTTCTTCGAAGGCGCCGTCACGGCCGGCCTGCCCTCCGACACCACCGACAACGCGGTGCAGGCCAACCTGGTCGCGGCCGGCTACGCCAACAACACCACCACATTCCGGACGAGTACGTCCGTGGTGAGCTTCCGGGCCCACGCCAACGGCAAGTTCGTCGACGCGGCGAACAACACCACGTCGCTGATCGCGAACGCCACCTCGATCGGCGCGGCGGAGACCTTCGACATGTTCACCAGAACCGATGGCACCATCAATCTCCGGGCGCACTCGAACAATCAATGGGTGACCGCGGAGAGCAACGGATCCGCACCGTTGATCGCCAACCGAGGCGGGCCAGGGCCATGGGAGACGTTCTATCTAATTCACAACCCTGACGGCAGCGTGAGCTTCCGTGCGTACAACAACCAGCACCTCGTGACCGCGGAAAACGCAGGCGCGTCGTCGTTGATCGCCAACCGCACGGCGGTCGGCCAATGGGAGGAGTTCGACCTCATCGCCGACTGACGACCGAGTCGGACGACTGCTGGCCCGGCCCGGCCGGCGGACTCCTCGTCCGGGCCCGCCTGTCGCTGCTCGTCACTGCGACCCTGCGGCCACCAGCGTCGCGGTGATGGGTTCGAGCTCGGCGACCAGCTCGTCGAGCTCGGCGGGAGAGAGGGCGTCGTACGGCGGGGCGGCGAGCTCGTCGGTCAGGGCTTCGATGCGTTGCTTGGTCTCGCGGCCGGCGTCGGTGAACCGGCCGTCGGTGTCGACGAGCCCGCGCTCGCGCAAGCCGTCCATGACCGCGGCCAGCCGCTCCTTCGGCAGGTGATGGATGCGCCCGAACGACTCCGGCGGGTGGATGCCGACATCCAGCGCACTGAGCACGTGCGCCTCCGTGCCGCCGATGCCCGCACCGACGAGAGCGGCGATGTGCCCGTCACCGCGGTGCTCGCGCAGCATGTTCGCGGAATGCCACAGCCGCGCGACCGGGTCGCTCGGCACCGGAAGGCTGCGCAGCCCGGCGTACATCACCCGACCTGCCGTGGGCGCGCTCGTCGCGGCTTTGGTGGTCAGGTCGGCGGCACGCACCAGGCCCGGGGAGTCGGCCAGCTCGTCGCCGAGGATCCGCCGTACGGAGGCCGCGCTGCCCCGCTCCCGCGCGGCGACGGACGCCTCGGGCGGGATCGTCTCCCACGCGCTCGGGATGTGCCGCGCGGCCTCCCCGTCGGCGAAGCTGTAGAAGGCCGCGTGCACAACCTGCGCCGGCACCCGCCCCAGCGGCGCAGCGCGGCTGGCGAAGTAGCCGTCCCAGTAGGTGCGGTGGCCGAGCGCGGCCAGCTCCACGTTGCACTCGTCGGCGAGGTAGGTGACCAGGCAGATCGGCTCGAGGAGCTCGAAAAAGCGACGGGCGGTGCGAGTCATGACCGACATCATGCCTGCGGTCACGCCCCCGTGGAGCAGACGGGCCGCCAGATCAGCTCCTGGGTGCGGCATGACAGCGTGTCCGGGGTCGATGCGATAACCGGTGGACAGGCACGCCCGACCCACCTACTGTTCCGCCGAACCATATTGCCTTACGTCCAAAGAGGTGCATTTCATGAAGCTCCGGGTAGCCCGGCCGTCGACGGCCGACCCCGCGTGCACAAACCCCTTGGACGTAAGGAATCCCCGAAGTGGATCTACCCCGTGAGTACACCATCCGCGAAAGCGGCCATCGCATCCACAACCCGTTCACCAGCCACAAACTGGCCGTCCTGGGCGAGGCGCTGAACCCACCGCCCGGCACTCGAATGCTCGATCTGGCCTGCGGTTCGGGCGAACTGCTGTGCACTTGGGCCCGCGATCACCACGTCACCGCAACCGGCGTCGACATCAGCACCGTGTTCCTGGCCGCGGCTCGGGCACGAGCGATCGAGCTGGACGTCGCCCAACAGGTCGGCTTCATCCACGGCGACGCGGCCGACCACGTCGCCGACGACCCGGTCGACATCGGGTCGTGTATCGGTGCGACCTGGATCGGTGGTGGCGTCGCCGGCACCGTGGACCTGCTCCGCCGCAGCCTGCGCCCCGGCGGCACGATGCTGATCGGCGAACCGTACTGGCGTCGCGAACCCCCGGACCAGAACACCGTGGCAGGCTGCGACGCCATCGGCGCGGACAGCTTCCGCGTCCTCCCGGAACTGCTCGAACAGTTCGCGGACCTGGGTTGTGACGTCGTGGAAATGGTCCTGGCCGACCAGAACAGCTGGGATCGCTACGTCGCGGCTCAATGGCTCAACACCCGCCGCTGGCTGGACGCACATCCCGACGACGAACTGGCCGGGCAGATGCGCGCGGAACTCACCACCGCACCGGCACGCTACGTCCGATACCGACGTGAATACCTCGGCTGGGGTGTCTTCGCACTGATGAACCGCTGACACCAACGGCCGGGGACAGCCAAGACGCGCAACCTCCTTCTCAGCCCGCCGCAAGTGGTGGTCGCCGACCTTCGCCGCGCATGTGGCTCGATGAGTGCGACGATGATCTGAATCAGCGGCAGTAACGCGGCTCGTCGGTGTCATGGCGGAACCATTGCGAATGCACGGTGCGGCCGTTGGGCAACCGGTGCAGGGCTCACCGCGGATACGGCGGTGCCTCAGGGCGGGCTCAGCAGGTGCCGTTCTGCACCGGATAGTGGATGACGACCGCACCACCGGTGGCGTAGTTGGCGACATCGGCAGCCACCTGCTGGCCCTGCGGAGACGCCCTCGCCGCGGTCATTGCCGCAGCGTCAGCGAACTCGGCCTCGAAAACCGCGAAGTACGGCGTCTGTCCCTGCGTCGCTGCCACCTCGAAGCTGTAGCGGTACGCGAGCAGGCCGGGCATGCGCGTGACCAGCGGGAGGTGGTTGCTCACGTAGTAGTCGCGGAAGTGGTCGGGATCGGCGGGCTCGGGATACAGGACCATCAGCTTGTGCATAACAACCTCCGTTCGGCGGCGAGCGACCACAACACCCCGGAGTGCGCGATCAACGCGAGGTGGACAGTAGATCAGACTCCACACCAAGATCAAGTGCGCTGCGGATTGGCCGAGCATCGGACCGGTGACCCAGCCCAGCCGGCGACACGACAATTCGCCGCCACGAACGCACTCATCTGCCGCGAGCGTGTGATGGCGAGTCGATCAAGGCCGCCTAACGCAGCATCTCTGACGAGGTGTACACGGTGCGGTCCACTGTGTGTCTCAGCGTGCCTTGAGGTGGTTCTCAGTCGAGGTCGGTGAGGAACTCCGCGAGGAGCTTCGCGAATTCCTGTGGCGTCTCTGTCTGTGGTGCGTGACCGGCTCCGGGCAGAACTTGCACGGCCTGGCGCCACAGTGTCGGCATGGCGAGCCCGCGCAGATAGTCCAGGTTAACGAGTTGCTCGTCCTGGCCGTGGAGCATTGCGATGGGTTGCGTCAGGTGGGCCACGATGTTGACCTCGTCGGCGAACCGGCCGGCCTCGATACTGGCCAGCAGGCTGGCCCGGGCCGCGCCGTCGGTGGCGAGGATGTCGGTGACGAAGTCGTCGATCGGGAGGGATGAGTCTGGGGCAAGGAAACTCGTGGCGTAGGACTGGGCTGCTTGGTTGTCGATCTGGGCCGTGTATCCGATGTTCACAGCCGGGTTGGGCTGGAACGCCTCGGCGAGTTGGGCTGCGGTGCCGACCGGCGGGGTACCGGAAATGACGAACCCAGGGACGCTGGGCAGGTGTGGTGCGGCCTCGATCACGATGTGTCCGCCCAGGCTCCACCCGACGAGCACGGCGTCCTGGGTGGCCGTTTCGGCGAGGAAGCCGGTAAGGATCGCGGCGTATCCCGGCAGCGAATAGACGTCAGAGTCAGCGGCAGGTGCCGACCGACCATGTCCCGGCAGATCGAAGGCGAGACAACGGAACCGTTGCCCGAACTCGCTCGCCAGCAACGGTGCCCAGACCCGAGCGGAGGAAGAGTTGCCGTGCACGAGGACGACGGGCCGCTCAGTGCCCGCCGACTCCACGAAGACGATCCGTTGATCCCCGACATCGACACCGCGTTCGATCATCACAGACCTCCACACACCCCTGGACGTTCTGGCGCATTCTGGCATCTGGTCAACCTCCAGTCACCCACGACGGTCTTGCCGCAGGCACGGCGCGAGTCACCAGATGCCGTGAAGCCGAACCATAAGGCATGTCCGCTCATGCCGATGAGCGGATGTGCTTACGCCCCAGGTTGTATCGCCGAGTGCGCTGCTTCGCGGGTTTGGACCGCGACGTGCCGATTCACCTGAGCCGGTATTTGCCCGAGGCGAGGACGCGCCGGACCGCGGCGGTCGTCTGCTGCGCGTCGAGGTCCCCGGTGTCGATCGCGTGGTCCTCGAGATCTCCGAGCCGTTCGAATGCGCCGTGCAGGCCGGTGATCGCGTCGACATCCTTCAGTTCACCAACGCGCTCCTTCGCGCGCGACAACGTGGTGTCCAGGTCAGGTCTGAGGACTACGTAGGACATCGCCAGGTGGTCATGCTCCGCGGCCGCGCGAAACGGTGGCAGGAACCACGGCCCGACAATGCCGTCGACCACAACGTCATAGCCGCCCCGCGCGAACGTCGCGACGGTCCCCACGATCGCGTCGACGACCACCTCGTTCTGCCGCTGCGCTTCGGGCAGGAACGGGAGGACGAATCCGGTGCGGATCGAGCGATAGAACAGGTCGGTCGTCAGATGGACTGTCGGGACGCTCGTGCTGCTGGCCAGGAGCGCGGCCACGGTCGTCTTTCCCGCGGCCGGCGGCCCGGTCAGGATGATCACTTCACCGTTCATGTTCCCGGAAGTTAGTCGCGTGACCTCGCCAGAAACAGTCTTGTCCTTCGGTCCGGGTTCAGCCGCCTACTCCACCCCGTGGCCCGAGACCCAGAGGAGGCACTCGTCCACGCCAACTCGAGCGGGTTCGCGCTACCGCAGGCCCTGCGCGGAGGCTTGACGGAGCAGTACGGTCGCGAAGCCGAGCGTCCATACCAGGAGCAGGACGATCGTGGCGGTCCCGGCGGCGGGGACCAGTGTGCCGGCGATACCGGCAACGCCGACCAGGAGACCGAGCCCGGCCAGGGGGCGGGGCAGGCGTTGCTGTCGCATCGCGGCCCAGTTGGCGGTCAGTGCCCAGGTGCCCAGCGTGAGGGAGATGACGCGGTCGATGCCGTTGCGTACGCCGACTGCGGCCAGGTAGGCGGCGTCCGCCAGGTCGGGGCGTACGTCGAGGTGTGCCAGTTGGGGCAGTGCCGCCATCCCGAGGGCGCCGTCGATCATGAGGAAGGCAGCGGCGATGATGCCGAATGTCGTGCTGAGCCGGGTGAGTCGGGCCGGGCTGCTGGTGAGTCGGTCGGCCAGTGCCAGGACCACGAAGACCTGGGCTGCCCCGGTCAAGCACATCAGGGTGGTGACGATCTCGATGTCGGGCGACGCCTTGATCACGGCCAGCGCGTGGAATGGATCATTGACCGAACCCGGTGCTGGGATGCCGTGACCACCGGTGGCCAGGATGATGATCGGCGCCAACCAGAGGAGCGCCTGAACACCGGCGACCAGGCCGTCAGCTCGTTGAGTCGTGTGCATCCTGCCCTCTCGTGTTCCAGTCCACAAGCTGGACGATGACCCCGTTGGGGTCGGTGACCTGGAAGGTGCCGCCAGGCGAGACAATCTGTCCTGTACGAAGTACAGTGTACAGTGTACAGTGTACAACGAAGAAGGGCGGAAGGATGTTCCCATGCCCACCGAACGCAGCAGCGCCGGCGATCCCGCGCGCACCCTCAGGCTGCTCTGGCGTGAGTCCGACGGCCCCACGGATACCCGGCGCGGCCCGCGCCAGGGCCTGACTGTCGAGCGGGTCGTCGCCGCCGCGATCGGCTTGGCGGACGCCGAGGGCCTGGGTGCGGTCACGATGCGCCAGATCGCCCACCTCCTGGGCGTGGTGCCGATGTCGCTGTACACCTACGTGCCCGCCAAAGCGGAACTACTCGACCTGATGCTCGACACGACCTACAGCCAGATGCCCCGCGGCGACCTGACCGGAGGGCCCTGGCGCGAGCGCCTCACGGCGATAGCGCACGAGAACCGGGAACTGTTCGACCGTCACCCCTGGGTCGCCGAGGTCGCTACCAGCCGGCCCCCGCTCGGCCCCGGGGTCATGGCCAAGTACGAGCACGAACTGCGGGCGTTCGCAGGTCTCGGGCTCGACGACGTCGAGATGGACGCCGCTCTGGCTTTCTTGCTCGGCTTCGTGCACGCCGCCGCGCGCTCGGCGGCCGAGGTGGCCGCCATCCGCCAGGACAGCGCGATGAGCGAGGAACAATGGTGGGCCGCCAACGGCCCCCTACTCGCCCGCGTCTTCGACCAGGACAAATACCCCACCGCTGCCCGTGTCGGCGCCGCCGTGGGTGCTGTCCACGGCGCGGCCTACAGCCCCGACCACGCCTACCACTTCGGCCTGCAACGCGTCCTTGACGGCCTCGGCGTCCTCATCGACACCCACAGCACCTGACCACACCCGCTGCCCCACAACAAATACCGCAACCTGTTATATGGGCACGAAAAGCCATCACCTGATCCCGTCTCCACGCTTCGATCTTCGCTGCGGTTCCGTGGTTGATCGGGCAAGCTGCGAGTTCTGTCCCACTGCCGGGGTGCGGCAGCCCGACGGCCGGTTGGCCGTAGTCGGAACACGGCTTGCCTTGGTGCCGGAGTGGGACGGAAGTGCGTTGTGCGGCACTAACATCAGCGTCGGTGACCTAGCGGAGGGGGTATCGACATGCGAAAACTGTGGTCCCTGTGTGCCATCGCCCTGATGGCGGTGGCACTCGTGGTCGGTACGTCGGGGCCTGCGGCGGCGCTGGGCGGTGAAACCCTGGGCTGTCGGGTCGTGCCGGTGCTGGGTAACCCGCCCTTCACACCGAACTGCACCAACCACATGCCCGCGCGCACCTACGGCGTCGGCTTCGTGGTTTCTGGTCTCAACGGCGCCTACACCTTCACCTGGCACCTGCCCGCCGGTTACACCCCGGTCAGCGGGTTCTGCGGCAACTTCGACCAGTGCGCGATCAACGTGGGCAACTTCGACCAGATCATCACGGTGACCGTGACGTTGACCCAGAACGGCGCGTCGGAGACGCTGACCAGCCGGGCCGTCATCAACGAGTTCTGCGGCAACCAACTCTGCTGAGTCAATCGCGAAGATCAACGGCTACAGGTCACGCTGCGCAAAAGCAGGCCGGTGGGCCAACGGCCTGGACCAGACCGATTCGCACGAATGACCAGAGGTGAGAGTTCCGCGAGCAGCCCGACATACCCATGTCTGAAGTTCAGCTCGCCGAGCCGTGGTTGTCGGTACCGGCGTGTGCCGCCGGCGCGTGTGTGGCCGGCTGACCGGAGCCCGAATCGAACCGGTGGAACGCCATGTTGAACACCATGTTGGCGAAACCCTTGGACATGAAGGTGAAGACGTTCGGGTCGTTGTTGCTGAGGTTGTCACACCAGCGGAACGCGTTGTCAACGCATCCGCCGTCGGCGGTGCCCAGGTTTCCTTCGAAGTTGCCCAGCGTTCCGCCGAACAGGCTGACATCCTGCGGGGTCTTGCAGCAGTCCTGCCCCGTCAGCACGCCGCTCGCCGGGACTCCGGCCATGTTGAAGCTGAATGCGTCGGTACCGTCCGGCGAGATCAGCTCATGATTCTTCCCGATGGAGTTGAAATAGTCGATGCCCTGGTCCCGGGCGATCTGCGAGGGCTGGTACACCGCCGGTGGGAACTGCGTCGTCACCGTGCGGGTGAAGAAGTTCACGCCAGCCGGGTCGAGGACGCCGACGAGGTAGTTGGGTGTGGATGTCACGTCCGCGTCCAGGTCGTAGCTGATCTTGCCCAGCTCGGTCGGGCTGAGGTTGTTCACGTAGAACTGCGAACCCAGCAGGCCGAGTTCCTCACCGCCGAACCAGATGAAGCGCAGCCTGTTGGTCGTGTGGACCTTGCGGATCATCTGGGCGATGTCGAGGATCGTCGCGGAGCCTGACGCATTGTCCAGGATGCCAGCACCGAAGATCGCGTCGAGGTGCGCGTCGACGACCACGGTGTGGTTCGGGTCGCCGTGCGGCGAGTCGGCGATGACGTTGTAGTCTAGGCGGTTGGGGTCGACGATCGCCTTGACGTCGAGTTGCACCGTCGGCAGCGCCGTTGCGCCCGCGACCGCCGCGTTGTACTGGTTGAGCAGGTCGGTGCCGTTCGCGAAATCGGCGAATGCGACCGGGATCGTCGGGGTGATCCGGTTGCCATCGGCGTCCACCAAGGTGCCGCCGCCCGGCACGCCGGTGCGGCCCGGGTTGCCCTCGTTGAAGATGATCACACCGGAGGCGCCCGCAGCCTGCGCGTTCACGACCTTCGCGCCGAAGTTGCAGGTGCCACGCTGGATCAGCGCGACGCGACCCGGCGTGAAGCCGGCGAAGTCGGCCGCCGTGCAGCCGCTGGACGAGGTGGGCGTCGGCGTCGGCGGAAGGATGATGCCGCCGACGGGCTGGATGGCCGCGTTCGCGGTCCCCGTGCTCTTGGCGGGCTGCCAGTTGGTCACGAGGGTGTAGTTGTGCGAGGTCGGCGACACCTCGCGGAACGTCGGCGTACCCACGTAGGAGAAGTAGAAGAACGTGTAGGCCTGGACGGTGACTTTGTAGCCGGCCGCACGCATCAGCCTGGCGACGTAGTCCACCGACGCCTGGTAACCGGGTTCACCGGAATTGCGCGACGGGTGGCCATCGGGCCCCGGGTTGGCGTCGGCGATCGACTGGAACGTCGACAGATGGCGCCAGAGATCGGTGCTTCGGATGCACTCCAGCAGCTTGCTCGCGGTGTTGTTGTCCCGGTGCACGCAAGCGGACTCACTGGGACCATGGTCGGCTTGTGACGACGGAACCGGCCCGGCACCGGCCTGCGGCGTGCTGAGGGCGAGGAGGGCGGCGGCAGCCGCCGCGGTCATGAACAAGCGCGACAAACCTCGAGGGCGTTGTAACATCGGCCAACTCCCCTTCACCAGCCAACAGGCGTTGTTCGCCAAGGCACACCGTGCCACACGTCCGATGTCCCTACCAGATACGTTAGTAGGGCATCCAATTCCTTCATCGATCCGGACACCCAGGCCACCACCCGGCCGGATGGGCCGGGCGCCCCCTGCGGACTCGCCTTGTCCTGTCACTCGCCAACCTGACCCGGCGCGCGGTCTGGACCGATCACGCGCGTCCAAAGTGGATGCCACAGAAGCGGATGTCGACCGCAGCTGGCATGTTTGACGCTTTCCGGAAATGGGTACAGCGCGGACCTTTGCGAACTACCGGCCGAACAGCGGCTGACAGATTCCTTCGGTGCTGTTAGACACGTGGCATGGCGAAGACATTCAATCGATATGCCATGACCGCGGCGGCGGTTGCCGTATTGGCTGGCGGCGCGATTACCACGGCGTCCCCCGCGCAGGCTGTCGGCCCGACCATCGTGAACCTCGTCGCGAGTCCGAACGCCGCGGCTCCGACGACACTGATCGCGCACGATATCGTGTCCGCCGGCCCA
>WNGR01004252.1_pt1 | contig 20690 bp, 16 predicted proteins | sample 5407581 | NCBI WGS metagenome assembly WNGR01 (sample SAMN13153383, study PRJNA577476) | soil metagenome | isolation source: 80 cm soil or saprolite under Garry oak tree replicate 2 | place: USA:California | collected 2016-06-15
TCCGGCGCTCGGTCACGGACCCGGATGCGCGCTTTTTGCGCGCTCGCGGCGGCCGCTTCGTACTCGGCTACACTGCCGAGATCGGCGTCTCGAACGACCATCTGATCGTGGCCCAGCGCGTGACCCAGGAAGCGACCGACAACGCTTCGCTCGAACCGATGGTGGACCTGATCGAAGCCACCTGCAACCAGTCGCCGGACGCGGTCGTCGCCGACAGCGGCTACTACTCCAACTGGAACGTCGAACGGATGCAGCAGCGCGGCATCGATGCCTACGTCCCGGACTCCAACCTGGCCCGCGAACTGAACCTGGGACAGAAGGCTGACGATCTGCGCTCGACCGATCCACACCACATCCGCATGCGGGCCAAGATGCGAACTGAACGCGGCAGCAACCTTTATCGAAGACGAAAAGCCCTCGTCGAACCAGTCTTCGGAGTCCTCAAAGAACAACGCCAACTCAACCACTTCCGCATGCGCTCCCTCGGTAAAGTTGCCATCGAGTTCACCCTGGCCACCATCGCATACAACCTCACCAGGCTCCACAACATGCGATAAAACTACGCAAAACCAGCAACACTTCTACATCCAAAACCGGAAAAGACCGTAGTCACACAGACTCTAAAGCCCCATTGATAGGGCGGCGCTTACGGCACGGGTGAACCCGTGCCCTTCCGAGCTTACGGCACGGGTGAACCTGTGCCCTTCCGAGTCGTACGCGCTCCAGAACGGTGAACAAGCGATTTGCGGGAACGTTCATGCCTTACTCCGAAAGCCTTGCAGTCGAGATATTCAGCGTGCCGAGGTTGGCGACGGGAACGCTGGTCAGTTTGCCTCCGCCGTTTACTGTCAGCGTGTTGGCCACGATGTCGGACGAGATGGAGGTGTTGCTGCCGTTGCCCAGAGTTATGTTCGACGATGGAGCGAAGATCGTCCCGCTGTAGACCATCTTCGAGCCGCCCTGAACCGAGATCGGCTGCGTGTCCGAGGGATCCTGGAAGATCAGGGTCCCGTTGTAATCGCCGCTGGTTGGAGCGGTCAGGTTGGCATTGGCGCCGTTGTCGATCACCAGGCTGGCAGTCCCGGTCAGGTAGAAGAAGACGCCATCGCCGCCGGTGTTGGAGGAGTTGCCGGACCCGCTCTCGAAGTGCAACTGGCCGCTCTTGATGATGTAGATGCCTGGGTTCAGGTTGACCTTCTGCCCGTTCGACCCAACGGTGAGCGAGTTGTAGCAGACCAGGCCGCCGAACTGGGTCGTGCTGAAGGCCGCTCCCGGCCCTACGCTGTAGGCGCTGCCGCCGCCATAGTTGGTCGAGGGGTCGGCGGTGCACAGCGAACTGTTGTAGGCGGGGACCGGCGGCAGTGCGGGATGGCACGCCGTCTTGATGCCCTGCACCACCTTCGTGGTGGAACTGATCTGCGCCCCATTGTTGACGTTGCTGGAGTTATCCCAATTGGTCGAGATGCTGCCGAGCGAAGAGGCCGAAAGGTACGCTCCACCGCCGAGTTGAACCGCGCTGCTGCCGTTCGAGTCCACGGTTATGCCGCAGCTGGTCATGTTGATGGTCGACCCGTTGTTCAGGGTCAGGTCCGTGCCGCTGGCGCCCTCCAGGCACAGGCATGTGGGGCTGCTCTGTCCCGCCGAGGCTACAGCCCGGGCGCTTACCGTCATGGCCGACGTGCGGTTGAAGACGCCGAGGAAGATGGTCGAGACCGGCTGCGAGACGTCGACCTCAATAAAGGAGGAGTTGCCGGCGTAGTTGCCTGTGCTGGGCGTACGGAGCGTAACCGTGGCTGCATGCTTGTTCCCGTGGGGATTGAAGCCATGCCGCCTGGTCATCGACTCGGCCGCTGCGGTCTCGCTTGAGCCGCCGTAGCTTGCCTCTTCGGCTGCCGCCACCGCAGCCGCGTCGGCGGCCGCCTGAATGGCCCTCTTCTGCTGATAAAAGGAGGCGACGTCCGCCGCCAGCGCCACGAAGCCCAGCAGGAATGTCCCCAGCATGAGGGCCATCAGAATGGTCGTCTGCCCGCTCTCGCCGTCGTCGCCGTCTATCGGCTGGCATTCGGCGGAAGTCCGGTGCTGTTGCTTTCGAACCCCGGGCTCCTTCCCGGCGAAGGTCCCGGTCCGTTCCATAATTACGCCACGCTTGCTCTTCTGGCGTCCTGCATTCATGACTCGCTCCCTTTGGAGTCGCTCTGAATGATTGCCTGGTTCTGAATGAAACGTTTCGCTCCAAACGAAAATGTTTGGTTCCGGATGAAGTGCTTTGAATCTTTGGTGGTTTGGCTGCGGGAGTTTCGCGCAGGTGAAATCGGGAATAACGATCCGCCCTATAGCAAGACGGATTAGTTTTCCTATACCCCCAATGGTACGTACAGGTACGACCATTGGGTATCACCCATTGGTGCTATAAGATACGGATTCCATATGCCCCGCCTGCCGCTACGGGACGCTCCGGTGCCGGCGTTCGGCACGGTTCGACGAAGCCGCCCCCTTCAGGGGGGCATGCTACCGGATGGTTATCTGTGCTCCGTCCTGTTCACTTGCGCTGTAGCTTCTGGTACCAGCGGGGCTGTTCGCAGCCTTCTGCCCGGTCGTTTGGCGACGGCGACTGAAGCTGCTGGTTCCCGTCGCGATCCCAGCACCATACGTTGTTCCAGGTGCATTCCAGGCGATGCGGCACCAGGGCGGAGTCGTGATCGTCGAGCTTCCGCAACCATTGATCCTGTGTGCGACGCATTCCACGTGCAGCCCTGCGCTTGTCTTCTTTTGCGCTGCTGTAGCCCGTCACAGCGCAATACGGCTTCCGATAACTCCGGCTCATCTGTCAGGCGCTCCTTAGGCACCTAACGCGCGAGCCCTCCTGCATTGTTTGCGCTCATGACATCGCTCCTCCGCATCTTTCAGACGTCCGCACGGGCCTTTTGGACGCGGAGCCGAGCCGGTGTCCCACACCTTACTTTCTAATGGCAAAGCTTGCCAAAAAATAGAATAGAATGAAACTTTGATGAGGAGGAAACCATTGCCTACCCGTAATGTAAGCCTGACCAATGAACTCGACAGCTATATTGAGCAGAGTGTTCAGAGTGGCCACTATGACAACGCCAGCGAGGTAGTGCGGGCGGCAATCCGTGCGCTGAAGCAGTCCGAGCTCGAAGACCAGGCCAAGGTGGAAGCGCTCAAGGTTGCGATCCAGGAGGGTTTTGACAGCGGCATCTATGAAGGCGATGTCATCGCTGAGATGCGGGCGTTGATTCGCCAACGGGCTGCGGAAAACGCCCGGATCGGGGAAAGACGCAGCGCGTGAGCACCTGGAAGCTGACTCGGAAGGCACGAACCGATTACGCTGAGATTCTTCTCTATACGATAGACGCCTGGGGCGAAGAGCAGGCCGAACGATACCTCGCCCTTCTCTTGGATGGCTTTGACCTGCTTGCTCAAAATCCAGGTATCGGGCGACCCTGCAATAGGCTCGCCCCCCGTCTTCGCCGTTTTGAGCAGGGTAAGCACGTCATCTTCTATAAACCGGACCGAAACGGCATTATCGTCAGCAGGGTTCTTCATCAAAGCAGGCTGCCGGCCCGGCCCCACTTCATCGACGCTTAGGGTAGTGTCTCAGTTTGAATTTCGGACATGCAGCCAGCCAAAGAGAGGCGCAAACCACGGCAGTCTTCCGAGAACCATTGATTGGAGTTCGGGGCTAATCAACACGCAGCAAAACAAAACGACGAAAACGATAAACAATGCTTCTAGCAGCGGTTTTCCCGTAGAGATAATCGGCCCTGGCATGGCTCCTATCTTCCCCGAAGCGCTTCGGTTTGCCAAGGCCCGCAATCTCTTCGCAGCTCCATATGAGACACTACCAGGCTTAGGCTTGCCGCTTCCATTCACCGAATCCCGATCAGCTTGTGTGTCTGCAGGCTCAACCGCCACTTTGGGTGGTCGGTGCAGTAGCGGATCGCGGCACGAAGTGACACCGCTGCATCCGGCCCGTCCTTTGGCTGGATGAAGAAGTGCTCGAACGCCAGGTGCTCGTACGCGTTCGGCTCGGTCTCCTGCGGATAGACGACCTTCAGCTCATTGCCGCGTGTCACCACGAGTTGCGCGTTGGCTTTGGGACTGACGCAGACCCAGTCGATGCCCGCGGGGACCGGAATCGTTCCATTGGTCTCGATCGCGATGGTGAAGTTCTGCCGGTGCAGCGCGTTGATCAACGCCGGATCGAGCTGCAGCAGCGGCTCTCCGCCGGTACACACCACGAATCTTCGCCCCGCATCCGTCCGTGGCCACTTCGCTGCAACCGCCGCGGCAAGCTCGTCCGCGGTTGAGAACTTGCCGCCGCCATCGCCATCGGTTCCGACGAAGTCCGTGTCGCAGAACTGGCAGACAGCGGTGGCGCGGTCCCGCTCGTGGCCGCTCCACAGATTGCACCCTGCGAACCGGCAGAACACCGCCGCGCGTCCTGTGTGCACACCTTCGCCCTGAAGCGTGTAGAAGATCTCTTTGGCCGCATACGCCATCAGCGATACCTCGCCGGATCTTCAACTCCGGCCATCGCGAACCCTTTCAGGCGGAGCAGGCAGGCGTCGCATGCGCCACAGGCCTCGCCGGTCGCGGACGGGTCGTAGCAGGTGATGGTCATGCCGTAGTCCACGCCCAGGCTCAGCCCCAGCTCGACGATCTGTTTCTTGGTCAGCGAAATCAGCGGCGTATGGATCTTGATTCGCTTGCCATCCTCGGTCCCCATCTTGGTGGCGAGGTTCGCCATCTTCTCGAAGGCTTCGATGAACTCCGGCCTGCAATCGGGATAGCCGCTGTAGTCGAGCGCGTTGACGCCGAGGAAGATGTCGGTCGCGCCCAGCGACTCCGCAAACGCCAGCGCGAGGGAGAGGAAGACCGTGTTGCGCGCCGGCACATACGTCACCGGGATGCCGTGGCCCATGTCCTCCGCGGTGCGATGCTTCGGCACCGGCCGATCCGTCATCAGCGCCGAGCCGCCGAATGAGCGCAGGTCGACCTTGACGATCGCGTGCCGCTCGACCGCCAGCTTCGCCGCGACCCGGCTCGCGAACTCCAGCTCGATCTTGTGGTTCTGGCCGTAGTCGAGGCTTAGCGCATACACCGAGAATCCCTGCTGCTTCGCGACGGCCGCCACGGTGGTCGAGTCCAACCCGCCACTCAGCAGAACTACCGCCTTCGTTTCGCTCACCGGACCCCCAACCTCCAGTTTAACGTGAAGCGAGTGGCCGCGCGAGCGCCGAATCGTACCTCTATGAGAACAATGCGCAGGGCAGGCAATTTCAGGTCAGTGTTGCAGCGACCGGTTGAGGCCGCCCGACTTTCAGGGCATTATGGCGCGATCGTCCCGCAACATGCATACTGCCGCATTGGCGTCGCCCACGAAAGGATCAGCTGGCTCCATCAATCACCGACTCAATTTGAAAACCGATCGTTGGTTCTACAGCGCCTCGGGCGTAATCTTCATCGTGATCATGCTGGTAGGTTTCCACTGGTTCGTCGCCAGCGGCAGAGCCGCTGGCGGTCGGATCATCGATCCGGCTATGGTTCACATCGACCTGGTCCACGGGCTGGCAATTGCGGCGTGGTACGTTCTGTACCTCGCGCAGTCGCTGTTGATTTCCACGCGCAATCGCCGGCTCCATTTCAAACTCGGCTGGGCCGCAGTAGCCATTGCGCTCACCATCGCTGTCACAGGACCGTGGGTCGCCATCCGCTCCGTGCAGGTTGCTCCGGCGGAATTCCACTTCTTCGGTCTGCTGTATTCCCGATTCCTGCTGGTCATGCTTACCGAGGTTGCGCTCTATACGGCTTTCGTTGCGATCGGAATTCTCAACCGCAAGAAGCCGAAGATCCACCGTGCCGCTATGATTCTCGCCAGTCTCAGCCTGTTGGCTGGGGCGACTGTCCGCATGCCGTTTCTCCAATCCGCGTTCGGCGCAACCGGCTGGGTTGGGCTTTTCGGGCCGGTCTTCTGTCTTGGCGCTGCGCTGCTGTTGGTCCGTTTCACAGTGACTCGCAGCTTCGATCGGTGGTTCGCCCTGGGGTACACCGCCTGGGTCATCCTTTTCATCGCGTCCGTAAAACTCGCACTCACAGAGGTGTGGAGTTCCGCTGCTGCAACAATCCTCAAACCATAGATAAGCTGCGCGCTCCCAGGCTCTTCAATTAGTGTGCGAAGGTAACCCTTGGCTGCCAGACGGTCGAGAATTGGGATGGCAACGCCGGAACCACCGTCACCACACAACAATCCGCCACCACCCTCGTGGACATGACCAACCAGGAGATCATCTGGGGAACGGCGTACCAGCAGGCAGCCAAAAACTGCTATGACATTACCCACAAGGCGGCGGGCGGCGGAGGAATCCCGGGCAGGCCGCGAAACCCGGGCGATCCCGGACCGGAAGGAACCATCAACCAGATGGAGAAGCTCAAAGAGGTCCAGCAGGTAAACCAGCTGGAAAAATCGGTGCAGAAAAACAAGCTGCGGTAGACGTTACACATGCCGCCGCGGTGTCTGCGCCCGCTTACCGTTGGTTTGGCGCCAGCGGATCCACCGGTTTCGCCACAATGCTCACAAACTCGGGAGAGACAGCCTCGAACAGGTGCGTGGCTGTATGAAATTCCTGCGTGGCCTCGCTGGGCTGATGATGCGCGGCATAAGCGCTCGCCAGAAGCTCGCGCGCTCGGAGCGAACCGGGGTCGAGCGCTACCGCCGTCCGGGCCTGCGCCACTGCGTCGTCGATCTTGCCGCTGCGCATGAGCCTGCTCACGGCCATATAGTGGCTGACGGCGGCGATCCTGTTCACGTCAAACGGGCCGTCGAACTCGAGAATCTCTCCGCCGATGACATGGTCCGGCTGCAGCTTGACGAATCCCCCGTATGGGTTCATCTCGCTGGTCCCCCAGAACGAGCCCGCCGTCTCTTCCGAGCTGACGAACACCGGCCCCTGAATCTGTTCCGGAACCGCCTGCTGCTGTCCGGTATCCAAAATCATCGAGAAAAAGGTCGGCAGCCGCTTGCAGGGAATCCCAAAGTTAGCCGGATCGGGCGGCGCCGAATAGGCTAGCCAGCACTCCGTAATGTGCCGCTTCGCCAGATCCGCGTGGAGTGCTTTCAACCCTCCGCCCCAGCCTGCGTTCGAGTCCGAGAGCACGCGATACGTCCTGCCCGGCCCGCCGAAGAACTCGTTGGAGTAAGGCAGGTAGTTCGGAAAAGCGTTCAGCGACGAAGCCACATGCAGCGCCAGCAGAATTGAGACAGCCCAGACCCAGGCGCGCGACTGGCTGGCGAAACTGACCGCTGCCGCTGCCGCAAGCACGATCAGAAACGGCATCGCGGGCATGATGTGCCGTATGCCGATGTCGAGCTTCGATGTCATCGCGGCCCCAAAGAAAACGATCGGCGGAATGGCCAGGAACAGCACCTCGCGGCGCAGTTCGTTCCGCCGCAGAATCCGGCTGAACGGAATCAGCAACAGAAGCAGCAGAAAGGCGATCGTCGACTTGATCACAAACGCCGCCGGGAAGTAGAACCAGCGTCCCTGCGGGTACATTTTGCCGAAGAGATACATCACGCGCCCGTCGCGGCTGAGCATGGTTACGTCGGTAAAGCCGTACAGATACGCCTCGGGCAACAGATGGTGCCGCTCCGCGAAGCCGATCGCCTTCGCCTCCGCCGGATGGTGCAACTCCTCCAGGAATACCGCCGTCGGAGGCGCCATCTGCGCGCCGCCCGGCCGGGCCTGGTAGCGAAATCCATAGAAGGCCCAGAGAATCGCGATCGACACCACCGCGATGATGAGAAGCGAAGCAGCCATCCGCAGCGCGCAGCGAGCGCGGCCCCGGACCGGCAGCGGATTCGCTTTCTCCGCAGCGGCTGGCATCCGGTAAATCGTAACCTCAACTGCGGAGAGCAGTATCAGCACAGGAAAGATCAAAATCGCCGAGTGCTTGGCCGCCAGCGAGAGGCCCGCCGCCACAGCGCAGAGGCACAGCCGCACCAGCGTCGGCCGCTTTACGTAGCGATAGAACGAATAGATTGTCGCGAAGATGCAGCAGGCCGCGCCCACATCGGTTCCCAGCAACGGCCCATGCGCGACCAGCAGAGGATCGAAGACAAACAACGTCAGCGCGAACAGCGCCGCTCCCTGCCCGAACATCTCCCAGCCTGCGAGCGTCACCAGCACCGCCAGCAGAAGCGCAAAGATCGCAACCGCCACGCGCGCACGGTTTAGCAGCGAGTCAGAACCAGGGGCGCCCAATAGTTGCCTGCCTCCGATCGCGGAGTCGGCGCGAAAGAACACGTTCGTAGGCTCCGGATACTTCGGCTTCTCCACGAGCAGCGGCAGCGAAGCCACCAGCTTCACCAGTGGAGGGTGCTCCGGATTGATGCCGAAATCGGAACGAAGCCAGTAGGAATAGCCTGCATAGAGATGCGCCGGTTCGTCAAAGGTCTGCGACTCCAGCCTCGCCGACAGGAACATCTCCAGGCTATAAATCACGAACAGCGCCGCAACTGCAGGGACAAAGAATTTTCGCTGCCAGGGAAGTCGATCCGAATCCGAATTCGAGGACATGCCTCATCTCCAATCACGAAGATCGTTCAACATGAAAGGTTCGGCGTCTCAGGGGAGGGTTGAGCCGTCCGGGCCCGGCAATTCCGGCAACTTCAGCAGAGCACATGGAGCGGCTACAGACAAACATCTGTCGCGTGAAAGTTCCTATGGGAAACTAGCTGTGCCGATTCAGCCGTACTATAGTCCCCCCGGTTTCGTTGCGCAATAGATCCTCCCGGCTGAAGATCGGCAGCGGGCGCAAACGCTACTTGCTTGCCGCGTACTCGTGGAGTTGTGGCCCAACCAGGTTTGAGAAGCTGTAGTTGCCGCGGCGGTCGGCGTCGATGGTCCAGAGCATAGCCCCGAGCATGCCGGGGTAGCCGGTGGGCTTGCGCAGCTTATACCTGGCTCCAGCGGGAGCTTTGCCGACTCCGAAGATGATCTCGGCCATCGCCTGACTGACGATGGCCGGCTGTGTGTATCCGCTGAGGAAGCCGGCGGCGACTTTACTGGCCGGCAAGGGCGGGAAGAACTGCTTCGGATTTCCTCCAACGTTGAAGCCGTGCAGCAGGAGTTCCGTCATCGCAGCGTGATAATCGACCGAGCTTGACTGGTAGATCTCGCCATCGAGACCTTCGAGCGGCGGCGTGTTGTAGTCCTGCGCGTCGACGAAGGAGAGGATGTCGCGAATCGCATACGCGATGGGCAGGTAGGAGCCGAATTGGCCGCCGTAGCTTACGCCGGCGGCGGGGATCTGTGTGCCCTCGGGCACCAGGCTGATCATGAAGCCGGGGCCGAAGTGATCGTGCAACTGACGCAGGGCCGAGATGACGTTCACGATGGATGGCGTGGTGGGATGCTTGAAGTCCGTGTCTCCAGGATCGATGTTGAGTGAGGGAGTCTCGAAGTCCAGATCGATTCCATCGAAGCCATAGTCGGTGACGATCTGTGTCACCGATGAGACGAAGGTGGGGATACTCGCAGAATCGTTAAGAGTGAAATATTTGCCACCGCCGCCCAGGGAGATCATGACCTTCTTGCCCTGGCTCTTCAAGCTGGCAATGTCGGATTTGAACTGTTCGGGATCGACTCCAGCACGCGGGTGGAACTGCATGGTCCCTTGCGGTGCGTTCCTGTCAGGTTCGGCGAAGGCGACAAGGATGATGTCCCACTGCGGCGAGACCTCGCGGAGCGGAAACGTCCCGGTCCAGTAGCCGATAAGCTGATGTCCGTTGGGTGTTCCGCTGAGAGGGACGGGCGCGAGTGTGGGCGGTACGGAGACGACCGCTGCGGAGGCGCCGCCGACTGGCGCGCAGCGCTCGGCGGGCGCAGTGAGCGCGTGCGCGTCCGGAAAGCTGTATGTGTTGCCAAGGCCTTCCGAGGCGCCCGCGTGCCAGGGGAGCAGGGCTGCGTTTTGCAGATGGTACGTGGCTCCACCAACGTGAGCGACAAAGGCCTTCGATGCGGGAAAATTGTTCTTGGGGTTCGCATCCGTGGGCTCGAGAAGGAAGTAGGAGGTGGCGATGTGCGTGCCGCCACATCCTCCCTGATCGCCCGGACGCCGCCAACTGGCGACCGTGTTCCCCGGACCGGGGACGTTGCGGCCGTGGAACAGCGGGTCGTGCAGCGGATCGTTGATGAACTCCGCGAGTTGCTGCGTGAGAGGCTGCACGTCGCTTTCTTCGACCACAGCCGGCGCGGCACGGAGATAGGTACCGAGCACGAAGGAGTTTCCCGTGGCGGAGTCGATTCCGTGTGTTCCCCACGAGCAGCAGAGCGTCGCGTCGCTCTCCGTGTAATAGGTCGTGTTATGCGTCAAGGCGATGACGAGATTGCCTTCCTGCCTGGGTATCTGCTTGAAAAGTTCCCGCTGTACGAACTCGATGTCGACCACGGCGACAGAGCCGCCGTCCCGCTTCGAAGTAAGGACGTAGCCGTAGCCGGCGGGAACGGTGATCCTGACCGGTTTCACCTCGGGCTTGCCGAGCAGCGTGTGACCTCCATCGGCCCCGGGTAAGGAGAAGGTAGCGTGCAGCATGGCATCGGCATACTGCGTGGTGTTGCCGGGTGCGAAGGCGAATCTCGAAAAGATGGGAGAGCGAAGGACACGCGGTACGTCCGCGGCTGCGTCCATGACAAAGGGTTTGCCGGCTGTCTTCTTCGCGTCTGGACTTTTCGCGTCGAAGGAGAGCGCGATGGGAACCAGTACGGTAGGGATTGTGGTGGTCCCTGCCACGAGCGGGTCACGGCCTGCGAGAGTGTAGGAGCCCAGGCCGGCGGAGTGCTTGAAGGTTGGCACAGTGCCTTGCGCGCGCGCAGACTGCAGCCACAGCCCGAAGAGTAAGAACAAGCAAATCAACTTAATTCGCATGGAAGATTATCAACCCTCAACCCTGCGGCCATCTAAGGCATTTGTCGTGCTCCCTCCACCAGCTTCGGCAGCTTGCGATTGTGTGTCGCCTGTTCATACGCATACGCCCACCCCAACACGTCGCCATCTTTCCATCTCTCGCCTGAAATCTCCAACCCAAACGGCAACCCATTCGCATAGAATCCACCGGGCACCGACACTGCCGGGACGCCAAGCCGGTTCACCCATCCCGTCTCGCTGTAAGGCCCGGCCTTCGACGCTCCCGGCAGCGTCTCGTCATACGTAGGAATCTGCAGCGCCGGATAGACAAATCCATCCAGCTTCCATCGCCGCATCGTGGACGTGTACTCCTCCAGGGCCTCGCGCTGCGGCCCGTAGTAGTTCTTCTCGCGGTCGGTATCGGTCTCGATCAGTTTCTGCGGAGCAACTGCCGCGCCGGCGTCTCTGCCTCGGCCGCCGCCCACCATGTACGCCGGAAACGCATCGCCTGTAGCCGCTTCGTACTCCGCAACCGAGTGATACTGCGCCGGCCCAAAGTCCCGCAGAAAACTGTCCACACCCTCGCGCCGGTAAGGCTGCGTCGTCACCGTCCTCACCTTGGCGAAGAAACTCTCCGGCAGAATCTCCTTGTCGATGACGACGGTCGCTCCCGCCGCGCGCAGTTGGTCGATCGCCTTCATGAACGCCGCACGCGTCTCCGGCACCACGCCCCCCGCAAGCGGCGGAGCATCCTTGCCCGTCCCATACACGGAAGGCGATCCCTCCAGCACAAACCACGGCACGCCGAACCGCTTTCCCTTGAGCGCGTCCTTCTTCAGATATTGCGTATAAGGCCCCCGCTGCGCCTTCGCTGAACTCCCCGCGGTCCACGGATCCAATCGATCTTCCGCCTGCATTACTTCCAGTGCGATCGCCGCGCTGGTCACGTCCCTCGCCAGCGGCCCGGTATTGTCGCGCAGCCAATCCAGCGGCTCAATCCCCGCAATGCTGGTCAATCCGCGTGTCGGCAGCATCCCGACGAGGCTGTTATTCGCCGCAGGCTGGCGTATCGAGTTCGCCGTGTCCGTGCCTGTGCCCAGCACCGCAAAGTTCGCCGCCACCGCGGTCGCAGTCCCACCCGACGATCCGCCCGGCGAGAAGCGCACATCGTACGCATCCCCCGTCCGCCCGCCTGCCGAGCTGATATTTGTATCGCTCGCCGCAAAGTCGGGCATATTCGTCTGACCCAGGATCACCGCGCCCGCCTCGCGAAGCCGCCGCACCACCATGGCATCGCGCGGCGCGACCAGCTCCTTTCCCGGCTTCAGATATCCCACCCAGCCCGCGCTGGTCACGAGCCCTTTCACGCTGGTATTCGCCTTCACCACAATGGGAACGCCCCACAGCGCGCCATGCTTCGCACCCCTCGGTTCCGCATCCTCTTCTGCGGCGCGCTTCAAAGCGCCCTCGGCATCCACATGCAGAAGGGCCCGGTACGTGCCGTCGTAGCGCGCGATGCGGTCGAGGTACCACCGCGTCACCTGCGTCACCGTATAAGCATGTCTCGCATAAAGCAGCTCCAAGGCGGGTACCGAGATCTCCATCAACGCGCGATCCATCTTCTCGCCCGCATGTCCCACGCTGCGTGACGGCTCCTGCGCCACCGCTGCACCGAAAGCCGTAGCCCCCAAGGTCCCCACCAGCAATCCCGCAGCCCATATCCCTCGTTGCACTTTCATCCCTCCGTAACAAACTTCTGCGTAACCACACTAGCTCGCGGGTTCAGGATATCCCGGCCGCACCCTCTCTGCTGCCGGGGAATAAACCGTGCGCCACGCAGTTTGCATAGGCACAAGACTTGGGACTTCGGTTCGTTGTTCTTGATCGCTCCGTCACGGCTTCGAGGATCTCCAGACCAACGGTTCAGCCAGCCTGCGCCCTGCACGCGCGCAGGCGACTGCGGGTCCCGGAGGAATGCCATGCTCACGCCCCTTTGGAGGAGGATTCTCCTCTATTCTTGCCCGGTCGCGATCCTGATCGCACTGGGTACGGGACTCGCCAGAGTCGCAGCCAACTCAGTAACGGAAGCGCCCGCCGGGTTTAACACTCCCAGCTTCAACGGCGCAGCCAGCGTCAGCAACGGAATCGTCGAGCCGTCCGGCGATACCTATGCCCGGGACCAGCAGGTGTACGAGCTGGATCACTCGGTCGCAACCGGACTCGGGCCCGTGTACAACGCGACCGCCTGTGTCAACTGCCATCAAAATCCGAACAGCGGCGGAGCCAGCCAGTTCACCGAACTCCGGGTTGGCCACCTGGACGAAAGCGGCAACTTCGTCAATCCGACCATCTTCATCAACGACGGAAAGAACACGATCACCGGCAGGTCCATCGTCAACGACCGTGCCATCGGTCCGGAAGCCCAGGAGCACATCCCCGCGATCGAGAACATCCGCGCGCTGCGTGCCGCTCTTAACACTCTGGGAGACGGATTTGTCGAAGCCATCGACGATAAGACCCTGATCGCCATCGCCGAACAGCAGCCGGAGCTGAGCGGCGGCAGGATTCATGGCGAGGTGGTGCAGGCCCCCATCTTCGAGGCTCCCGGACAGACCCGCGTCGGACGCTTCGGCTGGAAGGATCAGCACAGCAGCCTGCTCTCCTTTATTGCCGATGCCTATGTCAACGAGATGGGAGTCACCAGCCGGCTGCGCCCCACGGACGCGACCCAGGTCCTGAAGAGCACAAAGGACCCGGAGGATCAGCCCGATGACCTTGGCTTGGCGGACATCGACCACTTCGCCCAGTTCATCCGCGGCACCATGGTCCCACCTCGAGACACGGCGCTTGCGACCACCCCCGCAGCCATTCGCGGCGGACAGCTTTTCAGCCGGATCGGTTGCGCTACGTGCCATGTCGCATCCCTCACCACGGCTCCTGTAGGGACAGTGATCGATGGCGGCATGTTTACCGTGCCCGAGGCGCTGGGGGACAAGATCATCCATCCTTTCGGCGATTTCCTGTTGCACGACATCGGCACCGGCGACGGGATCGTCCAGGTCGGCCCGCAGGACACGGCGAATAAACTGAGAACAGCTCCGCTCTGGGGATTACGGACCAAGCCCCGCTTCATGCACGATCTGAAGTCGTTGTCGCTCGAGGATGCGATCTCGCGTCACGAGAACGAAGCACGCGAACCAGCCAAACACTTCAAGGAATTGAATCCCGAAGACAAGGCGGCGCTGATCATCTTCCTGAACTCGTTGTGAACGAACAACCGCCGGGTGCCCCTGTTCGACGCGAGCCTCAGCGCGTCGAACAGGGGGTCACACCGTGCGACGCCGCGACCCTGTCCAAAGCCTGCCTGTCGCCACTCCGAACAGGAATCCGCCGATGTGCGCCAGGTAGGCCACCCCGCCTTTCTGCACGCTGTGCGCGACCTCGCCCGCCGAGAACAACTGCGTCAGGAACCAGAACCCGATCAGCAGCGACGCCGGCACAAACGCAATCCGCACATAGATCACGACCCACAGCACAGTCTTGATGCGGTCCCGCGGATACGTCACCAGGAACGCGCCCATCACCGCGGCAATCGCGCCGCTCGCGCCCAGGTTCGGCACGGTGGAGGTGGGCGCCGCCACGATCTGAGCGAGCATGGCAATCAGCCCGCCGAGCAGATAGAACACCAGGAAGCGCCATCGTCCCATGGCGTCTTCGATCTCCGGCCCGAAGGCCCAGAAGAAGACCATGTTGCCGATAATGTGCAGCCAGCTTGCATGCATGAACATCGCCGTAAGGATCGTGAGCCACGCATGGCCCGACATGATCTCCGCCGGAATCGCCGACCACGCGTAGACGAAGTCTTCGCCATACATCAGCTCACGCGTAAAGACGTAGGCATTGACCGCGATCAGCAGCACCGTCACCAGCGGCCACCGCGTCAGCCGCCGCGACGCATCGCCCAGCGGGATCATCCCTCCCATGCTCTCTCCTTCGCTGCTCTGTAACCAGGTCCCGGTTTAGATGCCAGTGGTTATCGATTCATTCAACAATCTCGTCCCATTCCCGGCGTACGCTAGTCCTATGGATCGGCGTACTTTTCTTACGAGCGTAGCAGCAGGCACGGTAGTTCTCAGCGGTAATTCTCTCTGGCCCAACTTCGCGGCAGCGCAGGCTGTGGCGGTCGACGGCGTCCCCCGCGGACTGGTAGCGAATACGTTCGGCCCTCTCTCCGCCGCGCTGCTGGCGCCCGGTGCGTGGAAGCCCTATCCCAAAGCCGGCGATCAGAAGTGGAGCGCGCTGTCGCAGCAGATCCGCGAAGCTCTCATCGCCCGCGCCGACGCCGTCAACTCGGGGCCGTGGCCTGCGATGCTCGCCACCGACGAGCTTGAGTTCAAGCGCAACGGCAACCGCACGCGGTTCGAGGCGATCAGCTTCGGCCGCCGCAACCGTCTCGGCGATCTTGTGCTCGGCGAATGCGTCGCGAACACCGGCAAGTATCTCGACCAGATCGCCAACGGCATCTGGCTGATCTGCGAGGAGAGCTTCTGGGGCGTGCCCGCGCATCTGGGCGCGCAGAAGGCCGGCGTCGGGCTGGCGGATGCGGCCGAGCCCATCATCGAACTCTTCGGCGCGGAGACCTCCGCAACCGTCGCGTGGGTCGCATACCTGCTGGAGCCGCAACTCAACGCGGTCTCGCCGCGGATCGTCGAACGCATCCACCTCGAAGCGAAACGCCGCATCCTCGATCCCTACTTCAACCGCAACGACTTCGGCTGGATGGGCCTGAATGGCAAGCCGCACAGCCTGAACAACTGGAACCCGTGGATCAACTCGAACGTGCTGACCGCAAACCTTCTGCTCGAAAAAGACCCGCAGCGCCGCCAGGCGGTGGTAAAGAAAGTGTGCAGCAGCGTCGATGAGTTTCTCGCGGACTACTCGCCCGATGCTGGATGCGAGGAGGGTCCCGGCTACTGGGTGCGGTCCGCCGCGTCGTTCTTCGACTGCTGCGCGACGCTGGTCTCCGCGCACGCAGGCCAGGGCGATGCCGCGCTGAAGCATCCATTTATGCGCGCGATGGGCCACTACATTTCGAACGTCCACATCGCGGGCAACTACTACGTCAACTACGGCGACGCGCATCCGCATGATGGGCCTCCGCCGGATGTCGCGTACCGATTTGGCCGCGCCACGGGAGACGAGATGCTCGCGGAATTCGGCGCCTTCGACGCGAAGGAGCACGGGACCTCGTCGCAGGGCGCGGCACTTAGCCGAGCCATCATCACCGACCGCGGCGGCGTTGCCTCGCTGTCGCGCACGCTCGCGCGGCTGATGGTGGCGGACGAGATTGCGACCGCACCCGCGCACGACGCCCTTCCGCGCGACGCCTGGTATCCGCACCTCGGCCTGATGACGGCGCGCCAGAAGAACGGCTCCGCGGAGGGCTTCTACATCGCCGCGCAGGCCGCCAGCAACGGCCGCAGTCACAGCCACAACGACTCCGGCAGCTTCATCCTCTTCTACAACGGCGAGCCGGTCTTCATCGATGTCGGTCCCGAAGCGTATACCGCGACGACCTTCAGCAAGGACCGCTACACGCTCTGGCCGATGCAGTCGGCGTTCCACAACCTGCCAACCATCGGCGGCGTGATGCAGCATGACGGCGTAACATTCCGCGCAACGGATCTGCACTACGAATCGACGGACACGCAAGCCGTCTTCCGCGCGAACCTCGCGTCGGCATATCCCAAGGAGGCCAGCGCTCGCCGCTGGATTCGCACGCTCACACTCGATCGCGCGAAGGGCGTCGTGGCGATCTCCGAAGACTTCGTGCTCGACAAGCCGGTCGACGTGATGCTCTCGCTGATGACCGCAGTCGAGCCCGTCGTTCAGCCGGACGGCGTCCGCATCGGAGCCACGTTGCTGTCATTCGACCGGAGCGAATTGAAAGCGGCGGTCGAGAAGATTGCAGTCACCGACGATGCGATGAAGCACTCGTGGGGCGATGCGGTCTATCGGCTGAAACTCAACTCCGCAGCCCCGGTTGCTAAGGCCACGTGGAAGCTGGAACTCCGCGCGGTCTAAGTCTTACGTGTTCGCAGTCCCAAACCAGCCACTCTCTTTCGCGGTGAGCAGGCGCGTCTCCATGTAGCTCCACAGAGCGGGGCAGCCAGCCTGAATCTGCGGACCGATGCGCTTCACCACGCGCTCGTAGCCGATGCCATTCTCCCGCCAACTTTGGCCGTTGTTGTTCAGATTCAGCAGCGCCGGCATCGCGCGGTCGACGGCGCCTGCGAAGCGAGCATCCGCCGTCTCGCCCAGCTCGAACTCCTGCCACAGCGCGACGAGTTCCGCGCTGAGCGGCTCGGGCAGGATGCCCAGGATTCGCTTCGCGGCCAGCAACTCCGCGGCCTTGCGCTCCTCCCAACCGCCTTCCGCGAAGACGATGGTGTCGCCGGTGTCGATCTCGCCAACATCGTGTACCAGCAGCATGCGGATGACCTTGTTCAGGTCAACCGGAGCCTCGGCATACGGCATCAGCGCAATCGCGAACATGGCGATCTGCCAACTGTGCTCCGCCGAATTCTCGTAGCGATCCATGCCCAGCGGACGCGTCTTCCGGGTCACGCCCTTGAGCTTGTCCAGCTCCAGAATGAAGTCAATCACTTCCTGCATCGTCTGCCCCCACACTCTCTTTTACTCCACTCCGGTTGCAGCCTTTTGCCGACGTTCAGTGCCTACCCCCTTCCCCCCTTAAATACGTATAATCTTCGAAACAAAGAGCTTAGGTGTGGGTGGCATCCGTAAAATCCTCATTCCAGACAACTTAATTTCTAAGTATACCTGAAATCAATGATTTGACTTGGTATCCGATGGAAATAGAGGGCCAGACACAAGGCCGCGCTCCAGTGATTCCATCCTTGTCTGATTGTATCGAGCCAGCGGGGGTTCCGATGTGCCCGCGGTCACTTGTCTTGTTAGGAGGGTCAGTTTGAAGTCCGGGACAACGGAGTTTCCGAGAGCGCGCCGTTTTCCCGAAACGTGTCTGTGGGTCGCTTGCCGATGACCGACGAGTAGCCGACTTCCTAATCGCGAGTAGTCGGCGTCACATCACTTCCGCGTGGCCGACCAACCGGACATAATCGCGCGATCCACTTCCGAGGTCATCGCGTTCCCTCGCGCGGCGAAAGATACCGGTCAAGGTTCTCGACCGAACCGGATTGAGCCGACACACGATCATTCGGGCGCGCAAGGGACTACTGGCTCGCGCGTCCTGGCATTTACGCTCGCGATCATGAAGATAGCTTTGCTCCCTCGCTGATATCCGTTGGCCTGTTCTTCGCTGAATCAGTGGCACTCGATCTGACCAAGTTTGAGAGAAGAAATAAAAAAAATAGGTTGCTCGCTGCCCTGAGGGGGCAGATAATTCGCAAATCACCATTTGAAATAAGTGAGAAGCGAGCTATTCGCAGGCAGGTTGATTGTCGGGTCCGCTCCTGCACGACATGAGTCGCTCCTCAGCAGGTGAGGTCAACTATGCGCAGCAATCTATTAATTAGCACTATTGTCACGGCCGGCACGCTCCTTGGAGCCGGTCCCGCCGCCGCGCAGGTGACCGCGCAGCAAGGCTTGAGCGAGACTTCACTCGTAGCCGGCAAGACTACGGCCTTCCGCGTCGTCACGGATCCGAGCACGTCCGCAGCCACTAATCAGATCGAGACTATGATCGTGCGGCCGGATGGCTCCCGTCTGTCCACCGCCTGGTCGAACTCCCAATTTCTCTCCCTACAGAACGCCTCCGGAAAGCCGAGCCTTTTGATCCGTGTACCGGGAATCGACCTACCGTGGGTAGGTAGCTATTCCCTGGAAGCAAGACTGGCGGATGCCCAAGCACATGTGCTGGCCACCTATTCGCTAGAGTTCCAACTTCTGCCAACAAAGGATCTGCATTTAATCGTCACGTATCTCTTCAAGGGTACAGGTTCAGATGCATTTGCGCCGACCGCGACGTGGGACGCCGACGTTCAGCGAAGCATGAATCGGCTGGGATCGATGTTTCCGGTTCGCGATGGTGTTCAGAACAGCCTGAACGGCGCTGTTCCCGGCGGCCTGCGATACCTGATCGGCACGCCGTGCGACGGATACATCGCGGGCTATTACGACTGCGTATATAAGCAGACCCGATCTATCAATGCGGCGGCTGGAGACCACATCAACGTCTCAGTCGAGTTCCGACCCGGGATATTCACCCCAGTGTGTCGGGAAGTCCCATGTGGACCTGGCGGCAATTCGGGGCGACCTCCAGCACCATACAGCGACCTTCCACGTGCCTCCTGCGTGTCCGGTAATTTTCGAGGCATTGAAATGACCGCAGCATGCATAGGCCAGGAAGTCGGGCACAACTTCGGCCTCGAACCCAGCAGCTCACCGCATTTTCAGGATCCCCAAGATCCTGGACATTCCAAGGATCCGTTCATACCTGATCCGGACGCGTTTGATTTCATCAACAACCGGGTCTACGTCCGCGTCGGCGACACCATGAACAACCTGGCAGGGGGCGCCTTTCAAGGCGTTGACGCCATCATGTTCAACGCCTTTGATTGGGAATATCTGCGGCAACAGATTGCGAAGCTTCCGAACAGCGGTCCTACCGTCGCCGACCGCTTCATGACGGACGTAGCCCCGGCCGTATCCGCTGCCGGTAATAACGTGTATTTCTTTGCGAGAAGAGTTGACGGACGCGTTTTCTATAACTTGGCAGCCTTGGGTCAAGCCGGCCAGGGATGGAGGGAGATGGAGGGGAATGGCAGGACCCAATCCGCCCCCTCAGCCGGAGCCGTGGGCGCGCACGTGTTTGTAGCTGTCAAGGGCCTCGACGGAAGCGTCTATATGAACCAGGCGGATGTCGGACATCCATTCGTCGGATGGTCATCCATGAACTTCCGCACTGATGCCCCTCCGGCCGTAGCGTCAGTGGGAAACAGTATCTTCGTATTCGCGAAGAGCCTCGATCAACGCATCTACTTGAATCAAGCCGTGCTTGGAAAGGCCTTCAGCGGCTGGTTCGAGGTGCAAGGAAACGGTCGCACCGACGCCGCACCCGCGGCGGCTGCGGTAGGCAATCATGTGTTCATCGCAGTCAAGGGTCTCGATGGCCAACTTTACCTGAACCAGGCCGATTTCGGGCATGCTTTCGGACAGTGGTTTCCAATGAACGTGCGCACTGATGTCACACCAGCCCTTGCCGCCGTGGGCAATAGCATCTTCGTATTCACGAAGGGACTAGATCAGCGAATCTACCTGAGCCAAGCAGAACTCGGAAAGGCCTTCAGCCCGCGGACCGAGGTTCAAGGGGACGGACTGACGGACGCCGCACCGGCGGCGGCCGCGATAGGAAACCACGTGTTCGTCGACATCAAGGGACTTAACGGGCGGGTTTACACGAACCAAGCGGACTTCGGCAAATCATTTGGCAAATGGTTTCCGTGACATCACCAAAACTGACAGGCGCTGTCTCGGCTCTACCTCTGGGCCTCATCTGGCAGAGAGCGCTATCGGCCGATTCCATTGACACTCGATCGCGGGCAAGACCGAAGTTATCGGTTCATCCTTCGGATTTGTACCGATAAACGATAGGACCCTATCAGGGCTGGCCCGACCACGATGCTGGGATCCGCGCGAGATGCTCTCTCGGGGCAGTTTTGATAGGGCCGTTTGAAGGAAGCCGCTGGGGTGGCGGAGGCGGTGGGGGCTATGGGATTTCA
>WNGR01016547.1_pt1 | contig 20687 bp, 20 predicted proteins | sample 5407581 | NCBI WGS metagenome assembly WNGR01 (sample SAMN13153383, study PRJNA577476) | soil metagenome | isolation source: 80 cm soil or saprolite under Garry oak tree replicate 2 | place: USA:California | collected 2016-06-15
GCAGCCACCAGAAGTGTGGATTGCTTGCGAAGCTCGTGCTCGTGTGTCCTGCGTCGGAGATATCTGCGGAAAGGCCGGAGGATCTGGCGGCGGTCGGCTCTCTGTGGTCGCTACATGCAGCAAACAAGGCTGCGGTCAGCACAAGCAGTGCGGCGCGCTTCACGGCGGTACTCCTTCCATCTGGCGGTCGGGTGTGGCCCGGATGCATCATGAACCTGCGCCGATTATGTCGCTCCGCAAGACCCGGAACCGGCGCGGATCAGGGCCCCCGTTCGAGCAGCTGCCCGAACCGGGGGTCGGTGCGTAAGTCCCTCCACCACCAAGAGATACCACCGCCGCGCTTGAAGGCGTGCGCCGGGTTCGCCGCCACGTACTGCCGCAGTAAGTCAATCGCCTGACCCCGGTCTCCCAGCAGAGTGCGACCGAAGGCCTCGAGCGAGAGCAGGTCCTGCTGCGGGTCCACGTCCGGGCCCGCCCGCGCGGCGACCAGCACCTGCCGCGCGCTGTCGCCCAGCCCGGCCCGGGCGAGCACCGCTCCCACGATCATCTTGGCACGATGCATCTCGAACGGCTTGAGCGCGCTCGCCGCCCTCCTGGCACCAGCGATTCGCCTGCCCGAACTGCTGCAGGTCGTACGAGCCGATGAACAGACGCCACAGCACGTCGTTCGCCACGGTGAGGTAGGCGTCCTCCTCGTACGCTTTGCGCGCGGCGAGCACGGCGGCCGGCACGTCCTCCGTCTGATAGTAGAGGTGGCTCAACGTGCTGAACCCGCCCGCCAACGTCGGATCGGCCTGCGTCGCCGCCTCGAGATCCTGGCGCGCGCCCGCGAGAAGGCGGCCCTGCTCCGGCGGGTCGGACGACAGCTCGAGCACCCAGCCGGTGTAGCGCGCCGTGCCCCGCAGCTCGAGGGCCCGAGGGTATCCGGGGGCCATACGCAGCGCGCGCTCGGCGTGCCCCAGCGCGGTGCCGAGCAGCTGCGCCGTTCCCTTGCGGTCGCGCGTGAGCCGGGCGCGGCGGTGCGCGATCCAGCCGCGCTGCACCACCGGCTCGACCCACCGGGGATCGGCCGCCTCGGCGGCTGCGAGCAAGGAGTCGGCGCGCTGGAACCCGGCGAACGCGCCGTCGACGTCGTCGGCCTGCAACCGGGCTTCCGCGTCCTTGCGCGCGCGCTCCCCCTGCTGGACCAGCGACCACGCGGCGACGCTCTGGGTGCCGGCCTGCTGCTCGCGCAGGCGCAATTCTTCACCCAACCGCTCCCGCAGGAACCCCGCCACTTTCTGGGCGAGGCTGTCGCGCATCGCGAGCACCGCACCGGCCGCTTGCTCGAAGCTCGCGCGCTTGAAGTCCGCGCCGCTCGCCCCGTCGATGAGCCGCACGGAGATCTGATAACCGCGCCCCTCTGCTCCCTCAGCCGGCGCCACGCCGCCGCGCACGAGAGTGCCCACCTTGAGCGCCCGGGCCACGCTGTCGGCCGGGACGTCCGGATCGCGGTAAGGCGCGATGCCGTTTGGCGAGATCACCGTGAGCGAGGGCACCTGTCGCAGCTCGGCGATCAACGCTTCCGTGAGGCCGTCGGCGAGGTAGCCGAGGGTGTGGCCCTTGCTATCGTCGGCGAAGTAGAGCACCGCGAGGCGCCGCGGATCGGGCCCGCCCGTTGCCACGCGTGCCGGGCGCAGCGACCGGACCACGACGTATCCCCCCGCGGCCGCCACGGCGACGACGAGCGGCACCACCCGCCGCCACCCGAGCCGCGGACGCGCCACACCGCGCTCGAGCGTCGCGCGGCGCACCGCGCCCGTCGCGGGGGACGGCGTGTTCAGCGCCTCTGCGAACAGCGCGGTCGTGGTGTAGCGGTCGGCCGGCACCTTCGACAGCGCCCGCAGGATCCCCGCTTCCACGGCGTCGGGGATGGAGGCGCGCACGATGGACGGCGGGGACACCAGGTCGAGCGAGTGGCGCGCGATGACGGCCTGCGCCGTCGGCCCGGTGAAGGGCGGCTCGCCCACGAGCATCTCGTACACGACGCACGCCAGGCTGTACTCGTCGCTGCGGCCGTCTACGTCGGCACGGCCCGTCGCCTGCTCGGGGCTCATGTAGGCCGGCGTCCCGATGATCGTGCCGGTCCGGGTCAGGTGCTCCCCTGTCCCTGCCGCCGTCACGGCGCGCGCGATGCCGAAGTCGGCGACCACCGCGCTGCCGGCCGAGAGCATGATGTTCTCCGGCTTGATGTCGCGGTGCACGATGCCGTGGCTGTGCGCGTAGGCGAGCGCGCCCGCCACCTCGGTGGCGATCCGCAGCGCGTCTTCGAGGGGGAGCTGCTTTTCCCGCGTCAACCGGTCGCGCAGCGATTCGCCCTCGACGAACGGCATGACGTAGTACAGGAGACCGGCGACCGAACCCGAATCGTACAGCGGCAGGATGTGGGGATGCTGCAGCCGCGCGGCGATCTCGATCTCCCGGAGGAAGCGCTCGCCTCCCAGGGCCGCGGCGAGCTCGGCGTGGAGCACCTTGATCGCCACGGGACGGTGATGCTTCACGTCCTCGGCCAGGAAGACGGTGGCCATCCCACCGCGGCCGAGCTCGCGCTCGACCGCGTAGCGGTCGGCGAGCGTTCGACGCAGGGTGTCGAGCAGATCGGACACGGTGGCGGCTAGCATACAGCGCGGGGGAACGGGCCGCCAGCAGCCGAGGTGGCGCCGCGCTCTTGTCCCGGGGCGGCACGCTCCCCCATTTATAGATCCGCCGATGATCACCCTCAAGGCGCCGAGCTTCAGCCGCGTGTTCGCGGTCGCATTTCTCGGGATTGCCGTCGCCGGCCTGGCCAGCCTCATCGCCACATGGCAGAGTGCCCGCCGCACCCAGGCGGCGATGGTCGTGCTCACCCAGCGCCTCGAGGACCTGGACCGCGCCTCCGCCGCGCCCGCGTTCCGGAGCGAGCTGGCGGCGATGCGCGAGCTCACGGTCGAAGTGGGCGACGACGCGATCCAGACGGCCGTCCAGACCTCGGTCATCTTTGTGATCCTGCTGGTGGTGCTGGGCGTGGCGCTGTGGTACAACCGCGGCCGGCTCGCCCGCCCGCCTGTTGACGGCGCTGAACGCGCCGCCCAGCGACTCCGGGGCGGGCAGCGGCGGCAGCTTCGGTCCCGCGCTCGAACTGCTCGCGGCCGTCACCGGGGCCGGGGCGCTCGCGCTGTACCAGCCGAGCTACGACACGAACGAATGGGCCCCGTCGGCCGTGCGCCGCGCCACCGCCCGGCCGCTGTCACGGGACGTGCTGCGCCAGCTCGTGGGAGACGCCGTCAACGTGATTCACTACACGGGGGCCGCGGCCGATCCGGTCCGGAGCGCGCTGCATCTCTCCGACGGCACCGGGGGGGGAGGAGGCCTGGCCGTGGTGCCGTTGCGCTCGCGCGAGCGGCTCGTCGGGCTCCTCGTCGTGACGCTCGCCGGAGACCTGAGCGCCGACGCGCGGGCCGCGCTCGAGGAGGCCGCACCCAACCTCGCCATCGCGTGCGAGCGCGAGTCCGCCCATGAGCACACGCGCCGCCTCGCGGTCGAGGTGCGGCACGCCGCCCAGCGCCTCGAGTCCCAAAACGCGATCCTCACCACGCTGAACGACAAGCTCGAGGAGCAGCACGCCGAGCTGACCCGCTTGAACGCGGCGCTCGACCAGGCCAGCAAGCTCAAGGACCAGTTCCTCGCGAACGTGTCCCACGAGCTGCGCACGCCCCTCAACAGCGTGATCGGGTTCAGCGACCTGCTGCTCACGATGGCGGCGCCCGAGAGCCCGCCCCTCACCGAGACCCAGCGCGACTACCTCGAGACGATCGCACGCAACGGCCGTCACCTGCTCGAGCTCATCAACGAGCTGCTCGACCTCTCGAAGATCGCCGCCGGCCGGATGCAGCTGCGGCTCGAGCCGCTCGTCCTCGACGGCGTGTTGCGCGAAGCCGCCGACACCGTGCGGGCGCAGCTCGAGGCCCGCCACCACACGCTCGAGCTCGAGCCGCCCGAGGAGTCCGTGACCGTCACCGCGGACCACGGGCGGCTCCGCCAGATCCTCCTGAACCTGCTCTCCAACGCGATCAAGTTCACCACCGACGGCGGCTGCATCACGCTGAGCGGCCGGCTCGAGGCGGGCGGGCGGAGCGTGCGCGTCGCGGTGACCGACACCGGCATTGGCATCGCGCCGGACGACCAGGCCAAGCTGTTCCAGGAGTTCGTCCAGCTCGACGCGAGCCCCAGCCGGCGCTACGAGGGGACCGGCCTCGGCCTCGCGCTCTCGAAGCGGCTCGTCGAGCTGCACGGCGGCACCATCGGCGTCGACAGCGAGCTGGGCAAGGGCAGCACCTTCTGGTTCACCCTGCCGCAGGCCGCGCTCCGGCCGGAGTCCGCGTGATGGCGACGATCGTGGTGGTGGAGGACCAGCCCGACAACTTGAAGCTCATCACCGCGCTGCTCACGATGAAGGGCCACCGGGTGGTGGGACTCACATCGGGAGAGCTGCTCGTCGCCACGCTACTCGCCGAGCAGCCCCCCCCTGCGCTCGTACTGCTCGACATTCAGCTGCCGGGCCGCGACGGGTACAGGGTGCTGCATGACGTCAAAAAGATGGAGGGCAACCACCCCTGGAAGGTGGTCGCCCTCACGGCACACGCGATGCCCGGCGACCGGGAGAAGACGCTGGCGGCGGGGTTCGACGGCTACGTCGCGAAGCCGATCGACGTGCGGAGCTTTCCCGCCGAGATCGCCCGCTACCTCACCCCGGGTCCCTAGGTCGCCTTCTTCAGACTGATCGCGCCGTTCACGGTGGTGATGTGCACCTTGCGCCCACCCGCCCCGACGATGCCCCGGAGGTGCTTGCCGATCTTGCCCGTCACCTCGAGCGGGTAGTCCGTCTCGATCGACCCGTTCATCGTGGTCGCTTCCACGTCCGCGTCGAGCCGCCGGGGCAGCTCGGCGGTCGCGGCGCCGTTCACCGTGAGGAGCGACACCTCGCCCGTATCGCCGAAGGCGCTCATGCGGGCCCGCACGCTGCCGTTCACCGACATCGCCCGCACCGGCCCGGCGGACGTCTCGGCATCGATCGCGCCATTCACCGTGGCGGCGACCAAGGGCGCGCTCGCATGGGCGACGCTGACGGCGCCGCTGACCGTCATGGCATCGAGCCGCGCCCCCGCGGGGAGCCGCACCCGGAAGTCCACCGCGACGTCGTTACGGCGCAGCGCGGACGGCTTGAAGTCTCCGGCCGCGCACTGCCCGCCGCCCCCCTCCCACAGCGCGCAGATCGCGATGCCTTCAGGCGACGAATCCGTCTCGATCCGTACCCGGGCGGGGTCGGACCGGTGGTACGTCTTCACCGCCGTCACTTCGAGCCACGGACCCTTCGCGGGCTCCACCGTCACAGACCCGTTCGTGTTGCCGATCCACACCCACTGCCGGGGGCCCAGCCGGCCACGATAATGCCACTGATCGGCCGCCGTGTCGCGCGGGCCGGCGCGAGGGTCTCGGTCCGAATCGATATCGATGCCCCTGACGTGCTTCAGCTCGCTCAGCTTCTTCAGCTCCCGCAAGTCTCCCAGATCCTTCAGCGCGACCGGCCACTGCTCGGCCACGCGCTGCCGCACCCGCACGACGGCGTAGCGCACCAAGAAAAAGAGGACGAGGACGGCGCCGAACAGCGTCGCCCCGCGAATGATCTCCTTGCGCCACGCGTCCCAGAACGCGCTCATGATCCCACCCCCAGCGATCTCGCCTTGATACTGGCAGGTCGTACGGGAGTTTGGGAGATGGGGTTTCCGGGAGAGAGAAGAAGGAAAGGGGGGCCGGAGCCCCCCCCAAAACCGCTAGGAAACAGCCGTGAAGCAGTGCGCGGCGGGGCGGTCGAGCAAACGGCTCTTGTTCACCACGGTGGTCTTCGCGGGACCGCCTCCCGACTCCACGGTAATCGGGTCGAGCACGCCGCCGTACCAGATCCGGTCCGTCGCGTTGTCTGCGGCCGCGGCCGCCGCGGGCCGGCTGTCGGCATGACGATTGGTGCCTACGGACGACACCGCGACCTGGGCGGCGTACCCGTAGGCGCTGGTGAAGACGACGCCGAGCAACAGAGCATAGATCCGCATATGGTGCCTCCTAAGAGCTGTTGCGACGGCGCAACGACGGCTTCGTCCTGTAAGACGTAGGAGGCCCCGAAAAGGTTGCACGGTCCGGGTCAGGAGATTGTCAGGTCCCCGCGCCCCCTGTTACACTGCCGTGACTCAACGCAGGAGCGTCATCCCATGAAGCAACACCTCATCGCCGCCGGGCTCGCGCTGGCGCTCACCGCCGCGGCGTGCGAGCGGAAGCCGCCGCCGGCGACCGGGGCCACCCGGGTCCTGACGGTGCCGGGCTTCAAGACGCCCGAGTCCGTCAAGTACGACCCGGACTTGGACCTGTATTTCGTCACCAACATCAACGGCAATCCCTCGGCCAAGGACAACAACGGCTTCATCAGCCGGATCCGTCCCGACGGCACGGTGGATTCGCTCGCCTTCGTGGCCGGGGGGCGCGGCGGCGTCACGCTCAACGGTCCCAAAGGCACGGCCCTGGTGGGCGACACGCTGTGGGTCGCCGACATCGACGCGGTGCGCGGTTTCAACAAGCGCACCGGCGCGCCCGTCGCGACCGTGGATCTCGCGAAGCTCGGCGCAAAGTTCTTGAACGACCTGGCTGTCGGCCCGGACGGCGCGTTGTACGTCACCGACACGGGGATTCTGATCGATGCCACGGGCAACGTCAGCCATCCCGGTCCGGACCGCATCTTCCGGGTCGGCGCGAAGCGTGACGTGAGCGTGGCGGCGCAGGGCGACACCCTCGACCGGCCGAACGGGATCACCTGGGACGCTGCGAACTCGAGCTTCGTCGTCGTGTCGTTCGGTGGGCCGGCGGTGTTCTCATGGAAGTCGGGCGACAAAGCGCCGACCGTGATCGCACGGGGGCCGGGAGCCTGGGACGGCGTCGAGGTGCTGGCCGACGGGCGGATCATCGCCTCGAGCTGGGCCGACTCGACCGTGGACGTGGTGGCGAGCGGAAAGGTGGCGCGGCTGATCAGCGGCGTGCCCTCGCCCGCCGACATCGGGCTCGACACCAAGCGCAACCGCGTGCTGATCCCGATCTTGCAGCAGGATCGGGTGGAGGTGTGGCAGCTGCCGGCTAAGTAGGCCCGGGGGCCGACTCCTTCCAGCCCACCTGGAATTCTCCGCGACAGCGCTGGCAGGTCATGCGGCGCGGGCTGCCCGCAAGCTGCTGCCGCTCGCGACAGCTCGGGCACACGGCGTAACGGTCTCCCCAGGTCGCCGGCAGGCGCACCGCGTCACGGGGCCGGGGAACGACGGTCCACTTGCGGGGCGGCTTCTCGATGACCTCGATGAATGGGGCGGGCACCTCGAACTGTCGACCCCGGACTTCGATGATGGCCTGGAGCGACCCGAGCTGGCGGATGCGATACCACGCACCCCGGCGGATCTCGATGTTCAGATCGGTCTGCAACCGGGCCCACTGCACGCGCTACACGCCCCCTCGGCAGGTGCGGAGGTTGTGGCGATGTGCTGGATTTCGCGGGGGCGCGCCCGGTCCGCACGGTGGATACTACTGTGGGACAATGATATAGCATTCGACCGGGAGTGCCGTGCGCTGGGTCACAACGAGGATGCCGAGGGCAGGATGGCCCGGCGTGATTCAATGACACCTCACGGCACCCGCAGTTGCCACCTCGGGAACGCCGCGCCGATGAGCGCGCCGATCAGCGCCCCGGCCGTGCCACCGATGAGCAAGCCTTCGAAGAACGGAGCGGGTCCGCAGCCGCGCCCGTACCTTGGCTCGTTGCACCCTCCCTCCGCGTGGGAGAACCCCTGGGCAAGAACGCCCAACCCGATGCCTAAGACAGCGCCACCGATCAGCGCCCCTGTCCCCGCGTGCGACCCGCCGCGCGCCCACAGTGAGTCCAGCCGGGAGGCGGGCAGATCCATCAGCGTCCCGTCCGTCCGCAGTCTGAGGAGGTTCGGCGACGCGGCCATCACCGACCCTTCGACGAATTCGCTGTCCCTGGTCACGATCCGCACCCGTTGGCCGGCTCCGAGGCGCGCGAGCGCGAGACCCGCTCGCTGCGCGGCGCTGAGCGTATCGGGCTCTTGGGCAGCGAGCGCCGTCGTGAGAGCGACTAGGCCTGCGACCGCGATGGCGAAATGGAGCAACCGCATATTGCCCCTGTGAGAATGAGTGTAGCAGCATGATCGTGGGGGCGTCTCAAGTGAACTTCAAGAGACCTAGCGCGACGGGGCGTTGACAAGCCGCGCTGCGCGCTAGAAGCCGTCGCGCTCGCCGGTAGTCCCGACAGGCCGTGCGACCTCATCGTCAAGGAGGCTTATCGAGCCGTCCGGCGCTGGACGCGGCGGCCCGATCGTCGAGAGAGGTAGTGCTCGGGGCAGGACTCGAACCTGCACGGGGTTGCCCCCCCAAGGGATTTTAAGAGCGAGCGCTGAGCCAAGGGTGTCAGCGAATCCGTCAGAGCCGTCCTACCGCCCTCAAATCGGGATGGCCAGACCGACCGATAGGACGAGGTCGTTCTGGAACTTCGCGATGGGAGAGGTTGACTCAACGACGTTGCACAGGAATGGCTGCCCCAAGTTGCGGCACTGGAGCGAACAGGTCACACCCCCCGCGCGCAAGCGCGCGCTATACAGGTAATCGTCGGCATCGAGCCGCAGCGCCGACGCACTTCGACCGATCTTGAGCGCCGTGCCGGCGCTCACGACCGCTGCGACGTGGTCCGTTCCGCAGACATTCTCGGTGCCGTTGCCTGGGCCGCTGCCTGTGTACGCACCACCGCCCTGCGACAGCAGGCCGACGCCGGCGCCTAGGCGGAGCCATGGGGATGATCCACCGGTTGGGCTGATCTGCATTACGGCTCGGGCGCTCGCGGTGATGACGCGGGCGGAGCTATCGAACGGTTGGGCGCCGACCGTGGACACCCCACTCGGGGAATAGCCGAGGGTGGCCTCAGCGCCAAGGTGCCTAGTCCACCACACGGTCAGACGACCGCCCAGGGCGACCTGCCGCTTCTGTTTCAGCGAAACCTGGCTGGATGCGGTGAACTGATCCACGAGCTTCTGCGTCGGAATGTAGACCCCCGCATACGGAACGAGCTCAACGTGGACCTGCACCGCCACGGCCGGAGTCACGACCAATACCCCCCCGAGTGCGGCCGAGAGGTATCGGAACATCGACGGGTGACCTGGCACCACGCACCTCCTGCTGGCGGGGCTGCTCAGCGGGGAACTGTTGGAAATGTGGCACCACCGCCTTGGACTGAGCGTGCCAAGAGGGTGCCACCCTGGGTCTGACACAATGAGGGCAGCTGAGTTAGGCAGCCCTGGGTGTTGGTGGCGCAATGCCGAGGGCAGGACTCGAACCTGCACGGGGGTTGCCCCCCAAGGGATTTTAAGTCAGGACCCGCGTTGGGAGCCAACGACACTCAACGACACATCAAGTAGAAGGAGCAAGCAGTTAGGGGGGCCCGCAAGGGCCCCCGTTCTCTATCTAGACCCGTCTAGTGCCATCTCGTTTGACACACCGTTGACACACAGCTCTCTCACGCGCGTCGCGGCTGCCTTCTCGCCGTATCGCCCGCGTGCTCACGCCAAGGGATTAGAAATCCACTGGGCCCGCAACTGCGCTTGGAGGGCAAGCCCTATCAGCGCCGTTGTGTCACCGTTGTGTCAACGGAAGCGGCGCCATAGCAGCACCTGTTCCTGCTTTCGCCAGCCATGAGCCTCAAGCACGTTCGTTCCCGTCGCCGTCGCAAGCGCATCGCAAGCCTGGGTGGGAAGGCACGCGCCGCCAAGCGCAGGGAGAAGCGCGCACCGCTCCAGCCGTACGTAGGCTCCATCCTCGACGCCATGGATGCCGCGGGCATGGTGGGCGAGAGCTGGGCGGCGTGGCGCGTGGTTGCGAAGGCGATCCATGCCATCCCGATGACGGCGGACGAGCTTGTGATCTACCAGCGGCACACGGGGCGGACCACGTCACCGACCACGCCAGTCGCCGAAGCGTGGCTTATCGTGGGCCGACGTGGAGGCAAGTCACGCTTCGACGCCGTGAGTGCGCTCCACGCGGGCATCCGCCGGGACTACCGCACCATCCTGGCGCCGGGTGAGCAGGCTACCATCCCGATCATCGCGGCCGACAAGAAGCAGGCGCGCACGGTGATGCGCTACCTGCGTGGGCTCTGCGACCTGCCCGCCTTCAAGCCCTCCGTGGGGCGGCAGCTCGCGTGCGACGAACTTGCGTTCTGGTCCACCGAGGATTCTGCCGAGCCGGACTCCGAGGTCATTGACGCGATACGCCCTGGCATGGCGACGATCCTCGACGCCCTGCTGCTGTGCTCCTCGACCCCGTACGCGCGGCGCGGCGAACTCTTCCGCACCTGGGAGCGGCACCACGGCAAGGACGGCGACGTGCTGGTGTGGGTGGCGGACTCGCGCTCTATGCACCCCACGCTCCGCGAGAGCGTGGTCCAGCGTGCCTACGAGCAGGACCCGATCGCAGCTGCCAGCGAGTTCGGACAGGGTGGCACCATCCAGTTCCGTTCGGACGTCGAGAGCTTCATCGGTCGGGAAGCCGTCGAGGCCGTGACCGTGAAGGGGAGGTTGGAGCTGCCCCGCGTGGCTGGCGTCCGCTACGTGGCGTTCACCGATCCGGCAGGTGGCTCGGGGACGGACAGCTTCACGGTGGCCGTCGCGCACCGAGGCGGGGACGGCTCTGGGGTGCTCGATTGCGTCAGGGAGATCCGACCCAGGTTCTCCCCCGACGCGGCGACCGCCGAGCTGGCGCAGGTCCTCAAGAGCTACGGCCTGGCGCAGGTGACCGGCGATCACTGGGGTGGCGAGTGGCCGCGCGAGAAGTTCAGGACGCATGGCATCACCTACGAGCCGAGCAAGCAGCCGAAGTCGGATCTGTACCGCGAGTGCCTCCCGATCATCAACGCTGGCCGCGGCGAGCTGTTGGACCTGCCCAGGCTGCGGGCGCAGCTCGTCGGGCTCGAACGTCGCGTGGCGAGATCCGGGAAGGACAGCATCGACCATGGCCCCGGCCAGCACGACGACGTGGCGAACGCAGTCGCAGGTGCCATGGTGCTGGTGGCGGGGGGCCAGGCCAAGGGACGTCGCGTGCTCTTGGCGGCCGATGGCGTCGTACTCTTCGATTCCTGGGCCGAACCAGACCCACGGTTCGAGCCCCCGGAGGAGCTGGACGAGAATGGGAACTGAGCGCGATCCACCACGGCTGATGCCGACGATGAGCCGTGCTAAGTTTTCAAGAGCGGGGCGCCTCTAGAGGCGTGACTCGAAAGGGCCGGCGGGGCCTCCACCCCCGCCGCCCGCTCTCATCACAATCGCACGGGAGGGTGCGACCGATGGCGAGACGCAAGAGCACACCGAGACGCAGGACCAGGCGGCGGCATCGCGCCGACGAGTTCATGACGGGCGCGGAGGCACGCCGGTTCATGGACGCGTGGGCGGCCGAGCAGAACGAGATCGTCCGCGCCAAGCAGAACATCCGGAACCTCATCGCGGACTTTCGGGAGTACGTCGAGGACGCCGGAGTGGACTTCGACGAGCCCGCCGTTCGACCGATGATGGAGCAGTACCTCAGGCACGCGAAGTGGGGACTCAGCAAGACGCTGTCCGGTATGGCGCGCGCGCGATCGGAGGTGGCGCCGGACGAGGTGCTCGCCGCCTACGACCGCCGGCGTTCGTCCTTCGACTCACCCACCGCGACTGCAACCCACGTCGCGAAGCACGAGACGTTCACCGTCCAGCACCAGCGCCGGCCCACGCGCCCGGTTGGGAGCAAGGTCCACGTCTCGCGGAATCTCATCCTGGGCATCGTGCGGGCGCGGAGCGACGGAAAGGAGCGCCGTCCAGCGAAGACACGTGGAACGCGCCCGTCCAGCGAAGACACGCTGGACGGTCCTCCCCAGATTAATTCTCTCCCCCAGCAGGTGACATAGGTCAGTACGCCCGGCAGAGACGCCGCGATGAGCGCGACGTCGAGTACCGGCAACAAGCGCAGCTGGACGCATGAGCCAGAACGCGCGCGAGCGGAGGCCAACGAAGATGGAGATGCAGCAGCCGTTGACTCTTGGAGGACCAGTGTGTCCATCGCCGGTTCGTAGTACGCTGGGACGGGACGAGCAGTCCGGCGGGCTGGCGCACCTGCGCCTGGCCTGGCGCCACTGGGTCGAGCGGTGCTGGCGCGACGACCGGCCGGCCCCCGACTACCCGCGATTCCGCGAGCGCATGGCGCAGGCGGACTACATCCGGACGTTCTCCCACGACGCGTGGTGCACGCCGACGTTCGCGCGCGAGGTCTGCCAGGGCTACGCCTGGCGGAAGCTGATGCGGTGGCTGCGGCACCAGGGCCGCCGGACCTACGCCGTCCTCTGTCTGGAGCGTGGTCCGTCCGGCCTCCTCCTGCACCCCCACCTGCTCGTCGGTGGCCTGGCGCGCTCGTCGCCGAAGCACCCCACGCCGGAGGCCATGACCCGCCTGCGCGACTCCTGGCAGCACGGCAACATCGAGGTCGAGCCCTACCACGCCGGGATAGACCGTCCCGGCACCACGCGCGGCGCCTCGTGGTACGTCGTCAAGACCGGCTTCGACGCCGTGACAATCGTCGGCCAGCCGATCGTGTACCGCCCACGCCGCCGGGTTCCCATCCGTCCAGACATGACGCTCTGGACGGTTTGAACCTGTGTAGGATCTCCTCATGACCACCAAGCACGCCGTCCAGGCACCACACGTGGGTCGAGCGGTCAGGAACTGCCGCTGCGCCCAGTGCACGGTTCACCGCTTCCTGGACCGGCAGGCCGCCCAGGACGCGAAGACTGCGGCGCTGTGCGAGGGGCTGTTCCGGTACGCGCCGCTCCGAAGCGTCCGGGTCGGATCTACTTGCGGGCCAGAGCTGCGCGAACGCATCAACGGAGGGAGATGACGAGATGAGTGGCAAGAAGCAGGTCACGGTGGCTGAGGCGGTCGCGGCCGTGAACGCGCTCGTGGAGAAGTCCAAGGTGGCCGACCCGAACGAGGGCCGCACGGTCGTCGGCATGTACTTGTCGCCGCGCGGTCGGGACGGGTCGGGCGGCGAGGTCGAGAAGGTGATCCGCACGGGCCCGCGGGAGGCGCGGCAGTACATGCCGACCGTGCCCTACTGGAACGAACCGCGGCTCACCGACGGGAAGCGACGCGAGCTGGAGGCCGAGGCGAACGGGATCCGCGCGCAGCTGAAGAGTCCCGGGCTCACCCCGGCGCAGAAGATCAGGCTCGAGCAGGCGCTCATCCACATCGAGCGCATCCTCGGCAAGACGGACTCCGGCGACGCGGTGGATCCGCAGTACCGCTGATGGATTTGAGTAGCCGTGGGTCACCGGAGCGGAGTCCGGTCGTGAACAGCCCGCGGTAGCGAAGCTCGCGCGAGGGGCTGCGGCGGGCGGCTGATGGCCCCCGAAGCGAGGTTCGAGGCCTCGCCCACGGTTTCTGCGATCGTTGAAGATCAACCACGAGGAGGCACGGATGAACGGCAGCAAGGAAGTGCAGGACGCGGTCGGCGTGGCACCCGAGCGCGATCCGCTGCAGGTCCTGGAAGTCAAGCGCGCGGACCTTGCGCGGGCCGAGCAGAAGCTGCGGGAGGCGCAGGAGACGATGGACGTGGACGCCGAAGTCGTCGCGCGCTCCCGCGTCCAGATTCTGCGGGAGCACGTCCAGCGGGCCGAGGCGGACGCCGTCCCGGTGCTCGACGCCGTGGGCGCGCGCGAAGCCAAGGCGTGGCTCGAACGACAGCGCGAGGCACTCGGGCCCGTGGGCGAGAAGATCGCACAGGTGCAGGGCCGGGCCCTCAAGGTCGTCGAGGAGCTGGTCGCGGCGATCAACGAGGAGGCCGCGCTGCGGTCCCAGGTCACGGACGATCAGGTGCGGCAGGAGTTCCTGACGTTGCGCTGGCCCGAGCTGGCGAAGGCGAACGGGAAGGCATCGACCCTGCCCCCGCACGCGGACTACGCGGATCCGATCTGGCGGGCTATCGCCAACTCCGACCTGATGCCGCGCAGGGGCCTGCGGATCATGGACCTCGTCCAGACGCAGGGGGACGACACCCCGGAGATCCTGCGGAAGAAGGTGCTCAAGGGGTTGAGCGCGTTCCTCGAGCATCCGCACAACGTGAAGGCCCTGGGCCCCGAGGTCACCGCGATCGTCGAGCGCGCGGGAATTCCGCCGTGGGAGACGCCCGAGGAGCGGGCCCAGCGAGAGGCCCGGGTCGCCGAGCGCAAGGCCGCGCGGGAGAAGCCCATGACCGGCATGATCGGCGCGTCTGGAGCAGCGGGGCGCTGACGTGTCGCCCTCACCAAGGCGTCGGCGCGTGGCGAACGGCAAGGCAAGCGTGGCGAACATGCTCGGGTCGTTCCGCGACTTCCTGGCTGCACGCGGGGCCGGGCTCCAGTACCAGGGCAACCGGGACGTCTACAAGACCGCAGGCTACGTGCCCGAGGGTAACGAGACCTTCCAACACTACCTCGCGCTGTTCGAGCGCGATCCGCTGGCGGGCCAGATCGTGGAGCAGGCGGCGAAGACGACCTGGAAGACGCCGCCCGAGATCGTCGAGGAGGGGAAGCCGGACGGCACGCAGTTCACCACGCGGACAGCGGCAATGCGCGCTTCGGGCTCCCAGAGACCTACGAGGTGCAGTTCGCCACGGCCGATGGTTTCCCGGCGACGAAGGCGGTCGTGCATGCCTCCCGCTGCCTCCACATCGCCGAGAATGCACGCCGCGACCGCACCTATGGGCGGCCACGCCTCAAGCGCGTGCTGAACCTCCTCGCCGACCTGCAGAAGATCACGGCGTCCACGGGCGAGAGCTACTGGCAGCGCGTGGTGCCGATCCTGCAGGCCCTAGTGGATCCGTCGGTGGCCATAACGTCCGAGCAGCAGGACACGCTGCGCGACGCCATGGCTACCCTGCCCCACGACCTGCGCCGCCAGTTCCTGGGCCAGGGCGTGAAGCTCGAATCCATCGGGGCCGACTCCGGGCCGAACCCGCAACAAGTGGTCGAGATGTTCTTCTCGCTCTTCGCGGCGGCGTGCGGCATCCCGAAGCGCATCCTCTTCGGGAACGAGGCGGGCGAACTCGCGTCCTCCATGGACCAGGCGACGTACTTCGGCGCGATCAACGAACGGCAGGAGCACTTCGCCGAACCGCAGCTCGTCCGGGCATTCATCGACAAGCTCCTCGCGCTGCGCGCCCTACCCGCTCCCGAGACGGGCACGTACATCGTCCAGTGGCCGACCTTATTTGAACTGACGGAGCTGGAGCAGGCTGACGCGAACCTAAAGCGGGCGCAGACTGCGGCCGCGCTGACGCCAATGGGCGGTGACCCCTTGCAGCTCGTGGAGATCACAGACGAGCGCGACGTGTGGCTCGTCCAAAGGGAGCCGAAGCCGGTCGCTGCGCCACAGCCGGAGCCGCCGCCCCTCCTGGAAGGGGATGCCTGATGGACGGGCGGATGAGGCGGGCTCGGCGCTTTCGCGGTGGCCAGCAAGCCGTTAAGTTGTGGCCGCCCCGTGAGCTACGCGCCTTGGTCCCATCTGCGACGCCTTGTCCTTCGGTCGCCTTCTCCCGACCTTGCGCCTTTCGGGATTTCTTCGGTATTATGGGGTGGCTCCCAGGACCGGTTCGCGTTCGGCGCCTGGCGTTGGCGCTAACGCAAGGGATACCAGGTGCCGAAGCGTTACGAGGTGCGGTGTCCCGTCCATGGGTTCATTCCGATCACCGAGTGGGAACGGGACATCATCAACCAACCGGTCTTCCAGCGGCTCAGGCAGATTCGACAGCTCGGGTTAACGGACATGCTCTATCCCGGCGCGATGCATACGCGGTTCGAGCACTCGCTGGGCGTGATGCACCTGGCGACCCGGATGTTCGAGGATATTTGGGACCGCCAGCACGCGTTTCTCGTCGAGCAGGGGTTCCGCGAGGACACGAAGGGGCGGGACCGAATGATCATCCGGCTGATGGCGCTCCTCCACGATTTGGGTCACGCGCCGTTTTCCCATGCCGCCGAAGAGGTGATGCCCTTCCTTCCGGGGCAGGAGGGCAAGGAGAAGAAGGACAAGAAGAGCTACAAGCACGAGCAGTACTCGGCGGGGATCATCCGGACGTACCTCAAGGACGTTATCGAGCAGCATAAGGAGAACGACAACTTTGGACTCACAGCGAACGACATCGCGGACATCATCGAGCGGAAGCCCGCGATTGGGCAGCGCAAGCTGCTCTGGCGGGACTTGATTGACAGTCACCTTGATGCTGATCGCGCGGACTACCTCTTGCGCGACTCCGTGCATATCGGGGTGGAGTACGGGCACTACGACCTGGCCCGCCTGGTCATCTGCCTTGTCATCGCGCAAGACCCTGACACCGGCACGCTCGTGCTCGCCGTAGACGAAGGGGGCGTACATGCCGCGGAGGGATTGATCCTGGCCAGGTATATGATGTTCACGCAGGTTTACTTCCACCACGTCAGGGGTGCGTACGACCACCACTTGGCCGAGACGCTGAAGGAGCTCCTCCGGGAAGAGAACAAGGATCGCGCGGACCTCGGCGACGAGAAGGGAACGTTCCTTCCCCCGACGACGCCCGAGAACCTCAAGGCGTTTCTCGACTGGACGGATTGGAAGGTCCAAGGTCTCCTATATGTCGGTAAGGGCGGGCCACACGCGACGATTCTCAAGGAGCGTAGGCACGACCGCCGGGTCTACGAGACGCCTGAGGTAGTCAAGGCGGCCGACCTGGAGGAGCTAGGCGAGGTTCGCGAGCGCCTCGGAGACCGCGTGTCCTTTACCGGTAGCCCTGAGAAGAGCTGGTACAAGCCCAAAGAGGGGGAGATCCAGATACTAAAGCGGGGCACGACGAAGACGCGGCTGGTCCCGCTCTCGCAGATATCCGACGTCGTAAAAGGGCTAGCATCGCTCAACCAGCGACGGCTCTACGTGCCGTACGAAAAAGCGACGGAGGCCCGAAGGATCGTGGACGATTTCTTGACGGAGAAGGTGGCAAAGAAAGGAGGGCCAAGTGAAAATTAATGACCTAACACAGCTCTTTGACCTTCCTCTTGAGCGCTACGGCCTGATCGCCGAGTTCGCCCACAGGATGGCAGAGCGACATCTATCTTTTGGGAAAGTCGCCCTTGAGAAGCTCGTATTCTTCCTCCAGGAGCTATACGGCGTCGATTGCGGCTACGAGTTCTCGCTGTACACCTACGGGCCGTTCGACTCAACGCTGCTCGGCGATCTCGACGCCACCGCTGCCCTTGATGGCGTAGACGTCAAGTACTACGGATCGCAAGGATACGAGATTACCCCCGGTACCGAGAACGAGGCGATGCGCAAACACGCGGCCGAGCTGGTGGCGAAGCATTCGGAGGACCTCGACCGGGTCATCGACGAGTTTGGAAGCCTGTGGGCGCGTGACCTCGAGCTCTTTGCGACGATCGTCTACGTCGAGCGCGACGCGCGGAGCTCGGGCCAAGAGCCCACCGTGGACTACCTCGTCAAGGTTGTTAATGAGCTCAAGCCCCATTTCTCGGGCGAGGAGATCAAGAACGCCGTCGTCGCACTCGCTGAGCGAAACCACATCAAGCCGACCCCTGAGGAGATCCCGCGACTCAAACGTCGTCCCAGGACTGCTATGGGGCGTTAGAACATGTCGTGATTCGGCTTCTCATCCGCAGGTTCCGCTTCTACTCGCTCGGGACAGTCGGCGGCTGTGATGTCGCAAAAACTGCACTCATTGTAGCTGGGCACTCTTAGCGTGGGAGCGGCGCCGCTGGCCCGCTTCATCATGCTCAAGATTAAGGCCCGCAGTTCCGCCGTGAACTCCTCAGGGGCAATTGGGATCGCGTGGTCGGTGTATCGAACTTCACCGGCCAGGCGTTTTCCCTTGCACGCGGCGTTTCGGATGGGGAGTACCAGCATGTAGACCAGAACCTGAAGGGCGTCGGCCGAACGTGGTGTCCCGGTCTTACAGTCAACGACCAGTGCGTCGTCTCCCTTGACGGCCACGATATCGGGCTTTCCGCCCAAGGTGACGGCTTTGCCTTCGAGCGCGAACTTGTTCTGATCCTCGACGAACACCTTGTAGCCGGCTGCCCTGAGTCCTTCGGCTCTGGTTCGGACAAGTTCTGCGTGGCGCGCCGCCCACGAAGCGAGATCAAACCTCTCATCCAGTCGCTTGTCGTACTTGTGGTGGGCCTTGAACCAAAGGGCCCACTCGCAATGCGCCTCCCCAGCCAACAGTTTGCTCAGCCAGGTAACCCAGATGTATGGCCCTTCGCGAGGCTGTGCCACACGCGCCCCCAGCGCTGAGTCCGATAGTCGTCCTGTTGCACCTAAACGGTACGAACTGGGCCAGGGCGCGATAGGGTGAAAATGCGGCATTGAGGGGCTGGAATGCGACAAAGCAGACAAAAAGCCGCCGCCGCGGATCACGCCCTCGGTTGATGGTCCGTTGATCGCTCGTCGCGATACTGCGCGGCATGGGCATTGTCACGTGGGGCGACTGGCCGGTGTCGCTCGGCCTGGAATCTCGGCACACTGTTCACTATCGTAGCACCGACCCAGTTCAGCACGGAGCCGATGCCCGCATGGCGGACAACGTCCTGTACTACGGCGACAACCTCGACATTCTTCCCCGGTACATCAAAGACGAAACGGTGGATCTCGTGTACCTCGATCCGCCGTTCAACAGCAACCAGGAGTACAACGTCCTGTTTGAAGCCAAGGACGGCTCGGCGGCGCCCGCGCAAATCAAGGCGTTCGAGGACACGTGGCACTGGGATCAAGCGGCGGCTCGCGTGTTTGATGACGCGGTCCAGCGGGGCGGTCCTGTCGCCGACGTGATGCTAGCCTTCCGGCAGTTCCTCGGTACGAACGACATGTTGGCCTACCTGACCATGATGGCGCCCCGGCTCGTGGAGTTGCACCGGGTTCTAAAACCGACCGGTTCGCTCTACCTGCACTGTGACCCCACGGCCAGTCACTACCTCAAGCTCCTGCTCGACGCCGTGTTCGAGCCCCGCAACTACCGGACGGAGAGTATCTTGAAGCTCAGCAGTGCCCACAGCGACAGCAAGCAAGGGCGAGAGGACTACGGACACATTCACGACACCATTTTCTTCTACACGAAGAGCGGCGAGTGGACGTGGAACGATGTCTACACACCCTACTCGGAGGAATACGTCGGCCGCGACTACGGGCTTGAGGAAGAGGGGACAGGGCGGCGCTTCAGGCGCGGCGATCTTACGGCTGCGCGTCCCGGAGGCGATACCGAGTACGAGTGGCGCGTTAAGAAGCAGGCTGGCGTGCGGGAACGCTGGACGGCGGATCTCGATGACGAGTACAAGAAGCCTCGTCCGGACTGGGAGTACAGAGGGGTTCGGCCATATACTGGCCGCTTCTGGGCCTACTCGAAGGAGAACATGCGCCAGTTCGCCCACGAGGGGCGGCTTCGGCACACGTTCGACGGGATGCCGGAGTACAAGCGATACTTGGACGAAATGCCCGGCGTTCCGCTGCAAGACCTGTGGACAGACATTACGCCCATCATCGCCGGCACGGCCGAGCGTTTGGGATACCCCACACAGAAGCCCGAGCCGCTGATGGAGCGGATCATTCAGGCGAGCAGTAACGAAGGAGACCTCGTACTCGACCCGTTCTGTGGCTGCGGCACTACCATCGCCGCGGCGCAGAAACTCAAGCGTCGTTGGATCGGGATTGACATTACCCACCTCGCGGTCGGCTTGATCAAGCACCGTCTCGAAACGGCGTATGGTGGCACCGCCAAGTACAAGGTGATTGGCGAGCCTACGACCGTAGATGGAGCCGCGCAGCTGGCAGCCGAGGACAAGTTTCAGTTCCAGGCGTGGGCGCTCGGGCTGGTCGGCGCGCGTGCGGTGGACTCGAACAAGAAGGGCGCTGACAAAGGCGTGGACGGCCGCCTCCGGTTCAAGTACGCGCCCGACGATTCGTTCAAGGAGATCGTGTTCTCGGTGAAGGGCGGGCAGCTCAAGGCCACCGACGTTCGCGACTTGCGCGGCGTGCGCGAACGTGAAAAGGCAGAGATCGGCGTGTTGATCAGCTTCGAGGAGCCGACGCGCCAGATGCGCACGGAGGCTGCGAGCGCAGACTTCTTCGAGTCGCCGTGGGGGAAGCACCCGCGTATTCAACTCCTCACTGTAGCCGAGTTGCTGAACGGCAAAGGGATCGACTACCCGCGCACGGCCGGGGTCAACGTCACTACTAAGGCCGCGCCGCGAGCTCAGGAGGACACGACTACTCCCGACCTGCTCGGCCAACAATCCAAGCCGGAGCGTGTTAAGAGGGCGCGACCCGTGAAGGCACCGCGACCCAAGAAGCGCCGCTGACTGCCCGCCAAGACACCACTCCTGTTCCTCGCTGAGCCAATTCGTCGACCGCATCGAGCTGCTGGCGAAGTACATCCACGATCTTCTCGGCGATGATGCGCGGTAAGCATCGTGCCTGGTACCTCCTCCACGTGTCCAGCGATGACTCGTTGGACAGTCCCGCGCGTGAGTAGGCTGCTCA